>CENJ01141279.1_pt1 | contig 180848 bp, 164 predicted proteins | sample 356161 | NCBI WGS metagenome assembly CENJ01 (sample SAMEA2619531, study PRJEB7988) | marine metagenome | biome: marine biome (ENVO:00000447); feature: surface water layer (ENVO:00002042); material: "saline water (ENVO:00002010), including plankton (ENVO:xxxxxxxx)" | depth 5 m
CGCTTACTGGGCCGGGAGCGGGCTCTCATCCGACGGCTAGCGCGGTACTGGGTGACTTGTCAGTTCTTCTGTCAGGTCAGAACAAGGCTGTGCTTGGTATGAAGGTTGGGGATCTCAATAACCCGTTCTGTGATCAGGCTCAGATGTCGACGGCGCAGTCCAAATATCTCATTCGGGTAGATCTTTTGGATAAAGCAGGCGCTTTGGCGTCTCTTACTGAGGAACTTGCGAAGTCCGACGTTTCTGTCGAAGCACTGCTTCAGGATTCGGCGGGAACGTCTGAATCCGCTCCAGTAGCGATCATGACCCACAATTGTTCGCTCGCGGCAGCAGAAGAAGCTGTTAAACATGTTAACAGCCTTGAGGCTGTGTTGCATCCTGCACGTCTGATTCGAATCGAAACCAATTAAGACTCGCGCCGGAGGCGACATGTCCGAAGCGAAAATACACCAAACCATCGCCGATGCGATGATCCGGGTAACAGAAGCCGCGGCGATTGCGGCTTTTGATCTGGCTGGGCGTGGCGATGAAAAAGAGGCTGATCAGGCAGCGGTCGATGCGATGCGTACCAGCCTCAATCAGGTGGCTATGCAAGGACGTATCGTCATTGGTGAAGGCGAGCGAGACGAAGCGCCAATGCTGTATATTGGCGAAGAGGTTGGTACGGGTGTTGGCCCTGAGATCGACATCGCGCTCGATCCTTTGGAAGGCACAACACTGACCGCGAAGGCAATGGGCAATGCGCTTGCCGTACTGGCACTTGCTCCGCGCGGTACTATGCTGTTTTCGCCTGATGTTTATATGGACAAGATTGCCATTGGCCCGGGATATTCTGCAGGCGTCGTTTCGCTCGATGCCAGTCCGGCAGAAAACGTTGAGGCGTTGGCTAAGGCAAAGGGTGTGTCGCCGAGAGATATCTCGGTCTGCATTCTGGATCGCCCGAGGCACCAGAATATCATCGATTCAGTGCGCTCCGTGGGCGGTCGTGTGGTTATGATCATGGACGGTGATATTGCCGGCGTGATCAACACGACAGACCCATCCACAGGTGTTGATATGTATTTGGGGCTTGGGGGCGCGCCAGAGGGCGTTCTCGCCGCATCAGCGCTCAAGTGTATTGGCGGGCAAATGGAAGCTCGTCTCGTCTTCCGGAATGACGAAGAAAAATCCCGAGCGAAACGCGTCGGAATAACTGACCTGAACAAGCTTTACACGCTCGAAGATCTGGTGACTTGCGAAACCGTGTTCTGCGCGACAGGCGTCACCAAGGGCGGTTTACTTGATGGAGTTTCGAAATCTTCTCGATTTGTTGAAACAGAAACCATGATTATGACATCGATTGATGGCTCAATCCGTCGGGTGAGAACGCGGCGGCCGGTGTGAGTTCAGAAGCGGTTTCTGCGCGTGGTCTGAAATGGCTTTCGCCTGACATCAATGATCGGGACCTTTCAGATTATGCGCGCGCAGCAGGATTAGATGTGCCACTCGCGGCTTTGCTAATGGCGAGAGGCGTTGACGTCGACGCAATCGAGCCATTTCTGAACCCGACGCTCAAGAGAGAGTTTCCTGATCCGTCCTCTCTTAAGGATATGGATAAAGCGACCGAGCTGATCGCGCACGCAATTGAAAACGATCGTAAGGTCGCTGTGCTTGCCGATTATGATGTTGATGGAGCCACCAGCGCTGCACAGCTCATTCGGTATTTTCGCGCATTTGATCGTGAGCTTTCGCTTTACGTGCCGGATCGTATCAAAGAAGGCTATGGGCCGTCGCCTGCTGCATTTCAGCATCTGAAAGATGCTGGTATGGATTTGGTGATTACAGTCGACTGTGGGGCGGCAGCGGAAGCGGCCCTGAGCCATGGCGCTGATATTGGTCTGGATATCGTGGTGATTGATCATCACTTGATGGGCGAAAATATTCCGGCCTGTTCTGCACTGGTGAATCCTAACCGACCGGACTGTGCATCAGGGCAGGGCCATCTCGCTGCAGCGGGTGTGGTTTACGTGCTGCTTGCCTCGCTGAACCGCTTTTTCAGAACTCAACGTGGGGCGGACGCAAAATCACTACCGGATTTGCTCGCCTATCTTGATTTGTGCGCCCTGGGTACGCTTTGCGACATGGCGCCTCTGGAAGGTGTGAACCGCGCGTTTGTTGTTCAGGGGCTACGTGTGGTCAGTCAGGATGAATGTCCTGGTGTATTGGCGCTTAGTACCGTGTCAGGACGAAGCGCGCCGCGCACGGTCACTGATCTTACCTTTGGTATTGGACCTCAGCTCAATGCAGGCGGACGTATAGGCGACCCATGGCTGGCCACGAAACTGTTGGCTGAGACTGAGTTTGAGAAAGCCCTTCCTCTAGCAGAACAGCTTCAGCGGCTGAATGAGGCGCGCAAGGAAATCGAGGCTGATATTCAACATCAGGCCCGTATTCAAATTTCCAAATACATTGAGACCAATCCGAACGCCCCTGTGCTGATTGCCGGAGGAGAAGGTTGGCATCCGGGCGTGATTGGCATTGTAGCCGGTCGTCTGAAGGATGAATTTCATAAACCTGTCGCGGTTGTCGGTTGGGGGGATGAATTTGGCGATGTCGGTAAGGGCTCGGCGCGATCCGTTCGGGGCATGAACATTGGCGCGGCTATCGCGGCGGCAAGCGCGGACGGCGTGCTTGTTACCGGTGGTGGCCATGCTATGGCCGGTGGCTTTAGTGTGGAGCCAGACAAACTCGACGATCTTCGTGCTTATTTGGCAAAATATTTTGCTGAGGTGGACTCTGAATTGGAAGAAGCCCGCACGGTTCAGATTTCTTTTGATGTGCTGGTGTCGGCGTTATCCCCAGAATTTCTGACAACTCTGGAAAAGAGTGGCCCGTTTGGCGCTGCTGCACCGAAGCCGATTCTGAGAATCCGGGACGCAGAAATTATTTTTCGGCGGGAAATCGGTAAAAACCATCTCAAAGTTGCCGTTGATGACGGCAGTGGCCGTCTTGATTGTGTGTGTTGGCGTTCGCTGCACACCCCAATGGGAGATGCACTGAAAAAGGGAAATTGTGTCGATATCATCGGCTATGCTGAGCGCGATACGTGGAAGTCTCGTCAGGGCAAAGAGGCCGTTCAGTTTGAAATTTTCGATGTAATGCAAAAAACTGAAAAATAACTCTTGCGGAGACGAAAACACCTCGTTATATCCGCCCTCTCCAGAGCGCGCCCTTCGTCTATCGGTTAGGACGCCAGGTTTTCAACCTGGAAAGAGGGGTTCGATTCCCCTAGGGCGTGCCAATACTTTTCTCCATACAATTTTGTACTCTGGTCATCTGAAATAGGTGTGTTAACCTTCGGCTGTAAGAAGCTGATGGGGACAATTTCTGATATGAGTGAGGGCTTTCTAGCCGAGGAAGCCGGCGATACGAGTATGGAACTTCTCAAGATCACCGGGCAGGTGAAATGGTTCGATGCCGTAAAGGGCTACGGATTTCTTTCACCGGATCCAGACGAAGTCATTCCAAATCGCGCTGACGTAATGGTGCATGTGAGTTGTTTACGCGCCGCGGGCCTTTCCACAATGCAGGAGGGCGGGCGTATGACCCTGATGGCCATGCAGCGCGTCAAAGGTTTGCAGGCTGTAGAAATACTTGCGTATGAGCCTTTAGAGGCAGAGGCGGCTGTAAAAGATGACAGCGCGTTTGAGCCGGTTGTTATCAAGTGGTTCAATCGGGCCAAGGGGTATGGTTTCGTCAATCGGAGCGCAGATCCGGATGAAGATATTTTCGTTCATATGGTTGCGGTACGAAAAGCCGGGTTTGATGATCTGATTGATGGCAACACATATGCCGCTGTGATCAAGCCGGGGCCTAAGGGCGAGCATGTCGATGAGATCAAGGCAATCTGATCGAACCGAATGCAATCAGGTGCTTGTCGCTCCCGCTTCGCTGAAGTAGGAGGTTAGTTATGAAAAACATCCTTCTCGCATCCGCGCTTTTCGCTCTGATTCCAGCTGCTCAGGCTCAGTCTGAAGCGCTTTATATGCCGGAATCTTCCATCACAATCGAAACAGCTGGGGGCGACATTTCGCTTACGGTTGAAGTCGCCGATGATCCTGAAGAGACCGCGACGGGCCTGATGTTTCGCGAAGGCATTGCAGATGATCATGGTATGATCTTCGATTTCGGCATCCCTCGCGAACCAAATATGTATATGCGGAATGTGCCGTTCGCGATCGATATGGTGTTCATGAATGAAGAAGGCGTCGTGATGGCTATTACAGCGCACGCGCAGCCTTTTTCAGAGCGTCATATTAATCCGGGATTCCCGGTTAAGTCGGTCCTGGAACTGGCAGATGGCCAGGCTGCCGCGTTTGGAATTCGCCCTGGCGATGTGATCCGTCACGAGATCTTTGGCAATGCTGTCGAGCCTGCTGCGACTTCTGAAGTCGAAGAAGAGGCTATCGAGGAATAGTCCTCGAGCCGCTGCGCTAACTTGAATGGTAATCCAGACATTCCTGAAGGCTTTGTGCTCGCTGAGGGTCGGGGCGCATTCTCGCGCCACAATGGACCACTCTACCGCCGGGTTGTTGATGGGCGCCTTCAGACGGGGCTGCGCGTGCTGGATAGGCATTGTAACGGTCTGGGCTTCCTGCATGGCGGAATGGCGGCTGCGTTCGCAGACAGCGCTATGGCGTGGGCCGTCTGGGACAAAACGAATCAATCATCCGTAACCATGCGGTTGTCAGTCGACTATCTACAGCCTGTTCGTCTTGGAGATTGGCTCATGGCTGAGTCGGTTGCTTTGGGTGTGGATGGTGACATTGTGCACGTCAAAGCCGATTTGACCCGCAATGAACGTTTTCCAGTGTGCGACGCGATGGGCGTTTTTCATATCATTCGCAAGAAAGCGAATTCTTGACTTGAGTTCTGCTGCAGACCGCTTTATCTGGAGCCTTCGTCGGAGTGTAGCGCAGTCTGGTAGCGCATCTGGTTTGGGACCAGAGGGTCGGGAGTTCGAATCTCTCCACTCCGACCATTTAAAAACGAGGACGAGAGATGCGCGCACGGATCTTCAAACCCGCAAAGACTGCCATGCAATCTGGTAAGGCCAAGTCGAGCCATTGGGTGCTTGAATTCGTGAATGAAGGCTCTCGACGTCCTGACCCGCTAATGGGTTGGATTTCAACAGACGCTACAAGCTCTCAGGTGCGTATTACGTTTGAAACACGTGACGATGCCATTGCGTATGCCAAGCGCGAAGGTATGACCTTCAGTGTTGAAGATCCTCGTCCCGCAAAGCGTCTGGTCAAATCCTACAGCGCAAATTTTGCTTCTGACCGAAAGCAATCCTGGACCCACTAAGGGACCAGCTGGCCCCTTAGCTCAACTGGATAGAGCACCGGACTTCTAATCCGACGGTTGCAGGTTCGAGTCCTGCAGGGGTCGCCATTCCCTCACAGGCGATCGAGCGCTGCTTTCAGGTCTGCAATTAGATCATCACTGTCTTCCAGGCCAATCTGAAGCCTTATCAGTGTGCCATAGCCTTTGGACTTCCATTGTGGGGACTCGGTACGCAGAAGTTGCGGATTGCAGGGGATCATGAGGCTTTCAAAGCCGCCCCAGGAAAATCCGAACCCGAACAGTTCAATACCCGCAAAGAAGCGTTCAATGCTTTCCTTGTCTTCTATGTGAAGCACGAAAGAAAATAGCCCTGAAGGGCCAGAGAAGGCAGCCTTATATTCTTCGTGGTCCGGATGCGTCGGCAGGGCAGGGTGCAAAACTTGTTTGACCTGTGGCTGTTGCTCCAACCATTCGGCGATCTTCAGTCCAGATTGGCCTTGAGCTTCTACGCGGTGTTTGATCGTTCGTAGCCCGCGCTGTGCCAGATAAGCGTCGTCCGGAGACATTGAGAGCCCCCAGTCCGTAGCGGCCTCGTTTATCGACCGGTTGAGCTTTTCATCACGACACATCACCGCTCCGCCAAAGCCATCTGAATGGCCTATGACGTATTTTGTAAGTGCCTGAACACAGACATCAAAACCGAACTCCAGCGGCTGAAATACAATCCCGCAGCCCCAGGTGTTGTCGATAATGGATGTTACGCTGTGCTCTTTGCAGACTGGAAGCAGGTCTCTCATCTTGTGCACTTCGAAAGTCAGAGAGCCGGGGGCTTCAAAGAAAACTGCTCGGGTATTGTCTCTTATGAGGGCCTTAAAGTCGGCGGCGTTAATGCGAGGATCAAATATGGTGACGTCCACGCCCATCTTTTTAAGATATCGGGTCGCGAAACGGCGCGTTGGACCGTAGGCTGAATCTGTAAGAAGAAAATGATCGCCGGACTGGACAAAAGAGGCCATCGCCAATGAGCATGCCCCGAGGCCGTTTGGAGCAAGATGCACAAAGTCGGCGGCTTCCAGCTCTTTGAGACCCGCTATTAGCGCATCATGTACTTCCGTGCCCATCCGTCCATAGAGAGACTTGGGAGTGTTGTAGAGCCCGTCAGCAGTCTTTGCCAGTATGGTGGATGCGCGTTTGATGGGTGGGTTTACGGCTCCACCAAAGGCTTCTGGTGACCGGCCTGCATGCAAGAGGCGAGTCGCACGTTTCTTCTGTTCTGGGTTTTTCATGCGGTGTGGATTTCAGAACCTTCGAGTGATGCCCATTCTGTCCAGGAACCATCGTACAGTGCGACGTCGTCTCGTCCCAGACGATGCAGTGCAAGGAGAATGATGGCTGCACTAACGCCTGAACCGCATGTTGCGATAATGTCCGACTTATCGGTCATCTCGGCAAACACAGGTTTGAGTTCACCGGCAGACTTCAGGCGACCTTTTGAGTCAACGAGACTGGTCGCGGGAATATTGACCGAACCCGGCATGTGGCCTGACTTGAGGCCTGTGCGTGGCTCCGGCTCGCTGCCTGCAAAGCGCCCTGCTGGGCGAGCGTCCAGAATGATCGCATCTGATTTGGCAATATGAGCTGACATTTGGTCTGCTGTTTTCAGGAGCTGGTTTTTCATTCGAACTGTATGGTGGCGCTCAGAGGTGACGGGCGCGAGATCTTCCACGGTGCCGCCATTTTCGAGCCAGGCTGCCCAGCCGCCATCAAGGACTTTTACGTCTTCATGGCCCATCAGGCGAAACATCCACCAGACGCGGGCGGATGCCATGAAACCAGCGCGATCATAAACCACGATGGTTTTACCGTCTCCCAACCCCATGTTCCGAACGCGTGAGGAGAATTTCTCTGGCGAGGGCAACATGTGCGGTAACGCTGAATCTGTATCCGCGATCTCGTCTATGTCTAAAAAGACGGCGCCCGGAATGTGGCCTGCATCATAGAGCTTTTTAGAAGCGCCGCTGCCCGCATCCGGAGACCATGGAGGAACCCAGCTTGCGTCGACCACACAGACATCTGGCGCTGATAAGTGCTGGCTGAGCCATTCAGCGGTGACGAGTGGGTCTGACATGAAGCGTTCCTCCTGAAATTATAACCAGTTTGGCACTGGCAGGTCTTTTGTGCGCAGAAATTCCGGATTGTAGATCTTGCTTTGATAGCGATTGCCGTAATCGCAGAGCACAGTGACAATAGTGTGTCCCGGCCCGAGTTCTTTCGCCATGGCAATTGCTCCCGCGATATTCACGCCGGAGGAGCCGCCCAGACACAATCCTTCTTCCTGCACCAGATTGAACAGAATATTCAAAGCAGTAGGATCATCAATTCGATAAGCGAGGTCAACGTCTACATTTTCAAGGTTGGCCGTGATTCGGCTCTGGCCGATGCCTTCGGTGATGGACGTGCCCTCGGATTTGAGCTCGCCATTGGCATAGTACCCATATAGCGCTGCACCACCGGGGTCAGCGATACCGATTTTGATGTCCTTGTTGCGTTCTTTCAGGGCCATGGAAATGCCACCAAGCGTGCCACCAGACCCGACTGCGCAAATAAACCCATCAACCTTGCCGTCGAGTTGAGAGAATATCTCTGGACCCGTGGTATCGTAGTGCGCTTTGCGGTTCGCAATATTGTCGAACTGATTGGCCCAGATTGCGCCATTTGGTTCAGTTTCATTCAGCTCTGCGGCAAGCTTCTCGGAATAGCGCGCATAATGATTAGGGTTCGCATAGGGCACAGCGTCGACTTCAATCAGCTCAGCGCCCAGAAGCCGGATCGCATCCTTTTTTTCCTGAGATTGCGTGCGTGGGAAGACAATCACCGAACGATAGCCCAGAGCATTGCCGACAACGGCGATGCCGATTCCGGTATTGCCAGCGGTGCCCTCAACGATCGTTCCACCCGGGCGGAGCGTGCCGTTCTGTTCGGCGTCTCGAATGATGCCAAGAGCGGCCCGATCCTTGATGGATTGGCCGGGATTGAGGAATTCTGCTTTGCCCAGAATCGTGCAGCCGGTTTCTTCAGAGGCGCGTTTCAGTTTTATGAGAGGGGTATTGCCGATGGTATCGACCACGCTCTGATGAATTGTCATTCCTGTCTCCTATTGGCCTTCAGCCTAAATCGTTCAGCTATCTGTCGCAACTGAGCTTGTAGTGATCCGAAGCATTGATGAGATCGTATCAAGAGCAGGAACAATCAATGAGAAACTCTAAACCGTTCCTTACGTTAAAAGGGGGGGAGGGGTGCTGTCGGGACAATTGTGCGTGATTGAAGGGGCTAGGCTCCGGTCACGTCTGAAACCGAGCGAGGCCGAAAATGAAAACCCAACTGAAATTTGCTGCTGCCGGCGCCATTCTGGCGTTTGCTCCAACTGTTGTAGCTGACACAGCGACCACGAATGGCTCGGATGCGCTGATTTGGCAGCCTTCCAATGGAGAAGTTTTAGATTTCCTCGTTTTACGTCAGGGCAATGAGTTCGGCTATCACACAGTGACATTTGAGACCTCTGGGGATCAGTTGCGGGTCGAAAATGACATTGAACTAGAGGTGAAGGCAGGACCTTTTACTCTGTTCTATTACGGCCATGAAAGTGATGAGGTCTGGGAAGATGGTGAGCTTCTTTCCATGACCGGCGAAACGCGGAAGGACGGTGACGACTTCACACTGAGTGCGATGCGTGAAAACGGTGAACTCTCCGTACAGGGCACCAATTTCTCAGGAAATGTTCGTGCTGACATCATCCCATCCAGCCATTGGAATGTCAGAGAGGTGCAGTCCAATCAGATACTATCGAGTGAGGACGGACAGCTTCTGGATGTGGCTGTTGAACACCTCGGACAAGAGGAAATCGAAGCAGGCGGTGAAACGATCGTCGCAGACCGCTACCGCCTTCAGTCGGATCTGACTGTGGATCTCTGGTATGATGAGACCGGCCGTTGGGTAAAATGCGTTTTTGAGGCGCGCGGCCAGTCCATCGAATACGTGCTTCAGTAAGTCCTTACGAAGGACGCGACATTACGAACTGGCCGACATCTGTTCGGCCAGTACTGAACCCGGCTTCGCAATAGCTGAGATAATACTCCCACAGATTTCGAAATTTGGTGTCGAAACCCATGGCTTCGATTTCTGGCCATGCGGCCTTGAACGCATCATTCCAAAGTGAAAGCGTATCTGCATAGCTCTGACCGAACATGTGCTCGCTTTCATACGACATTCCAGACTTGGAAATCTCTTCCTTGAGTGCGTCAATGCTGATCAACATGCCGCCCGGAAAGATGTATTTCTGAATGAAATCAACACGCTTACGATAGCTCGCAAAAAGCTGGTCATCAATTGTGATAATTTGCAGGGCCGCGCGTGCGCCGGGTGAGAGCACGTGGTGTATTTTGCTGAAGTATCCCGGCCAATAGGCTTCTCCTACAGCTTCGAACATTTCAATCGACACCACGCCGTCAAATGAACCTTCAATGTCCCGATAGTCGCAGAGTTCAATTTGAACTTTATCGTTCAAGCCTGCTTCGAAAATTCGCTTTCGAGCGAACTCATGTTGAGCGTCCGAAATCGTGACGCAGTGAATATGAGATCCACGTTCCCTGGCGACATATTCTGCGAACCCGCCCCAGCCGCAGCCAATTTCCAAGAGATTGGAGGTAGCGTTTGCACCAACCTTATCCGCGATGGCTGAGTATTTCTTCGTCTGAGATTCTGCGAGCGTCTCACCATTCTCGAACAGACCTGAAGAGTAGGTCATGCTCGGATCGAGCCACTTTTCATAGAAGTCGTTTCCAAGATCATAGTGCGCCAGGATGTTCTGCTTGGAGCCCTTTTTTGTGTTCTGACGGAGAAGCGCATTTGCAATCCAACGCAGAGCGTTTTTCATCGTGCTGCCGCGACTAAGCCGGCCTGCCTGATCAAAGTTTACCGCGAAAAATTCGAGAACGTTTGTGAGGTCAGGCGTTTCAAACTGCTCGTCCATATAGGCGTCTGCAAAGCCAATATCGCCCGCCGCCAGTACCCGATTGAAGAGCGCGAGATCTTTCACGTGGATCTCTGCGCGGGGGCCCGGATTGCCATGATCAAAAAGGAAATACCGCCCGTCGGGCAACGACACGAGCAGCCGACCCTTCTTCGTTGATCTGAGCGCCAGAAAGGCAAGCTTTACCGATGAAGGAAGGCGAGAAATCCGGTTCAGATCGGTTTCAGAAACAACATCATAAGTCGTAGTCATTTTTGGCGTCCTTTATCCGGCTTTTCCAAGTGTAGAAGAAGCTTGCGTTAGAGAGTATGCGGTGTCGGGTTTGGCAGGGCGCCGATGATATTTCGCGCCGCGCATCCATAACCGCAGGGCTTGCCAATGAATGGAGAGTATCACGGAAAGGCCCGAAAATGGAGCGGTAAGGGTGTTTTTAAGGATGGCTGTAGACGTGGCGGGCTTGCGGGTGAGCGAGAGAGACGCCGTATGGAGACGTTCTCCGTCTTTGATATTTTCAATCAAGAGATCGAGATCGTCATCCGTTTCCTGAAGGGTAAAGCGATACTGCCCACTCACGTCGAAAAAGGGCGAAACGTGCAGAGTTTTGTCGACAGTTTGGCGGGTTGCGTTCGCGCCCGCAGACGCGACATACGAATGCTGATCACCAAACGTATTGTGGACTTCATAAATGATCGCCGTGGATCTTCCTGCTTCATTGCGAAGTAGCCAGAGTGACAGGGGTGAAAACCCCAGTCCCAGAACATTTGCGAATGTCAGCAGGTGTACGGAATGGTGTTCGGTCACTATACCTTCTGCTTCGAATAGGGATTTTGCCCAGTTTGCGAGGTCAGAAGAATTCCGGTCGCCATACTTAGACTTATCAAGGGATAAAAGGTTCCATTTTCCGACGGAAAACCATTTCAATTGGCGAGCTGACTGTTCAAGATTATCCATACAGACTTCCACCATTCGTACCGGGTACGAAAAAGCCCGCTTAAAAGGCTTGAAGCGACAATGCGCTGTGCGGCCATTCATGAATGATATGGTAGAACTGGGTTTCATTGCGCTGCTGTCGACAGAACTGTTTCAGGAGTGTCGGTAAACAGCACATCTTTTGCCGGAAAATCCGGAATATCTACGGGCGTCCACGGAAGGTCTGCGCCAAGCGCCATAGCGACACGAAGCCCGGACTTTAAGCCATCTTCATGAAAACCGTGACCGATCCATGCGCCCGCAAACCAAGCGCCGTCTCTGCCATTCCAGAGTTCCATTGACTGTACGGTTTCCTGACGCTCAGCGTTGTACAATGGGTGGTCAAACTCAAATCGACCAAAGGTCATGTCTTCAGCAGGCGGCACTGGCGGGTTCAGCGTGACGAAAACAGGTTTGTCCTGAGGGATCCCTTGCAAAGCATTCATCCAGTAAGAGAGGCAGATTTTCCGATCATCGCCTTTCATTACATTCCAGCTCGCCCATGCGGACTTTCGTTTCGGCATAAGAGAAGGATCTCGGTGCAGATAGGCGATATTGTCCGTTCTGCCCACACGTGAGAGTGCATTCGCCTGATACTCAAAACCGTCACCAAGAATGGCTTTGCTCTGGTGGGCATGTCCTGTGAGAATGACCTCGTCGAAGTCTTCTGTCATGTCGTTATAGCTGAGTAGAACGCCTGTTTTGATGCGATCGATCCGGTGAATTGGCGTATTTTTTACGGCCCGATGCCCCAGGGTGCGAATGACCTGATCGACATAGGTTTTGCTTCCGCCTGTAACAGTTCGCCATTGCGGACGATCTGTGTGCAGGAGCTTGTGGTTATTGAAAAAATTCAGGAAAGACCGCGCAGGGTAATCCATCATATCCGCTTCCGGTGTGGACCAGATTGCTGCGCCCATTGGATAGAGATAGTTGTTGCAGAAGTCCTGGGAAAAGCCGTTTTCCTCAACATACTGGCGCAGAGACAGACCGGACGGCAATGCGTCTGCTTCCGCGTCCCAGCGAGCCATTTTGTTGAAACGGAAAATATCAGAAAGCAATTTGAGGAAGGATGGGCGAAGCAGGTTTCGCTTCTGGGCAAAAATGCCTTTTGGATTGCTCGACCATTCATAACGGGACCTATCGCTGACTGCAAAGCTCATATCGCTGAGCTGAGTTTCAACGTTCAGACAGTCGAGAAACTGAAGGAAGTTTTTGTAATTGAGCGGATTGCAAACAATAAATCCCACATCCACCGAAATCGGTTTGCCGTCATAGTCGATCTCTACGGTATAGGAATGTCCGCCGAACCGCTCGGCGGCTTCGAACAGGGTGATATCCGCCACGTCTCTCAAGGCCCATGCTGCGCTTAGGCCTGAAATGCCAGAGCCGACAATTGCTATTTTCTTGCGTTTGGCTTGGGTCATGACTTCAGACTTTCATAGGCTTCAAGTGCGCGCTCGCGTGCGCGTTTGTGTTCAATAAATGGCTTGGGGTACGTCTTGCCCAATTCGATACCGGCCTCATGCAAAGCGGATTGAGGGGCTTCCCATGGTGTAAACAGATGTTTGTTTGAGAGTTTTGTGAGTTCCGGCACCCACTGGCGAATATAGTCGCCTTCAGGGTCGAACTTCTCGCCTTGCGTTATCGGATTGAAAATACGGAAATATGGAGAGGCGTCCGCGCCGCTTCCCGCAACCCATTGCCAGCTCGCTGGATTATTGGCGCTATCTGCATCGACCAATGTATCCCAGAACCATTCTTCGCCGTCGCGCCAGTCTTGCATAAGGTGTTTGATGAAGAAGGACGCTACAATCATGCGTACACGATTGTGCATGTATCCGCTTTGCCAAAGCTCTCGCAGGCCAGCATCGACAATTGGATAGCCTGTCTGACCCTTTTGCCACGCAAGGGCCGCATTCTCGTCTTTAGTCCATGGGAAGGCGTCGAACTTATCGTTCCAGTTTTCCTTAGAAAGGTCAGAACTCTGGAAAAGAAGGGCGTGAGAAAAATCGCGCCAGGCCAGTTCTCGCAGGAATGCCCATGCATCAGATTGCACTTCAGGACGGTTCTCAGCCTCTTCCAGCGTTCGCGACCAGATTGCCTGAACGGAAATCTCGCCGCAGCTCAGATGAGGAGACAGGCGTGAAGTGCCGGGTTTGTCCGGGCGATCGCGGAATTCTTTATAGCCTTTCAAACCGGTTTCAAAGAAAGCTTCGAGCTTCTCCCAAGCACCATCTTCGCCTGGAGACCAGTGTTCTGAAAAACCTCCAGACCAATCTGGTTTGGTAGGATGAAACGACCAATCCGAAAGACTTTCTGAGGCAACATTTTCAACAAAGGTCGGATCGGTTTTTCCGTCCGGATGGGTCGGTGAATAGGCGTCCTTCAGGGCGTTCCAAAACGGCGTGAACACTTTGTATGGATCGCCGCTTTTTGTGGTGACCTGCCAGGGTTCCATCAGAAGGCTGCCATTGAAGGTCTGAACCTCGCAGCCGCGATCTTTCAGCTCTGCTTTGAGGGCTTTGTCGGTGTCGATGCCAGAGGTGTCGTAACGGCGGTTCCAGAATACTTTCGAAATATCGTGCTCGGAGACCAAAGCCTCAATCACGTCTTCAACGGAGCCGTTTGTGACAGTTTTGAGGGTGAGTGAACCGCCGAGATCTTTCAGGTCCTCGTTCAACGCCGCCAACGACTTATCGAGCCACCATTTCTTTGCGGCGCCTGGTTTGCGCTGAGAGTGGCCGGTGTCATCATGAATATAGAGGCAAATGACTGGATGCCCCGCTGACGCCGCAGCGTTCAAGGCAGGATTATTTCTGATCCGCAGGTCGTTTCGAAACCATACAAGAGATATATCAGACGGGGTGCTAATCTTATCGTATCCTCTTTATTGTAAGTCTGTACGAGCGGGGCTAAAGCCCGGATCACAAAAAAGAAATACGGTCGATTTGACGATAGGACACTTGGCGTTGCATGACGGACTATAAAAAGGAAAAGGCCGTGGAATCCAGCTTTCTCACACTTGAAAAAATCTGTGATGACGTCAGCAAAATTCGAGTTCTTTGCGTCGGCGATATCATGCTGGACCGGTTTGTTTACGGATCGGTTAGCCGAGTTTCTCCCGAAGCACCGATTCCAGTACTTCGTCAGTCGGCGGTCACCACCATGCTGGGCGCGGTTGGCAATGTTGCACGCAATGTTGCGTCTCTGGGCGCTCAGGCAGAAATCTTCTCAGTCATTGGCGATGATGCCGAGGCCGATGAGCTACAGACTGTCCTGAACGCAGAGCCAGGAATATCTGGTGAAATCTGTCGCGACGCTTCCAGGGAAACTACAGTGAAGGTGCGCTATGTTGCCAGTGGGCAGCAACTGCTTCGCGTGGATAAAGAGGTGGTCAGCAGTATTTCTGACGACGCGGAGACAAGGCTTTGCGCGGCTCTTAAAAAAGCGGCATCATCCGCTCAAGTCATTCTTTTGTCGGACTATGCGAAAGGCTGCGTAACGGAAAAGGTCATACAGACCTGCATCACATCTGCCTCTGAGTTTGGAATTCCTGTGATCGTGGACCCTAAAGGAACCGATTTTGGAAAATACGGCTCAGTCGATGTTATTAAGCCAAATGCCTCGGAATTAGCTGCAGTGGTTGGACGCACGCTCCTAGACGAACGCTCTGTGGAAGATGCAATGACCGAGCTGCTAGCTTCCATTCCAGCAAAGGCATTGGCCGTCACCCGATCTGAAAAGGGCATGTCATTTCTGCAAGGCGCTGGCACAATCCACCATATGCCAGCCGAAAAACGTGAAGTGTTCGATGTGTCTGGCGCGGGTGATACAAGCCTTGCTGGCATTGGCCTTTCCCTAGCCGTTGGGGCGACTCTGGAAGCTGCATGCCAAATGGCGCTTATTGCGGCAGGTATCGCCGTATCCAAGTCGGGCACCGCAACTGTTTCAGCGTCTGAGATACGTGAAGCCATTGAAGTTAAGAAGAGCAATTCAAATCGTCGTCAGCGCCAACATTTACCGGTCGATGAGAGGATCGCAGCATGGCGCTCAGAAGGCCTGAAAATTGGGTTCACCAACGGCTGTTTTGATATTCTGCATGCGGGCCATATTCGTTCGCTAGAATTCGCTGCAAGCCATTGCGACCGTCTCATTGTTGGTCTCAATTCGGATGCTTCGGTTAAACGACTGAAGGGGGACGCCAGGCCCATCAACGGCGAACTGGACCGCGCAGAGTTGCTGGCGGCACTGCAGATGGTTGATGCCGTCATGCTGTTCACTGAAGACACGCCCTATGAACTGATTAGGCAAGTGCAACCCGATCTCATCGTAAAGGGCGGTGACTACAAACCTGAAGACGTCGTTGGTGCAGACATCGTAAAAGCGCGCGGTGGCGAGGTTTTGATCGCGCCAATTCTTGAAGGAAGAAGCACGACCGGAATCATCGAGAAGTCATCTAAAACCTGATCTGCTGCTCTATTCCAATTCGTGCTCTGGCCTGTTGATCGGTGACAATTCAATCGTCTCGAATGGCGGCAATGGCGCCGCTGGTTTTGGCACGTTTTCCACCAGATAGTCGCTGAAATCCGTCATGAGCGCGTCTACGGCAGTTAGTCGCTCGTTATCGGAGACTGCGCTCAGATCAAGCACGCATGGATAGATAGAGTCACTGCTGCACGGCGGCATATCATTCAGTGGAGTAGGTTCATCAGCAGGCTGGTCGATTACGATAAAACCACCAAACAAAGTGTTGTATGGCAAGGTCGCATCCAGTCTTAGCTGGAAGGCTTCATAGGCCGCGGCCACACCATCACCTGAGCCGCCGAGAAACATCCCGCGCATGTGATTATCTTCCGACAGGTAAAAGTCGACAGAGGCGAGCATATCTTCCTGCTCGAGGGCCATTGCGTCCTCGATATCGACTTCATGACCTGTCAAAGACGAGAGAAATCTTCGTTTCGGAGCGAATACATCAAACAAGTCATCGGACTCACTCGTAAGCCATCGGTCATTCTCATATGTCGCAGAAACGGCTGCCCAATCCAGAGGGATATTCCAGCCGCCCATAAATGCCTCAGGTCGATCTACAAACCAGACAATATCGATGCCCCACGGTGTATCCCAGCCAGCAGGACGTTCTCCGGTGGGTCTGGAAAACCAGCTCAATTCCTCTGAATAGTCCGGGGCAGTTGGCGCATTGGATCGATCAAAAGCGGGGGCCGCAGGCGGGGTCATAGTTGCGACGTGAAAAATGGCTGACGCGATCATGATCAATAGCGCGATAATCGCGATTGGTGGAATAAGTCTGGTGACAGATGTTTTGCTGGTTTCGTTCGACATCAGAAATCCGTTTTCCCAAAGACCTTAAGAATCATGACCATCAGTGTGTTGTTACTGATCTCTAACGCGATTTGTGAAGCAACAATACTGGCTGGGCCGTTATGCGTTATTCTATCGGGTGGTTTTTAGGCGATCTTATGTCCTGATCCATAAAGCTATTCCCCTCCGGAGGGCCTGATGAGCATTATAGCCAGTTTCGCTATCTAAAAATTACTCTAGTAACAGTTTGATCAGTGAATTGTATGACACAATTCTGCCCAACGGATAATGGAGTGAGGTCTGAAGGTAGTTTTACCTGACAGGCCATCTCGGTTTTCTGGCAGGCAGTTATTCGAAAGCGGGCTACAACGTCGATGGACGAGAACGAAAAAAACGAGTCTCAGCACAAAACTCAGAAGCCTGGCTTTTTTGGCTGGCTTCGTGCGCGCTTCATTGCGGGTGTTGTGATCGCAACACCGATTGTTGTGCCAATCCTTCTGATTGGTATGGCGATTTCGTGGATAGATGAGCGGATCAAACCTATTCTCAGATCTGCTATTCCGCAGCGAATACGAGATTTCGATCTTGGGCTGTTTTCGGTCGACACGCTGATTGGCTACACGCCCGGCCTAGGCCTGTTGTTTGCTGTGATCGCTCTGACATTTCTGGGTGCGTTCGCTGCAAATCTTCTCGGGCGTTCGCTCATTCGAACGAGCGAGCGGATTGTGGAGCGCGTGCCTATTCTTCGAACGCTCTACACGCCACTTCGACAGCTCGTTGAAATCTTCTCGGACAAGGAGAGTGGTTCCTTCAAAGAAGTCGTGTTGGTGGAATACCCAAAAGAGGGAACCTGGGCTGTTGGATTTCTGACATCCAGCGCAAAGGATGAGATCGCGGAAAAACTAGGCGCGGACTATCTTGGTGTTTTTGTTCCAACCACGCCTAACCCGACGTCGGGATTTCTAATGTACGTGCCCGTTGAAAAGGTAAAGCATCTCGACATGAGCATTGAGGATGGGGCGAAATTGATCGTTTCTGCCGGTGTCGTGCTGCCGAAGAGAGATGGCGAGGAAGACGTAGAGGGTCAGACCTGAGGTTGCGTGAGATCGGATTTCCAAAGCAACTGCATGAGCGGTTGAAAGCCTGAAAGATCGACTGGTTTGCGATTAAATAGGTATGCCGCGTGATTATTGGCCATTTCCATCAGGCCCTGATGACGGCTGAGGTCGATAAATCTGAAATCAGGAAGCCCGCTCTGTTCTGATCCGAGTATGTCGCCTGGGCCTCTGAGTTTGAAATCAACTTCGGCAATGTAGAAGCCATCGTCGCTGTCACGCAGTGTCTGTAGTCGCTTTTTTGCGGTCTCGCCGAGTGGCGGCGTATACACAAGCAAGCAGAATGAGGGCTTGCTTCCTCTGCCAACACGACCTCTCAACTGGTGAAGTTGAGCCAGCCCGAAACTTTCAGCAGCTTCGATAACCATAATGGTCGCCTCGGGCACATCAACGCCAACCTCAATGACGGTTGTCGCGACGAGTATTCGCGTATCACCGCGACGAAAGGCTTCGAGCGCTGCTTCTTTGTCCTTTGCACTCAGACGGCCATGAACCAGCCCGACAGCGTCACCGAAAAGCTCCTTCAGCATTGCGTAACGACCAAGTGCGCTTGGCATATCGCCGTCATCATCTACGCGCGGGCAAACCCAGAAGATTCTCTCATCTCGATTGAGTGCACGTCCGGCACCTGAAAACACATCTTCAATCCGAGAGTCTGGAAGAATACGCGTATCGATGGGTTGGCGGCCAGCAGGCTTTTCATCGAGTATACTTGTCTCAATATCACCATGAACCGTCATTGAGAGCGTTCGCGGAATAGGAGTGGCGCTCATGATAAGGAGATGAGGTGCCATCGCCTTTGAGGCGAGCCTGAACCGGTCACCAACGCCAAACCTGTGTTGCTCATCGATTACGATCAGGGCGAGCTCGTCGAATTCCACGCCATCCTGGAATAAGGCGTGTGTTCCGCAAAGTATCTGCGTTTCGCCCGATGCAACACGTTCCAGAATGGCCTGTCGTGCCTTTCCCTTGTCCCGGCCGGTCAGACACTCAATCTGAAGATTGAACGGTGCGAGTAGGCCTTTAATTGATTCAAACAGCTGGCGCGCAAGAACTTCTGTTGGCGCCATGACCGCGCCCTGATAGCCGGCTTTCACTGCATTGAAGAGCGAAAAAGCGGCTACAGTGGTTTTGCCAGCTCCAACATCGCCCTGAAGCATTCTTTGCATGGGGATCGTTCGTGACGTGTCGGAAATAATGTCTTCACACGCTCTGGTTTGGGCGTTTGTCATCGGATAGGGCAGTGGCGCACTGAAGGCCGGCAAAGCGGCATTGCCATCAGGAAACCCATGAGCGCCTGAACCCCGGTTGGCTTCGCGCATTTGCCGAAAGGTCAGGGCGCGCGCCAATGCTTCGTCATAGGCAAGCCGAGCGCGGGGTTTGTCCCAGAATTCGTGTGATAACTCATCGGGTAGGTGGAGCGTTCTTAGCGCCTCGATGAAACTAGGCCAGCTTTCCTTCTGAAGAATGTCATCTGCGATCCACTCGCCGGGATCTGGAAGTTGGCTCATGGCCTGCCGAATGAACCCATGCAGTCGGCGATTGGTGAGCCCTGCTTGAAGAGGATAGACGGGTTCCACCTTTGGGATGCTATTCATCTTCGATATGGGGACGGCATAGTCTGGGTGCGTCATTTGCCGCTGTCCGTGGAAGTCTTCGATAACGCCCGAAACGACCATTTCAGATCCCGGAACAAATTGGCGTTTGAGATATCCGGCGTTCGAATTGAAAAATACCAACGTAAGAAAGCCGGTATCGTCGGCCAATCGAATGCGTTGTAATTTTGAGCCGCGTGGCGCGACAGAAAAGTCCTGCACGATCCCAGAAACCGTCTGCGTTTCACCGATCAGCGTAGATGCAAAGTCTGTTTTGAGTGACCGGTCTATCCAGCGATGTGGGAGGTGGGACACCAGATCAAAGAGTGTCGAGCCGCCTATCAAACGGGAAAGGCTTTCCGCGAGCTTTGGGCCAATACCATCAAGACGGGTGATGGGCGCATGCCAGCTTGAAATGTTCGGGGATTGGTCCAACTTTTCGACTCTGATCCATAGTTTGAATTGGAATTGATACGGACTTGGCGTAAGTGGCAAGGCTTATGAGGTCAGAAGGAGTTTCCGATGGATGAGCGACGCAGAAAATTGACGTTTCGCGCATGGCGCAGAGGCTTTCGCGAAATGGACCTCATTATGGGTAGTTTTGCAGACAAATACATGGCTGAGCTCACTGAAGCAGAGCTTGATGAATTTGAGCGTTTGCTGGCGGTGCCAGACTGGGATGTGTTCGGCTGGATAACCGGCACGAAGGAGATTCCACCGGAATCCGACTTACCTTTGCTCGATAAGCTCAAAAAGTTCAAATACACCGCTCAACCGGGTTGAGCCTTAAAAAGATACTGATGTCCGTATTCAAAGAACTCAGGGCCGGGCAACCGGCCGAAACCGTTTACTCCGCACCCTTTGGCGCCGATCTGCTGGAGCTGGCAAATTATGCTGGCGAAACCAACAGGCCCGTTGTGTATGTGGCCGCTGATGAGCGTAAAGCAGAAACGGCTTCTGGTCTCATTCAGTTCTTCGATCCGTCGCTACCTGTGATTCTGGTGCCGGGTTGGGACAATCTACCTTATGACCGTGTAAGCCCGACGCCGGTGGCGGCGTCTCGACGGTGTGCCGCGCTTTCGAAATTGGTCAAATGGCCCGCAGGCGAACCCGTGGTCGTTATCACAACGTCCTCCGCTCTGGTGCAGAAGTGCGCGCCTAAAACGATGATGGCGAGTGCCTCTTTGTCCGTGCGTCCCGGACAAGTGGTGGCGTCCCAGGAGCTAGACTCCTTTCTGATCTCTAATGGCTATACGCGTGTGCCAACAGTGCGCGACCGGGGTGAGTATGCTCAACGCGGTGGCATTATCGACATTTTTGCACCGGGAGAAGCTGAGCCAGTTCGCTTGGATTTCTTTGGCGATTCATTAGAGTCGATCCGGAGTTTCGACCCTGAAACGCAGATATCCTCGAAACAGCTGAAATCGGCCTCGTTTTCACCAGTCAGTGAAATCCTTTTCACGGACGACGCTCTTACGCGATTCCGCGCTAATTTTCTTGAAACCTTTGGGCCTCCCGCTGGGGACCTGATGTATGAAGCGGCACGTTCAAGAATTCGTAAGCAGGGGATCGAGAACTGGTTGCCGTTATTCCATGAAAAACTCGATACGGTATTTGACTATTTTCCGGCCAGTAGCGTTCTGGCCTTTGATCCGAATTCTGTTGAAGCATGCAAAGATAAGTACGCGCAGGCTGAAGATTATTTTCAGGCGCGCGAGCATGCTGCAGGCGATAAAGCCACCGCTAAAGTATTGGCGCCGGGTGCGCTGTATCTATCGCCTGACGCCCTGACAGCGGAAATGGAGAAGCAGCCTGTTTGCCGCTTCTCTTCGCGAGACACCGATCCGGGAACCGGACACCTCAGTCTCAATGCGAGACCGGCTCGGGATTTCGGGCCAGAGCGGGCGCAAGGCGAGAACGTCTTCGATGCAGTGGTGTCTCACATCAAAGCCATGCGAGGTGATGGGAAGCCGGTCGTTCTGGCTGCCTGGTCGGATGGCTCTGCAGATCGTCTGAATAATGTTCTGGGTGATCATGGATTATCCGATGTCGGGCGGGTCTTCAGTCTAGATAGTGCCAGGGCAGCTGGTCTTTGTGTTGCTGAGCTGCCGCTTGAGGGTGGGTTTGAGCTGGAAACTATCTGTTTTCTGTCAGAACAGGATATCCTCGGCGAGCGGATTAGCCGGCCTCGCAAGCGCCGCAAAGCGACGAACTTCATTTCAGAAATTGCTTCGCTGTCTCCTGGCGACCTGGTCGTTCACGTCGAGCACGGCGTTGGAACTTATAAGGGATTGGTTACAGTCGAAGTTTCTGGCGCGCCGCATGACTGTCTCGAGCTTCATTATCAAGGCGGAGATAAACTCCTCCTGCCCGTCGAAAATATTGAGCTTGTTTCCCGGTACGGATCCGAAGGCGGCGAAGCGGCACTAGACAGGCTCGGTGGGACAGCCTGGCAGGCCCGTAAGGCGCGAGCCAAAAAGCGAATTATGGAGATGGCCGACGGGCTTATCAAAATTGCTGCTGACCGCGAAATGCGCAAAGCTGTCGTCGTTGATGAAAGCCAGGGGGTTTATGAGGAATTCTCTGCGCGTTTCCCATATGAGGAAACCGAAGATCAACTTCGCGCAATTGAAGACTGTCTCGGTGATTTAGCTTCCGGAAAGCCAATGGACCGGCTTATCTGTGGTGATGTCGGTTTTGGCAAAACGGAAGTTGCACTTCGCACAGCGTTTGTTGCTGCAATGTCGGGAATTCAGGTTGCTGTTATCGCGCCAACCACTCTGCTCGCGCGTCAGCACTATCAAACTTTCCGAGATCGCCTCGCGGGCTGGCCTATTAAAGTGTCTCAGCTTTCCAGGCTTGTAACGTCTAAACAGGCGTCTCTGACTAAAGAAGCGCTGAAGGATGGGAAAATTGATATCGTTGTCGGTACCCATGCGGTACTGGCAAAGGCCGTTGAGTTTCAGAATCTGGGGCTTCTCGTTATCGATGAAGAACAGCGCTTTGGCGTTAAGCACAAAGAGCGCCTGAAAGAGTTGAAGTCTGATGTCCATGTTCTGACGCTATCAGCGACCCCAATTCCGCGAACGCTGCAAATGGCGCTCACCGGTATTCGCGAACTTTCGATTATCGCAACACCGCCTGTCGACCGACTTTCTGTTCGGACCTACGTTACCGAATTTGATACGCTTACGATCCGTGAGGCTCTGCTGCGTGAGAAATACCGGGGCGGGCAGGCCTTCATCGTGGCGCCGCGGGTTAAAGACCTTCCGGAGCTGGAGCGCTTCCTCAAAGAAAATATTCCGGAAGTTTCTTACGTAGCTGCTCATGGTCAAATGGCGCCCGGCGAGCTCGATGAAATCATGACTGATTTCTACGACGGGAAATATGACGTTCTCCTGTCGACGACGATCGTTGAGTCCGGTTTGGATATTCCACGGGCAAACACATTAGTGCTCTATCGGGCCGATATGTTCGGTCTCGCACAAATGTATCAGCTCCGAGGACGGGTAGGGCGTTCAAAGCTCCGCGCATATGCGTACTTTACGACACCAAAGGATCGTACTCTTACCGAAGGCGCAGAGAAGCGTTTGAAGGTGCTTCAATCGCTGGATAGCCTCGGCGCAGGTTTCATGCTGGCAAGTCATGACCTCGATATGAGAGGTGGCGGCAATTTGCTCGGTGATCAGCAGTCAGGGCATATTCGAGAAGTCGGCGTAGAGCTTTACCAGTCAATGCTCGAAGACGCTGTCAAAACGCTTCAGCAAGGCGGTCAGGACTTTGAAGATGATTGGTCGCCTCAGATTAATCTCGGGCTGGCAGCACTCATACCTGACGCCTATGTCGAGGATCTTGGTACACGTATGAGTCTGTATCGGCGGTTGGCAGATATCGATACAAACGAGGATCGTGAGGCGTTCGCAGCGGAGATGATAGACCGGTTCGGTCCCCTCCCGGATGAGACTGTGCAGCTTCTAGACATTGCGACGATCAAGGTGGCTTGTAAGACGCTGGGCGTGGCTAAACTGGATGCCGGCCCTAAAGGCGCGGTATTTGCGTTTCGGGAACAGTCTCCTGTTGAACCAGCTAAGCTCGTTGCACTCGTGCAGAAGCGCCCAAATGTTCTGAAACTACGGCCGGACTTTAAGCTCGTTTATACCGCAAGCTGGAATTCGACATCGCAAAAAGCTCGGGGCGTCAAACAGTTACTGAAGGAACTTCAGGCGACACTGGTTTGAGTGGTCGTGCGTCGTTCTGTTCTTTTTAGTTCATTCAGAAGCTGTGTTGAATTCTGATAAGGCTTGAGCTCGGCGAAACGTGCATTGAAGGAGAACTTCGTTCCGGACCTGGTTGGCGTGATTTCCAGAATCCGACGCGTACGTTCAATTGCGGCTTTGGCTTTAGCCAGGTCAGTCCCGGGTAGAGACAATAGGAAACTGCTCCAGTCAGCGCGCGCAATCATATCCTGTTTTCTCGTGAGTGTTTTCAGAATTGACGCAAAACCTGAAAGTTCTGAGGCTTCAATCAACGCGCCCGTGTCGCAGTTGAATGGCTCAATCCTCACAATGCTGAGTGCGCTGAAGTTTTCTTTAGCGTGTTCTGTCTGACGTGAAATGTGGTGCTCAGCAAAGTCGAGGCTGAAAGTATCAGAATATTTGTCTCGAACAGGCGCTGCGCATTCATAAGCACGCACGGGCGCTGGAATTTCTGAACGATCAATAAGGCTCCCGAGGCGTACTATCGCATCGTCAAACTGCAACCCGAAACGCACCAGCGCGCTGAGAGCGTCGATGTTTTCAGGTAATATCTCGGTGACGTCTGTAACGCCAATTACGGGCATATCTTTTAAGTCTGTCCGGCCATTCACATGATCCAGAAGTTCAAACGGGTAAAATCCATCTTTCAAGTGAACGACGAACGCTGCGGGGTGCAGCGTACGTAGCGCTTCAAACGCAGTCCGTTCGCTCAATGCAGCTCTGACGGAAAAACCCTGAGCTTCTGCCGCTATCCGAAATTTCAGATAGAAGGCGCCGGGTTCGCCGAAATAAAGCAAATGCTTCTGATCGTCCTGAGCGGAATCTACGCGTGGCGTGCAGGATTGATTGAAGGCACCAAGACTCTGTTCGCGCAGGCGCGCTTCGTTCCGCACTTCAAGCTGTCGAATAAAAATTTCAAATTGCTGACGGAAGGACGCGACCGAAGGGGTGAGCGTCAGCCCGGAGGTTTGAACATCATCCAGCGAAGACTGCGCCAGAATAGCGTTAAATGCCCGCGATGAATCGGGAAGGCGAATTTCAGAGAGAGTTGTCTCTGAAAACGTTGCTCCATCTATAAGCACCCCGCCGACACGCTCAGAATCAAAATGTTCCGGAGCGGGTGTCAGATTGTGTCGGACCAGCTCTTCTTTAAGCTCGTCGCGTCGTTCGTCGGGTGCAATTACGCCAATAAGAGTCCGCATCAAATACCTGATCGCAGTGTGATTCGTGTCAGTATAATCTCAATGAGCCGGTTAACTTTGGGTTAGGGCTGATTTTCTTTATGACCTGACGTCGAGGCAGGGCTTTCAAATTTTATGATACGCGCCGAAACTTCTCAAAAACGATATGAGGAGGAAATCATGGCGTCTGGCCCTTTGAATGGAATTCGGATTGTAGAATTTGCCGGAATTGGCCCGGGGCCGTTTTGCGGCATGCTGCTGTCGGATCTTGGCGCCGATATTGTTCGTATAGATCGCCCCGGCCCTGCAAAAGGGTCGCGCCACGACGTAACTTCGCGCGGCAGGCGCTCTATCAGTCTCGATCTGAAATCATCAGGTGATGTGGAAGTCGCCCTGAAGCTCGTTGGCAAAGCGGATGCGCTGATTGAAGGTTTGCGACCCGGTGTTATGGAGCGGCTCGGCCTGGGGCCGGATACAGCTCTGAAGCGGAACCCTAAGCTGGTTTACGGCCGAATGACGGGTTGGGGGCAGTTTGGACCTTTTGCAAAAGCTGCAGGCCACGATCTCAACTATATAGCGCTGACTGGTGCATTAGGTGCGATGGGGCGCAATGGTAAGCCCCCAGCGCCTCCACTCAATCTTGTGGGAGACTACGGTGGTGGCGCGCTTTATCTGGCTTTTGGGATTTGTGCTGCGCTGTTACACGCGCGAGCAACAGGGCAGGGGCAGGTTATCGATTGCGCCATGACAGACGGCGCTGCTTCTCTTGCATCCATGTTCTACGGCATGAGGTCGGCTGGTATCTGGTCGGACAACCGCGAAGATAATCTGCTGGATGGCGGCGCTCATTTCTATGACACGTATGAGTGCGCTGATGGGCTCTATGTCTCAATTGGATCAATTGAACCGCAGTTTTACGCTCTCTTACTGGAGAAAGCTGAGCTGAAGGATGAGCAATTCAAGGAACAGATGAACAAGAAGGCCTGGCCGGAGCTCAAGGCCAAACTTTCAGAAGTCCTTCGGCAGAAGACCCGGGCAGAATGGTGTTCGATTATGGAGGGAACGGATATCTGCTTCGCTCCGGTTCTAAGTCTCGCAGAAGCGCCAAAACATCCGCACAACGTAGAGCGTAAAACGTTCATTGAAATTGATGGTGTCGTTCAACCCGCCCCAGCGCCCCGCTTTTCAGTAACGCCGGGGGAAGTTCAGAGACCTCCCGCGGGTTCTGGAGAGCATACTGCCGAAGTGCTAGAAGATTGGGGAGTTAAATAGGGGAATCAAGTTGAGCTATCTTGAGGGGACGATCGGACGTCGTCGCATTTATCTGATGCGGCATGGGCATGTTGATTATTTCGCGCCGGAGGTGGTGGAAAGCAAAGACCCGCGTCTGGCCCGGCTGACAGAGCGCGGGACTGAAGAGATTATCGCAGCGGGGCAAGCCTTACGGGATGTATCGTTCGATGTGGTGATTTCGTCCGGTCTTTTGCGAACCCGGCAGACGCTCGAATTGGTTATGGACTGGCAAAACGGCGAAGTGCCTGACACGGAGCAAGATCAGCGTTTTGAAGAGCTTCGCAGCGGGACCTTTATTAAATTTGAAAGCCGCGAACAACTTGCGGCGACTATGACCTTTCAATTCGAAAATGCCGCGAATGAAGGTGCAACATTTCTTGATGGTGGAGAGCTGTTTTCAGAAGGGTTAGACCGGAGCATTGAAGGGCTTCAGGCGCTCATCGATCGCCCGGGCTGGAAGACCGCCCTCATTGTGGCTCATGAAGGGATTAATCGAATTCTGCTGAGTTGGTTCTGCAATGCAGGCTTGGCGGGCTCTGCGAGTTTTGAGCAGGACACGGGCTGTATAAACATTCTGGATGTAGACCTGGTGCCTACAGATGACGGGCATAAAATTGAACGTAAAATCATCAAATCAGTGAATTTGACGCCCCTCAATTACGAGAAAAACGGGATGAACCTTCGCAGCCTCGAAGCCATTTTTTCGCAGGAATGACTTTCTCGGCTTCTACGTGAACGGATGCTCAGATTTTTGTTCGGGTACCGTTCAGGTTGGAAATCGTAGAAAGAACTCACACGAGGGCCTTAGCCCATTGGCTTTGCCTCCTCTGTGTCCTTCTTGCTAACTGGCCGATGTTTCGTAACGTCGGCCTTTTCCTTTTCAACAAGTGTTGAATTTCTGTGTTTCTCAGATAAGGGTTACAATAAAGGATGTGCAATCCGGGAGGAAATCAGCATGAAAAAAGTCTATGCAAATGCTCCAGCTGCACTGGATGGTCTGCTGTTCGACGGCATGACAATTATGTCCGGTGGGTTTGGGCTGTGTGGCATACCTGAACTGCTAATCGGGGCTATTCGGGATTCAGGTGTAAAAGACCTGACGATCATTTCAAATAATGCCGGCGTAGACGGTTTTGGCCTTGGGCTTCTGCTTGAAAATAAGCAGGTGAAGCGCATGGTCTCTTCCTATGTCGGGGAGAATAAAGAATTTGAACGTCAGTTCCTCGAAGGAGAGCTGGAGCTTGAATTCACTCCTCAGGGTACGCTTGCTGAACGGTGCCGCGCGGGTGGAGCCGGAATTCCGGGTTTCTACACTAAAACAGGTGTGGGTACGGTCATTGCTGAAGGCAAAGAGCATAAAGAATTCAACGGCGAAACGTATATTCTTGAGACGGGTCTCGTTGCTGATCTCTCGATCGTAAAAGCCTGGAAGGGCGATGGACAGGGCAACCTCGTATATAACGAAACGGCTCTGAACTTTAATCATGATATGGCAACGGCTGGTAAAGTGACCATCGCTGAAGTCGAAGAGATTGTGCCGGTTGGCTCACTCGACCCGAACCATATTCATACGCCGGGAATCTTCGTCCAGCGCGTCCTTGAGGGCGAACATGAAAAACGAATTGAAAAAGTAACCACCCGCAAGCGTGAGGAGGCCTAATCATGCCATGGACTCGTGACCAGATGGCCGAACGCGCCGCGAAAGAACTCGAAGACGGTTTCTACGTGAACCTCGGCATTGGTATTCCGACTTTGGTGTCGAACTATATCCCGGATGGCGTCGACGTGACGCTTCAGTCTGAAAACGGCATGCTGGGTATGGGGCCATTTCCTTTCGAGGGGGAAGAAGATCCAGACCTGATTAATGCTGGCAAGCAGACGATTACGACGCTCGACCGGTCTTCGTTTTTTACTTCAGCAACCAGCTTTTCAATGATCCGTGGTGGGCACATCAATCTAGCTATTCTCGGCGCTATGGAAGTGTCTGAAAATGGCGACCTTGCTAACTGGATGATCCCTGGCAAGCTCGTCAAAGGAATGGGCGGCGCCATGGATCTCGTGGCCGGCGTGAAACGTATCGTTGTTGTGATGGATCACGCCAATAAGAAGGGCGAGTCCAAACTCCTAAAGGCCTGTACACTCCCTTTGACAGGACAGGCGGTTGTCGACCGGATCATCACTGACCTCGGTGTCTTTGATGTTGTGGAAGGCGGATTAAAGCTCATTGAACTCGCTCCGGGCGTTGATGAAGCGGAAGTCAAAGCCAAAACAGAAGCGACGCTGGTCTAGGCAGTCGTGACGGGTTGTCGCGTGAACTGAATAAGTGATTGCGTTCTGCCCGTCGGTTCTGTTTCCTCAATAGATGCCTTTACCGCGCGATATATCGAAACGTGAATTGATGGAGCTTGTTTGGAGCAAGCCAATGACCACCCTTGCGCGTGAATTTGGTTTGTCTCCGAACGGATTGGCGAAGATTTGTGATCGTGTCGACGTAGAGCGCCCGCCGAAGGGTTATTGGAATAACGGTGGCGGCGCCGATATTGCGCCACTACTATCTGCGTTGTCCGAGCCAGACGAGATTATATCGATTGGCGGGAAGACAAGTGCTTCGCGAAAATCAAGAACTCGAATGCCGTTGGAACGGCGCAAATTACAGGTGCTGGGTGAGGCTCGGCAGATTGCACGAACTCAAGGTGTTCACGAGGTGTCGCTTCGAACGATTGCGAGGAATCTGGGTATAAGTGAAGCGCAGGCTCACAACTGCTTTTCTACGCGTGAAGACATTCTTTTTGAGCTCGGGTGCGAAGAACTCGACGCTTATGAGAGTGTAAGGGTTCGATCGATTTCACGCGGGTCAACGCGGATCACGAAGGTGATTATGTCTTCGGTATCCCATTTGCGGGAAGCAGCCCAACGCGGTCCGTTGCTTCAGAACATTTCGGCAGATTCCGCGCTGAGGAAGCGTCTTAATCGTCGGCAGCGTGAGACGCGAGGAAGTGCTGTTGAGCAGCACGTAACAGCGATCATGGACGATACCAACGCATCTCAACAGGTTGCGTATCTGAAGACGAAAATGCTGTCCGGGCTCGTAAAGCGCGCTGGCCATTTGGTCGCCGCAGAACGCTTGTCTCTCACGGAAGCAGAACGGTTGTGCGTTCCGATTATTGTCGACTCTGCTGTACAGCAGAAAGCGCCTTAGTTTACCGGTTCAGGATAAATATTTTCGTGGAAGCTGAGTGAAGTTAGCGCTGCATTTATACTGGATGCGAGCGTATCTGTAGCGATTTCGCGATCGACCTTTTTATTTAGCACGGCCAACGCGCTTTCCTCAGGCAGGCTTGTCAAAAGCAGGGTGCTCGCTATTGCTTCTCTGTTGGATAGGCGCAGCTTTCGTTTTGCCAGGCTCGCCAGTTTCAGAAGCACTTGGCGGAATACTTTCTGGAATTCCGAATCCTTTTGGTTCGCAAAGAATGAATCGCGTGGGGCGAGCGCTAGTGTTGGCCCCTCATCAACCAGATGGTTGAAATACAATATCGCTATTTCCACGAAACACTCTTCGTCATTGGCGCTGTCTGCGAGTTTTGAAACCTTCCTGAGCAGGTGAAGGTGGCGTCCAAGCACCGCATTCATCAGATCGTGCTGTGTGGGGAACCTAGCATAGATCAGGGACCTGCTTACCTCTGCGCGATCGGCAACGTCACCTAATGCAAGCGGTAGAACTCCGGCTTCCAGAAAGATTGCATCAGCAGCTTCTACGATTCGGTCGTAGCGGGATGCGGTTGTGGATGAAACATTGCTCATTGACGAAAGGCGTCTCTATCGAGGTGTTAGTATCGGCTTTTTCTAGCTCGTTCGTCGCGCACTGACAAATCAAGATGAGTGCTAATTCTGGGACTAAATATTGGGGCCTCACTGCTTGGGCCCGATATGCAATTTGGAAGGCGACGCGAGTGGTTGCCCGAACCGGGCGACAATACATATAATCTTTTCCGTTATGGAGCTTGGACCGCATAGTCAGTCCTGCGATGACCGTTTCAGGCATGAGAACTGACTGGATGGATGTGACGGGTTAAGCTCCTGGCGTCACCATTCCCGGAAAGCGGAAAAAACTTGCACCGGATGATGCGTCACCGGCGTTCACGCGCATTGAGGCAAACAGTTCGCGTCCCAGTCCGATATCCGTTGCATTGGGAACAAAGCGCGCGGGTTCACGGCTATTAAATTCTGTTTCGTCGCCCAGAAACGTCAGAACACCTGACTGGCAGTCCAGGCGCACTAAATCTCCGTCCTTGAGTTTCGCGATTGGGCCGCCTCGAACGCCTTCGGGAGCGAGGTGGATTGCATTCGGAATTTTCCCACTGGCTCCCGACATTCGTCCGTCTGTCACCAGAGCGACTTTATATCCCTCATCCTGCAGCGAGCCTAGAATTGGGGTTAGGGAGTGAAGTTCCGGCATACCGTTGGCGCCTGGGCCCTGAAAGCGAACAACCACTATAACGTCTTTATTGAGTTCACCGGCTTTATAGGCTGTCTTCACAGCAGATTGCGTATCGAAGACGCGCACTGCTGCTTCAACAAACCGATGATCTTCTTTAACGGCAGAAATTTTGGTGACACTTTCACCCAGATTGCCTTCCAACAGGCGAAGGCCGCCCTCCTTGTCGAAAGGATCAGAAACCGGGCGTAAGATATTGAGATCGCCACTGATTTCAGCAGGAGGCCGCCACTCCAACTCGCCGGCTTCAAGAAGGAACGGTTCGTACATTTGGTCCTGCAAAGTGCCGTTGATCGTACGTGCATCAGCGTGAACAAAACCGCCTGCGATGAGTTCGCGGATCAGAAAGCCCATGCCGCCGGCAGCGTGGAAATGGTTCACATCTGCTGGAGAGTTCGGGTAGATTTTGCAAAGAAGCGGCGTCACCGCTGAAATGTCGGCCATGTCCTGCGGCGTGAGAATTATCCCTGCTGACGCAGCAAAGCTGGCGAGGTGGAGAACCAGATTGGTTGATCCGCCTGTAGCCATGAGGCCGACTACCGCATTTACGATAGAGCGCTCGTCTATCATTTCTCCAACAGGTAGATAGTCGCCTGCAATCGAAATCTTTGCTGCTTTTGTTGTCGCCGCTTTCGTGAGTGCTTCCCGGAGGTCCGCAGCTGGTGGAACAAAGGCTGCGCCTGGCAGATGCAAGCCGACCATTTCCATCACCATCTGGTTGGAATTGGCAGTACCATAGAAAGTGCAGGTGCCCGGCGCGTGATAGCTCGCGGCCTCAGCTTCAAGAAGCGTCTCACGCCCCACTTTGCCTTGAGCAAATTCCTGACGGATCCTAGACTTTTCAGTATTGGGCAAACCAGAGGGCATTGGACCGGCAGGAACAAAAACGGTCGGTAGCCAACCAAAGCGCATGGCAGCGACGAGGAGCCCCGGAACAATCTTGTCGCAAACGCCAAGATACATCGCCGCATCGAATGTGTCGTGAGACAGAGCAATGGCAGCAGCCATAGCAATGACGTCGCGAGAAAACAGAGATAGCTCCATGCCATCCTGTCCTTGGGTCACGCCGTCACACATAGCGGGGACACCGCCTGCGACCTGCGCAGTAGCATTTGCATCACGCGCCGCCTGACGGATGGTTTCTGGATATGTCTCGTACGGCTGATGCGCTGAGAGCATGTCATTGTAAGCCGTTACGATGCCGATATTGGGCCAATTTGCGCCAAGTAGTTGGACTTTATCCATAACCGCGCAGCCCGCGCTTGCGTGAGCCTGATTGCCTTCGGTCAGCCGTTTTCGTGCATAACCGTCGGGTTTGTTTGCCCTTATCAGTTCAAGATACTGCTCTCGACTGTCTTTTGAGCGGGTAGCGATGCGTTCTGTGATGCGAAGGATTTCGGGGTGTAGTGCAGTCATGGTGCCCAGACGACCTCCATAGGACGGGTAAGTTGCCCAATTAAGCGATGAACGGGCAATTGTTTTGATTGTTCCTCGAGAACCTGACGCTTCTCCTGTCCTGAAATCAGAAGAAATATATGAGATGCATTCAAAAGAACTGGCATTGTTATGGTCATCCGTTCCGTCAAATCTCCGGCAACAGGGCAGCCGGTGGCATCGATCGCAGCGACAACGGCTTTCGTATCTGCAGACATGGCGCTTTCGAGCCCCATGCTGTCCGGAAACCAGCTGGCTGTGTGCCCATCGGGCCCCATGCCCAGAATGACGATATCGGGCGAACTAAACGGGGCGTATTCAGCATCTATGTCGCTGGCCGCCTGAACAGCAGAAAGCCCGTCTTTATACATCGGGACAAAACATGCTGCGCTGGCGCCTTCATTCAGAAAGCTTTCGGAGACCAATTTCGCGTTGGATGCCGGATTTTTATCGTCGACCCATCGGTCATCGACTAGACCAACACTGACCCGCGACCAATCGAGGTCCGCTTTGGCGAGTGCTTTATATGCGGGGGCAGGGGTCCACCCACCCGATAACAATAGAGTTAAGGGACCTGTTCTGGATGCGCTCAGTTGTTTGAGGTCATTTGCAACCGCTTCGGCGAGAAAAAGTGCGGCCTCCTCGCGGGATTCCGCCTCATGAATGAGGATGGTCATTTGGATGTACCAGGTTTGCGCCATGCTCGATCGTCACGGTCCATCAACATGGCTGCCGCTAAGGGGCCGTCTGCTCCCGCAGTGTAATCGTCTGGCTTTGTCTGGTTCTCCTCCCAGGCAGCCACGATCCCGTCGACCCATTTCCAGGCTGACTCTACTTCGTCACGACGCATGAAAAGTGATAGGTTTCCGCGGGCAACTTCCATCAAAAGCCGTTCATAAGCGTCAGGATAGCGGAGCATAAAGTTCTCTGCATAGGAAAGGTTCAGCGGCAGGGATTTAATCCTGAGACCACCGGGGCCTGGCTCTTTAATATGCAGGAACAAGCGAACAGCTTCGTCAGGCTGGAGTTTGATAACCAGCTGGTTTGCCTCATTGGCCTGTGGTCCGAAAATCGAATGCGCCACCGGTTTAAAGTGGATCACCACTTCAGAATTACGACGGGACATGCGTTTACCAGTACGCAGGTAGAATGGCACGCCAGCCCAGCGCCAGTTATCAATTTCAGCTTTAATGGCAACAAAGGTTTCGGTGGATGAGGCATCGTCGCCAAGTTCTTCGAGGTATCCGCGTACAGCTTTGTTCTTCACCAGACCCTGAACGTATTGCCCGCGGACCGTGTTGCGTCGTGCAGTTTCCGCGTCGAGGGGTTTAAGCGCGCGAAGGACCTTGATCTTTTCAGTACGGATTTCATCAGCTTCGATGGAGTTTGGCGGTTCCATCGCGATCAGACACAAAAGCTGAAGCAAATGGTTCTGAACCATATCGCGGAGCGCGCCAGACCCGTCATAATATCCAGCCCGACCTTCCAGTCCCAGATCTTCCGAGACGGTAATCTGGACGTGATCGATATGATGACGTGACCAGAGCGGCTCGAATAAGACGTTAGAGAACCGCAAAACCATCAAGTTCTGAACGGTCTCTTTTCCGAGATAATGATCGATACGGTAAATCTGGTCCTCATTGAACACTTCGCCGACGCCGTCATTGATTTCCGTTGCGGAGGCGAGGTCTTTGCCGATCGGCTTTTCGAGGACAATCCGTGAGTCGTCCCAGACCAGCCCGGCCTCTGCGAGACCGTGGCAGGTCTTCACATATAATGATGGCGACATCGCCAGATAGTAGATGGTGATATGGCCAGAACCTTTGATCTTCTCTGCCAGAGGCTTCCATGCTTCTGCGTCGGCGGAGATATCAAGTGCCTGGTAATCCAACATAGACGCGAAAGCTTCCCAGCTCTCGTCGCTCCAGATTTCGGGGTTTGTAGCTGCTTTGCAGGCGTCATATGCGACCGTTGCAAAATCTGCTGCGCTGAGTTCTGTCCGGGATGTGCCAATGATCCTTGAGTTCTCCGGAATCTGATCGTCCAGAAATCGGTGAAACAGGGCAGGGAGGAGTTTGCGGCGGGACAGGTCACCCGTGCCGCCAAAAATGACCAGATCAAAAGGACAGACTGGAACAAACTCGGCCATGCATAACTCCCTTATGTGTTTGAGAGAAAGCTAAGCGCGTTCGCTTGTCAAACCAACACACGGTATCGGTCAGCAGGTATGCGTTTTGGCACTGTATAAATTTTGGAGGGAAGGGTGCCAGGTTGCCCTGGCGGATGAGGAGGGATTCGAACCCCCGGAACCTCTCGGTTCAACGGTTTTCAAGACCGCCGCAATCGTCCACTCTGCCACTCATCCGATCAGGTGTGCCGAAATGAAATAATTTTCCGAGTTTGGCAAGTGCCCTATGTCTGCAAAAAAAAATTTTTGTCCGATTTAGGGGCAGATGAGTTTTACCTTAATGCGAAATTCACCTCAAGTTCATCGACAGTATGTATATTTTTTAAGTTAACAGACATGAACATCTGTCCCAACAATTATAAAAACACAAATTAAAGTAAAAAAAGTCCGGCTTAAGATTAACCCTTTGGGAAAACTCGGCGCGTACCTTCGTTTCAAAGGTCGTCGAGAAAAAAGAACGGCCGGTCTCTTGCAAGAAGGTGAGGGACATTCACATCGAAGACAAAGGGAAGACCAGTTATGTCCCTGTCCGTTACCACGAAGCCTTTTTCTAAGGCTTTTGTTATCTCGTTGATGGCTGCTACGGCCATCTCAATGCTTCCGGCTCAAGCGTCAGGAAGAGATCCTGCTCCAATTCGCTTTGGACACGCTACACAGACGACTGCGGCGCAGCCTGCGCGGGTGCAATACGCGTCTGCGACACCAACGCGTCGTTCTTCTGTTCGTTCAGATGTTTTTGCATACCCAGATGAGCCGCTTCCGGCTGGTTATGGGCGCGCTGAAACAATTCAGACGAGCTATCAGGTCTCAGATCTCACCAACGCTCAATACCAGATCCCTTATGTAGATCCTGTCGAGTATGCGTCTTACGTGAAAATCGGCAATCCTTACACGGTCAATGGTATCACCTACTATCCGGAAGAAGATCCTTTCTACAACGAAACGGGTATGGCGAGCTGGTACGGACCAGGGTTCCACGGCAATTTGACGGCCAATGGTGAAACTTACGATATGCATGCGTTCACAGCAGCACATCCTACTCTGCCACTGCCGAGTTTTGTCGAAGTGACCAACCATGCGACCGGCGAATCTGTCGTTGTACGTGTAAATGATCGCGGACCGTTCGCTCGAGATCGTGTGATCGACATGTCTTATGCCGCTGCAGAGCGCATTAGCTTGGTCGGTCCTGGTAGTGCGGAAGTTCAGGTGCGCTATCTTGGTCCTGCGCCGCGCGACCCGACTGATCCACCGGTTCGTTCTGCGCCAACACCGGTCCAACCGGACGTAATTCAGGCGTCATACGAGCCACCAGCTCCATCTACCCTGCTGGAAGCGGCCCGTTCAAATGTTCCAAGCCACTATGTTCAGCTGAGCTCATTTCAGGATCGTGGCAACGCCAACGCATTTCGCGATCAACTGCGATCCTCAGGGTCAGATGCGAATGTTGTTTTTGCGACCGTGAATGGCGCCCGCTACTATCGGGTGGTTCTTGGTCCATTCAATTCTGAAACTGCAGCTCGCGGACAGCAACAAGCTATGCTTCGTCAGGGCTATGAGGGCTTTGTCATCGAAAATCCGTAAGATTTTTCAACTCCCTCCTTGTTTTCGACACCATTACTCGGCACTCCCTTTTGGGGGTGCCGATTTCGTGAGATGGTGTCGTTATGAAACACATTACAGCTTTGATTCTTCCACTGGCGTTCAGCGCATTAGCGGCTGGAAACGTGCAGGCCTTTGAGACGCAGGCCGACCACGCAATTATTCTGGATTATGAAACCGGCGCTGTGCTCTACTCTTATGAGTCAGAAGCGCCGATGGTTCCCGCCTCCATGACTAAAATCATGACGGCGTATATGGTTTTTGAACGCCTTTCCGATGGTCGCCTCAGCCCAGAAGATACTTTTACTGTAAGCGAACGCGCATGGCGCGAAGGCGGCTGGGCTTCGGGTGGTTCAACAATGGGACTCGCCATCGGTCAGGAAGTTTCAGTTGCGGATTTGCTTCATGGCATGATCGTTCAGTCGGGTAATGACGCCTGTATTGTTCTGGCCGAGGGTATTTCTGGTTCAGAAGAGGCATTTGCGGACCTTATGAGCGCTCGCGCTCAGGAGCTCGGTCTGGAAACGGCTCATTTTGAGAACGCAACAGGACTGTTTGCGGAAGGTCATGAAATCAGTGCGCATGATCTGGCCCGTCTGGCACAAATGACAATCGAAAATTTTCCAAACTATTATCGCATCTACAATGTGCGAGACTTTGAATGGAACGGCATTAGTCAGCCAAACCGAAATCCACTTCTGTATCGATTTAATGGCGCAGATGGTCTGAAAACCGGACACTTGTCTCAGTCTGGATATGGTGTTGTTGGGTCAGCAGAAGTCGACGGCGTTCGACGTATTATTGTTTTGAACGGAATGGAAAGCGAAACAGCGCGCGCCGCAGAGTCTGAACGGATGATGCGTGCAGCATTTCGCGAATTCTCGCTGTCTGAACCTTTTGCAGACGGCGCAGAGGTAGGCATGGTTCCGGTCTGGCTCGGAAGCTCGGATCATGTGTCTGCGATCATTCGTGAAGATGTGGTGATCGCATATGAATCAGCCTCCAGGAACGATCTTTCAGCGGATTTGATTGTACCAGATGTGCTTAGCGCCCCCGTATCGGAAGGTGACGAAATTGGCACCTTGGAAATTCGAAACGGCGCAGAAGTGATCGGAAGTTTTCCTGTGTATGCGGGAAGTGACGTGTCGCGCACAGGATTGCTGTCACGAGCAATATCAGGCGTTTCGGCTTTGATTTCGCCTGGCTCTAGTGAAGCCCCTTCTGAAGCGTCTGGCGAAAGCTGATGAGCCGGCGGCGCTTCATAACGCTGGAGGGGGGAGAAGGCGTCGGCAAATCCACTCTTCTGGCCGGACTTGAAAACGAACTTGGCCGACTTGGACAAAAGATTGTCTGCACCCGAGAGCCGGGGGGTACCGCAATGGCGGAGCGGTTGCGTAGTGTTCTGCTGTCTCCTCAGGAGATCGGAGACAAGTCCTCTCCGGTCGCCGAGGCATTGATTATCTCAGCTGCGCGGCGCGATCATGTGGAAAACCTGATTGAGCCTGCTTTGTCAGAAGGCAATTGGGTCATTTGTGATCGCTTCGTTGATTCTACGCGCGCCTATCAAGGCATGGCCTTGTCTGGAGAAGATTTTGATGCGCTTGCAAAGATCGCAACAAATTCTGTGATGCCCGGGCTAACATTGTTGCTCGATGCGCCGCCGGAAGAGCTGCTTGAAAGACGAAAGCAGAGGGGAGCTCAGCTAGATCGTTTCGAGCGACGGCCGATGAGTTTTCACAATGATGTACGCCAGCGATTTCTGAAAATTGCAAAATCAGAAGCAGACCGAGTGGTCGTTCTCGACGCCTTGCGTACTCCGGAACAATTGGTTGCTGAAGCGATCTTACATCTCAAAAAGGTTGGTCTATTACCGGAAGAGACAAACACCGGTGCAGTGTCGTGACGAGAGAGTTGATTGGGCACTCTGACGCTCTGCGTGAATTTCTAGATCGCAAAGAAAGCGGAAGGTTTCCGCATGCCTGGCTGTTCGAGGGGCCTAAGGGGATAGGAAAGTTTTCGGCTGCTCGATTGCTCGCCGCTATTGTCCTAGGTTCAATGTATAACATAAATAAAAACAAGTGTCTAGTGGAATTTGATCAGAATTTTCACAAGGTTGAGGCGGAGTCTCATCCGGACTTTAGAATCATAAGTCGGCAAGCTGATTCCAACGGCAAACTCCCCCCGTTTATCAGCGTTGACCAGGTGCGCGCCATGAATGGCTTTTTTGAACTACGCGCCGCACAAGGTGGGTATCGTATTGCGATCGTGGATGCGGTCGATGAGCTGAATGCAAATGGAGCCAACGCCCTCCTCAAAACCCTTGAAGAGCCTCCAGAGAATTGCTTGCTGATATTGATCCATCATGGGTCAGTTTCCATGCTTCCGACTATCCGATCTCGGTGTGTATCTCTCAAGTTTGGTCCACTCGGTGATTCAGACCTGCGCGAAGTACATCAAGTGCATGATGCACATGATGTCAGCGATCAGCTGGTCAGTCTGTGTGAAGGGTCGCCTGGGAGACTTGAGCAATTTCTGGATATCGAAGGTGACGCGCTTCTCAACGCGATGAAGCTAGCTTTGAAGGACAGTTTTCCAGTCATATCGTCTAGCAGAATTGCAGGCATACTCGCGTTGATGACCCAATCTGAAGAGCATATGGATCTTGCTATTACTGATTTATCCAGCTGGCTGGCGGTGAAGGCTCGAGAAGCGAAAAATGTTTCGCTCTCCAGGCGATACTCTGAAGGTTGGGCGGCGCTGCATGAAACTCGCGCGCGAGGTCAGCGGCTCAAACTGGACCTGAGTGAACAGGCGTCATCCTGCCTGAAACTGCTTGTGGACCTTGGTCAGGATATGAGTGAAACAGTCTGATGCTATTTGATACGCACATAAACCTCCATGGCGAAGTGTATGATGAGGATCGCCAAGACGTCATTGAACGCGCAGAGGCGGCGGGCGTTAAGTTGTTTCTGTCGATCTGCGACAAGCCTGAAAACGTGGCTGCGATTTCCGCGATTTCTGACCCCAGGCCGAATTTTTGGAGAACCGTGGGGTGTCATCCTCACTATGCGAAGGACCATACGGATCTTACGTCTGAGTGGTTGGTTTCAGTTGCGCAGTCACCCAAAGTCGCCGCGATTGGTGAAACCGGACTCGACCAACATTACGGGTATAGTGATCTGGATGATCAGAAATCGGTTTTCCAGCAGCACATTGAAGCAGCGCAGGAAACAGGGCTTCCAATTGTCGTTCACACCCGTGAAGCCGATGACGAAACTGGCGATATGCTGGAAGCAGCTTATGCCCAGAAACCCTTCAAAATTCTGATGCATTGTTATACCAGCGGTGAGCGCTTAGCGCGTAGAGCGATTGATCTTGATGCATATTTTTCCGTGTCAGGAATAGTCACGTTCAAGAATGCACACGACGTGCGCGCGGTGGCTGAACTATATCCGCAAGACCGAATGATTCTTGAAACAGATTGTCCGTATCTGGCACCTGTGCCGATGAGGGGACGCAGGAATGAGCCGGCTTTTCTAACCCATATTTGCGAATATATGGCTGAATTCAAAGGCGTTTCGACGGATGAAATGTCTCAAATCACGACCGATAATGCTTTGCGTCTGTTCTCTAGAGTAAAAGAGGGTATGGCGTGAAGATTGGGGTGACCATTTTGGGGTGCGGGTCGTCTGGCGGCGTGCCACGCATCGGAAATGACTGGGGCGTTTGTGATCCTGAAAATCCAAAAAACCGTCGTAGCCGTTGCGGAATTCATGTAGCTGTTCAGCCACATTCCGATGCAGCAGAAATTTCTATCTTGATTGATACGGCGCCGGAGCTGCGAGAACAGCTCATCCGCAACAATATCGGTAAAGTCGACGCCGTCCTGTACACCCATGCGCACGCAGACCAGGCTCACGGTATCGATGACCTTCGGGTGCTTGCATACAACAAACGTGGGCAGATGCCGGTATACAGTAATGCGGCCACGATATCGGAGCTCGAGGAGCGATTTTCCTATTGCTTTAAACAACCGGAAGGCTCGCCTTATCCGCCCATTTTGAAGTCCATGGAACCCGTTATGCCGTTCGAACCCTTTATGGTCGGCAATGAAAGCATGCAGGTAGATGTACTACCGATAGATCAGGACCACGGCACCATTCGCAGTCTAGGCTTTCGAATTGGTGATTTTGCATATTGCAATGATGTCGTGAATTTGCCTGAGGAAAGTTTGAAAGCGATTGAAGGCGTAAAGCTATTGATTGTTGATGCGCTACGCTACACAGAACACCCGACGCATGCGCACCTCGCTAAGTCACTGCAATGGATTGAGCGGTCAGGCGCTGAAAAGGCGATACTTACCAATCTGCATATTGATATGGACTATGACAAAGTGAGCGCTGAGACCCCGGATCATGTCTTTGTCGCCTATGATGGTATATTCGCATCGATCTAATTTACCCATAATATAGATTATACGTGTTTATGTTTCTCGCTGAAGCAGCCAAACTTCACCGACTCACTCTACGTTTCAGATCGTAAGCCGTTTCGCGCCCTTTGGCGCTTCGTGTCAGGATTTTGCCATGCCCTATTCGAGCGCCGAAATAGAAGCTCTGTCTGGAATTGATCAACTGCTGGCGATCATGGCCGCTCTACGCACGCCAGATACCGGTTGCCCCTGGGACCTTGAGCAAACATTCGAGACCATAGCCCCCTACACCATTGAGGAAGCTTATGAGGTCGCTGATGCGATTGAGCGAAAGGATATGGTTGAGCTTCGATCTGAACTCGGCGATTTGATGTTTCAGGTCGTGTTTTACAGTCAAATGGCATCAGAGACCGGCGAATTTGTTTTCAACGATGTCGTTGCCGGGATTTCTGAGAAGATGATCAGACGTCATCCGCATGTCTTTGGTAATGCAGACCATCGCGACGCTGATGCACAGACTGTTGCGTGGGAAGAAATAAAAGCAGCCGAACGCGCAGCGTCTTCATCGAACCAACAATCCAAGCCGACTGGAGCGCTGGATGGCGTCGCGAACGCTCTGCCAGCAGTCATAAGAGCGGAAAAGCTTCAGAAGCGAGCTGCACGGGTCGGTTTTGACTGGCCCAACGCTAAAAACGTGCTCGAAAAGCTCGACGAAGAGGTGGATGAAGTCAAAACAGCCATTGATTCAGGTGTACGCGACGACATTGAGGACGAAATTGGCGATCTGATGTTTGTGCTCGTCAACCTCTGCCGAAAGACCGGAATCGACCCGGAAAAGGCTCTCAAGCGCGCAAATGGGAAGTTTGTGCGCCGTTTTGAAGGCATGGAATCGATTGCTCGGGAAAGAGATCAGGACTTTGGGGCACTTGCTTTGGATGAGCAGGAAGCTTTGTGGCAGGAAGTCAAACGAAGAACCAGGGGCTAAACCCGGTTCAGACAATACTCTACCGAAGTGAATTGACGTTCTAGCTGGCCGACTTCTTTCATGCCTAGGCGAACGCGAAGTTCTACGGTGTTCCTGTCATCTTCCAGGTCTTCGCGCGCCAAAACTTCTCCATGCGCATATAGCCAGGCGATGATTTGTCCCTGATCAGCACTCGTCTGAAGGATGAACTCGCGGCGGTCCCTGAACAGGATGGATTTCGCTTTTGCACGGAGCTCCTCCATCCCCTCGCCCGTTATCGCCGAAATCTGAACAGCGTCAGACCCATGCTCAGTTGACGAACGTGAACGAGACAAAATCTCTTTCTCATCAGCGCTTAATCGGTCGATCTTGTTCCAGACATCAATGATTGGTGGTAGAGGAATGTCTACCATTTCCTCTAAGCTTTCCAGAATTTGCATGACGTCTTCAGATTGCACCTCAGCATCGGGAGATGAAGCGTCGTGCACATGAAGCAGCAAGTCAGCCTGAAGGCTTTCTTCGAGGGTGCCTTTGAACGCCTCGACCAACGTTGTTGGTAGATCTGTGATAAAGCCAACCGTGTCGACGAGGGCGGCTTCAATCCCTTTATCGAGGTCAAACCGACGGATGGTCGGATCGAGCGTCGCAAATGGCATGTCCTTGGCAAACACATCGGAAGATGCGAGCTGGTTAAACAGCGTGGATTTGCCCGCGTTCGTATAGCCGACCAATGCAACCACCGGGGTTTCATTTGAGCTGCGCGAGGACCTTTGGACCCGGCGTGTACGTTCAACCTCTTTCAGCTGCTTTTTGAGCCGGATCAAAGCATTGTCGATCATTCGCCGGTCCGCTTCAATCTGCGTCTCACCCGGGCCCGAAATAAAGCCCCGACCGCCACGTTGGCGCTCAAGGTGGGTCCAGGTGCGAACAAGACGAGATCGTTCATACGCAAGGCGCGCAGTCTCCACCTGAAGACGCCCAGCTTTCGTGCGTGCTCTTAAGCCAAATATCTCGAGAATAAGGCCCGTGCGGTCGATGACCTTACACCCGAGCGAGCGTTCCAGATTTCGTTGTTGGATCGGACTAAGTTCGCCGTCTACGACGAACAGGTCGCACTCTTCCGCTTCCAGACGTTGTTTTATCGCGTCCAGATGCCCTGAGCTGAATAGATGTGAAGGGCTTGGTCGCCGGATGAAAAGCGTTTGTACAAATACGCAGTCGGCGTCCAGCGCAACAACAAGGCCAGCCGTCTCCTCTTCTCTGAGCACTTGCTTTCGGCTAAGGCGCTCATCAAGAATCGGAATTACGGCTGCTGCCCTGAGTTTAGGTTGTTCACCCGTATCAGTGGTGATCAATCTGCGGAATCATCCAGGTCATCTGCCTCGAACAGCTGAACCGGCTGCATCGGCATGATGGTTGAAATGGCGTGCTTGTAAACGAGTTGCGGCGGACGACCGTCGCCACGCAGGAGCACACAAAAATTGTCAAACCAGGTGACAACCCCCTGCAGTTTAACACCATTCACGAGGAAGATCGTAAGTGGCGTTCTCGTTTTCCGAACGGCATTTAGGAATGTGTCTTGAAGATTTTGTTTTTTGTCCGACGACATCCTGCTGACTTTCTTTTGGATTTAGTTTTTTGCTCTATAGATAAGGCGCTAACGTCTTTATCAAGAAACCGCAACGGGTTCAGCGACAAAGTCGGAGAATTACTGCGGTTTGGATGATTTTTTTCAGATGACACGGTTCAGCTGACGTAAGTTCATTCACTGAACAGCAAAGATGCCAATAATAACAACTCCAGTCGCCCTAAAATCATACAGAATGAAAGAATCAGTTCAGCGAGCGCCGGCATATCTCCCGCTTGAACCCAATCGATCCGCAGCAGTACCGCTGAGTTGGTTATGGCGCCGAGTGCTGACATGATCGCCTGCTCGAAATTCGCTCCGAGCAACGCGTAAAGGCAAGCAAAACCAATACATAACACCGCGAACGCAACCAGATATGCCCAGACTGTCAGGATGAACCGCGACGGGATGACTACGGCATCCGTAGACGTGTTAGCGACCGCGTTGGGCTGAGCGAGTCGCGAAAACTCCCTCCCCGTCTGGGATAGCAGCACCAGCATTCGATAGATTTTCATGCCGCCGGTGGCGGAAATTGCAGCACCGCCGATGAAGCCGAAAAAGAGTAATGTGGGAACTGAAATTTCTGCGAGACTCGAAGGCGCGATTAGAATGCCAGATGTTGAAACGATTGACGTTGAAATCGCTAAAATGGAAAGCGGGCCCTCTTCTGATCCCAGCTGAACGGCGATAAGAGCCGACAAAATAAAAATCAGGGCAACTACGGCAAGCGTTTCGTAGTTTTTAAGCAGCTTCATTGGCGTTCTGAAAATATTGAACACCAGAATTGCGTTCAGAGAACCGAGCAATAGCGCGATAATCAGAATAATTCGTGAGAAGGCATCCGGAGCCTCTCCAATTTCCTCAATTGGAAAAACCTGCCCTGTGGTGATGGCGCTTACCGCGAGCCCGTATGCCTCTCGCATAGAATGTCCATCCATAAGAAGGAAGAACGCAACAACACTACTCAAGGCCAACAACAGGGAGCCTATGGCCCAGAACGCTCTGAAAAAGCTTCTCTGGGATGCACCCGGAAGCGTAAGCGCGGTCGTCGTTGTATCGAGCCCTGGTACTGATGAACCGACCAGACGAACGACCATGATCATTCCACCAATGGAAAGGGCTGCGCCGACAATATGTAATACACCGCGCCAGGCCAGAACGCTGGCAGGAAGAAGCGTGTCTTCGTCGAGCAGGCTGGTTCCCGTTGTTGTCGCGCAGGATACGGCCTCAAAGAGCGCGACAGCTGGGCGAAAGTCGGAAACTTCCAGGAACGGCAGTGAGCCCAAAATAGCGAGCACGCCCCAGGCTAACATAAGAAAGCCGACAACGTCCTTAGCTTTGGCATTTGAAATCTTGCGGTTCTGAGTGGCAATCGAAAATACACCGCTCATCACTACCGATGTCGTCACAACTAGTATGAACAGTGAGGCCTGTTCATAATGGTCATTTGCAAAAGCCCAGGCTGCGCATAGAGCGGAGGGAATGGCAAAGAATGCAAGAAAGCCGCTGAGTGCGCGAATAAGAACGAGGCTGTTCATCAGAGGGCTCCCGCGACTTCGCTATTAGTTCAGGAAAAAGGCTGAACTTGCGCGGAAAAGCTGTTCGACTTTTTTGACTCGGCTGCGTTCGTAGAACAGGACGACCCGGTCCCCTACCCGTACGCGCAAACCCTTTTCAGGCATGATCACTTCATCGTCGCGCACCAGCCCGCCGGCAACCACGCCCTCAGGCAAGGTGTCGGGCGTCAGATCACTATCCAGAAGCAGCGAATGTTCCAGCACTTCACCTTCCGCCAATTCTCCTCGACCATCTGCGATCGAGTATAAAGACAGAATTCGGCCTTTGCGGAGGCGCAGAAGAATCTGAGAAACGGTGACGGCGCGTGGGTCCACGAGAACGTCCACATCGAGCGTATTGTGGATCAGTGCCAGCTCCGGCGAGTTGACCAGTGCAATTGTCTTTTTAGCGCCAAGGCGTTTAGCCATCGCAGATGCAAGCAGGTTTACGCTGTCATCATTGGTCAGGCCAATCACAGCGTCTGCTTTATCAATGCCGGCTTCGTGGAGAATTTCTGGCGTTAGCGCGTCGCCGTGAATGACAATAGACCGCCTCAGCTGTGCCGCGGCTTTTTCTGCTTTTTTCAGATCCGTTTCAATCAGGCGAACTTTTCGGCCGCGTCGCCTTTCAAGCTGTTCGGCGACGTACATGCCGATATTGCCCGATCCCAAAATAATTACACGCTGGTCGTCGTGCGGATTCAGGCCCAGAAGCTCAGTCAGGCGATCAGTCTGTTGGGTGTCGATCGAGAGATAAACCCGGTCGCCCTCAATGAGTTGGTCAGTTGGGCGAATTGCGAACAGATGATCATTTCTAAGAACGGCGAGTATCTGAATTCTAAGCCCTGGAAACAGTTCACCAATTTGCGAAAGCGTGGTGCGCGCAAGCGGCGTGTCTTTGTGAACATCGAGGCCGACAACGCGAATTTTGTTTCCGGAAAACGGAACTGAAAAGAATGCTCCCGGTGTTTCGAGCCGCTGAATCACTGAATCTGCGACCGCTTTTTCGGGCGAGATGACGACATCAATTGCAAGGCCGCTTTTCCCGAATAGATCACCTGATCGTTTGCTAAAGTATGCGCGAGAGCGAATGCGGGCGATCTTGGTTTGGACCTGAAACAAGACGTGTGCAACCTGGCAGGCAACCATATTCACTTCATCGGAATATGTTACGGCAACAATCATATCTGCGTCGTCAGCGCCTGCTGAGCGAAGCACGTTCGGATGCGCGGCATGTCCCGTATAGCCCTGAACTTCAAGCTCAGCAGTAATAGCCTGAACCAGAACCGGATCTTCGTCGATAACGGCTACGCTGTGCCCGTCAGATGAAAGACGTCGCGCAATCCCCTGCCCGACGCGTCCGGCGCCGCAAATGATGATTTTCATGCTCAGTCCTACTCACGTGAAGATGTAGACAGATCAACACCTAACGTCTTGAGTTTTCTGTGTAGTGCAGAGCGTTCCATACCAATGAAAGCAGCGGTGCGCGAGATGTTTCCGCCAAATCGGGTTATCTGAAGCGCCAGATACTCTTTTTCGAACTGTTCTCGTGCATCCCGAAGCGTCATACCAATCACTTCCAGCGAAGTTTTAGGTTTCGCGTCCTGGCCATAATCTGCCTGATCGCTCGGCAATTCGTGCGGTTGAACAGGCTGTCGGTTATCCCCTGAAAGGATCAATACCCGTTCAATGATATTCTTGAGCTGTCGGACATTGCCCGGCCAGGGCGCGGATTGAAGTACTGCGATAGCTTCATCGCTAAAGGTCCGGCCGCTAAGGCCGAGCGTTTCTTTGGACCGGCGTACGAAATACCGAACAAGATCAGGAATATCTTCTCTACGATCGGAAAGAGGAGGAACAGAAAGCGGAACCACATTCACTCGAAAGTACAGGTCTTCCCGGAAGTCGCCGACCTCGATTTTTTGCGCGAGATCGGACGTCGTTGAGCTAACCAGGCGAACATCGACTGAGACGTCAGCTTTACCGCCAACGCGACGGAAGCGTTGTTCAGTCAGAACGCGCAGGATCTTGTTCTGCGTTCCGAGCGGCATTTCTCCGATTTCATCAAGGAAAAGCGTTCCGCGGTGAGCCTGCTCGAACAGGCCGACCGATTGAATTCGGCCATCAATGGCTTCACGGCCAAATAGTTCTGTTTCCATCTGCTCGGGGGTAATGCTCGCCGCATTTACGGCCACAAAGGGGGCTTTGGCGCGTTTGGACTGCTCATGGATCAGTTTGGCAGCAAGCTCTTTGCCGGCCCCGGATGGTCCGGAAATTAGAATACGTGAATTGGTGGGCGCGACTTTTTCGATTGCCTGACGGAGCTGCGTGGCCGCCGCGGAGTTTCCAAGAAGTTCTTCGCCATAAGACTCGTGCACTTTAAGCGCCGTGTTCTCACGTTTCAGGGAAGCTGTTTCCAGTGCTCGTTCGACGATGACCAGAAGGCGGTCTGATTTGAAAGGTTTTTCAAGGAAGTCATAGGCGCCGCGCCGGATAGCTGTCACGGCCGTTTCGATAGAGCCATGGCCTGAAATGACAATTACCGGCATGACCGCGTCGATGGATTTCAAATAGTGCAGCATTTCCAGCCCGTCCATGCCGCTGCCCTGAAGCCAGACGTCGAGAATCACAAGATCAGGCTTTCGTTCCGCTACGGCCGCCAGCGCGCCCTCTGCAGTGCCTGCCGTACGAATGGTATAGCCTTCATCTTCCAGAACCCCTCCGATCAGATCGCGGATATCAGGTTCGTCATCAACAATTAGAATTTCAGCAGACATTACACACGCTCCTCCGACAGAGCCCAACTCGATACTGTTTCTTCTGAAGGCCCGGACAATGGCAGTTGAACAGCAACTCTTGCACCACAGGCTTCATCTTTGCGGTCCAGCAGAGTGAGCTGTCCGCCATGGTCCAGAACGATCCGGTTCACAATTGCGAGGCCAAGGCCGACACCTTGTTCGCGGGTTGTGAAATAGGGTTCCAGAAACTGGCTCCGATTCTCATAGGGAAATCCGGGGCCTGTGTCTTCGATTTCGATCATTACATTTTCTTGATTGAGATGCACAGAAACGCTGATGGCCTTAGGGATGGCTTCATCAGGATTGGCTTCTTGTCGCCTGGAAATGGCTTCTCCGGCGTTCTTGATCAGGTTCGTCATTGCTTGACCCAGTAGGCGTTCGTCCCCTGAGAGCGGGATCGACGTTTCCGTCGTCGCCAGATCAATTTTTACATCGGGCATGGTCAGACGGTTGCCGAAGATGGCGTTTCTCACGACTTCAAGCAGTTCAAATTCGCTTAGATCCGGTTTGGGCATTCTTGCGAATGAAGAAAACTCTTCGACCATTCGACCGATATCTGTGACCTGACGAAGGATGGTGTCGGTACACTTGTCAAAAACAGTGTCGTCTTCCTCGATCACTTTCCGGTATCGTCGACGGAGCCGCTCTGTAGAAAGCTGGATTGGCGTCAAAGGGTTGCGGATTTCATGCGCAATTCTTCTGGCAACATCTCTCCATGCCGTCTGACGCTGGGCATTGATTAGACGTGTATTGTCATCGAAAGTCAGTGTGCAACCGCTTCCGGCTGGGCCGGCTGGCGCCGCGCGAACAACGAAGTGGGTCTGGCTCCCCTGCTCTTCGAGCATGACCGTGCGTTCTTTTCGCGTCTGATCGTTTAAAGCTTCTTTGGCGAGCGCAGCGAACTCCGGAAGCGCTCGATCCAGAAACAATCCATCAGCTGTCTCCAGCACGGGGAACATTTTCTGAGCGGACGTATTGGACAGCGTCACAATCATATCCTGATCAACACGTACGACGCCCGCACTTACGCCTTCAAGAACAGCCTCGATAAAGCGGGAGCGCTCGAGCGCCTCTTTGTGCGCAATGTCGATTGTATCTCTTTGTTCCAGCAATTGCTGGGTCATTGAGTTAAAGGAGGCTGTAAGGTCGGCGACCTCATTCTCCTGCTTCGGCATAGGGACCTGCGCCTTCAGATACCCTCGACGTACATCGTCGGCGGCTGTGGCAAGCCTTGCGATCGGTTCTGAAATCTCGGCGGCAGATCGCACACCGGACCGAAGAAAAAACAGAAGAATCAGCGCGGTGATTTGGATAAAGCCCAACAGGAAGATGACCTGCAATCGCCGGCTTCTTTCTTCCGCGGACCGATAGTCCTGCAGGGTTTGTTCTGATTGCAGAAGGCTGTCTAATAACTGAGGCGAGATTGGTCGCGCGGTATAAAGATACGTGTCATCAAACGCCTGAAGCTTATATAGAGCCCAAAACTGCGTTGTGCGATTGTCTAACATGACGGACACATCGCCAGCGTTCGCCGTGTCGAACATATCGGCTTGCGGATTCACAAAGGTGCGACGGCTTGCTGGATCGGTCGACAAAATGATGTCGCCACTTCCATTCAAAAGAAAAGCGCCCGGGAATTCCCGATAAGTCGCCTGTTGCAAGAGGAACTCAGCGAAAATATCCGGTTCTGTTTCCAGGCCCACAGCTGCTGCGTTCAGGTCGAGCGCCATAATGCCCACATCGAGGCGAATATCGTCCGCAATCGTTTGAAGGTTGGAGCGCGCAATATCCGCACTGCCTTCAACGATCCCCTGAATTCGTTCTGAGAACCAGTTCTCAATGCCTCGGTTCAGAGATGTCCCAAGAAAAAGGGCAACAAGAATTGATGGCGCGATAGCGGCGAACCCAAAAGAAAGAGCAAACTGTTTAGCGAGTTTGCCGCTGCCAATCTGTTCTCTTTTCGAGCTTTTTTCAGATGTTAGGCGAAAATAATCGCGTCCTACCGAGTAAGCGAGGATGCCAATCAAAATGAAATTAATGATCTGAAGCCAGATCATCGACTTTGAGGCCGGACTAATGGGGCCAATCCCAGAGAACGACACCATCGTCACAATAACGGCAATCAGGCAGGCAAGCAGGAAGATAAATTGGGTCCAACGCCCAAAATACCTGAAAGCTGACCGGTCTAGAAAACGCAACACTTGGTAGTCACCGCACAATCGTGCCGCAATGGCAACACTGTTTCAGATATGCCACACTACCCTATCAGTCAGGAGATGCAATCTCCAGACTGTTGATTTTGCTTCTCAGTGTGTTGCGGTTCATTCCTAGCAGCTGTGCTGCCCGAACTTTATTGCCGCCAGTTACGTTGAGAGCAAGCTCAATCAGTGGGCGTTCAACCATCGAAATGACGTCGTGATACACCGTTCCTTCAGCTTCAGTGTAGGTGCGGAGTTCAGGTTCGACATGTTCACGCAAAAGATCACGTAATTTCTGCTCAAAACTGACGCCGTTCTCTTTTGGCAGGCGTCGCTCTGAGACAAGCGACGTTTGAACAAGGTCTTCTGAGATAATTGGTTCGGAGGACAATGCGATCATGCGGAGCACAACGTTTTGCAGTTCTCGAACATTGCCGGGCCAGTCGTGCAGTGAAAGACGCTTCAATGCTTTCGAATCGATCGTTTTCTGACCAAGTCCATCGACCTCTGCACGCTTCAGAAAGCGTTTGGCGAGCTCCGGAATGTCATCTTTGCGCGCCCGAAGCGGTGGAATAGCAATCGTCACAACATTGAGACGATAGAACAGATCATTTCTGAAGCTGCCCTCTTCGATCAATGCACGCAAATCACGGGATGTCGCTGCAATGACGCGGGTTGTAGATACGTCTACCTTGTTGGAGCCCACTGGTGAAAACTCACCATTCTGCAGGAAGCGAAGCAACTGTGTCTGCGCGTCCAGCGGCATGTCGCCGACTTCATCAAGGAAGAGTGTGCCACCGTCACTCTGGGCGACTTTGCCAGGCGTGACCGATCCATCTGGCATAACAACGCCAAACAGTTCAGCTTCGATCCGATCGCGCTCAACTGCAGCCATATTCACCGGAACAAATGGCTTGGACTGGCGATTGCCCAGGTCATGGATAGCCCGGGCAATTGTTTCTTTGCCGGTACCGGATTCACCTTCGATCAGAATCGTCAGAGCAGTGTTTTTTACCCGCGACATGGTGCGGAAAACTTCCTGCATCGCTGCTGAACGGCCGATAACGGCTTCATTCAAACGCGTATCCGTGACGCGAAGGGGACGATCCAGTTTCTTTTGGCCCTCTTTGGACTGTAAAGCCCGTTTGGTCATCTGCGCCAGATCATCAATATCGAAGGGCTTGGGCAGGTAATCAAATGCGCCATGCTCGGTCGCCGACATTGCGGTCATAAGCGTGCTTTGGCCGCTAATGACGATAATCGGCAAGTCAGGCCGTTCGGCGCGAATGTCTGGCATGAGATCAAAAATACACTCATCGCCCATATACACGTCGGTGATCAGAAGATCGCCATCGCCATTGCGCACCCAGCGCATAAGCGCCGTAGGATTCGTGGTCGAGCGGACAGCATGTCCTTCTGCGATTAGTGTTTGACTAGCAATTAGACGGATTCCCGCATCGTCGTCAGCGAGAAGAATAGTGGCCTGGCCCATTATATTTTATCCTGCAGGTTCTCTTTGGAGGGGTAATACCAGATCGAATTGTGTGCGTCCCGGACGGCTCGTGAACGTTAGTCTGCCACCATGGGCATGAGCAATGTCCTGACACACAGACAATCCGATTCCGGACCCTGATGCCTTTGTTGAGAAAAATGGCTTAAAAATCTGTTCCTGGCTAGCGCTAGGAATTCCCGGTCCGTTGTCTCGAATGCGGACAAGCAGTGCCCCGGAATACCGGCGCTCATCACCCGGACGCGGAAGTCGAATGCCAGCTTGATACGAAGTGGAAACTTTCACCTCCGCATATTCCTGTCCGGCAACGGCTTCTGCAGCGTTCTTCACAATATTCAGAATACACTCGTGAAGATGGTCCCGATCCGCCGAGATTTCTGGCAGAGATGGGTCAAAGCCTTTTTTAAATGTCACGGAAGGACTGGCTACGGCTTGCATCGCTACCACATCGTCCAGAATTTCGTGGATGTTTAAGTCGGCAAACCGAGGCGCATTATACAATTCGAATGCTGTAAACCGGTCAATCAGACGGCCAATCCGCATGGCTTCTGATCGGATCAGAGACAAAAGCTCCGATTGATCTGCCCGACAGGAGCGTTCCATCAATTGCGCTGCGCCAGATATGCCACCCAGCGGATTCTTGATTTCATGCCCCAGCATTCGCGCGAAAGTCGCCAGGCCAGATGGATCTTGTCCACCTCGTTTTGAATGCGGCAAGAGCGCAATATTGATGCGCGCCGACGCGGTATCGATGTTCATTCGAACATCAAACTTCTTCGGTTCTGAAAATGGGCCACACAGTGTGATGCCCGTGGCGCTCACATCGCTGACCTCAGACATGAGGCGATCGAGGAGTTCGAAAATCTCACAATCGTGAAAGAGAATTTCACTGAGCTTTCGACCGATTAAACGATCCAGCCCACCGCCCAGAATGCCCTGTGATTGAAGATTGGCGCAGATTACGCGTTGGCTGTCGTCAATCTGCAAAAGAGCGACAGGCGCGTCCTGCGCAAGACTGCCAAGCAGCTCCTTGGCTGAAGAGTCACTGGAAGAGTCGATCACGCGGCCACCTCCATCAATGAATCCTCAATGCGGAACAAAGCGTTAGAAAGGGCTGAAACTGATTCCGACCGCAGTAAAGCTTGCCTGAGGTCTTGTGAAATCAATTGAGAGTTACAGGAGCCGGCCCAATGGCTCACCGCTTCACTCAGGTGTTTCCGTACTACACGCATACCCGTTCTTTCTCCATACAGAGATACACTATCTTCAGCCTGTTCGATAAGGCTTTCAATCTGTCTTTTCATGGACGGCAATGCATACTCCCTGCCATTCAGACGTGCTTGAAGCCAAGGTACCAACCAGGCTTTGCCAGTCGCTGCCCGACCGACCATTACACCTGCAGCTTTAGACTGATCTAGCGCCAGTTCCGCTGACCGCAGGTCCTCTATGTCTCCATTTGCAATGACCGGAATCGAAACAGCGTCCACGACATCAGCGATCGCTGCCCAATTCGCTTTTCCCTCATAAAAATCCTGCCGAGTACGCCCATGAACCGTAACCAGCCGGATCCCCGAATTCTCCGCTCGCAGAGCAAGCTCTGAAGCATTGATACTATCCCAGTCCCAACCGAGGCGCATCTTCAAGGTAACCGGTATACCTTCGGCTCCTTTCAGAACAGCGTGTATCAATCGCTCCGCTTTGTCGAGATCGCGCATCAAAGCAGACCCGGACAATCCACCGGTAACCCGGCGGGAAGGACATCCCATATTAATATCGATAACGTGCGCGCCTGCATCTCGCGCACGTTCGGCGCCGTATTTCAGCGCCCTCTCCTCGCGGCCAACAAGCTGCACAACATGCGCACCGCTCAAGCTTTCATTCACCAGGCGAGTACTTGCACTTTTGCTGCCGTTTAACAGTTCTTCGCCCGCAACCATCTCAGTAATGGTGACTTCTGCGCCATATTTCATTACCTGCTTTCTGAATGGAGCATCCGTGACACCTGACATAGGAGCCAGGAACACTGGTGTTTCATCCTGCAGAAATGCATAAGGGCCCATTACATATTTCTCTTTGGTGCGGTGCACAATCTTTGCGCAGCTAATCACAACGTATACGGAATGAAAACCAGAACTAAAATAAACTGCTCAATAATTGACCATAATTCGATAAGAATATGTGGCATTATTGTCGCAGCAGGTGCCGCAAATCGCTTCGGAGGTCGCATTCCGAAGCAGTTTCTACCTCTGGCCGGAATTCCGGTGTTCCTGCATTCCTTACGGGCGTTCCTCTCGCATTCGCAATGCGAGAGGTGTGTAGTTGTCTGCGCGCCTACTGAAATTGACAGAGTGCGCTCCGACATCATCGAATTTTTTCCCGATCTTTTGGATAGAACGGTGATTGTGGCTGGTGGCTCAGAGCGTGCGGAATCCGTAGCTAATGGCGTAAAAACCGTATTAGATGACGATGTCGATGCCGTCTTTATCCATGATGCTGCTCGCCCGGGGCTGTCACACGACGTTCTCGATCGACTGCTTGCTGGCCTCTCGGCGCATCACGGCTCTGCCCCTGCTCTTCCAGTGGTGGACGCTTTAAAGAGATCCTCAGCCAAGGGATTTGAGACGATCGAACGGAAGGAAGTTTATCGTATTCAGACACCTCAGGCGATCAGAACTGAGCAGGTCAATTTAATCTACTCAAATGCTGAGCTGTCCAACGCTGTCGATGACTTTCAATTGGCGGAGGCAGCTGGATTGTCGCTTACTCTGGTTGAGGGTGACGAGAAGCTTTCAAAGCTCACATATCAGCAGGACTTCGCGAAACTGGAGCACGTTTTGTTCAACCAAAATCTGATTATTCGGACAGGCCTTGGTTATGATGTCCATGCATTTGAACCTGGAGACAGCGTGCAGCTTTGCGGTGTTCCAATCCGGCATACACATAAACTCAAGGGGCATTCGGACGCCGACGTCGCCTGGCATGCATTAACTGACGCTCTACTCGGCGCGCTTGCTTTGGGAGATATCGGAGACCATTTCCCGCCGTCCGATCCTCAATGGAAAGGCTCAGCGTCGAGCATTTTTCTAAAGTTTGCAGCGGACAAGGTCCGTGAACTTGGCGGCACAATCTCTAATCTGGACGTGACGATTGTCTGCGAAGCTCCAAAAGTAAAACCTCATCGCGAAGCCATGCGCCAGGCGACCGCAGATATCGTCGGAATCGATGTTTCCAAAGTGTCGGTCAAAGCAACAACGACGGAGGCTCTCGGTTTTGAGGGGCGAAGAGAGGGTATCTCGTCTCAGGCGATCGCTACAATCGCACTGCCTTCCCTCTCGACAGGCTTCTGAACTTCGGCAAGTCTGAGAATCGAAAAAAGGAAATCTCAGTGTTCTCAGGTCGTCTGCTTAATCTTGCCCGCCTTGTTCTTGATGATGCTCAACAGCGTCGCCTGCGTATTGTCACGGCTGAAAGCTGTACCGGCGGTCTTCTATCAGGATTGCTCGTCGAGATACCTGGATCGTCAAAAGTATTCGAACGTGGCTTTGTCACCTATTCGAATAAGGCAAAAGAGGAAGTTCTGGGCGTGCCGGGCGACCTCCTCGCAGACTATGGCGCGGTAAGCGAGCCGGTAGCGCGCGCTATGGCTGAAGGCGCTCTTGAGGAAAGCCGAGCGAATATCTCAATTTCGATCACAGGTGTTGCCGGGCCTGGTGGCGGCACGCGTCTCAAGCCAGTCGGCACGGTTCACTTTGCGTTGGCACGTGAAAATGCCCCTATTCGTCACCGACTTGAAAATTTCGGCGACATTGGTCGCTCGGAAATCCGGATGGCTAGCGTCGCGGTTGCACTTGAAATGCTTCAGGAAAGCATTGCGGGCTAGACTCTATTTGTAACGCCTGTCCGCCTCAGACACGAATGCAGCCATAATGCGGTTCATAGCGATTTCGAAATTTGCGGCTGCAAGTGCGCGTAAAAGAAAATTCCGAAATTCGAAATCGACGTAGAAGTGCACCTTCGACCCGTTCGGTGCTGGCTCAAACCGCCATTCATTCGCCAACCGCTGAAGCGGCCCACTGATCAGCGAAACCTTGATAGTTTTATCGCTTTCATTCGCGACGACCTTGGTGGAAAACGGTTCAGAAAACCCCTTAAAGCCAACTTGAGCATGGCCATTCACAACGGTTTCAGCGCCTCGCGTTGAAACAGGCTCCACTCTCATGGATTTGATCCACTTTATGAAGTCTGGATAGCGCCCGATATCGGAAACCAAATCATAGAGGTTTTCGACCGAGTGATCGATCTGGATAACGCGTCTGACTTTAGTCATGGATCAGACCAAAGCTCAGTCCGTTTTACGCGCGAGTGCAGCCTGACGCGCCGCTCTCATTTTCTGGAAGTCGTCACCGGCGTGATAGCTGGAGCGCGTAAGCGGCGTTGCAGAAACCTGAAGGAAACCTTTGGCACGAGCGATCGTCTTATAAGCTTCGAACTCATCTGGCATAACAAATCGATCAACTGCCGCATGTTTGCGGGTTGGCTGCAGGTATTGTCCAATTGTGATGAAGTCGACGCCGGCTGAACGCATATCGTCCATAACCTGCATGACTTCTTCCTTGGTTTCACCAAGACCGACCATCAGGCCTGATTTGGTGAACTGCTCTGGATCACGCTCTTTGACTTTTTCGAGCAGACGCAGCGAATGATAGTAGCGCGCACCAGGTCGAATGCTCAGATAGAGGCGTGGAACAGTTTCCAGATTATGGTTGAAAACGTCAGGCTTACTGTCGATAGCGATATTCGCAGCGTCGCCTTTGCGCAGGAAATCCGGCGTCAGGATTTCGATTGTTGCGGATGGAGCGGCCTCACGAATCGCACGCACCGTTTGTGCGATATGATCGGCGCCGCCATCTGACAGATCATCACGGTCTACGGATGTGATAACCACATGCTTTAGCTGCATATGTGCGACAGCTTCAGCAACCCGTCGCGGTTCATCCGCATCGAGCGCCGATGGAAGTCCTGTTTTGACGTTGCAGAAACTACATGCGCGCGTGCAGGTGTCGCCCATAATCATCATGGTCGCATGTTTTTGTTCCCAGCACTCGCCGATGTTCGGACAGCCAGCTTCTTCGCAGACGGTGAAAAGATTGTTTTCTTTCACGATCGCACGTGTTTCTGCATATCCCGCAGAGACGGGCGCCTTTACGCGAATCCAATCGGGTTTGCGCAGGATCGGCGTATCAGGACGGTTCCGCTTTTCCGGGTGACGGAACTCGGATGCCTTAGCGCGCGTTGAACTCACAGTGTCTATCAATTTGGCCATAAGCCAGAAATGGCTCTTTTGACGCGATACATCAAGTCAGAAGTGCGTATGGCTGATGTTCCTTATGGAATAGCTGTTATGCAAGTCTTTCACGCTCCATGACAAAGTGTTACACGGGGCGTCACAAAAAATTCAGATGGAGAACTCAGATGGTGGCAGCTGCCTATGAGTTTCGCCCTGGGAGGGCAAAGACCGACCTATTCAGCGCATTGCTTAAAGCGCGCAGCGAGTTTGGCGGTTCAAAGGAAATAATAGTCGACGGTGATGACCGCGTTCTCACCTATAACGAGATTGTTCGGGCATCATTTGCGCTCGGAAGCGCTCTGACGAATTTCACCGAGAAAAATGAAAATGTTGCCGTCATGCTGCCTACAGGTGCAGGCGCTGTAATCGCATTCTATGCGCTGCAGGCATATGGACGCATTCCGGCCATGTTTAACTTCACCGCCGGAAGTCGCAATTTGAACGCAGCGGGTCGGGCTGCGGAAGTCAAAACCATTGTCACCGCGAAGAAATTTGTCGAATTGGGGCAACTAGAGCCGCTGATTTCAGAATTAGAAAAGTCGTTCAAAATCATCTATCTGGAAGATGTTCGAGAAGCTCTCTCTTTGAAAGACAAAGTCGCAGGCGCGCTCGGTCCCTTCATTCCTACCTTTTTCAAAGCCAGCCCGAGTTATAAATCTCCGGGTGTTGTGCTGTTTACGTCGGGTACAGAAGGTGATCCTAAAGGCGTTGCGCTGTCACACGAAAATGTTCTGGCCAATGTCGAACAGGTTCGCGCGCACATCGATATCTACCCTGAGACCGATATTCTTTTTAACCCGCTGCCGACATTCCATTGCTTCGGACTTACCGTCGGCGCGGTTCTGCCCTTGATTGCGGGCGTAAAAAGTATCTTTCACCCTACCCCATTACAACCCCGCGAAATCGCTCACCGGATCAAATCGACCGGATCGACCATTCTGCTCGCAACAGATACATTTATTTCGCAGTACGCACGAGCAGGTGACCAGGGGGATCTGAGCTCTCTCAGACTCTCAGTATGTGGTGCAGAGCGCGTGCGCGATGAAACCCGCCAAATGGTCCGCAAAAAGTACAATATCGAGATATTGGAAGGCTATGGTGCGACTGAGGCTTCGCCGGTTGTTGCGGCCAATTCCATCGGAGCAAACGTACCCGGAACAGTTGGACAATTGATGATGGGGATGGAGCACAAGCTAGAGCCAGTTGCTGGAATCCAGTCGGGCGGCCGTCTCTATGTGCGCGGTCCAAACGTCATGCTTGGATATCTGCGTTCGTCTTCGCCAGGCGTTCTGGAGCCTCCAAAAGGTGGCTGGCACGACACGGGTGATATCGTGACTGTCGACACCGAAGGCTTCATCCGAATTCGAGGTCGTGTGAAGCGGTTCGCAAAAGTTGGTGGAGAAATGATCTCGCTGGCTGTCGTAGAGAACTGCGCATCATCTGTATGGCCGGATAATATGCACGCCGCTGCTGCGATCCCAGATCCGCGCAAGGGCGAGCAGATCGTTCTTCTGTCCGATGCAGAAGCTGTAAATCGCCCTGATCTATTGGCATGGGCGCAAAATCACGGCGTTTCTGAGCTGTCTGTGCCACGAAAAGTCTTCCATATAGACGAAATCCCGGTGCTGGGCACCGGGAAAGTCGATTACGGAACAGTGACGAAACTGGCATTAGAGCTTTCTGGCGCGAAAGCTCCAGATGCCTGAAGCCTAGATGTGCATCACGCGGTCATAGGCCTCGAGCACGCTCTCGTGCATCATTTCTGACAGCGTTGGGTGTGGGAATACCGTTTCCATGAGTTCGGCTTCGGTAAGCTCACCCTGACGCGCAACCACGTAACCTTGAATGAGCTCAGTCACTTCGGCGCCGATCATATGAGCGCCGAGGAGCTCTCCCGTCTTCGCATCAAAGACGGTTTTAATCATGCCCTCTGGTTCACCCAGAGCGATTGCTTTGCCGTTACCGATGAATGGGAATTTACCCACTTTCACCGTATGGCCCGCTTCTTTCGCTTTTGCTTCCGTCAGACCGACAGATGCGACCTGAGGATGGCAATAGGTGCAGCCCGGAATATTCCAGGTTTCAAAGGCATGTGGATTTTTGCCAGCGATTTTTTCAACACATACAACGCCTTCATGACTTGCCTTGTGGGCGAGCCAAGGTGGCCCGGTCAGGTCGCCAATCGCGTACAGTCCTTTTACGTTTGTCGCACCGAAACCGTCTACGACAACATGCGTTCTGTCGACTTTGACGCCGAGATCTTCCAGTCCCAGGTTTTCAACATTGCCGACAATACCGATCGCCAGAACAATGCGGTCATACGTTTCGGTGGTTGTTTTGCCGTCTTTGCCTTTGATCGTGGCTGATATCTGATCCTTGCCCGGTTTCACGCTCTCGACGCTGGTTCCAGTCAGAACCTTCATGCCCTGTTTCTGGAATGATTTCAGCGCCATGCCGGAGATTTCTTCATCTTCCACCGGCAGCACGCGGTCCATCATCTCTACGACGGTCACATCAGATCCGAGAGCATTGTAGAAACTGGCAAATTCGATACCGATTGCGCCTGAGCCGATGACCAGAAGCTTGCCTGGCATCGTATCGGGAACCATGGCTTCCTTCGCCGTCCAGATGAACTTGCCATCAGGCTCCAGCCCTGCTGCTGGAATAGTGCGAGCTCTTGCTCCCGTAGCCAGCATCACATTCTTAGGCTGATAAGACGTCTCTTTTCCGTTCTTACCTTTCACGATCACTTTAGGTGCAGCACCGCCTTTGGCAACGCGGCCCTCCCCTTCGATAACCGAGATTTTGTTTTTCTTCATCAGATGCTTCACGCCGCCAGAGAGCTGACCTGCAATCTGACGAGACCGTTTAACAACGGCTTCAAGATCAAAACTCACGCCTTCGACCTTCAGGCCGTAAGCTGAAGCATTCTTCATCTGGTGAAAGACTTCTGCGCTTCGCAGGAGAGCTTTGGTCGGAATGCAGCCCCAGTTGAGACATACGCCGCCAAGCGCATCACGCTCAACAACGGCAGTCTTTAGACCCAGCTGCGAAGCTCGAATTGCGGCAACATACCCGCCAGGGCCAGTGCCGACGATTATAAGATCAAAATTTTCAGCCATAGTGGCAAACCCTTACTTCGCAGATCAAAGGAGCATCGCTTCAGGCGTCTCAACGAAACGCTTGAAGGCCTGAAGCCATTTGGCGCCTTCAGCGCCGCCAATGACGCGGTGGTCGCATGTCAGCGTGACCGACATGACGGTCCGAGCTGCAAGGCTGCCATCATCGAGAACAACTGCACGCTTCTCGCCGCCGCCCACAGACATAATCATGCCCTCTGGAGGATTGATGATTGAACCGAATGACTTGATCCCGAACATACCCAAATTGGAAATGGAGAACGTGCCGCCAGTGTATTCCTGAGGTTTCAGCTTGCGGTCACGCGCGCGTGTCGCAAGGTCTTTCATCTCTTCGGAAATTTCACGCAGACCTTTAGTCTGAGCATCCCGGATAACCGGTGTAATCAGACCGCCATCAATGGCTACGGCAACAGAAATGTTCGCAGACTTATGATAAGCAATGCCATTGTCGGTATAGCTTGAATTGCAGTCTGATTCAGCCATCAGCGCCAAAGCAGACGCTTTGATAAGCATGTCATTGACTGAGACTTTAACGCCTTCCGGAGCCGCAGCATTAATGCCTGCACGTGCCGCCAGTAGTTTATCGAGCTGAATGTCCACTTCTAGTGGGAAGTGAGGCACCTGCATAAAGCTGGTGGTCAGGCGTTTCGCAACCGTTTTACGCATGCCGTCCAGCGGAACCAGTTCATAGCTTTCCGGATCATAGATGCGATCATCCAGAACCTGAGGCAGAATGAGCCCATCTGGTGAGCCAGCTGATGCGGTTGCCGCAGCAGCGGGTTTCGGTGCAGAGGCTGCCGCTTCAACGTCTTTTTTAATGATGCGGCCGTGAGGCCCTGAACCCTTGAGAGATTTCAGGTCGACACCTTTTTGTGCCGCAATCCGGCGCGCAAGAGGGCTGGCCTTAATCCGATCGGCACCTGAGCCTGCGCTAGGGACCGCCTTAGGCGCTTCCTCTTTTGGCTGTTCCGTAGGAGTGGGTGTTGGAGAAGCTTCGCTCTTCGAATCGGTGGCTTCCGATTTTGGAGAGCTTTCTTCTGCTACTTCTACAGAAGAAACATCTTCGCCATCTTCAGCCAGAACAGCGATCACCGAATTGACCTTTACGCCTTCGGCGCCTGCCTCGACGAGGATTTTGGCAATCTTGCCTTCATCCACGGCTTCGACTTCCATTGTCGCTTTGTCGGTCTCGATTTCCGCAATGATGTCGCCTGATGCAACATCATCACCTTCTTTAACGAGCCATTTTGCGAGCTTGCCCTCTTCCATCGTCGGAGACAGGGCCGGCATTGTGATATTGATAGCCATGTCTGTCTCCTAAAGCCCTTCGCAGACAGCTTTTGCCGCTGCTACAATGTCTTCCGTTCCAGGAAGGGAGAGTTTTTCGAGGTTCGCAGCATATGGCAGCGGAACGTCTTTCTGATGAACCCGAACTGGTGGAGCATCGAGATAGTCGAACGCTTCATTGACTACAGTTGCCGCGATTTCAGCCCCAACGCCCATAAAGCGCCAGCCCTCTTCACAGCAAACAAGACGGTTCGTCTTCTTCACGCTTTCTACGACCGTATCGGTATCGAGCGGTCGGAGGGTGCGCAGGTCAATAACCTCAGCGGAGATACCCGCCTCAGCAAGCTGTTCTGCAGCTTCCAGCGCATAGCCGACCATACGGGAATGAGCGACGAGCGTTACGTCTGTTCCTTCGCGTTTGACCTTAGCCTTGCCAATTGGAAGGACCCAATCATCAACGTCCGGAACATCAAAGCTTTCACCATAGAGAAGCTCATGCTCGAGAAATACGACCGGGTTAGGGTCACGAATTGCGGCTTTGAGAAGTCCCTTTGCGTCGGCAGCGTCGTATGGTGCAACCACTTTCAGGCCCGGAACATGCGCATACCAGGATGAATAGTCCTGACTGTGCTGCGCGCCAACTCGGGACGCAGCGCCGTTAGGACCGCGGAATACAATCGGACAGCCCATCTGGCCACCAGACATATAGAGCGTTTTCGCAGCAGAGTTGATGATGTGGTCAATCGCCTGCATGGCGAAGTTGAACGTCATAAACTCGACGATTGGTTTGAGCTTGCCAAATGCTGCGCCTACGCCAAGACCCGCAAACCCATGCTCGGTGATCGGCGTGTCGACTACGCGTCTGTCGCCAAACTCCTGGAGCAGCTCCCGTGTAACCTTATAGGCACCCTGATACTGAGCCACTTCCTCGCCCATGACGAACACAGCTTCATCAGCACGCATTTCTTCCGCCATGGCGTCACGCAATGCGTCACGAACCGTCGTAGACGTAAAGGATGTGCCTTCCGGAACTTCCGGATCGATAAGCGTTTTTGTTGCCGGAGCGGGAGCAGAGCTTTCTTCTGATGAAGCGGCTTCCGCAGCAGGCTCTTCGTCTGTCGCGACTGACGCAGCCTCTGCTGGAGCGCCTGAGGCCTCTACAGATGAAGCGTCTTCGCCTTCTTCCGCGAGTACAGCAATAATGCTGTTTACTTTGACGCCTTCAGTGCCTTCTTCCACGAGGATTTTCGCGAGCGTACCCTCGTCAACGGCTTCGACTTCCATCGTGGCCTTGTCGGTTTCGATTTCGGCGATGATATCGCCAGAGACGACTGAGTCGCCTTCCTTTTTAAGCCATTTGGACAGTTTGCCTTCTTCCATCGTCGGAGAAAGCGCTGGCATAAGAATATCTACGGACATTACAGGCCCTCCGCTTCAATAAGGACATCGGTCCACAGTTCTTTTGGATCGGGTTCAGGGCTCTCCTGAGCAAAGTCCACAGACTTTGCGACGATTGCCTTGATTTCCTTATCGAGCTCTTTGAGCTGTTCTTCTGTCGCTTCACCAGCCTCGAGCAATTGCTTTTTCAGGCCCTCAATCGGGTCATGGTGAGAACGGATGTCGTCAACTTCCTCCCGTTTCCGGTACTTCGCCGGGTCGGACATTGAGTGACCGCGATAGCGGTAAGTTTTCATTTCCAGAATGAATGGGCCTTTGCCGGAGCGCGCGTGCTCAACAGCTTTCAGACCTGCTTCGCGAACTTTAAGGACATCCATACCGTCAACTTCGATACCTTCGATTTCGAAAGAGATGCCACGTTTGAAGAGTTCGACTTCTGAAGCGTGTCGTTCAACGCTTGTACCCATAGCGTACATATTGTTTTCGATCACATAGATGACCGGAAGCTTCCAGAGTGATGCCATGTTGAAGGCTTCATATACCTGGCCCTGGTTGGCCGCGCCGTCGCCAAAATAGGCAAGGCAGACTTTGGCATTGTCCTTATACTTGTTGGAGAATGCGAGGCCTGTCCCGATCGGCACCTGAGCGCCTACAATACCGTGACCGCCATAGAACTCTTTTTCACGAGAGAACATGTGCATGGAGCCGCCCTTCCCTCGGGAATAGCCACCTTCGCGGCCGGTCAGCTCGGCCATAACCCCATCCGGGTCCATGCCGCAGGCCAGCATGTGGCCGTGATCTCGATATCCTGTGATGACCTGATCGCCATCTTCGATGGCGTCTTGCATTCCAACAACGACTGCTTCCTGACCGATATACAAATGGCAGAAGCCTGCGATAAGGCCGCGCCCGTATAGCTGTCCCGCTTTTTCCTCAAAGCGTCGGATCAGCAGCATGTCATTGTAGAATTTAAGTTTGTCGTCAGTCGTTATGTTCGATTTTTTTGATGACTTGCTCAAATTATCTGCTCCCATTTGGCGAGAACATATCAAGCGGTCAATCAATTGCTAAGAGCAAAAAGGTCTTCATTTTCGGGTTGCTGGGATGTCAATTCGGGTGGCTCAAGCACAATTTCGTCTGCATAAACGAAGTGAAACTTGCGTCGAGCGAGCTCTTCCAGAAAGTCATCGTCAAGAGAATCCGCGTATAACCGGTTGATATTCTGTTCCAGTTGTTCGCGTTCACCTTCAAGATTTGAGCGCTGAAGTTCAAGCGCGCGAATCTCATTTTGCATTTCACTCCAGGACGACAGCCCCTGATCTCCAGATACCGCATGGTATCCAAGATAAGAGATAACACCCATTAGGCAGGCGCTGACGACTGGGAATTTCATGAAAAGGCTCTCCGCGAAACCCGAACGAGTTTCGCGGATGAGCGTTAGAATAAAGTTAATCAGCCTTTAACGTGCGGCGACCCGCATATACGCCCTGCTCGTCGAGTTCTTCCTCGATGCGAATAAGCTGATTGTATTTTGCGAGACGGTCAGAACGCGCCAGTGAGCCCGTTTTGATCTGGCCGCAGTTTGTCGCGACAGCGAGATCTGCAATCGTGACGTCTTCGGTTTCACCTGAACGGTGAGACATAACCGCAGAATAAGAATTGCGTTGCGCAAGGCTTACTGCATCAAGCGTCTCAGTCAGCGTGCCGATCTGATTCACTTTTACGAGGATTGAGTTCGCAGCGCCTTTTTCAAGGCCCATCGCCAAACGGCGCGGGTTGGTTACGAACAGGTCGTCTCCAACAAGCTGACACTTGTTTCCAACCGCTTCTGTCAAAGCGACCCAGCCATCCCAGTCATCTTCAGCCATGCCATCTTCAATGGACACGATTGGGTACTTTGCAACGAGGTCTTCCAGATAGCGAGCCATCTCTTGAGAACCCAGGGACTTGCCCTCGCCTGCCAGCGTGTAGATGCCATCTTTAAAGAATTCAGTGGAGGCAACATCGAGTGCGAGAACGCAGTCATCACCTGGCGTGTAACCAGCAGATTCAATCGCTTTCAGGATATAAGAAATCGCATCTTCGGTTGAAGACAGATTTGGTGCGAAACCGCCCTCATCACCGACATTGGTGTTATGGCCATCAGCCTGAAGTTTAGACTTCAGAGTGTGGAACACTTCTGCGCCCATACGGATTGATTCGGCCATGCTGGTCGCACCAACCGGCATAATCATAAATTCCTGAACGTCGATTGGGTTATCGGCATGTTCGCCGCCATTGATGATGTTCATCATTGGCGTAGGCAGGACGCAGGCATTCGCACCGCCAACATAACGATAAAGCGGCAGGCCTGAGCTCTCAGCTGCGGCGTGTGCGTTTGCGAGTGAAACGCCCAGAATGGCGTTGGCGCCAAGGCGGGATTTGTTCTCAGTGCCATCAAGTTCGATCAGCGTCATGTCGAGACGGCGCTGGTCTTCTGATTCCATTCCTGAGAGTGCGTAAAAAATTTCACCGTTTACGGCTTCAACGGCTTTGCGGACGCCTTTTCCGCGATAACGGTCGCCACCGTCGCGGAGCTCATGTGCTTCGTGCACACCTGTAGAAGCGCCGGAAGGAACTGCTGCGCGGCCCATAGAGCCATCTTCAAGCGTTACTTCCACCTCGACAGTCGGATTGCCCCGGCTGTCGAGAATTTCTCTTGCGTAGATATCAACGATTTCAGTCATTGCGGTCCCTCTTACTGACGCTGAGGAATCTAATGGAACTAATCGTCTTTTGGTTCAAGTACCTGACGGCCGCGATACATACCTGATTTCAGGTCAATGTGGTGCGGACGACGAAGTTCGCCGGAATCTACGTCTTCAATAAAGGTATTACCTTTAAGGCGGTCGTGCGCGCGGCGCATGTTCCGCTTTGACGGGGTCGTCTTGCGCTTAGGAACTGCCATGTTTCAAGTCCTGGGTGTTAGAAATGGGCAAAGCCCGAAAAACCAAAACGCGTGTAATACACTTGATCGATAAAACTTCAACCCGTCTTATCACACGCAGATCAAACTTTTTATTTCAGCTAGCTTATCACACCAACCGGCTTTGGGTCACCGCCGCACCAATGAAGCTGGCAAAAAGCGGATGGGGCTCAAATGGGCGCGACTTGAGTTCCGGGTGGAACTGGACGCCAACAAACCAGGGGTGATCTTTCAACTCAACGATTTCGGGCAGAATTCCGTCTGGAGACGTGCCAGAGAAGATCATTCCGGCAGCTTCGAGCTTATCCTTATAGTTGATGTTCACCTCATAACGGTGGCGGTGGCGTTCTTCAATGACGGTTGAGCCATAGGCTTCAGCGACCTTCGAGCCAGGAATCAGCGCTGCCGGATAAGCGCCCAAGCGCATTGTGCCGCCAAGGTCCCCATCTTTTGAGCGCGTTTCTTTGACGTTCCCTCGGCTCCATTCTTCAATGAAGCCAACCAGAGCATCATCTGGCTCGTCATATTCTGTCGTGCCCGCGCCTTCGATGCCCGCAAGAGTACGCGCAGCCTCAATGACTGAAAGCTGCATGCCATAGCAAATGCCGAAACATGGAATATCGCGTTCGCGAGCGTAGCGCGCTGATCGCATTTTACCCATGGCACCGCGTTTTCCGAAGCCGCCCGGCAGAATGATACCGTTCAGACCATCCAACACTTCCAGATTGTCTGGATCGTCCTCATCGAGAGGTGTCGAATCAATCAGATCGATCTTTACGCGGACATTGTTGGCCAGACCGCCATGATGAAGCGCTTCCATCACAGACTTATATGCATCAGGAAGCACGGTGTATTTGCCGACGAGGCCAATACGGACTTCGCCATCAGGCTTACGCAGCTTGTCCGAGATGGAATTCCATTTTGAAAAATCAGGAAGTGGTGCGCCCTTCATTCCAAAATGATGGAGCACCTCAGAATCGAGGCCTTCATTGTGGTAAGAAAGCGGAACCTCATAGATGTGGGACACATCACGGGCTTCAATAACGCTCTCAGGCCGAACATTACAGAACAAAGCAATTTTGCGCTTTTCATCTGTCGGGATCGGTCGATCACAACGACAAAGCAGAATGTCAGGCTGAATACCGATAGAGCGCAGCTCTTTCACAGAGTGCTGTGTCGGCTTTGTCTTCATCTCGCCTGCGCTTGGAATGTAAGGCAGCAGAGTAAGATGGATAAAGATTGCGCGCTCATGGCCGAGTTCCTGGCCGAGCTGACGGATGGCTTCGAAGAATGGCAGGCCCTCAATGTCGCCAACCGTTCCACCGATCTCACATAGAACGAAATCTACATCACCCGCATCGCTGAGCACGAATTCTTTGATGGCGTCAGTGACGTGCGGAATGACCTGAATGGTCGCGCCAAGGAAATCACCGCGACGCTCTTTTTCCAGAATGGTCTGGTAGATGCGTCCTGTGGTGATGTTGTCGCTTTGCTTGGCGGCGACACCAGTGAAGCGCTCATAGTGACCGAGATCGAGGTCAGTCTCCGCGCCATCGTCAGTCACGAAGACTTCGCCGTGCTGATATGGAGACATCGTGCCGGGATCGACGTTCAGATACGGGTCGAGTTTACGCAAGCGTACCCGATACCCCCTCGCCTGCAGCATCGCGCCGAGCGCGGCTGAAGTAATACCTTTTCCAAGCGAGGAAACCACGCCGCCAGTAATAAAAATGTAACGCGTCATGGACTCGTAGCTTACAGGATTCGAAAAATGATTCGAGCCGCTATTTGGCGGCTCGTTGAATTATTCTGTGGGCTGTTCGTCTGCCGGAGATGCCGGCTCTTCCAGATCAGACGGTGCGGTCGTCTCAACTGGTGCCTCGTCCAGGTCTGAATCTGGCGCTGGGCCAAGATTGTACAAATCGTCAGATGGAGCTGCATCCAGATCGCTCGGCGCATTGTTCAGCTCGTTCAATTCCTGCTGTTCGATTGAGTCGATCAGTGAGGTCTGGCCGCCATTTGTACGCGTTGCGATAGTTGTCAGAATAAGGCTGGTCCCAAAAAACACAGCACCCAGGATCATCGTAGTTCGGGTCAGTGCCGACGCTGCACCGCGACCAGACATCAGGCCACCGCCGCCACCGCCGCCCATACCGAGCGCGCCGCCTTCTGACCGCTGCATAAGCACCACGCCAATAAGAGCGATACATGCAATGATGTGAACGACCAGAATTACGTTTTCCATAACCGCCTACTTTTTTCGCGAACCAAAGCGCGTTCCGTTACTACTCTGAAATGGATAAGCCAAGACCATTATGCAACCAAGAAGCCGAAAACTCCTCAAACAGCCTCAATAATCCCGAGAAAATCACTTGCTTTAAGGCTAGCGCCGCCAACGAGAGCGCCATTCACTTCTGAAACTGCGAGAATTTCTTTCGCGTTTCCAGGTTTGACCGACCCTCCATAAAGCAGGCGCACTTTATCAAACTCGGAAACGCCAAGGTCTTTCAGCTTATTGCGAATGAATGAGTGGGCAACGTCGATGTCTGCAATCTCCGGGATAAGTCCTGAGCCAATAGCCCAGACCGGCTCATATGCGATGACGTACTTATCGCCTGAAACACCCGGAGGAATTGACCCGGTGATCTGTTCGCCGAGAACATCTAGAGTCTTGCCCGCTTCTTTTTCTTCAAGCGTCTCGCCAATGCAGATGATCGGCTTCAAACCAGCTGCCAGCACCGCCTTTGCTTTTTCCTGAACGGTTTCGCTGCTTTCGAAATGATCGGCGCGACGTTCTGAATGGCCGACAATGATATAATCAGCTCCAAACTCAGCGACCATTTCAGCGCTGATATCGCCGGTATGCGCACCTTTGACGTTTGCGTGCGCATCCTGAGCGCCGATCGCAACGTTTGAGCCCGTCGCAGTCTGAGTGAAAAGATCGATCAGGGTTGCCGGAGGACAGATAAGAACATCTGCGTCATCTACCGCTTTAACGCCTTCAATCAGACTTTTAAGTTCCTGAACGGATGACTTCATTCCGTTCATTTTCCAATTTCCAGCGATTAAAGGCTTCAGCATACGTGTATTCCATCTTGAACCAGAGACCAATCCCGCCTAGCAACCCAGATCGACACGTGCAAGAAAGCAAATGACGCGACTGACTGCCAGGAACCCCGAATGCTTACCTTATTAAGAAATCTGCTTCGTTCAAAAATTGCGCTCCTAATTATTGGTCTTTTGATCGTCGCCATGGCGTCTTTTGGCATTACAGACATTTTTGCACCAAATCTGGGCTCCAGTCTTGTCGCCGTCGGCAATCGAACAGTCGAAGCGAATGACGTAGAGCGTGATGCTGATTCTTATTTGAACCGCCTGAGCGATTCCGGAACCTATCTGACAAAACAAGATTTGGCTGAAGGCGGCCAGCTGCAGGCGATACTCGATCAGTTGGTCAGTCGTAATCTCCTTGCCGCTTATCTTCAGGATCAGGGTATCGCGACGTCGGAAGAAGAGCTTATTGCCTATATCCGACAGCTGCCGATTTTCAGAAACGCGGTCACTCAGGGATTTAGTCAGGACGCCTACCTTCGATTTCTGAACGACCGTCGCCAGTCTGAAAGTGAATTCCGACAGGATCTCTCGGATGATCTGACATTCTCAATGGTGAATAGTGCATTTTCTTCTGCCCTTCGCCCACCAGCGGGTGTGAGCGAGCTTTTGACAATTTTTGACAATGAAGAACGACGCATCGCCTACATGCTTATCATGCCTGAAGATCTGCCGGAACCAGTGGCGGAACCTACGGAAGAGGAGCTTCGCGCCTTCTTTGACGAACGGTCCGGGCAAATGCTTCAGCCTGAGCGTCGGGCTTTCTCTGTAATTGCGGTACGTCCGGATGACTTCACGCATCAGGTAGAGGTTTCCGAGGAAGAAATTGCCGCACAATTTCAGGCCCAGGAATCTCGTTTTAGAGCTGCGACCAGCCGTACGTTTGAGCGCATTGTTTTTGCAAATGAGGCCAATGCGCTTCGCGCTCTTGGTTCGCTGCTTGGCGGGGAAGACGAGCAGACCATTATTTCTTCCAACGGTGGCAACGTCATTCCGCCGCAAACTGCGACGGAAGGTGGTATCGCGAACCCAGAAATCTCAGACCTCGTGTTTGGGACCCCTGAAAATGTTTGGACCGGTCCAGTAGAACTTCCTTCAGGTCAATCGGCACTTATTCGTGTAACCGACATTACGCTTGGCGAACTGACACCTCTCGAAGAAGTTTCCGCGACCCTGAGGGCTGAGATCGTCGAATACAAAGCAGAGCAAATGTACGAAGACTCTTTCGACCTGATCGATGATGCGGTCGGGTCCGGCGGAAGTCTCGACGAAATTTCCGAAATGATTGGCTCACCCGTGCATTCATATGCGCCAGTCGACGATACCGGCCGCACGCGTGACGGCACGGTGCTCCGTGGTCTGACTGCGATTGATGGTGCGTTGGAATTCGGCTTCCAGCTCTTCCCGGATGAAACCAGCTTCCGTGAAGATGCGGGCCTCGTGCAATACATCATCCGTCTGGATGATACTGTGCCATCCTACCTGCCTGACTTCGACGAAATGCGAGACGAGATTGCTGCCGTCGTTTACCAGCAGAATGTCCAGACTGCTCTGTCGGAATTGTCAGACGGCATCGTTTCACGCTTGAACGAGTCGAGCTTCCTGTCTCAGGAAGCCGAAGCGCTCGGTCTGGAAGTTGCGCGCCCACCTGTCGCCATCCGCCGCGATTCTGGTGCTCAGATTGGCTTCCCGGACGCCGCAATGGTCCGCATCTTTTCAGCGGAACTTGATCACGGTTTCGTCGTGCCACTTCAACGCGGCGTGTTCATTGGTGTTGTCGAATCCATCGACATTCCGACCGCTGAAGAGCTGACGAGCCTCATGGCATCTACAAACTCCGGCCTCACGCAATTGCTCGCATCTGAATTTGATGGCGCGCTTTTCGGAATGGCGCAGGACAACATCTCTTTCCGCCAGAACGATGCAGCCATTTCTGCATATTTTGAACAATACCAGGCTCAACAATGACCAATACCGGCGCAGCTGACTGTCTGATAGTCCGCCGCAGAATTGCAGATACAGAAACGCCGATTTCGGCGCTTCTGAAAATCGGCGCGGATACACCAGGCCATTTTCTCTTTGAGTCCATTCAAGGCGGCCATCAACTTGGTCGCTATTCCTTCATCGGGCTTCACCCAGATCTCTGGTGGAGAGTTGCTGATGGCAAAGCAGAGACCGCACGAGATTCTGGTTTCACAGATATTGTGACTGTCTCAGATGATCCGCTCACGGATCTAGACACGTTCACGCAAGCCGCGCGCGCCGTATCTGATGAAGACTTACCACCTATGGCGGCTGGGGTGTTCGGTTATTTAGGTTACGATATGGTTCGCTATTACGAACCAGTTGGTGACAAGCCCGAAGATGTACTGAACCTGCCTGAAGCAATTATGGTCCGCCCTCGTGTGGTTCTGATTTTTGATCATCTGTTTCAGGAGCTGATACTCGTTGGATCTGTTCGCTATTCTACGGATGGCGAAAATGCAGAAGCTATCGCAAATCAGCATCTGGACGATGTAGAAGAAAAGCTGGACACGCCCACACCCATTACGCCGCGAGGCCAGTCTGAGCGAGAACTCGATTTTCAGTCTAATATTTCAGAGGAACGTTATTCTGAAATCGTCGAGACCGCGCGCGATTATATCAAAGCCGGCGACATTTTTCAGGTGGTACCGAGCCAACGCTTTAGTTGCCCTTACCCGTATTCTTCACTCGCATTCTATCGCGCGCTCCGCTCGCTAAATCCGTCCGCCTTCATGTTTCACATGCGCCTTGGCGGCGCGCAGCTGGTCGGAAGCAGTCCGGAAATTCTCGTTCGTGTTCGAGATGGCCGAATGTCAGTTCGTCCGATTGCCGGCACGCGTCCACGCACCAATGATAAAGCTGAAAACCTACGCCAGCAGGAAAGCCTGCTCGCTGACGAAAAAGAGTGCGCTGAGCACCTGATGCTTTTGGATCTCGGCCGAAACGATGTTGGCCGTGTATGTGAATATGGCAGCGTCGAAGTCACTGAATCCTTCGTGGTCGAACACTATAGTCACGTCATGCACATTGTGTCTCAAGTTGAAGGCAATCTAAGGTCAGACAAGACACTCAAAGACGCGCTCATGGCGGGCTTCCCTGCGGGCACGGTTTCCGGCGCACCGAAAATCCGTGCAATGCAGATCATTGATGAGCTCGAAGGCAATGCCAGAGGCGTCTATGGTGGTGCTGTGGGGTATTTCGGCTGGAAGGGGGATCTGGACACATGTATCGCCCTTCGTACGGCGGTCATTGCTGACAATAGGCTACACATTCAGGCCGGTGGCGGTGTCGTGCTTGATAGCGATCCGAGCTATGAGTACGCCGAAACCATGCATAAATCCCGCGCCCTGAAGCGCGCTGCGGAGATGGCGGCAAAGTATGAGGGAAATTCATGATCCTTCTTGTCGATAACTATGACAGCTTCACCTATAACCTCGCGCATTATCTCGCAGATGTAGGCGGCGAAGCTAAAGTCATTCGCAATGACGAAATGTCTGCAGAAGAGGCTCTGGCGCTGAAGCCAGACGCGATCGTCTTGTCGCCAGGACCATGCACTCCGAACGAAGCGGGCATCTGCATGGATATTGTAAAAATGGCTCCAGACAATTTGCCAATACTGGGCGTATGCCTCGGGCATCAATCGATTGGTCAGGCGCTCGGCGGTGATATCGTTACTGCACGTGAGATCCGACATGGGAAGCTCAGCACCATACACCAGACCGGAGGCGCATTGTTTGAAGGATTACCTTCAGACTTTGAAGTTGTTCGATACCACTCGCTGGCTCTCGATCCGCCAAAGCTGCCAGACACACTGATTGCCGATGCAACGACAGATGACGGTGAAATCATGGCAGTCCACCACGTGTCGAGACCAGTTTTTGGACTTCAGTTTCACCCTGAAAGTATTCGAACTGAGCACGGTCATGCCATGTTGAAGAATTTCCTCAAGCAGATCGCTAAATAGCAAATAAAGCCCGACGAAACTCATGTCCGAAAATCTTGTAAACGCACTTAAAGCCATTGCCCGTTCAGAACCTTTATCCGACGAGGTTTTAGAGGCGAGCTTCGAGGAAATACTTACAGGAGAAGCCAGCCCGGAACGCATTGGCGCTTTTCTAATGGGGCTCGCCGTTCGCGGCGAGACATCAACTGAGCTTCTTGCGGGTGCACGCGTAATGCGAAAGCACGCGCGGACAATCCCTCTATCTGGTGACGTCCTCGATACGTGTGGGACAGGGGGGCTGGGCTGGACCAGTCTCAATACGTCCACGGCAAGCGCGATTGTAACAGCAGCCTGCGGCGTCACGGTCGCGAAACATGGGAACCGTTCTGTACCTCCCAAGACGGGCTCCGCTGACGTTCTGGAAGCTCTCGGTGTGGGGCTGGATATCAGTGATGATCAGTTTCTGTCGGCAATCAAGGCCGCTGGTATCGGCTTTCTTTTTGCCCGTTCTCACCATTCAGCGATGCGTCACGTAGCGCCCGTCAGGGCCAGCCTTGGCATACGTACTATCTTCAATTTACTGGGCCCCCTCTCCAACCCGGCAAATGCAACGCACCAGATTCTCGGCGTTTACGATCCAGCATGGTTGCGCCCAATGGCCGAAACCCTCCAGGCACTTGGTATCAAGAAGGCCTGGGTGGTCCATGGACGTCACGATGGTGAGTTCGCAATCGATGAACTGTCGATCGCAGGCGCAACCGATGTGGTGGAAGTTACTCCGGGGACGCTTAGAGAGTTCACCGCGCACCCAGAAGATGCCGGATTGCCCCCTTCCCCTCTGTCGACGCTTAAGGGCGGCTCGCCGTCTCACAACGCTCAGGCAATCACAGACGTCTTTTCAGGCAAGGCATCAGCGTTTCGTGACGCCATTATTTTGAACGCTGCCGCAGGCCTCCATCTTGTCGGAACAGCGTCATCACTAGCTGAATGCGCCGAAATCTCTGCACAGGCAATAGATTCCGGGGCCGCAGCTGAAACTCTCGCAAAACTTCAATCAGCGACACAGGATAGTTGATCATGACAACGGCGCTCGACCGCATTATCGACTATAAGAAAGATGAAGTTGCAGAACTTCGCCGGACAACTTCAGAACAAAGTCTACTCGACGCAGCCAAGGCCGCAGATAAACCAAGAGGGTTTATTGCGTCGCTCGACCGTGTCGTGGCCTCGGGCAACAATGCGCTTATCTGTGAGGTCAAACGTAAGAGCCCATCCGCCGGCGATATTCTTATGGGTGCCGACCCGGAAAAGATTGCTTCTGAGTACGAACGCGCGGGGGCTGCGTGTCTATCGGTTCTGACCGACTTTCCAAGCTTTGGCGGCACACTGGATGACCTGGTATCGGTTCGCAGCTCGGTTGGAATTCCGGTCCTGCGCAAGGATTTCATGATTGATCCGATTCAAATCATAGAAGCCCGCGCCAATAACGCTGATTGTATACTGATCATCATGTCAGCCCTTGATGACGTTCAAGCCTCTGAACTTTACGAGACCGCGAACAGCCTCGATCTCGATACGTTAGTTGAAGTCCACGACAACACTGAGCTGGAACGTGCGGAACGCATGGGTGCCAGATTGATTGGTGTGAACAATCGAAACCTGAAAGAGATGACAACTGATCTGGGCATATCAGAGACGCTCTCTCTCGGCCGGACCGGGCATCAGATGGTTTCAGAAAGTGGTGTCAAAACTCCTGCCGACATTCAACGGCTCCGACGTTCCGGGTATTCGCGATTTCTTATCGGAGAAAGTCTGATGAAAGAAACAGAACGCGAACTCGCTGTGGGAAAGCTACTGAAAGCAAAGAACAATTGACGTATTAAGTGAACGGATGTAGAACAAAACGCGACTCAAATCAGATCGGGACTAATCATGCTTACGGTCAAACAACGCGAATTGTTGCTCTTCATCAATCAACGTATCCAAGAAACTGGTGTTTCTCCCTCTTTTGATGAAATGAAAGAGGCGCTGGATCTCGCGTCGAAGTCCGGTATTCACCGTTTGATTACAGCCCTTGAGGAACGCGGTTTTCTGCGACGGCTCGCCAACCGCGCCAGAGCGTTGGAAGTCATTAAGCTTCCAGATTCTGTGGTTCCAAATAGTCAGGCCCGACCGACAGGACCATTCAAGCCAGAAATTGTGAGCACGACTGAAGCCGCACCACCGCCCCCACAGGATATGAGTGTACCTCTACTTGGACGCATCGCAGCCGGTGTTCCGATTGAAGCTATTCAGCACGAGGTGGACCGCATCGTTCCTCCGGCTGGTATTGCTGGACGAGATCATTTTGCTCTCGAGGTCAAGGGCGACTCAATGATTGAAGCCGGCATCCTCGATGGTGACATCGTTATCTGCAATCCGGGCGAGACAGCGACGTCAGGCGATATTGTTGTCGCACTCATCGACGAAGAGGAAGCTACGCTCAAGCGCTTTCGTAAAAAGGGAGGCTCGATCGCTCTTGAAGCCGCGAACCCGAAATACGAGACCCGTATTTTTGGGCCAGACCGCGTGCGTGTCCAAGGTAAACTGGTCGCACTCGTCCGCAAGTATAACTAATCCCCGCATTGCGGGTATTGCGTAGACCAGAGGCGGCATTCGTCTCGCCTCTGGAAATGTCGCTGAACCTGATCGTTTCCAAATGATAGCGTATAAGGATGCGCGACATGGATCGGAAAGCTCTCAATTGCTTGTTCCGTCACTAAGGAAATGGCTTCGGCTTGCTCATCAACCAGCAGAGCTAACCCGTCTCTCAGCTTAAACTCACACCCTGATCGGCATTCGAGGCGTTCTATATCGGAGAAGCCGATTGGACGAAGGCCGGTGCCCCCGACGCGTATTTCCGTCCACGAATTCTCTATACGCGCAAACACATGCCCTCGATCATCTACGATGACTTCAGGCCGGTGCTGCGTACTCCAGAGCATTAGTCCTGCGATTGTCACCAGTACAGAAGCCAGCAGGCCGCGCCTGGACCAAATGGTCCAAACGATCAGGCCGAGCGTTAGCAACACCAGGGCGGCCCAGGACATTTGTGGATAATTTAGGTGCTGAAATAGATCCTGCTCGCGCGCAAAATAGTCGGCGACTTCAAGCACAACACCTAACGCGTCGGACAGCATTTTCAGAAATGGCTGCGCTAATCCGATTGGAAGCAGAACCACACTGATTGCCGCCAAAGGCACGCAAATCAGGGATATTATTGGCATCGCGACAAGGTTGGCGATGAACCCTAAAGGTGCAGCTCGGCCAAAGTGGAATAAAGCAAATGGCATAGTGGCCAGACCCGCAACAACACTGGTCACAATCAAACTTGAAATGAATGGATAGATTCTGCGACGCAAAAAGGTTTTTGGAAGATCACGCTTACGATCAGAGGGACGATAAGCCGCCAGCAGCGCAGCAGTGGCGGCAAAACTCATCTGAAAACCCGGCGTTAACACGGACCAAGGGGCTATGACGATAACGATTAGCATTGCGAGAGCCAGCGATTGAAATGAGAGCAATGGCCGATCGAACATGGAATAGCAGATTACGCTGGCAACCATTACATAAGCACGTTGCGTAGAAATGCTTGCACCCGAGAAGATCAGATATGCTGTCACCGCAATGAGAGCCCCAATGGCCGCTAACTTCTGGACTGGAAGTCTCAACGCCAGCGGCCGTATCAGGCTAAATATTCGATAGAGCGCGAAATAGAAAACACCTGCTGCCAGGCCCAAATGAATCCCGGAGATGGCTAGTAAGTGCGCAAGACCGGACTGGCGCAAATTGGATTGATCACCCTCTGACAGAAAGCTCCGGTCTCCAGTCAGCAGCGCTGCGGTCAATCCAGACCCTCTACTGTCGATCGTGGCGATGCTTTCGGCCAACGCGCGACGTGAGGCGTTTACACCTTCAAGAAGCCCATCTTTAACACTGGCCGCGCGGAAATTACGCCCTGGCTCGCAAGACCCAAACACAAATCCAACTCCACCCAGCCCATCAAAATAAGCATTTCGGGCAAAATTATAGTCCCCTCTTAAAATGGGCTCCGGTGGCGGCCGGATTGATGCGAAACAGCGGACAAAGCGCCCCGGATAGAGGTCGGGGTTCGCTCGCTGGCTCAGCCTTACAATGTCAGGCATATGCTCGTTGGAAATGCCATCAGCAGCCTGAACCCTGATCGTGAACCGCTCTCTCCCATTGCTACCTGACGCTTCCTGTATCCACCCTTCGATCATCACGCGTTCAACTGGCGCAGGAATTGTATTTGTCGCCATTGTATGACTGCGAAAAGCGCTGTAGCACATGCCCAAAATCAAAGTAAAAATCAGGAGTATCAGGAATTCTGGGAGTGCACGCATTTCAGCTTTCAGCCGCTTCACAAAGAGCAAAGCGCCAGCTGGTAAAAGCAAAAGCGAAAGCAGTGTCAGGACTTTTGGTTCGCTCGGCAGTGAAAAATATGCTGCGCACCCGAAAGCCAGCGCCAATGGCACCCACAGCATTCTCTGAAAATACTGCTGATTTGATTCCTGTCGGAGCTGAGAAAGTTTCGACAGTTCGGAAACCAGAAAAGAGGCGAATTCGCCCGGCACAGTCGAAACAGGCTGATAGCCCGGACCGGTCCGCTTTCTTTGAAAGAGGCGTTTTATGACTGTAACCACCCGGTTCGCTCCCTCCCCAACGGGATTTTTGCACATTGGAGGCGCTAGGACAGCTTTATTCAACTGGCTTTTTGCGCGCCACCATAAAGGCCGCTTCCTCCTCCGGATCGAAGATACTGATCGCCAGCGTTCAACTCAGGAAGCAATTGATGCAATTCTGGACGGTATGTCCTGGTTGGGGCTTGAACCGGACGAGTCTCCCGTATTTCAAAGTTCTCGGGCTCAGCGACATGCGGAAGTCGTCGATGAGCTTCTTTCCAACGGAAATGCTTTCAAGTGCTATGTCACGCCCGAAGAACTCGCTGAACGTCGTGAAAAAGGTCAGGCGCTTCTCCAGGAAGTCAAAGCTCTGGGCGCTGACGCACCGGAAGCAGCAAAATTGAAAGCTGAAGCGAATGCCCTGCTCTCGGCATACAGGTCGCCATATCGCGACGGTTTAAAGCCAGACAATCCCAATGCACCTTTTGTGGTACGCCTTCGTGCGCCAGATACGGGACGCCTTCAGCTGCAGGATTCTGTTCAGGGCGATGTTAGCGTCGGTACGCAGGAAATTGATGACCTGATCCTTTTACGAGCTGACGGTACACCGACCTATATGCTGGCTGTGGTCGTAGACGATCACGACATGGGTGTAACACAGGTTATTCGAGGTGATGATCACCTGACAAATACCTTCCGACAGCTTCCTATTTTCTCCGGACTTGGCTGGGATGCTCCAACATATGCGCACATCCCGCTCATCCACGGACCGGATGGTTCTAAACTATCAAAACGTCACGGCGCACTCGGCGTAGAAGCATATCGGGACATGGGGTACCTGCCCGAAGGGATTAAGAACTATTTGCTTAGACTTGGCTGGAGCCATGGCGACGCTGAGTTCATTACCGAAGCCCAAGCTATTGATTGGTTCAACCTCGGCGCCGTGAACAAAGGCGCGTCCCGGATGGACTTTGAAAAGCTCGCTCATATCAATGCCGAGCATATTAAGCACGCGGACGACGAAAGAATTCTTGATCTACTCACTACTCATCTGTCAAAAGAGAGCGCTCTCACGGAAGAAACAACCACGCGGTTGCGACTTTCGATCTCGGAGCTTAAATCAAGAGGCAGAACTATTCCCGAAATAGCCGATGCTTGTAGATTTATTATAGTCGAAAGACCAATTGACATTAGCTCAAAGGCTAGGAAAAAGCTTAAGCCAGAAGCTCTGGCAATACTGGGGGACTTGCGAGCCGAGTTGAGTAAAGAAGAAAACTGGACAAGCGATAACCTTGCGAACGCCATTGAGCATTTCTGCACTTCCAAAGAATTGGGGCTCGGACAGGTTGGCCCACAATTGCGAACTGCACTTACTGGCGGACTATCAGCTCCTGATCTTCACCTTGTGCTGTTCTGGCTTGGAAAAGCCGAAAGCCTTGGACGAATAGACGACGTTCTAATTGCTTAGAACACAAATCACCTGAAAGAGGGCATATAGATGGAAAACAAGACGAAACCGAACGGATCAGCGACACTTAGCGTGGGCGGCAAAAGCCTTGATCTGCCTGTGCTGTCCGGATCCGTTGGCCCGGATGTGATCGATGTGAAATCACTTTATGCCCAGACCGGCATGTTCACGCTCGATCCGGGTTTCACATCTACCGCCAGCTGTGAGTCTCAGATCACATATATCGATGGCGATGAAGGCGTTCTGCTTTACCGCGGTTACCCTATCGACCAGCTTGCAGACAATTCCAGCTTCCTGGAAGTTTGCTATCTGCTTCTGAACGGCGAACTGCCTAACGCTGCGGAACTCGACGAGTACACCAACACCATTACGCACCACACAATGCTGCACACACAGTTCGATCGCTTCTTTGAAGGCTATCGTCGTGACGCGCACCCTATGGCGGTGATGGTCGGTACGGTTGGTGCACTGTCGGCGTTTTACCATGACTCTACAGACATCAACGACCCGATGCAGCGCATGATCGCGACGCACCGTCTGATCGCTAAAATGCCAACGATTGCAGCTCGTGCGCATAAATATTCTGTCGGTCAGCCTTTCGTGAGCCCACGCAACGATCTCAGCTATTCTGAGAACTTCCTGCGCATGTGTTTTGCTGTTCCTGCAGAAGACTATGAAGTGAACCCGGTTCTGGCTAAAGCCATGGACAAAATCTTCATTCTCCATGCTGACCACGAGCAGAACGCTTCGACATCAACTGTTCGTCTTGCTGGTTCTTCAGGCGCTAACCCATTCGCTTGTATCGCTGCTGGCATTGCATGCCTGTGGGGTCCAAGCCATGGCGGCGCGAACGAAGCTGCACTGAACATGCTCCGGGAAATCGGTTCTGTTGATAAGATCCCTGAGTACGTGAAGCGCGCCAAGGATAAAGACGATCCATTCCGTCTGATGGGCTTTGGTCACCGGGTTTATAAAAACTACGACCCACGTGCGAAAGTTATGCAGCAAACCTGTCATGAAGTACTCGACGTTCTCGACAAGCGCGACGAACCGCTTCTTCAGGTCGCTATGGAACTCGAAAAGATTGCTCTGGAGGACGAATACTTCGTTTCTAAAAAGCTCTACCCGAACATCGACTTCTATTCAGGCATCACGCTGAACGCCCTCGGCTTCCCGACCGAAATGTACACAGTGCTTTTCGCACTCGCACGTACGGTTGGCTGGATCGCTCAATGGGAAGAAATGACAACGGATCCGACACAGCGTATCGGTCGTCCACGCCAGGTCTATACCGGTGCGACAGAGCGCAATTATGTGCCGCTCGACAAGCGCTAGTAACCAGCAATTATACAAAAAGAAAACGCTCCCAATTGGGAGCGTTTTTTTTATGCTGAAATTCTTCGGATGGTGTCCGCAGCTATCTGTGCCGCTGTTTGGCCTCCGAGCCCCATTTTTCGAAGCGCGGTGAACTGGCGGTCAATTTGCGTTGTTCGCTTTTCTGGGTCTTCAAGAAGAGCTGCTGCACAGGTGTTTAAAGCGTCTGGAGTAAGCTCGCTTTGAACGAGTTCTTTTGCGATCTCATCTTCACCGGCAACGTTGAAGAGCGTGATATATTCCGGCTTGTAGAGAAAATAGTTTGCAAGCAGCCAGGTCACAAACCCCATACGATAACCGATGACCATGGCGCAGCCCTGGGAGGCTAATTCGGTGGTCACTGTTCCGGAGCACGCCAAAGCAACATCTGCTGCGGCCATCAGATCGGGCTTTTTCGATGAATCGGTCTCGAAGACGGTACCAGTCGGCCAGTCAATTTCTGCCTCTTCGAGATACGCTCGTATTGAAGGTGATACGAGCACGAAGACCTTCAGAATGTCGCCATATCGGTCTTTCAGCTTTGCAGCGCCTTGTGCGAGAGACGGCGCCACACGGTCAATTTCAGATTTCCGGCTGCCCGGTAGGATCAAGAGTAGTCTGTCGTCTGATGAGATATTGTGAGCCGCTCTATATGGCTCACCGTCAACACGCTCCATACGATCAAGCGCAGGATTACCGATAACCGTGCAGTCCAATCCATACGGCTCGTAAAACGGAACTTCCATCGTGTGAATGCACAAGAGATGATCGACAGTCTTTGCAAGGGTCTTCGCCCTGCCCGGCCGTGTCGCCCAGACCTGAGGGCCGACCAGTTTGATGATCTTGATTTCAGGCGCACGAGTACGCAGGCGCTGAGCCACGCGCAGCATAAACCCCCAGGAGTCAACAAGAATGACGGCTTTAGGAGCTTGCTGGATAATGAAATCAGTCGCTTCATCTGCAAGCGCGATGACCGTTCTATAGATCTTAAGTCCTTCGAACAGTCCCAGTACGCCGAGGGGAGCCACATCGATAGGCGAACTCAAGCCGACGTCTTCAAGCGCCGGCCCGCCAATCGCACTGACAGATATGTCCGGATCATTCTTTTTAAGTTCGCGGATCACCGAGACCGACAAGTCATCGCCTGAGGCTTCAGCCGAGACGAAAACGAAGTCCGAACTCATAAAAGACGTCCTTCTTTAGAGAGTGAGACCAAAGCAATACCTGCAGCATCAGCTAAGCGTCGCATCTCTTCCAATTCCACCCACAAAGCGCCGCCTTCGATAGCTGCGATCACCTTCAGACCTGCATCGTCCGCTAATCGAACTGTCGATGGTCCGAGCGTAGGCATATCTACACGTTGTTCCTGAATAGGTTTAGGCCGCTTCAGAAGAACACCTTTGCGATCACTTTCGCTCCCGCGGATATTTTCAGGTAGTTTTCCGACACGCTTTAGCATCTCGTCCGTACCTTCCTGAGCCTCGACCGCAAGTACCAATCCGTTACAGACAACACAGCCCTGCCCGATATCCAGTCGCCCAATCTCGCCCGCAACTTCATATGCCAAAGCAATATCGTCGAGGGCTGTGTCATCTATCGAAACGGTGTTCAGTCGGCCTGCCGTTTGAGACAGATCATTCAGAAGATCATGTGCTCCGACAACCGCGAACCCTTCATCTTCGAACGCCTTCACAATGGCGCGCAACAGAGCGTCATCGCCCTTTCGGGCAGCGGCCACCATTTTGGGCAATAAGGACATGCCCTTCAAATCCGGCTTCAACTTTGAAAAGTCGGGGCGTTTTACATTGCCTATGAAGGAAATCGTGTCGCAGCCTTGTGCGCGCAGAGTTTTGAACGTTTTACCAAATTCGGCGAGACCGCTGACCTCATGCTCGAAATTACGTATCCAATCGCCTTCGAAGCCTTTCAACGCGATAATGAACGGAGGCTCACCAGCATCCCGGCGATGTTCTGCGATCAAACGGGGAATATCTCCCTGCCCAGTTATGAGTGCGAGCTTCATCGATCACTTCCGAAAGGTACAAATCTTACGTCCGGCGCGAGGCGCGTTCAAAAAGTCGATCACCTGCATAGCCAATGGCTGGTCTTTGAACTCGATGGTCGCTGCGGCTAATCGGTCTTTGAGTTGCCCATCATCGCTGGCCAGGACAAAATGCACGGCCTTGCGAATTTGCTGCATATCAGCCCGACTAAATCCACGGCGGGAAAGGCCGACGCCGTTCAGAGACGCAAGTTTAGATTCAGTTCCCTCAGCTACCATAAACGGCACAACATCACCCGTCAGCATACAGCCTGCCGCAATAAATGCATGATCGCCGATCCAGGTATTCTGATGAACACCCGCACCGCCGCCCATCCAGACCTGATTACCAACGATCGCATGGCCACCAATCATAACATTAGGTGAGAAAACGCATTTGTTGCCAATCTGCACGTCATGGCCGATATGGCTGTTCACCATCAAAAAGCAATCTTCGCCAATACGCGTGGGATGTTCCTTGCCTTCTGACGCACCGTGAACAGACACAAACTCACGAAGAACTGTGCGCGCGCCGATCTCGGTTCTATTGTCGAATGGTTTCGCGCCGAGCACCTGTGGACGCGTACCAATCGCAGCGCCGTGGAAAATCTCACAACCGTCATGAAGAGTCGTCTCACCCGTGACAGTTACGCTGGAATGAAGGACGACGTTTTCACCAATGGTTGCATTGGCCCCAATAAAACAAAACGGTCCGATCGACGCGGAGTCTGCGATCTTAGCTTCTGGATGAATTACAGCGCTGGAGTGAATATCAGCCATATGCTGACTAGTCCTTTTCTTTCGACTTTTTGCGCGCGGCGTTCCGGCTGACCCATACGACTTCGCGTTTCCATGTTTGAATAGGTCTCGCAGGTGCGCCACCCCAGGTTTCACCTTCGGGAACGTCACGCATAACGGCGGAATCTGCAGCTAGTCGCGCGTGCGAACCAACCGTTACGTGATCGCTAACACCGACGCGGCCACCCATTTGCACCCAGTCACCTATTTTTACTGACCCGGAAATCCCACCAAATGCGGCAATGAGGCTGTTACGCCCGATCTGAACATTGTGCCCAATGTGAGAGAGATTATCGACCTGAGTATTCTCGCCGATAACCGTATCTTCGAAAGCGCCTCGATCAACACACACATTTGAGCCAAGTCCGACGCCATCCTGGATGATCACACGACCAAAATGCGGCATTGGTGCGAGACCTTCTTCGCTGGCAAGCAGGCCAAACCCGTCACCGCCCAGCACAGAATTGCTTTTTATGCGCACATTATTGCCAATGAGTGCGGCGTCGATCACGACGCCTGATCCAATTACGCAACCGCGACCAATGCGAACGCCTGGACCAATAACGCAATTTGCGCCCAGCACCGATCCATCCCCAATCTCAACACCAGCTGAGATCACAGCATTCGGCCCGATACGCGCATGCTCGGAAATCCGGGATTCCCCGAGGTTCTTGCCTGGATTGTCATGTGTTCGCAGGGCAAGAATGGTGTTGGCAGCCTGCGCGAAAGCTTTCTGAGGATTGCCTACAACAATCTTAGTCAGCGTTTCAGGTAAAACGCCCTGGAGCTTTTCGGTCGTAATACAGGCAGCAGCCGCATCTGATACATCCGCCGCTTGCGCTGCATTGCCCATAAAAAAGGACAAAGCGCCGACAGTTGAAGACTGTGCCGGCGCTACTGTTATGATTTCTTCATCACCCGGACCGACCACCTGTCCGCCGATCAGAGAAGCCAGCTCTGAAACGCTGACTTTCCTGATCGAGTGATAAAATCTCAGATCATGCATTGATATGCTCTGAGATCATAAATTACTGAGCAGCTTGCTCAGCGTTCTCGTCGATCACAACCCGGGTAACCGGAATGGTCGGAGACGTCTGATTCAGCTGTGCAATGACTTCATCTGTCACGTTGACGGTCTGGGATGCCAGATAGACATCGACACCTGCCAGAACAATATCCGCGCCACGTGCAGCGCGAACCGTTTCAGTTGCTTCCTGCATGCGCGCGGCAAAGATGTTCAGCGCGTTCGTTTCTGTTTGTTGCAGCTCACGAGAGCGGCGCTCTGTGCTGGCCATATGCGTCTGAAGGCGACGTGAATAGGATTGAAGCTGAGCAACAAGCTCCGGATTCGCCTCGACCTGTTCACGGGTCATGCCTGCGACCTGAGTATCCAGTGTCTGACGTTCTGACTGAAGTGCCGTTTGTGCCGGCGCCAATTCAGCTTGCATGGACTGACCAATGGTTTCCACTTTTGAGTAGAGATCCTGCCCACCAAGGCTGTCGCGAAGAACGCGTGCTGTATCGACAACGATTACGGATTGCGCGGAAGCCAGAGGTGCTGCGATCGCGCAAGCCATCATGACTCCGAATGCGGTCAAAGCCGACTTTACTTTAAACATGGTGAAAACCTTTTCCTTGAACTTTTAGAATTGCGTAGAGGTGCTGAACCTGAACGTTTCCGTCCGGTCATAGTCCTCTTTCGCGAGGATCTGAGAAAAGTCGAACCGGATCGGTCCGAACGGTGAATCCCAGAAAATACTGATGCCCGCAGCCGCCCTGAGCGAAGCTTCGTCTTCTGTACGCAGAATTTGATATCCGGTCACATTGCCGTTTGAGTCAGTAATCTCATACGTTTGCTCCGGCGTACGGTCTTCTTCGTCGAGCAGACCAACCGTACCAAACTCGGTGAACAGTGATGTACGGATACCATACTCTTCCGGAAGGAAGTTCGGCACAGCAAGCTCGAGCGTACCCACAGCATACATTTTACCGCCAAGAGAGCTTTGATTACTAGCCCGACGAACTTCTTCAACATTACCATCGAGGTCAGTCGTGATGATGACATCCCGAGGACCGAGACCGGCTACGTCGAAGCCGCGGAAGGAGTTACCGCCACGGAAGAAGCGGTTGTTAATACGAAGGTCATCGTCATTGTAAGATGACACATAACCACCGCTCAGACGGAAAGATGCGATCAGATCGCGCCAGATACCACGATAGAATGTCGCGACGCCCTCAGTCTTGAGATAGAACACATCACCACCGAGACCTGCCAGTTCCTGGCTGAAGCCAAGGTCAAATCCACGGGTCGGACGGATCGGGTCGTTTCGGCGGTCCCAGCTGAAGCTGTAACCGACAATCGACGCCAGATCTTCACGCTCCTGGCGACAAAGCGAAGACCGGTCGACATTGGCAATATCACATTGGTCCACGATCGCACCGCCGTCTGGAACGTTCGCCTCGACTGGATCAACAGAAACGACGTAATAGGTATAGGCCGGGTCACGAACGATATTACCGTTCTCGTCGATAACGATATTTCGGTCACGAATTTGAACATCATCCTGACGCAGAGTGTAGCGCAGGCTGATATTTGCACGGTCCGTCAGAGGGAATCCGATACGTCCACTCGCACCAATCGTTTGAGTCTCATAGTCGGCGATGTCGAGGAAGTCGGTACGTGTCGAGAACAGGTCTACGCCCGCGACAAGATCACGGTCCAGGAAACGAGGCTCTGTGAACCGGAAGTCGAGTGTTTGTTGACGGGAACTCGTCTGCAGACTTGCGCTCACAAACTGTCCGCGTCCGCGCCAGTTACGCTCTGTGAAGTTCAGGTCGAGAAGGAACGAATCGACTGAAGAGAAACCAGCTGCAAAAGACACCTCGCCAGTTGGCCCCTCTGATACCCGCACATCCACTTCAGTTCTGTCAGGCAAAGATCCTGGTGTTTCTTCGATTTCGACATCCTCAAAGAAGCCGAGGCGGCGAATACGGTTGCGCGACTGGTCGAGCAGGACGCGGTTGAAAGCGTCGCCTTCTGAGATACGCATCTCACGACGAATGACGCGGTCCAGCGTTCGAGTGTTTCCGACGATATTGATGCGTTCAATATAAACGCGAGGGCCTTCATCGATCGCAAAAGTGATGTTTACAGTTTTCGTTTCAGGATCTCGGTCGATCCGTGGGCGAACATCAACAAACGCATAGCCAGCGATACCCGCCGCAAAGGTCAGAGAGTCAACCGTGTCTTCGATCATGTCGCCACGGAAAAGCGTACCTTCCTGAATTGGGATAATCGCCTCAAGAGAGTCGCTATTCAGCTTATCCAGAGCTGTCTCAACCGTGATTTCGCCGAAGTTATACTGTTCACCTTCGTCGATGGTGAAGGTGATGTAAAAGTCTTCCTGATCAGGTGTCAGCTCGGCAACAGCGGAAACAACCTGAAAATCTGCGTAGCCCTGGTTCGCATAGAACTGACGCAGCAGTTCCCGGTCATACTCCAGACGATCCGGGTCATAGTTGTCATTTGAACTGAAGAAGCGCCACAAGCGCGACTGACGTGTGACGATCTCACTGCGCAAGCGACGGTCAGAATAGACGTCATTGCCAATGAAGTTGATCGAACGCACGCCCGTCACCGGGCCTTCTGTGATTTCAAAAATCAGATCCACACGGTTCTGGCTTAGCGGAACATAGTGCGGCGTAACGTTCACAGAGAAGCGACCAGACCGGCGATAGACTTCCAGAATACGTTGCACGTCAGCCTGCACACGCGCCGCCGTGAAGACGCCGCGAGGAGCAGCCTGAATTTCTTCGCTCAGTTTTTCATCGTCGTTGGCATTGTTGCCCTCAAAGATGACCTGATTGATGATCGGGTTTTCAACGACCTGAACGACCAGATTATCTCCATCACGCGCAATCACGACGTCTGCGAACAACCCGGTTTCGAACAGGGTCTTAAGAGACAGGTCCACACGGCTCGGGTCGAAAGGCTGACCCGGCTCAAGCAGAAGATATGATTCGACCGTACGCGCCTCGATACGTTCATTGCCCTGAACGATAACGCGGCGAATGAGGTCAGATTCAGCCTGCTGCGCATTTGCCTCTGGGATCATCGGAGTCACGCCGAGAGCGGCACCCGCAATGATTGAGGAAAGCGCCACTGCGCTGGCTAAAACTGATCGCATGACTTACCCGTCCTACTCTAACTAACAGATCCCCAAGGGCTTAAAACTACAACCCGCGGAAAAGCTCAAGAAGTCCAGCCTCTTCAAAGTCGCCAAGCGTAATAAAAATCGCAAGAACGGCCAAAAAGACCAGAGTTATAAATTTGGATTTCAGCAGTAGCTCCTCAGAGAGCCCTTTCCCAGTTACGGCTTCGTAAGTGTTGAAGACAACAACGCCGCCATCAAGGATTGGAAGAGGCAGAAGGTTGAAAAAACCCACTGCTACTGAAATGAATGCGACAAGCTGTAAGTTGCTCATCAACAGCATGTAAAGGCGTGTGCCGAGACTAACCTGTTCGGCTTCAAGCGTTGTTCGAGCCATTCCGCCAGCTACGTTTGCAATACCGACAGGACCGGAGAGTTGCTGAATAGACTCCCTGCCCGTCACGATCCTTCCGAGCATATCGATAGACGAACTGATCGTTCCGAATGTTTCTGACACACCATATCCGACTGCACTCACAGGGTTTAGTCGGTTTCGGTCTACAAGCTCGCGCTGCAATGCGACACCGATAAAGCCCGTCCGTTCAGTGATCCCGATAGCGTTGGTTCTCGTCTCACGTTGCGGAACAAGCGATATCTCCACCAGCTCTTCGCCGCGCAGCATTTCAAGATCGACCGTGTCATTGCTGGAAAGCTTAATCTCTTCAAGAATGACCTTCTGGCGGTTCGCTTCTCTGCCATTCACCGTAACAAATACATCGCCTGGAAGAATGCCAGCCGCTTCGGCAACGGAATCTTCCATAACTTCGGCAACCGTGATTCGCTGAATCGGGTCACCCAGAATCATTCCCAGGCTGGCGAAAATTCCGATCGCCAGGATAAAGTTCGCAAATGGTCCCGCGAGGGCAACGACAATTCGGGCGCCGGCGCTCAGTTCAGTGAATGGGCGACCGACCGGCTTTTCTGCTTCTGGGAGGTCTTCATTTTGATCACTGGCCTTACCTTCGTTTTCGATGATTCCATCTTCAGCAACGAAGTTTACAAAGCCGCCGAGCGGAAGCCAGTTTACCCGCCAACGCGTATTGTTTTTGTCTTTGATCTCAAAAATGGATTTGCCAAAACCCATGGAGAAGGACTCCACAGCGGCGCCAAAATAACGACCAGCCCAATAGTGCCCCAACTCATGAATTACGATCACAATCGAAATCACGATTACGAACATGAGGGGATACAAGAAACCCTGCGCGATCAGCGACATACGTCAGCTTTCCAATCTAGACCAAAGCTTTGTCAGATATCCAACGCTCTACGCAGGCTGTAACCTGAAGCACGTCTTCAATTGACGAAATACTGTGTGGCATTTCATTGTTCGACCTGTCCAGAGCTTGTGTCAGTGATTGATCAACCAAGCTGGAAATATCGAGAAAACCGCACCTTTTTTCCAGAAACGCCTGTCCAGCAGCTTCATTCGCAGCATTAAACACACTGGTTCCCAGCGGGCCCGCATCAGCTGCTTTACGAGCAAGCCTTAACGCAGGAAATTTTTCATCGTCCGGCTCCTCGAAATCGAGACGAGCCAATTCGGCCAGATTTAAACGTTTCACATCGGTTGGCAGGCGATCTGGAACACTCAGCGCGTAAGCGATCGGCGTTTTCATATCCGGGCTGCCCATCTGCGCGAGGACCGAACCGTCAATATATGAGACCAGTGAGTGCACAATGGATTGAGGATGAATGAGAACGTCGATCTGTGTCTGGGGAATATCAAACAGATACACAGCTTCGATGAGCTCCAATCCCTTATTCATCATAGTGGCACTATCAAGAGAGTTCTTTGCGCCCATGGCCCAATTGGGATGAGCCAATGCCTGATCCGGCGTCGCGATACGCATCTCTTGCAGAGTGGAGGTTCGAAAAGGTCCACCCGATGCAGTCAGTGTTATGCGTTCCACACGATTTGAAGCGTCCCAGCATTGAAGCAGAGCGTTGTGCTCTGAATCGACCGGAATGATTCGAACACCATTCTTTTCGGCACGTGCTTTCATGATAGGACCAGCACACACCATTGCTTCCTTATTTGCGAGCAGAATATCATTTCCTGCGTCGACGGCCGCCATTGTAGGGAGAAGCCCGCACGTCCCAGATATTGCAGCCATCACCCGGTCTACTTTACGGCTGGCGGCCATTTCGACCTCAGCATCCCCACACGCGACCTCAATACCGGTGCCCGCGAGCCCAGATTTCAGCGCACCGTATTTCGTGACATCCTGAATGACTGCGATTTTAGGACGAAACTGAAGCGCCTGCTCTATCAGCAACTCGACATTTCTGCCCGCTATAAGAGCCACAATCTGGATGTCCTGCGCGCCGCTTGCGTTTACATGCGAAACGACATCCAGCGTTGAAACTCCAATCGAGCCCGTCGACCCCAGTACCGTTAGTTTCATTATTCACCCAGCCCAAGAAACGTGTCCGGAAAGTCCGGAAAGATACTGAAAAGGATGGCGAGCACTAGCAGAACAGCTGAGAATGAGTCCAGCCGATCCAGAATACCGCCATGCCCGGGAATAAGAGCACCAGAGTCCTTTACGTTGAACTGACGTTTCCAGAGCGATTCAGCCAGATCCCCCAATTGTCCAATCACACTGACGCCAGCGGTGAAGAACACCCAGTTCATCAGGCTTCCCTCGAGTATGCCGGATGCCAATGCCCCGATAAGTGCGGTGCAGATAACAGCCCCAGCAGCACCAGACCAGGTTTTGTTTGGGCTACCGCGCGGTGCCAGTTGAGGCCCGCCAAACCCCCGACCCGCAAAATATGCGGAGATATCTGTCGCCCAAACACTCGTCATAACCACAATGGTCATGAAAAGCCCTGTCATCGACACGCCGCGGAGCTCAATAAGCCCCATTACGGCTCCGAAAATCACACAAACACCGAGCAGCAGCCATGCTCGCTTCGGCGTTTTGAGAACAACCATAAGACCTGTCGTCAGAGATACGAGCGCAATCAAGGCCACCAAGACGGAAACTAGACCGGTTGCAGCAAGGCCTAATGCGCACAGCAGTATGCCGCCCACGCACAGAAACATTGGTGATCTTGGGTCTTTGGTCGTAACGGTCCAGAATTCGGACCACATCAGGGCTGCACACGCCAAGCCTGCGATCAAAAGAACATATCCGCCGGCCCAGACAACGAATAAACCAGCAGGTATGAGCACCAACGCAGATATCAGGCGTAGCATCAGACCGTCTGGATTTGGCGACTTCAGAGCCGCTGCCATTAGTTTTCGGTCTCGTTGACCGTCAGGCCGCCATAACGCCGGTCCCGGCATTTATAGATACCTAGAGCGTCTTTGAGATGTTCTTCGCCGAAGTCTGGCCAGAGGCAATCCATGAAAACCAGTTCGGAATAGGCAATTTGCCAAAGCAGGAAATTGCTTAAACGATATTCGCCGCTGGTGCGAACCAGGAGGTCCGGGTCGGGAATTTCACCGAACCACATCGATTCAGAGAATATGTCGGTCGTGATATCTTCGGGTTGGAGCTCACCCGTTTTGACCCGCTGCGCAATCGCGCGTGATGCCTCGACGAGTTCGTCACGGCTGCCATAATTGAAAGCAATATTGAGATTGAACTCAGTGTTATGAGCCGTTTGGCCTTCGGCCTTCTCAATGAGCTTGAGAATGTCGTCTGGAAGTCCGGAACGACTACCGAGAACACGAACCTTCACGCCGTCCTGCGCGAGCTTCTTCAAATCCTGCTGTACGTAGAGACGAAGAAGCGAAAATAGCGAAGAGATTTCAGCAGCAGGACGTTTCCAGTTTTCAGAGGAAAACGAGAAGACCGTCAAATGCTGCAGACTCAGCCCCTGACAAGCTCGCACGGTGCGCCTCAGGGCTTCCACGCCACGCTCATGGCCTGCTTGTCTCGGCAGGCCTCGCTGTTTAGCCCAGCGACCATTGCCATCCATGATGATGGCGATGTGCTTTATGTCAGCTGACGCGTCGCCCATAATGCGTTCAGATCAAACAGGTGATTAAACCTGCATGATCTCTTCTTCTTTGGACTTCAGAGCATCATCAATGCGTTTGATGTATTTGTCCGTGAGCTTTTGAACGTCGTCAGAAAAAGCTTTTTGCTCATCTTCTGAAATGTCGCCGTTCTTCTGCATTTTTTTCAATACATCCATGCCGTCGCGACGCACGTTGCGGATACCGATACGCGCCTGTTCCGCATATTTGCCCGCGACCTTGGCCAGGTCCGCACGACGTTCCTCATTCAATGGTGGAATAGGAATGCGAAGATTAGTGCCGTCAACGACAGGGTTTAGTCCGAGGCCCGCATCACGGATCGCTTTATCGGCTGCCTGAACATTGCCCTTATCCCAGATATTGACTGCAATCATGCGAGGATCAGGAACAGAAACAGAGCCGACCTGGTTCAGCGGCGTTTGAGCGCCATAAGCCATGACTGTGACATTATCGAGTAAGCTTGCGGACGCACGTCCTGTACGCAGGCCGCCGAATTCTGAAGACAGAGACTCAAGCGTTTTATCCATACGCTTTTTCAGCGCAGCTTCGTCATAATCTACTTCTTCTGACATAATGGTGTCCTTAAGTGTCGGAAATGACCGTACAAATCCCCTGACCCGTCAGAACGTTATGCAGCGCTCCCTCTTCGTGGAGATTGAAGACTACGATCGGAATATTGCTATCTCTTAGCAGGCTCACAGCCGACGCGTCCATCACTCTGAGGTCGCGAGCCAGAACATCCTGATAAGTCAGCGTGTCGTAACGCTCAGCATCTGGGAATTTTTTAGGGTCTGCTGAGTAAACACCATCGACCTGCGTGCCCTTAAGCATTGCATCACAGCCCATCTCAGCTGCGCGCAGCGCTGCGCCCGTGTCAGTGGTGAAATAAGGATTGCCTGTGCCGGCGGCAAAAATAACGATCCGGCCTTTTTCCATATGGCGGATCGCTTTGCGTCGAATGAAAGGTTCACAGACGGTGTGCATTGGAATTGCAGACTGAACGCGCGTTGGAATGCCAATGCGTTCAAGTGCGGACTGCATGGCGAGCGCGTTCATCACGGTCGCCAGCATGCCCATGTGGTCTGCCTGAGCGCGCTCCATTCCCTGAGCAGCGCCTGCGAGACCTCGGAAGATATTTCCACCACCAATCACCAGACAAATTTCAGCGCCGGCCTGGACCGACGCTGAGATGCCTTTGGCGAAGCTGGCACAAGTGGCTATATCGATGCCGAACCCGGTGTCTCCCATGAGCGCTTCCCCTGAAATTTTCAGAAGAACTCTCTTGAACCGAAAGTCAGATGGAGAAGGCAAATTGGTCTCGTCCATGACAGTCGGCTCCTTGAATTAAGACACTCAGAACTGGTTTGCCGGATTCGGCGAATTCAATCCAGAGGTTTATTAGCTGGATTTCGTCGCAGCAGCGACTTCAGCAGCAAAATCAGCTTCTTCTTTCTCGATGCCTTCACCGAGAGTCATACGCTTGAAGCCAACCAGCTCTGACTTCTGAGAAGACAGGAACTGAGCTACTGTTTCGTCCGGATTCATCACGAACTGCTGCTCGACCAGAACAACTTCTTTGTAGAACTTGTTCAGACGGCCAACGATCATCTTCTCGATAACCGCTTCTGGTTTACCAGATTCACGAGCCTGATCGGTCAGAACTGCTTTCTCACGCGCAACGAGCTCTGGATCGAGTTCGTCTGTGGTACCTGCAGCCGGGCTCGTCGCAGCGATGTGCATAGCGACTTTACGGCCGGTTTCAGCCATTTCGTCAGCGCCTGCTTCACCCTTAAGAGCGACCAGAACACCGATACGGCCAAGGCCGTCAGCGGCAGCACCGTGGATGTAGTTCGTGACTACGCCTTCAGGAGACTCAATTTTCTCGACGCGACGCAAAGTGATGTTTTCACCAATCGTCGCAATCAGACGCGTGATCTGATCAGAAATCGTGCCGTCGCCAGATGTCGCAGGAGCCGCCAGAAGAGCTTCTTTCGTGCCATCTGTGTCAAGCGCAGCTTTCGCGAAGCTGAGAAGCGTGGACTGGAAGCCTTCGTTACGAGCCACGAAGTCAGTCTCGGCGTTGAGTTCAACCAGAACGCCAGTTTTCTTGTCGTCAGAAATGACGGCCGCAACCAGACCGTCCGCTGCTACGCGGTCAGCTTTTTTAGCAGCTTTAGAGAGACCCTTCGCACGAAGCCAGTCAATCGCTGCTTCTACGTCGCCGTCATTCTCAACGAGCGCTTTTTTGGCATCCATCATGCCCGCGCCAGTTTTCTCGCGCAGGTCTTTGACCAGCGCCGCTGTAATCTGAGCCATGTCAGTTTAGCCTTTATCTTAGGGGTTACTAAGCTTCAGTGGTTTCTTTTGAATCGTCATCAGACGCTTCGCCTGATTCAGCCGCAGCCAGATCAGCAGCCGCAACTTCAGACAGATCTTCAGATTCGCCGAGGTCGATGCCGAGGCCAGCTGTAGATTCAGCGAGACCATCCAGAACAGCGTCTGCAATCAGGTTCGCATAGAGCGAGATCGCACGAGCCGCGTCGTCATTGCCCGGGAATGGGAAATCGACATCGTCTGGGTCACAGTTTGTATCAACAACTGCGATAACCGGGATACCAAGCTTCTTAGCTTCTTTAATAGCAATCTGCTCTTTGTTCGTGTCGATGACGAACATCAGGTCAGGCAGGTCGCCCATGTCCTGAATACCACCGAGTGCGCGCTCAAGTTTTTCACGCTCGCGCTCACGGTTGAGAAGCTCTTTCTTGGTCAGACCAGAAACGTTGCCGCCTTCGCCGAGAAGCTCAGTGAGTTCTTTCAGGCGTTTGATAGAGTGAGCAACAGTCTGCCAGTTGGTCAGCGTGCCGCCGAGCCAGCGATGGTTCATATAGTACTGAGCGCAACGTTGTGCGGCTTCAGCTACCGGGTCCGCAGCCTGACGCTTCGTACCTACGAAAAGAACACGACCGCCTTTAGCAACAGTCTCACGTACTTTTACCAGCGCCTGGTGAAGGAGCGGAACAGTTTGAGACAGGTCGATAATGTGAATGTGGCTACGCTCACCGTAGATGAATTTCTTCATCTTAGGGTTCCAGCGGTGAGTTTGGTGACCAAAGTGTACGCCAGCTTCAAGCAGCTGGGCCATTGTGAATTCAGGCAGAGCCATTAGATTTTCTCCAATCCGGTTAGCCGCCGCAGGCAAAGCCAGGTCGTTATGACCCAGCACCGGATGCACCGTGATGCTGCCCGCGTGTCGGAATAGGCGTGGCTTATACAGCTTTTAGCCTTGCTGGCAACCTAAGATTACGCAGCTAATTCACGAACTGTGCGCACACCCGGTGCTGACTTGAGCGCCTGCGCCGCTGCTGTGCCAACGGCGTACTTGCCAGGAAGCGCAACAATCGCCACGCCGCCGCCCTTTACGGGCACTTCCAGACGAATTTCACCGCGCTCATGAGTAGATAAATCCGTCAGGTGTTTAGACACCTGAACCAAAGCTTCGCAGTCAGTTCCGGCCACCAGACTTACGATAAGCCCTTTTGGGGCTCCAAGCATGGCTTTTTCCAGAGGAATAGCCCCATCGACCGTCAGCCGGATCTCATCATCCTTGATGCGAGGACGAATCCGAATGACGACAGATGCGCCAACTTCAATGTCGTCGCGAATGTCCATCAGCGTCTCAGGCGGGACCATGGCCTCAAACTCACCGGTCGGATCAGAGAAGGTCACCCAGGCGAATTTTCCGCCCGCCTGTGCCGGGCGCTCATTTCTCGCACGGACAATACCCATCATTTCCAGAGACGCTTTTTCTCGCGCTGCGGTCTGAATATCCATCGCGAAGGTGATACGTTCGCGCGCACCTGCCAGAAGCAAGCCATCTAACGGGTGCCCACTCAGATAGAAACCAATGGCTTTAAACTCGTGATCGAGGAGCTGAGAAGAGCTCCAGACAGATGCGCGTGGAATTGGCGCACGGGTCTGAGACTTATCATCGCCAAAAAGGCTATTCTGATTTGCCGCGCGGTCATCCGCTGCAGAAGATGCCGTAGCGACCAGTACATCCACCGCGGCAAGCGCCCTCGCCCGGTTAGGCTCCAGCTTGTCGAATGCACCTGCTTTCGCCAGCGATTCCAGACATTTTCTATTGATTAGGCGCGGGTCTACGCGCTCCGCAAAATCATGGAGACTATCGAAGGGACGTTGTTCCCGAATAGCGCACACATGCTTCATCGCCTCCATGCCCACGCCTTTAATAGCGCCTAGCGCATAGACAATGACACCGTCTCGAACGTCAAAGTCAGCATTGCTAGAATTGATGTCCGGGGCTGCCACAGGAATGCTCAGTCGACGAGCCTCCTGAAAGAACGCAGCCAGTTTGTCGGTGTTTTGAATATCGAGGCTCATGGAAGCCGCGAGGAATTCAATCGGATGGTTCGCCTTCAGATATCCTGTCTGATAGGAGATCGCTGCATATGCCGCAGCGTGTGATTTGTTGAAGCCGTAGCCAGCGAACTTTTCCATAACGTCGAAGATGTGGCTGGCTTGTTTTTCCGGGACGTCTTTCTCAGCAGCGCCTTCAACAAAGCGCTTACGCTGCTTGAGCATTTCCTCGACTTTTTTCTTACCCATCGCCCGACGGAGCATGTCAGCTTCACCGAGTGAGTAACCGGCCAGTTCCTGCGCCATCCGCATAACCTGTTCCTGATAAACAGGCACGCCATAGGTCTCTTCAAGGATCGGCTTGAGGAGCGGGTGATAATAATCCGCTTCTACCTTGCCGAATTTTACATCGACGAACTGCGGGATGTTATCCATCGGGCCCGGACGATAGAGCGAGATGATAGCGATGACGTCTTCCATCGAGCCCGGCTGAACTTTCTTCAGCGTATCCCGCATGCCCTGCCCCTCGAGCTGGAACACGCCCAACGTGTCGCCGACCGACATGAGCTGATAGGTTTTCTCATCATCATATGACCGCCAGGCTTGCGGCATGGACATATGTGTCTGTTCCAGGAAGTTCAGCGCCCGGTGAACAACGGTAAGCGTTTTCAGGCCGAGGAAGTCAAACTTTACCAGACCGGCCTGCTCTGCCCATTTCATATTCAACTGTGTCGCGGGCAGGTCTGAACGCGGGTCTCGGAAGAGAGGCGTCAGTTTAACGAGCGGTCGGTCGCCAATAACGACACCGGCGGCGTGCGTACCACAGTTCCGGAACAGACCTTCCAGTGCCAGTGCTTTATCCAGCATTTCGCCAACGAGTGGGTCCCGGTCTTTTTCTTCGTCAAACTTCGGTTCATCCGCAATCGCGTCTTTGAGCTTTGGCGGCTTTGCAGGATTGAACGGAATGAGCTTGGATAGTCGGTCAACCTGGCCGTAAGGCATTTGCATGACCCGGCCAACGTCTCGCACCACAGCTTTTGCCTGCAACGTACCAAAGGTGATAATCGAGGCGACGCTTTCTTCCCCATATTTGTCACGAACATATCGGATCACCTCGCCGCGACGTTCCTGACAAAAGTCAACGTCGAAGTCAGGCATGGAGACACGTTCCGGGTTGAGGAAGCGCTCAAAGAGAAGACCGAACCGAAGCGGGTCAAGGTCGGTAATCAACAGAACCCAGGCCACAAGTGAACCTGCACCAGAACCACGCCCCGGCCCCACTGGAATATCGTGTTCCTTCGCCCATTTGATGAAGTCCGATACGATAAGGAAGTAGCCGGGGAAGCCCATATTCTCGATAATGCCCAGCTCATAATCGAGACGCTTTTGATAATCCTCGCGCGAGCCATACATCTTTTCAGCTTCAGCGAGCCGATTATTCAGGCCTTCATTTGCCTGAGCGCGCAGCTCATCAGCCTCGCTACGACCAAAACCGCCATCAAAGTGTGGGAGAATTGGGTCACGGAGACGAGGACGCACTGCGCAACGCTGAGCGACTTCAACTGTGTTCGAAATGGCCTCAGGCAAATCTGCAAACAGCTCGCGCATTTCCGCTTCGGTTTTCAGATAATGCTCTTCGGTAATCCGATAGCGTTCTGTCTGGCCAACATAATTACCGTTTCGAATACACATCAACGCATCATGGGCTGCATGATCTGAACGCTTTAAAAAACGTGCATCCTGCACGGCCACAAGCGGCAAACCTAATTCGTATGCTGCTTCGATAAGGTAAGGTTCACTCTGAATTTCTTCAGCCTCGTCATGACGCTGAATATCGACATAGGCGCGCCCGGGATAAGCCGTTTTAAGCTTCTCAAGTGCAGCTCGCACCTGATCGGCCTTACCACGACATGCTGCCTGACCAGCCGCGCCCCAGGCGCCACCTGAAAAAGCAATCAGTCCATCGGTTTGTTCAAAAGCGTGCTTTTCGGCAAGTACGGGAACGCCGTCCTGACTTTCCAGATAGGCGAAAGACCCAAGCTCCATAAGACGTTCATATCCACGGTCATCCTGAGCGAGGATGGTCATCTTATAGGTCGTTGAATCATGCGCTGCGGGGAGAATGTCGAACGAAACCCCAACAATGGGCTGCACGCCCTCACCTGCCAGGTATTCTGAAATCTCAAGCGCGCCGAAGAGATTGTTGTGGTCCGTCACAGCTACGGCTGGAATATCGTTAGCGATCGCCCAGTTTTTAATGTCCGATGACGTAATCATGCTCTCAAGGAGAGAGAATGACGATCTCACGCCCAGATGGATGAATTCCGGCTTGCGATAGGCTTCAGACATATTGGGCTCCCTGCGTGGTTAACAGGTTGGACGATATCAGGCCCAGGATGAAGCCGCTTCCACATCAAAATCTGTTAGTTGTCCATCTTCCAGCGTCAGAACGCGGTCCATATACTTGGTCAGCGCCAGATTGTGCGTCGCGATCAGCATTGCGAGCCCTTCATTTCGACCGATTTCGATCAGCTGTTGGAACACACTGCCTGTGGTGTGGGTATCCAGATTCCCTGTCGGCTCATCGGCGATCAGCACTTTCGGACGATTCGCCAACGCGCGTGCGATAGCGACACGCTGCTGTTCCCCACCGGACATTTCCATCGGCTGGTGCTTTAGACGATGAGATAGTCCCATCCGTTCCAACAAATCTTCGGCACGTTCGCGCGCTTCAGCCTTCTTTACGCCGGATAAATACAGCGGCGCGGCAACGTTATCTACGGCGGTAAACTCCGGGAGCAGATGGTGGAATTGATAAACGAACCCCAGACGCGTTCTGCGCATCAATGTGCGCTGACGATCATTGAGTTTTAAACAGTTCTCACCATCGAGGAATACATCGCCCTCATCCGGCTTTTCTAACAATCCCGCTGTGTGCAGCAGCGTTGATTTACCAGACCCGGAAGGCCCAACCAGACCGACGAGCTCTCCGCGATGGAGTGAAAGGTCGACGCCTTTCAGAACGTCCACTTCCAAAGCGCCGGTGCGATAGGTTCTGACAACCGAAGATAACTGAAGAACTGCGCTCATCATTTACTCCGATCTAAGGGCTTCGACAGGGTCAAGCCGTGCTGCATTCCAGGCAGGCAAGATTGCCACCAACAGGGATACAATGAAGGCATAGCCAGCAGCAAAACTAACTTCAAACCAATCGATTAGCGCCGGTATATAAGGCAAACCATAAACGTCTGGGTTCCAGATGGCGTTACCGGTGAGGAGATTCAGGAAATCCTGAATAGGCCGGATGTTGAAGCAGAATAGCAGCCCCATACTCAAACCGAGCGCGAGGCCGGACAGGCCTAGGATTCCGCCAATCATGAGGAACACTCGAAGAACTGTACTTCTGGACGCGCCCATGGTTCGCAGAATGGCGACATCTCTGGCTTTGTTTTTCACGAGCATCACAATGCCGGTGATAATGTTCAAAGCCGTGATGGTAATGAGGACCGCAAAGATCAGCCTCATCATGCTACGCTCAACCTCTAGCGCGCCCACAATTCCGCGATAGAGCTCTTTCCAGGTTTGAGAAAGCATACCGGGAGGCAGGGCTTCCCTGCTGAGCCTTTGGTTTACGATGTCCACGTCCTGAGGTTCTGAAAGCTTCAGCTCGACGATCGGATAAGAGCTTCTGGAGTTGAAAAACAACTGCGCTTGCTCAAGTGGCATAATGATGAGCGAGTCATCGAGAGGGTTGGCGTTGCCTGAAAACACCTCGAAGACGCCAGCGATCGTATAAACCTTTCGCCTAGGAACGACGCCGCCCATGGTTGCGGCCCCTTCCGGCGCAATGAGCGTCAACGTGTCGCCTGCTCCGACATAGAGTGAGCGCGCCAGCCGTTCAGAAACGATTATATTGTCGCCGCCGAACCGGCCGTCGCCAAACGACTCCATTGAGCCGTCATAGAGGTCTCCTTGAAGATATGGGAGAGCGGCCGTGTCGTCGGGACGGATGCCTCGCACGTATGCGCCGCGCGCCACGGCACTTGAAGAGGCCAGAACAGCGCCCTCTACAATCGGCATTGCAGTTTCGACGTCTGATCGGGCTTCTAATTCCTCGATCAGGCTATCGATATCAGCTGCAGGGAATTGTCCAGAGTATAGTCGTATGTGCCCGGAATTTCCGAGTACGCGATCGATCAGTTCAGCACGAAAGCCATTCATAATCGACATCACGATGATGAGCGCGGCTACGGCCAGCGCAATCCCCACAAGAGACAGAATAGAAACAATAGCAACACCGCCATGCTCACGTTTCGCGCGAATATAGCGAAAGGCGAGCGAACGCTCATAGCTACCGAATGGCCGGTCTTTCAAAGCCTCCTGCGGAATATCACTCACGCGTTGGCTTTCAGAAGATTATGCGCCGCGTCCATAGACATTTCTTCAGAAGAACCGTCTGCCCGAGTTTTCACTTCGACTACCCCTTTTTCCAGCCCCTTAGGACCGATCACCAGAACGTAAGGTAGACCAATAAGTTCCATGGTAGACAGCTTTACGCCTGGGCTTGCATCGCGGTCATCGTAAAGGACATCAAACCCGGCATTGTAGAGGGTCTGATAAGCATCGGCGCCCGCAGTTTGGATCGTCGGATCTTTCGCTTTCACCGTCACGATACCCACGTCAAACGGGCTGACCGATTTCGGCCAGATAATGCCTTTATCATCATGAGACGCTTCGATAATGCCGCCAACAAGACGAGAAACGCCAATACCGTAAGAGCCCATCTGAACCGGAACGGATTTACCCTCGGCATTCATAATGTCAGCTTTCATCGGAGCCGAATATTTAGTGCCGAAATTGAAGATATGGCCGACCTCGATACCACGCGCAGACACCTGACGCTCTGCCGGGATGCCCTCAAATTCGGCCTCCACGTGCATCTCTTCGGTTGCCGCATAGTATTGCGTGCGCTTGGAAAGCTCAGCTTCGAGATCGCCCTCAAAGTCGAAGTCTGGACCCGGCACTGGGAGATCCAAAAGCGCCTTGTCACAGAACACGGCGCTTTCACCCGTGTCAGCCAGAATAATAAACTCATGGCTCAGATCACCACCGATTGGACCTGTATCGGCCCGCATAGGAATGGCGGTGAGACCCATGCGATCAAACGCATTCAGATAGGCGCAAAACATTTTCTGATAAGAGCGACGCGCACTGTCTGCATCGATATCGAAGGAATAGGCATCCTTCATCAGAAATTCGCGGCCACGCATAACACCGAAACGCGGACGGATTTCGTCGCGAAATTTCCATTGAATATGATAGAGGTTAAGCGGCAACTGCTTATAGCTGCGCACGTATGACCGGAAAATATCCGTGATCATTTCCTCATTGGTTGGTCCGAAAAGCATTTCGCGATCATGACGGTCTGTGATGCGCAGCATCTCTTTGCCGTAATCATCGTACCGCCCGCTTTCCTGCCAGAGCTCTGCCTGCTGGATAGTCGGCATGAGCAATTCAACAGCCCCTGCCCTGTCCATTTCCTCGCGAACGATGGTTTCGATTTTCCGGAGCACTTTCAGCCCAAGAGGGAGCCACGAATAGATGCCCGCACCGTTCTGACGGATCATGCCAGCGCGGAGCATATACTGGTGAGAAAGGATGGTCGCTTCTGCAGGCGTTTCTTTGAGAACGGGCAGAAAATATTGGGAAAGCTTCATCGGTCCAATCGCGAATGAATGAGTAAACTGTAACTGCTCTAACGCCGTGCTCTCACACGTGCAATGCGCAATCTACCACTGAACATCCGGCGGCTGCACAAGGCCGGAAATCGCGATGAGGAAAACAACAATTGTAATCCCCGTCGCGCCAATAGTGGCCCAGATCGCTTTCTTCTTCAGTTCAGCATTCTGGGGTGCACCAGGGTCGGTACCATCTGTCGGATCATAGTCTTCATGCTGGCTTCGGACGCCGACTGGCAAAACCGCCAGCAGCACCATCCACCAGGACACAACGAACACGACGAGTGCGGAAAACCAGCCCATTAGTGTTTCGGTGTCTCCATGAGCTCAATCAGAACACCGTTTGAATTCTTCGGGTGAACGAAGATGATCAGCGTTCCGTGCGCGCCGATGCGCGGTTCACTGAGGATGGTGGCACCTTTGGCCTCCATTTCCCGCTTAGCTTCGTGGATATCCTCCACTTCGAAGCAAACATGGTGTTGACCGCCTTTAGGGTTCTTCTTGAGAAAGTTTTCGATAGGAGAATTCGGACCAAAAGGCTCAATCAGTTCGATCTGACTGTTTGGCAAATTGACGAAACAAAACCGGACGCCCTGTTCGAGCATCTCACCCGGTTCTGTAATATCCGTCACACCATAGAGTTCGCGATAGGTTTGGGCTGCGTCTTCGATAGAGTGCACAGCCACGCCTACGTGATTCAAAGGTCCAATCATCTGAATTCAAACTCCGTCTAATTTTCTATCCGCAGAACGCTTACATCGATCAGCGGGCGTTTCCCCAATTCACGCTCACCGATTTTCCGGAGCGCACGGATTAAAGACCGCTCGACGGTTTCATCGTCAAGCCTTCCCTTCCGCTTGAGACCATCAATCGCATTCTCAGCTGCTTCATCGAAGATATCGATGGTTTCGTCGAGCACGCGACCGTCGGTCTCTGAATAGCCGCGAACGGCGACAATGGGACCATCCAGAACAGCTCCTGATTCATCGAAGCAGACGGAAACTGTAAGATGTCCGGCAAAAGACATACGCCGGCGTTCCTGAATGCCCTGTGCGTTTTCAGGGATCAGGCGATTGCCATCCAGCAAAAGACGCCCGGTCGGCACTTCATCGACAATCTTCGCGCGCCCCGGCGCTAACCGAATGACGTCGCCATTCTTTGGTGTGACCGTTTCCGGCACCTGTAGCGAACGAGCAAAGTCAGCATGCTCCAGAATATGACGGCGCTCACCATGAACTGGGACAGAAATCTGTGGGCGTACCCAGGAATACATACGGCGTAGCTCGTCGCGGCATGGGTGACCGGACACGTGGATCGGCCGCATACGGTCGGTGATAAGTTTAATGCCCCGCTCAGCAAGTGCATTTTGCAGATCAAAGATACCGCGCTCATTGCCGGGGATGACGCGTGAAGAGAAAATGACGGTGTCGCCTTCACCGAGGCTCACATTTGGATGGTTGCCCTGAGCAATTCTGGAAAGTGCCGCGCGCGGTTCACCTTGGGAGCCTGTGCACAGATACAGAATATTCTCTCTTGGCAGAAAGCCCGCTTCTTTTTCATCAACGAAATCAGCGCAGTCTTTCAACATTCCGACTGCTTTAGCTGCAGATGTAATCCGATGCATTGAACGGCCGACAAGGCATACATGACGCCCTGCGGCTTCAGCACCACGGATGATGCTTTCCACACGCGCAACGTTGGATGCAAAAGCCGTCACGGCCACACGGCCTTTCTGCTCGGCAATCACCTTGGCGATTTCGTCTTTACAGCTGCCTTCTGAACCCGCTTCACCCTCTTCGAACACATTGGTGGAGTCGCAAACCATGGCGAGCACACCATCGGACCCAAGTTTCTCAAGTGTGGCGCTGTCAAAAGGCGCGCCGATTTGAGGATCCGGGTCGATTTTCCAGTCACCCGTATGGAGAATTGTTCCCGCTGGCGTCTTAATCGCGAGACCGTTCGGTTCCGGAATCGAATGGGTCAGCGTCACATACTCAATTGAGAATGGACCAAGCTCTACTTTACCTTCGAGCGGCACGACATTCAGAGCTGCGTCATCAATAATGCCTGCATCGTGAAGCTTGCCTTTGATCAGCTCTGCTGTGAACGGCGTAGCATAGAGTGGCTTTTTGAATTTGTGCCACAAATGACCAACCGCGCCGATATGATCCTCATGCGCATGAGTCAGAATGACGGCTTCAATGTTCTGCACTTCATCTTCGAGGAACGCCGGGTCGGGTATAATGACATCAATGCCCGGCGTTCGTTCGTCACCAAAGGACACGCCCATGTCCACGATGATCCAGCGCCTATTAGAAGGCGGCCCATACGCATAGGCGTTCAGGTTCATTCCGATTTCATTACAGCCGCCAAGCGGCAGGAAAATTAGTTCTGCTTGTTCGTCCATACTTACTTTTTATTTCGCCGGTAAATTTCGAGCAGGCCCCGAATAGTCACATCGGGGTCGTATATATCTATTTCTTCGCTTTCGCCTTCAAACAGTGATGCCACACCACCGGTGCCAATAACAGTCATTGGTGACCCGTACTCTTTTTTAATTCTACGGATGAGGCCATCGATCAGATCGAGATAGGCAAGGAAAATACCAGACTGCATTGCAGAAACGGTATCCTGACCGATAACTTGAGGCGGTCGCTGAATGGCAATTCGTGGCAAGCTTGCCGCTGCATCATGAAGCGCGCGCATGGACAAGTTTATGCCCGGAGAGATCACACCGCCTTCAAAACCGCCATCAGCGCCAACAATATCAAAGGTCGTCGCCGTACCACTATCCACGACAATCAGGGCGCCTTCATGCTGCATATGCGCGCCTACGGCATTCACGAGGCGGTCAGCACCAACCTGTTCAGGCCTTGAAATCCGGATTGGAACTTTCAGCTCAACTTCCGGCTCGCCAATGAACATTGGCTCAATATCCAGATAGCGACGGGCCAGATTTCGAAAATTGAACTTCGCCTGAGGCACCACAGAAGAAATGACGCAGGCTTTGATTTCTCCAAACGCCAGGCCCTCCATCCGGCAAAGCTGGCTTAGCCATACCGCATAATCATCGGCAGTCTTCGTGGAATCGGTTCCGCTGCGCCATTGCGCAATCCAGTTTTTGTCATCATGGAGACCGAAAACCGTGTTGGTGTTGCCGACATCAATTGCGAGAAGCATCTAAAAAACCTTCTTTTACAAGCTCGACATCACCAGCCGTGATCGTTTTCACTTCGCCAGAAGCAGACCGGAGCCGGAGATGACCATATTCATCTAGTCCAGCAAACTCGCCCTGAAAATGGCCGCGCCCTACTTGCGCGCGGTATTGTGAATTCTTCTGATCAGTTGCATCCATCCAGTCGGCAATGATGCTCTCCCGACCCTGTTCCAGAATTTGCGCGAGACGCTTTCGGAAATACCCTTCCAGAACGACTAATGCATCTTCAGGCGCTATGTCGATATCCGGCGCCAAGCCGATAATTGAAGCTGTTCTATAGGCATCAATTTCAGGGGCAGTTCTCACATTCAATCCGATTCCTACGGACATCCAGCGTTCATGTGTTTCATTGCTTGTACCGCTCTCCAACAAAATGCCGCAAAGCTTGGCTTCATCAACGCGCACATCATTTGGCCATTTCAAGCCCGGAATGACACGTCCCTGAGACAACTCAATGACACTGTCACGTACCGCCAGACCGACAGAGAGAGAGAGAGCTGCAATATCAGCTGATAATTCTGTGATTGGGAACAGAGCTGTCGTGTAAAGATTGCCGGTGTCGGAAACCCATTTGCGCCCGAGACGCCCGCGGCCAGCGGTTTGGTGCCTGGCCGCGATCCATTGTGGCTCTATAAGGCCGCCAGCCCCAATCCGAGCGGCTTCGACGCTGGTGCTATCCAGCGTCTCATGCCAACTCATTTTCCAGGCGTGATCCAGAATTCTGGACGACAACATTCAGAAATCAACCGAGCGAGAAGCTGCCACCCACAAGCGACATCATCCAACCGATCAACACGGTGAACACCGGAAAGACCAGAAGCGTTGCGCCAGTCACAGCCAGACGCACCGTGCCGGACATGTTTTCGAATGGTGCGAGCTTATCACCGCCCCACATGATCATAATGATGCGGAGATAATATCCGAGTGAGATCACTGAAGAGACGACGCCGATCACAACGATAGGCCACAGACCCGCTTCGACACCCGCCTGGAAGACGACCAGCTTACCAAAGAAGCCGCCAAGTGGTGGAATACCTGCAACTGAGAAGATCAGTGCGGTCATGCATACCGCAAGCCAAGGCATGGTGGTGGACAAGCCGGACAGCTCAGAAATATCTTCTACCATTCCGCCGCGACGACGCATTGAAAGAAGCACACCGAAAATGCCGAGTTGGCTAAGCGCGTAGATCACCATGTAAACCAGCAGTGCCGGTCCGCCAATTTCTTCGCCGGCAGCCAATGCGATCAACGCATAGCCCATATTGCCGATGGAAGAATACGCCAGAATGCGTTTCATATTGTTCTGACGCAGTGCACCGAAGGCACCAATCAACATAGACGCACCAGAGATGATGAGGATGATATCCTGCCATTGATCAATTGCGGAACCGAAGGCGTCGAACAGAATGGTTGCAAAGACGACCATTGCTGCAAGCTTCGGCGCAGATGCGAAGAAGGTCACAACAGGCGTTGGAGCGCCTTCATAAACATCCGGCGTCCAAACGTGCAGCGGCGCAGCAGATACTTTAAACGCCAGGCCCGTAACAAGCAGAACGAGACCGAACATCAATCCAAGGCCCATCTCCGCCTCGGCGATCAGATCGTAATTGGTAGATCCGGAGAAGCCGTAAACCAGCGATGCGCCGTACAGAATGAGCCCAGACGCGATAGAGCCGAGTACAAAGTATTTAAGACCCGCCTCTGAAGACCGCTGACTGTCGCGATTAAACGCGGCCAATACGTAGGAAGACAGGCCAAGTGTCTCAATTCCCAGATACAGCGTCATCAAATCGTTCGCCGACAGCATGATGCCCATGCCCAGCGATGCAAAAATCACAAGCAGGCAGTACTCAAACCGGATGAGCTTCTCTTTGAAGAGATAGCTTTCCGCAAGCAGAAGAGCGATCGCCGTACAGAAGTAACAAACGGCTTTGGCAATATTCGTGTATGCGTCGGTTTCCCAAAGCCCATTAAACGCCGTGCCGCCTTCCAAGTTGAGCACAGAAAGAATGGCTGCGCCCAGCAGAACTACTGCGGAGAATTTCAAAGAAATGCCCGTGAACTTCTCGCGCAGAATGGCACCGAGCAGTACTGCAATCAGTCCGACAATGGCGAGATAGAATTCTGGTGTCGCAGCTGCGCAAATTTCTGACCAGTTCATGTCTACTTATCCAATCAGTCCTGAAAAGGCAGCGAGAATAGGCGCTACGCTAGTTTCGGTGATGTCGAAAATGAGGGCTGGGAATACACCCAGAACAATCGTCGCGATAATCAGCGGCGCGAATACAATCGCCTCTGTACGCGTGAGATCTTTGATGCCGTCCAGCTTTTCATTGGTCATCACACCAAACACAGTGCGTCGATACAGCGTCAGCATGTAAACGGCTGAGAAGATCACCCCTAAAGCTGCACCGGCAGCAGCCCAGGAGGAGGCCTGGAAACTACCAACCATCGTCAGAATTTCACCGATGAATCCACTCGTGCCCGGAAGCCCGACATTCGCCATGGTGAACAGCATGAAGACCGCCGCATACACCGGCATTTTCGTGACAAGACCACCGTAAAAAGCAATCTCACGCGTGTGCATCCGGTCATAAATCACGCCGACAACGAGGAAGAGCGCACCGGAAATCACACCGTGGGACAGCATCTGGAAGATTGCGCCCTGAATGCCCGTCTCAGTGAATGAGAAAATGCCGAGCGTCACAAAACCCATGTGCGCGACAGAAGAATAAGCGATCAGCTTTTTCATATCAGTCTGACGGAACGCCACGAGAGACGCATACACAATGGCAATGACGCTCATCGCGAAGACCATTGGCTGGAAGTACAGACTTGCTTCTGGGAACATTGGCAATGAGAAGCGCAGGAAGCCATAGCCGCCCATCTTCAACAGCACGCCCGCCAGAATCACAGAGCCCGCCGTCGGAGCCTGAACGTGTGCGTCCGGCAGCCAGGTATGAACGGGCCACATTGGAAGTTTCACCGCGAAGCTTGCAAAGAATGCGAGCCACAGAAGGTGTTGCACGCCGAATTTTCCGTCTTCCACCGCAAAGATCTGCGGGATCACAGTTTGCAGCTCAACAATATCGGACGTTCCCGCCTGCAGATACATCGCAATAACTGCGAGCAGCATGAAGAGCGAACCGAGCAGGGTGTAAAGGAAGAATTTGAAGGAAGCATACACACGTTCTGCGCCGCCCCAGATACCAATAATGATAAACATCGGGATCAGGCCAGCCTCGAAGAACACGTAGAACAGCATCATGTCGAGCGCGCAGAACACACCCAGCATCAGCGTTTCCAGGAATAGGAAAGCCGCTACATACTCAGTCACACGATGCTTGATGCTGCCCCAGCTTGCAAGGAAGCAGAGCGGCGTCAGAAATGTTGTTAGCAGAACCAGCAGAAGCGACATGCCATCCAGGCCGAGCTTATAACGGATACCGCCTACAATATTTCCAGCATCATCCGCCTGACCACCAAACCATGCAAAGTCTTCCACAAGCTGGAAGCCTTCCTGTGCGGGTTGGAAATACGCCAGAGCAATGAGCGAAAGGAAGAATGTTGCCGCGCTGACAAACAGGCCGGTCATGAAGGCAATCCGCGCTTCACTCTCTACGCCTTCAGCGTCGCTGACCACAAATTTCCGCAGCGCGAGGAGCAAGAGCGCTCCCAGTGCCGGGAAGAAGATGATGATCGATAGGAGCGCAAACTCGCCCATTAATTCGCTCCCGTTACGTTAATGAGGATCACTGCACCGAACACGGCAGCTGCTCCAAGAATTACGAACGCATAGTGATAAAGATAGCCGGTGTGCATGGCTGACAGACGCGCAGCGCCCCATCGAGCCAGACCAGACAGACCGTCCGGCCCCAGGCCATCAATGATCTTCTTGTCACCAACTTTCCAGAAGAAGTCGCCAAGCTTTTTCGTGCCATTGACGAAGGTCGCCTGATACAGCTCGTCGAAATACCACTTATTGGCAAACATAGAGTGCAGAGGTCCGCCCTTCGCTGCAATCCGAGCACCGAGGCCGCGATTGAAGAGATAGGTGAACGTCGCAATCAGGAAGCCGATAATGGTGACGACCAGCGGTGCATAGAACACCCAGCCCGGGTTGATGCCGCCATGATGGTGATCATACTTATCCGCCAGCACTGTGTTGTCTGACGCCGCGTAAATCGCACCGCTCCAGAAGTCTGCCTGATGGTGGCCGACGAAGGAGTCATAGAAGAAGAAGCCCGCGAAGACAGCGCCAATGCTCAGAACGATCAATGGGACCAGCATTACAATCGGAGATTCATGTGGCTTACCGCCATGATCATGATGACCGTCAGCTGCGTGGCCTGCATGTTCGTCTTCTTCATGGTGATCATCATGATGATCTGCCTCAGCCATTGGGCCGTGGAATGTCATGTAGATGAGACGCCAGGAATAGAAGCTTGTAAGAAGCGCAGCAATGATACCGAACCAGAAGGCCATCTGAGCAAAGCTCACGCCCTTAATGCCCGCAGCAAACGCCGTCTCAATGATCGCATCTTTAGAAAAGAAGCCCGCGAAACCGAATTGCGTATGAGGAACACCAAGACCGATGATCGCGATCGTACCGATCAGCATCGCCGCATAGGTGATCTTCATATAAGGCGCGACACCGCCCATTTTCCGCATGTCTTGTTCATGGTGCATGCCGTGGATTACAGAGCCCGCGCCGAGGAACAGAAGCGCCTTGAAGAAAGCGTGCGTGAACAGGTGGAACATCGCAGCCTGATAGGCGCCAATGCCTGCAGCGAAGAACATATAGCCCAGCTGAGAACAGGTCGAATACGCGATCACACGCTTAATGTCGTTCTGAGCCATGCCGACCGTCGCGGCATAGAGCGCAGTGATTGCACCAATAAACGCAATGAAACCGGACGCCACAGGCGCAAATTCATAAACCGGTGACAGGAGACAAACGAGATAAACACCCGCCGTCACCATGGTCGCCGCGTGGATCAACGCAGACACAGGGGTAGGACCTTCCATCGCGTCTGGCAGCCAGACATGCAGGAAGAACTGAGCAGACTTACCCATCGCGCCGATAAAGAGAAGGAAGCCAATCACTTCAAGCGCATAAAGGCGCATGCCGAGAAATTCGATAGCTGCTTCGCGTGGGCCAACACCTTCGGCAAACGCCATAATTGGGGCGACATGTTCAAAGGTATTTTCTTTGATCGCTTCCAGCATCGGTTCCAGCTCAACCGTACCAAACACGAAGAATACAGCCATGATGCCGAGCGCGAGGCCAAAGTCACCTACGCGGTTGGTCACGAACGCCTTGATGGATGCGCTGTTAGCACTGTCTTTGTGGAACCAGAAGCCAATCAGGAGATAGGACGCCAGACCAACGCCTTCCCATCCGAAGAAAATCTGGATGAGGTTATCACCGGTCACGAGCATCAGCATCGCAAAGGTGAAGAGCGACAGATACGCAAAGAAGCGCGCGCGGTGCGGATCGTCTGACATATACCCCCAGGAATAGAGGTGTACGAGACCGGACACACTGGTGATGACAGCCATCATAACGATAGACATAGCGTCTACGCGAATGGCCCAGTTCGCCTGGAACTGTCCGACATCAATCCAGCGAGCCAGATGAATGACGTGCTGGAAGTGGTGGTGTCCATCACCGTGATGTCCACCGAACGCATAACCAAAGAGCTGAAACAGAGACAGAACGCCGGCCGTACCGACAGTCGCTGTTGTGATAATCATCGCAACTTTGTCGCCGATAAAGCGCTGGAAACAGCCCGCAATGGCTGCGACCAGACCCGGCGCAAGGACGATGAAAAGAATTAGCGGTTCAGGCAATATCATCTGTTTATCAGCCCCGCATCAGATTGACGTCTTCCACAGCGATGTCGCCGCGGTTACGGAAATAGGTAACAAGAATTGCCAGACCTACAGCTGCCTCAGCAGCGGCCACAGTCAGGACCAGCATTGCGAAAATCTGTCCGGTGATATCGCCATTGAACGCAGAGAATGCGACCAGATTGATATTCACTGAAAGAAGCATCAGCTCCAGCGACATCAGAATGACGATGATGTTCTTCCGGTTCACGAAGATACCGAAAACACCAATCGTGAACAGCGCAGCTGAAAGCGACAGATAGTGAGCGAGAGTGAGTTCCATATCAGATCCCCTGCCCCGGACGGACGTCTTTAAGTTCAATCGCCTCTTCACGTGTCCGACCAGTTTGTTTCTCAACAGACTGACGTTTCACGCCAGGACGGTGACGGAGTGTCAGGACAATTGCCCCGATCATCGCGATCAGAAGTACAACACCTGAAATCTGGAACAGCAGCAGATAGTCGGTGTACATAACCTGACCGATCGCTTCGACATTGGTCTCCGCGTTCGGGCTCGCATCAAAGCTTGCAGAGCGCTCCATCCCCATCGTGCCCGCAACAATTGCGATCTCAGCCAGAAATACAAACGCGACCAGCGCACCAAAAGGCGCATAATCGAGAAACTGCTTTTTGAGTTCTGCAAAATCAATGTCGAGCATCATGACGACAAACAGGAAGAGCACCGCGACCGCGCCGACATAAACGACGATCAGAAGCATTGCGAGGAATTCCGCGCCAATCAGAACCAACAAACCTGAAGAGGTAAAGAAGGCCAGAATCAGAAACAGAACCGAGTGAACCGGGTTGCGCGCCAGAATAACGCACAAGGCTGAGATCAGCACGATGGTTGAAAGAATACTGAATGCGATGACTTCCAAATCAGCCCCCTAGGCCAATGGCGCAAACGCCGTTTAATACCGTGCCCGTTACCGTGCTTCGAAACAAAGCGCCACTATCGATATGGCGCATCGATTTCCAGGTTCCGTGCGATTTCACGCTCCCAACGGTCACCGTTGGCGAGCAGTTTATCCTTGTCATAGAAGAGCTCTTCTCGGGTTTCTGTGGCGAACTCGAAATTCGGTCCTTCCACAATCGCATCCACCGGGCAGGCTTCCTGACAGAAGCCGCAATAGATGCATTTTGTCATATCAATATCGTAACGCGTCGTCCGACGAGAGCCATCTTCGCGAGGCTCAGCCTCAATCGTAATGGCCTGAGCCGGACAGATCGCCTCGCAAAGCTTGCAGGCAATGCAACGCTCTTCGCCGTTGGAATAACGGCGCAGTGCGTGCTCACCACGAAACCGCGGGCTGAGCGGGTTCTTCTCGAACGGATAGTTCACTGTCGCTTTCCGGGAAAAAATATACCGGAAGCCAATGCCCATCGCGCCGATGAAGTCGAGGAGAAGGGCGCCTTTAATCGCTTGTCCAATTCTCATGACAGTTTCTCTCTCTTACGCGCCAGCGGAGTTGGTGAAGACGACATAGCCAGCGATGATAAGAACCGCGACAAGTGACGTCGGAAGGAAAATCTTCCACCCGAGACGCATCAGCTGGTCATAGCGATAGCGTGGAACGAGTGCGCGAACGAACGCGAACATGAAGAAGACGAAGGTAATTTTGAGGGCGAACCAAAGCGCGCCGATCAGGCTTTCCAGAGTGCCCGTACCAAGGAAGCCCGCAAGGGTGTTCTCATCGAACAGGCCCAGGTCTCCCACTGGAGAGTGCCAACCACCCAAGAACAGAATGCTCGTCATTGCGCACATCAGCGTGATCGCAATCTGCTCTCCCAGATAGATCAGAAGGAATGGCGTACCGGAATACTCAACCTGATACCCGGCAACAAGCTCTGACTCAGCTTCAGGAAGGTCGAAAGGTGGGCGGTTCGTCTCAGCCAGCGCTGAAATGAAGAAGATCACCATCATCGGGAACATAACAATGATGGTCGGCAGTTTGAAGGCATACCAGTTCCAGAAGCCGCCTGTTTGCGCCTCAACAATGGTCGCAAGGTTCATGGAACCAGCAAGCAGGATGACCGTTACAAGAACGAAGCCAATGGACACCTCATAAGATACCATCTGCGCTGCAGACCGAAGGCCACCAAGGAAAGGGTATTTTGAGTTAGAAGCCCAACCGGCCATGATCACGCCGTAAACACCAAGCGACGACATAGCGAGCAGATACAGAACGCCAACATTCAGGTCGGAAACCACCCAACCCGGCGCGATTGGAACGACTGCCCAACAGATAAGCGACAGAGTTGTCGACAAAATTGGAGCGATCAGAAAGACAGATTTGTTCGCACCAGCCGGTACGATCATCTCTTTCAGAACAAACTTACCAAAGTCAGCAAATGACTGCAGCAAACCAAAAGGGCCTACGACGTTCGGGCCCTTCCGAAGCATGGTGCCGGCAAGAACCTTACGGTCAAAATACAGAAGAAAAGCAATCGCCAGCAGAAGCACGACCGTGATCAGAAGGATCTGGCCAAGTGACAAAAGCACCAGAAGGATCGGGTTATCTGTCCAGGAAAGAAACTGTGCCATGATTAGTCCCTATTCCGCCGCAGCGGAGACTTCCAGTGTTTGTTTTTGCAATGAGCACTCGGCCATAGTGGACGATGCACGGGCGATTGGATTGGTCAGATAGAAATCACCAACCGGGCTGTAGATCGGGTCATCCGTCAATGCGCCACCAGCGGCTGGTAGTGCAGCAGAAAGCGCTTCAGCACCGGCAACGCCAGGCGCGAAATTCAGGCCCGCAAAGCTTGGTACTGCTTCACTAAGCGCTGAGCGTAGTGCTTCGGCTGAATCGTAAGGCAATGTCTTTCCGACCATTGCTGACAATGCGCGGAAGATTGCCCATTCTTCTTTAGCGTCGCCTTTAGGCTGAACCGCAGGCGTCGTCATTTGAACGCGGCCTTCAGTATTCACATAAGTCGCAGCTTTTTCAGTATAGGCAGCAGCTGGCAGGATCACATCTGCGCGGCTTGCGCCAGCGTCGCCGTGGCTACCAACATAGATCACGAAGCTATCGCCCAGTTGAGACATTGGGATTTCGTCAACACCCAGAAGCACGACTGTTTCAATGTCCGAGCACTTGGTTTCGAACAGTGCCGCAGCGCTCTTTCCGCCTTCAGCTGGCAGGAAGCCAACATCAAGTGCGCCGACGCCTGATGCGGAGTTATGGAGTACGCCGAAGCCTGTCCAGGCTTCTTCGCCCGCAACAATTGCACCGCATTCGAGAGCTAGCTCATGAGCTGCTTTCAGCGTGGCATAACCCGCTTCTCCAACTGTAGCGCCCTCGCCTACAACGATCATTGGGCGTTTGGCATTCTTAAGCACATCGCCGAATGCGCCCAGATCTTTCAGACCCGTCGCATCAGAAGAAATATGCATGTAATCATATGTGAGGTCGTGCGGTTCGCCGACGACACCAATTTGAAGATCATTCCAGAGCCACGCTTTGCGAATGCGCGCATTCCAGACTGCAGCTTCAGTACGCGGGTTCGCTCCGATCAGCAGAAGTGCATCTGCATCTTCAACACCCATCAGTGTTGGGTTCAGAATATAGCTTTCACGCGGCAGCGCCTCGCCTGATGGAGTAAGGCCAAGAGACTGACCAGACAGACGGCTATCGAGGTTTGTTACACCGAGAGAAGAGAGAAGGTCCTTAGACGCTTTCATCCCTTCAACGCATGCCAGATCGCCCGCAAAGGCCGCAATTTTAGAAGCATCGCCTTTAAGCTTCTCTGCGACAACGCCCAGCGCCTCATTCCAGCTTGCAGCGCGCAGCTTACCGTTCTCACGGATATATGGCTTATCAAGACGCTGGCGAGACAGACCATCCCATACGAAACGGGACTTATCTGACAGCCATTCTTCGTTCACCTCTTCATTGACGCGAGGCATGATCCGCATCACTGCGGCTCCTTTCGCATCAATTCGAATTGCGGAGCCAAGACCATCCATCACGTCGATAGATTCAGTCTTGCGCAGTTCCCATGGACGCGCATTGAAGGCGTATGGTTTTGAGGTCAGAGCGCCAACCGGACAAAGGTCGATTACATTGCCTGAAAGCTCTGAGGTGAGAGACTTCTCAAGATAGGTCGTAATCTCCGCGTCTTCACCGCGGCTGATCATGCCGATCTCTTCCACGCCAGCAACCTCAGCTGCAAAACGCACGCAACGCGTACACTGAATACAGCGCGTCATAATCGTTTTAACGAGCGGGCCCATATTCTTGTCTTCGACCGCGCGCTTGTTCAGCTCATAGCGGGACCCTGCTCGGCCATAAGCAACAGCCTGGTCCTGAAGGTCACACTCACCGCCCTGGTCACAGATCGGGCAATCCAGAGGGTGATTGATGAGTAGGAACTCCATCACACCATTGCGGGCTTTTTCGACATAGTCGCCTTTGGTGTTGATGTTAGGCGGAGACCCGTCCGGGTTCATACGCATATCACCAACGGTCTGCGCACAGGATGCGATTGGCTTTGGAGCACCAACCCACTGAACGAGACACATACGGCAATTGCCCGCCACTGAAAGACGTTCATGAAAGCAAAAGCGCGGAATCTCAGCGCCGGCTTCTTCACACGCCTGAAGCAGAGTGTAATTGCGCGGAACTTCGACTTCTGTGCCGTCGACTACGAGTTTGAAAGTATCTGACATTCGCCCTACTCCGCTGCCACGCTGGCGCCCTGAACGAGCGGCTTGCCAATCCGGTAATTCGAAATGCGTTCTTCGATTTCGTGACGGAAATGACGGATAAGACCCTGCACCGGCCAAGCAGCCGCGTCGCCAAGCGCGCAGATGGTGTGGCCTTCGACCTGACCAGCCACATCCAGCAGCATATCAATTTCACTGTGTTCAGCTTTGCCGTCAGCCATGCGCTCGAGAACGCGCCACATCCAGCCTGTACCCTCACGACAAGGCGTACACTGGCCGCAGCTTTCATGACGATAGAAATAGCTGATACGCGCAATGCCTTTTACGACGTCAGTGGAATTATCCATGACGATCATGCCCGCTGTGCCCAGACCAGACTTCACTTCGCGAAGCGCGTCAAAGTCCATCAGAACATCGTCGCAAATCTCGCGCGGAAGGAGCGGAACGGACGAACCGCCCGGAATGACCGCTTTCAGGTTTTCCCAGCCGCCACGCACACCGCCGCAATGCTCTTCGATGAGTTGCTTCATCGGAATAGACATCGCTTCTTCTACGTTGCACGGCTTGTTCACATGGCCGGAAATGCAGAAGACTTTCGTGCCTTTGTTATTGTCGCGACCAAAGCTTGAGAACCATTCGGCACCGCGACGCAGAATGGTCGGCGCAACAGCAATAGATTCCACGTTGTTTACAGTCGTCGGGCAACCATAAAGGCCGGCATTCGCGGGGAATGGTGGCTTCAGACGTGGCTGACCTTTTTTACCTTCAAGGCTTTCAAGAAGCGCCGTCTCTTCACCACAGATATAAGCGCCTGCGCCATGATGAATATAAACGTCGAAATCCCAGCCATGGACGTTGTCTTTACCGATAAGCTTAGCCTCATAGGCTTCCTTAACGGCAGCTTCCATACGCTCGCGCTCGTAAATATACTCACCACGAAGGTAGATATAGCATTTGTGCGCGCGCATGGCGTAAGACGCGACAAGGCAGCCCTCAATCAGCAGATGCGGATCATGGCGCATAATATCCCGGTCTTTACATGTACCCGGTTCGGACTCATCCGCATTCACAACGAGGTAATGCGGGCGATCTTTCACTTCCTTCGGCATGAAGGTCCATTTCAGACCTGTCGGGAAGCCAGCGCCGCCACGACCGCGAAGCCCGGACGCTTTGATCTGGTCACAGATCCAGTCCTGACCGCATTGAAGCATTTCACGTGTCAGATGCCACGCGCCGCGCTTCTTTGCTGCCTCAAGAGACCAGTCTTCCCGGCCATAGAGGTTTGTAAAAATGCGATCCTTATCCTCAAGCACCGTTACGCTCCTTGGATGCTCTGACCAGCTCTATAATGGCAGGCAGTGAAAAGCCGAAGCCGCCCACTACTCCAATAGCCATCCAGACGAGCTTGTCTGTCATTATGTACCCGGCGAGTCCGGCGAGAATGCATGCACCCTCGGCCATAGCAGCCAGAAAAAAAGCCTTTTGCTGACGGCTCGTGAGGTTCATTCCTGCACTCACGATTTACCCTTCTCCGCCAGCTCTTTAGCCTGTTCGATCCAGCCTTCGCGTGCGACGCGGCCTTTGAAGCTCAGATATGCGTCGATCCACGCCATCTCCGCTTCGCCCCATCCAGCGATTTGACTGAAGTAGAAAATACCGAGCGAATTCAGCTTCTTGGCCAGAACCGGACCAATACCGCTGATCGCCTCCAGGTCGTCCGCTGCGCCTTTTGACGGAGCTTCAGCCGCCTCAGGACGCTTTTGCGTTTCTGATTCTTCCGGCATTTCATCAGCTGCTTTCACTGCTTTCTCAGCAGCGACTTTTTCAGCCTTGACCGATTTCGCTTTCTTGACCGCAGGCGTCACTTTTCCTGCTGCCTTGAGAGACGTTTCCGGCATTTCTGACGGCATATTCGGCAGAGAAGAAATACCTGTCGGGACAGAGCCGTCATAAAGCGCAGAATCGATCAAAGTGATCGCATCGCCCTCTGGCGCAGAACGCTCTCGGGCGACGAAATTACCCGGCTCTACGTCAACACCGTTTTCCAGCTTGTCGAGAATTTCCGCGAGGCTGTCAGTCGACAAATCCTCATAGTAATAGTCATTGATCTGAACCATTGCGCCATTCACGCACGCGCCCAGGCATTCGACTTCTTCCCATGAAAGGCGACCGGACTCGTTCACCTGGAACGGTTTGCCGATCTTGGATTTACATACCTCTTTCAGGTCATTCGCACCACGCAGCATACACGGCGTTGTACCGCAAAGCTGGACATGATGCTTACCGACCGGTTTGAGGCGGAACATGGTGTAGAATGTCGCGACTTCGTAGACGCGAATATACGGCATTTCCAGACGCTCAGCGACTTCACGCATTGCAGGCTCAGAAAGCCAGCCAGCATTATCTTTCTGCGCCAGCCAAAGCAGCGGAATCACAGCAGACCGCTTCCGGTCTTCCGGATATTTGCCAAGCCAGAAGCTGATTTTGTCTTCAGTTTCGGCCGCAAACTCAAAAGAGTCCCCGCCTGCTTCAATATCAAATCGACGAACAGCCATTAGCGGTCGATCTCCCCGAATACGATGTCCAGAGACCCGAGGATCGCAGATACGTCTGCGAGCTGGTGCCCCTTGGAGAGGTAGTCCATTGCGTGAAGGTGCGGGAAGCCCGGCGCACGGATTTTAAGCCGATATGGGCGGTTCGTGCCATCTGAAACTAGGTACACACCAAACTCACCTTTAGGCGCTTCAACCGCCGTATAGGTTTCACCTTCCGGCACTTTGAAGCCTTCAGTGTACAGTTTGAAGTGATGAATCAGCGCTTCCATGGACCGCTTCATGTCACCACGACGCGGCGGCGCAACTTTCGTTTGCTCTGCGAGAACCGGGCCCGGCTCCATCAGCTCGATACACTGACGCATGATTTTGATCGACTCTTTCATCTCTTCCATACGGCAGAGATAACGGTCATAGCAGTCACCGTTTTTACCGACCGGAATTTTGAAGTCGAGTTCGTTATAGCACTCATAAGGCTGCGCGCGACGAAGGTCCCACGCCATACCAGAGCCGCGAACCATGACGCCGGAGAAACCCCAGTCCAGCGCATCCTGAACAGATACAACGCCGATATCGCAGTTGCGCTGTTTGAAGATACGGTTATCCGTAAGCAAACCCTCAATATCATCCATCACAGGAAGGAAATCATCACAGAAGGTCAAAATATCACCGAGCAGCTCAGGTGGCAGATCCTGGTGAACCCCGCCCGGTCGGAAATACGCCGCATGCATACGAGAGCCACACGCACGCTCGTAAAACACCATGAGCTTTTCGCGCTCTTCGAAACCCCAGGTAATTGGAGTGAGCGCGCCAACATCCATAGCCTGCGTCGTGATATTCAGAATGTGGTTCGATACGCGACCAATCTCGCTATAAAGCACACGAATAAGGCTGGCACGGCGAGGAACCTCAATGCCGAGAAGCTTCTCGATCGCAAGGCAGTACGCGTGCTCCTGATTCATCGGCGCGACATAGTCGAGACGATCAAAATACGGCAGAGCCTGAAGATAGGTTTTATATTCGATCAGCTTTTCCGTACCACGGTGCAAAAGACCGATATGCGGATCAACGCGCTCTACGATCTCACCGTCCATTTCAACAACCATACGCAGAACGCCGTGCGCCGCAGGGTGTTGAGGACCGAAGTTGAACGTAAACGAACGATCGTCTGGATTATGGGCTTGTCCGTCAGCCATTACTGAGCACCCTCTCCCGCTTTCTCATCACCCGGAATGAGTGCCTGAGCACCTTCCCATGGCGAGAGGAAATCAAAGTTACGGTATTCCTGAACCAGCTTAACAGGTTCATAAACCACGCGCTTTTCGAGCTCGTCATAACGAACTTCAACATAACCCGTGAGCGGGAAATCTTTGCGCAGCGGATGCCCCTCAAAGCCGTAATCCGTCAGGAGACGACGCATGTCGGTATTGCCCGCGAAAAGCACACCATACATGTCGAGTGCTTCACGCTCGAACCATTCAGCAACCGGGAAAACTTCCACAATACTCGGCACTGCGGTCTCAGCATCCGTGCTGATTTTCACGCGGATCCGCTGATTCATACGCATGCTCAGCATGTGATAGACGATCTCAAATCGCTCGCGGCGTTGAGGAAAGTCTACACCGCAAATATCGACCAGCGTCTCGAAGCGACACTGACTGTCATCACGGAGAAATTTGATCAGCGAGCGGATCTGGTCACGCACACAGTAAAGCGTCAGCTCACCATGGGTGATCTCCCATTTCTGAACCGCATGCGGCTCAGCGTGAGAGATGTGATCAGCAAGATCGTTCAGAGTTTCGTCCACTTGCTTCCCCTATCGCTCAATCGTGCCTTCGCGGCGGATTTTCTTCTGAAGCTGAAGAAGGCCATACACGAGCGCTTCTGCTGTCGGAGGACAGCCAGGAATGTAAATATCGACCGGAACAACACGGTCACAGCCACGAACGACCGCATAGCTATAGTGGTAATATCCACCACCATTCGCACAGGATCCCATGGAGATCACATAGCGCGGCTCTGGCATCTGGTCGTAAACTTTGCGGAGCGCAGGAGCCATTTTATTGGTCAGCGTTCCGGCTACAATCATTACGTCAGACTGACGAGGCGACCCGCGCGGAGCCATACCGAAGCGCTCAAGGTCATAACGCGGGTTACCGGCGTGCATCATTTCAACAGCGCAGCAAGCCAGACCGAACGTCATCCACATCATGGAGCCGGTACGAGCCCAGGTAATCAGATCGTCAGCAGCAGCGACAAAGAACCCTTTGTCAGCAAGCTCGTCACTCAGACCCGCAAAGAACGGATCGTCACCGCGAACCGGGCCCGCGTCTTCGACGCCCGCACGGCCAGCAGATAAGGCCGGGATGTGATATTCTTTATCAGACACTATTCCCACTCCAGTGCGCCTGAGCGCCACTCATAAACAAAGCCAACGGTCAGCACACCAAGGAAAGCGACCATGGACCAGAACCCGAGAAGACCAATCTCTCCGAGCGAAACCGCCCACGGAAAGAGAAACGCCACTTCAAGGTCAAAAATGATGAATAGGATTGCCACCAGATAAAAACGCACATCGAATTTGAGGCGCGCATCATCAAACGCTTCAAAGCCGCACTCATAGGCAGAGAGCTTCTCAGGATCAGGCTTTGAAGGTGCTAGGACGGTGGAAACCAGAAGGAAGGCAAAACACAAGCCTAACCCAATAACCAGGAAGATGATAACCGGCAGATAGTTCAGCAGAACTGGTTGCAGTTCATTCATATCGATTCAGCCCTTCGTATGTCCAAGCGGGTTATTCCGGTTTTCGACAGGTTTCAACCACACAATCGATTATCTTCGACAAAAGATTCAAAAAAACCGTGCAAGACACCGCCGAGAACCAGCGCCGCAACCCGAATTGCGCAACCGCCGGACGTATATTTTCTATAGTAAATCGATCTCAGCGAATAGTGAACAAACAATCTGAATCAATTGTATTTTGTTCGCAGAATGAAGCTGAACACGGACAATACGCCGCCCAGCGCTGAGAAAATTTAGCCGTGACCGCTCGAAGTTTCAGCTTCGACCATCAACTTAACCAGACTTGTAAATGATGTCTGCGGCGTCCAGTCGAGCTGCCTCATCGTAGCCTCAATATCGCCCACCATATCGACACCCGTCTCACCCTGATAAAAGTCGGGCGATATCGCGATCAATGGGCGCCCGGTTTGGCCGCAGCTTGCGCGCTGTTCAAGACCTCGCCCCTCCCAAATCAGTTCCATTTCAAGACAGGAGGCTGCCTCATCCGCCCAGTCACGCACTGTTCGAGCTATTCCAGAGGCCAGGATGTAATCTCGCGGAACGTCACAAATCAGACTTCGATGAATGCCTTCCACTATGTCGCCTGCAAAACTCCAGTCTCTGACCGCATCTAGGTTTCCCAGTAGAAGCGCGTCGCCCTGCCCCTTCGCTAGACCGGATAATCCAGCTACAATTTTTCGGCTAATGAAGGCTTCCGTGCGGAGTGGAGATTCGTGATTGTAGAGAATACCCGACACCGCAAACGATCCGTGCTTTCGAGCCTCAGATACAAATTCATCTGCACCGCACTTCGCTTCAGCGTATACATTTCCGGGAGCCCGATCACTGAGTATGGTTTGCGGCGAACTGTGGGCCGCTCCGAAAATCTGACTGGATGACGCCTGAAAAAAACGCGCTGAAGGGTTCGCATCAAATGCGCTTTCCAGCATCACCCCCACGAGCTCGCCATTCGCGAAGCGACATAATTCAGGATCGGCATTCGCTTCAGCGAGCGACGTTACGCCCGCAAGATTGAACACATAATCAGGTGCCTCAGAACTCAACAGCTCAGACACACTGGATGTTCCCTCAAAGGGGCAAGACCGCAAATCGATCTGCTCCAGCACGCCAAGTCTGCGCAGACGCCACAAATCCGATCGCTCAACGTCCCTGCAGGTTCCAATGACCGTCATGCCCTTCTGAAGCAAACGACACGCGAGATACGCGCCATCCTGTCCGGTCACACCAAAGATGAGCGCGGTCTCCGGACGGTCAGTCATTTCAGAGCATTTCGTCTGTCTGCTCGATCGCCTGGATAATCTTATCCACCGCGTCTTCGGCATCAGGTTTTGCATACGCCTCCGCCATCACACGAATGACAGGTTCCGTACCGGATTTCCTCACAACAACACGACCATTCGTCGAGAGCTGATCTTTCGCGGAATTGATGGCGTCCTTGACCTGCTCCGTTTCCAGGGGATCCTCAGATTTGAAACGTACATTCTTCAGGATTTGAGGCACGGGCTCAAAAACAGACAAAACCTCCGAGGCAGGTTTCGACTTTCGAGCCATAATCTCCATGATTTTGAGCGCAGAAATGATGGCATCACCCGTCGTGACGTGCTCGGCCAGCACGACATGGCCGGACTGCTCACCGCCAACAACGAACCCGCCCTCGCGCATACGTTCAACGACGTAGCGATCTCCAACCTTTGTGCGATCCAAAGTGATACCGGCACTTCGCAAGGCTGCCTCAAGGCCCAGATTGGACATGATTGTCGCGACAACCGTATTACCCTTCAAAAGGCCCTGTTCGTGATAATCGAGCCCAATGGCACCCATAATCTGATCACCATCAACGACCTGCCCCGTCTCATCGACCAACAAAATACGATCCGCATCACCGTCGAAGCCAATACCGAGATGTGATTTCTGGTCCAGAACAGCCTGAGCGAGTTTTTCAGGGTGCAGAGCACCACATTTCAGGTTGATGTTCACGCCGTCAGGTTCGCAGCCCAACATGAAAACGTTGGCACCCAGCTTTTCGAACACATCGCGAGCAATGAAGGCACCAGCGCCATTAGCGGCATCAACGCACACGCTCATGCCGTCGAACCGCACACCATCGCTTACGATACCAGAAGCGAACTTCTGGTACTCTTCAGCATAGTCGTAGCGCTCGAAGACCGATCCCATACGGGCAACATCAACGTTGCACTCAACAGACTGGTCTTGAATAATCGCCTCGATCTGATCCTGCTGCGCACCAGAGAGTTTAAAGCCATCCGGTCCAAAAGCTTTAACACCATTGTCCGGATACGGGTTGTGTGACGCCGTAATCATCAGACCAGCAGATGCGCCTGAGTGTTTGGTGAGCCATCCCACCGCCGGCGTAGGCAACACACCACCACGAACTACATTAGCACCTGCATTCAAAAGCCCGGCCTCAATGGCTGACTGGATCATTTCGCCAGATTTTCGGGTATCACGTCCGATCAGGACCGTCGGCGCAACTTTTTCGCTTAGAAGAACGTGCGCCAGCGCCTCACCGAAGCGAACAAACATTGCAGGCCGTATCGCGCCCTCATTCACACGTCCGCGAATTCCGTCAGTACCAAATAACTGGTCAGCCATGCCTGCTCCGTAACATCAACAGCTCTGATCAGAGTGAAGACCTGACTCTCAAAATCATTCAACAGTGACAGATTTCGCGAGATTGCGCGGCTGGTCCACGTCCGTGCCCCGCATGACGGCGGTGTGATAAGCGATCAATTGGAGGGCAACAGAATACACAAAAGGTGCAATCAACTGATCACAATCCGGCATCTCAAGCGTGGTCGTCGGTGCACCGCCTGCTTCCTCAACACCCTTCCTGTCAGAGATCAGAAGTACCGGCCCTTTTCGCGCCGCGACTTCCTGAAGGTTTGAGATCGACTTTTCATAGAGCTCATCAGTCGGCGCTACAAAGACGATTGGCGTCTTGTCCGTAATTAGCGCAATCGGACCATGTTTGAGTTCACCTGATGCAAAGCCTTCAGCATGGATATAAGAGATTTCTTTCAGCTTTAGCGCACCCTCGAGCGCGAGTGGATAGTGAACACCACGGCCCAAATAGAACACATCATCGGCATCACAGATCAGCTCGCACACCGCTCGAATAACACCATCGCGACTTAAACTCTCGTCAACTTTAGACCCGATCTCAGCGACCGACTTCGAGTGGGTCTCAAATTCATCTTCACTCAGCGTGCCCCGTGAGAGGCCCGCATGAAGTGCTGTCACCAAGAGTACAGCCAATTGAGCTGTGAAGGCTTTGGTGCTCGCAACGCCAATTTCCGGGCCCGCCAGAGTTGGCAGCACCACATCAGCTTCTCTCGCGATCGAGGATGTACGAACATTGACGACCGCAATCGTCTTAATGCCCTGCACTTTACAATATCGCAGCGCCGCAAGCGTGTCCGCCGTTTCACCTGATTGCGAGACAAACAGCGCGACTGAATTCTTAGCAAGTGCTGGCTGACGATACCGGAATTCGGACGCGATATCTGTTTTGCAAGGAATACCGGCAATCTGCTCAAACCAGTATTCAGCTACACGCGTCGCATAGTGCGCCGTCCCGCACGAAATCATGTAGACATTGGAAACTGTGGAAAAGTCGAAGTCCAAAGTTGCATCTTTTGGGAGGCTAAGCGTGCCGTGCACGGGGTGCGTGTAGGCCTGAAGCGTTTTCGCGATTGAACGCGGCTGCTCATAAATTTCCTTGAGCATATAATGAGGGTAGTTGCCTTTGTCCGCGCTGTCTTCTTCGGTCTCGACCGTTTGCACCTTCCGCATGACCGGCTTGTCTTCTGAATCGAAAACTTCATAAGATTCCCGCGTCAGCCGACACCAGTCACCCTCTTCGAGATAAATCACTTTGTTAGTGTAAGGTGCGATGGCGAGCGCATCAGATCCCAGGAACATTTCGCCATTGCCGATACCCACGACCAGCGGGCTGCCTTTGCGTGCGCCATACATAACATCTGGCTGGCTCTCGAACATAATCCCCAGCGCGTAAGCGCCATGGAAACGTTTCAGCGCCGCGCCCACAGCCTCTTTTGCTTCAAGGCCGGACTGAAGCAATGAATCAATCAGCACAGCGACGACTTCAGTGTCAGTCTCGGTCTGAAATTCGAAACCCGCTTCCCGCAATTCTGATTTCAGCGCAGCATAGTTTTCAATAATTCCATTGTGGACGATCGCCACCTTACCGGAAATGTGTGGATGCGCATTGCGTTCACTCGCTTCGCCATGAGTCGCCCATCGAGTGTGACCAATACCTGTAAATCCAACAAGTGGATCATCATTGAGGCATGCCTCGAGATTTGCGATTTTCCCGACGCTCCGCCGCCGTTCCAAACCGTTTTCAGTAATGGATGCGATACCCGCACTATCATAGCCGCGATATTCGAGACGCTTCAGAGTCGCTAGGAGGCGCGCAGTCACAGGCGCCATGCCGACGATGCCAATAATTCCACACATAAACGTTTTTGCCCTTTAACTCTGGCAGAGACCTACAGAAAGATTGCTTTTAATCTATGAATTTTCTGCCGACAAAAAGGTCAGAATAAGTTCAATCTGTTCACCTTTTCTGACAAAATGTGCCGGTCTTTTCTCTTGCTGGTCGGGTATTACTCGGCTTATCCCTGTCTCCAAAACAGGCGCAACACTCTGATTGCGCTGATAATAGCGTCACTGGAGATACCGAAATGACTGAGCCGACCAATGCAAGCGAAGCTGTAGACGAATTGATCGGCATCCTAGATCTCGAGCGCATCGAGGTCGATCGCTTTAGAGGTTTCACGCCGGATTCCCGTTCCATCCGTGTTTTTGGTGGCCAGGTCATTTCGCAGGCTCTTGTTGCGGCATACCGCACGGTTGAGGACCGGTCATGCCACTCTCTGCACGCCTACTTCATCCGCCCGGGCAATCCGGAAATTCCGATTCTGTATGAAGTAGACCGCGCTCGAGACGGCAACAGCTTTACGACACGCCGCGTCGTTGCGATCCAGAATGGCGAGCAGATTTTCAACCTTGCCGCCAGCTTTCATGTTGCTGAAGAAGGCTTCGAACACCAGACCGACATGCCAGATATTCCGCAACCAGAGGATTTGGAGCCAGATCAGGAAATGCGGGTGCGCCTGACAAAGTCTCTTCCTGAAAACATCGCGAAAGTCTTTCGTGTGGAACCGCCACTGGAAATTCGTTCAGTCAATCCTCAGAATATTGTCGACCCTCAGGTTCTTGAGCCTCTCAATTATTCCTGGATCCGTCTGCGAAAACCAATTGAAGGCGAACCACGTTTGCATCAGGCCGTTCTCGCCTATGCGTCCGACATGTCACTTCTGGACACCTCAGTTCGCCCCCACGGCGTGAACTTCTTCAAAGGATCGCAAATGGCCAGCCTGGACCACGCCATGTGGTTCCATGATGATTTCCGCGCAGATGACTGGCTTCTTTATGTTCAGAAAAGCCCGAAGGCCTCTCAGGGACGAGGCATGAATTTTGGCCGCATCTATCGCCGAGACGGACTGCTTGTCGCCACAGTCGCGCAGGAAGGGCTTATCCGCCCATTCAAGAAAAAGCCAAAGACTTAAGCGTACTGGCGTAGCTCGTCAGTCGCATATAGCGGCTGATCGGGCGCTACGTCACTCCAGTCACGAGACAGCTGAGACAGCTTTTCGCGCATCGGGCCGCCCTGATCGTAAGAATTAGTCTCAGCGGCGCGCAGGAACGTCTGAACAACGGAACTGAACTGAACTTCAGCCCAACGACGTTCACCGTCAGCCATTGGCCCGTAGACGTCGTCAGACTCCTTCACTTTGATGAAGCGATAGTCGATCAGCGATTTCGGTTGATTGCACATAAAGTCGAGATTGCCCGACCAGGCCGTCGCGTAGGCCTGACGGCCAGTAGAGGCCGCTTCCGCAAGGGCCAGACCATATCCTTCAGAGCGGTGCGTAGAGATCACGCAATCAATGTCTTGCCACATCTCAACCATTTGCGGGTCTGTCAGAGTCTTATCGACCCATTCAATGTTCAGCGCACCATCAATCCAACCCTTGATCGCGTCCTGTTGTCTGGCATTGAGAAACTGCGTTTTGACGATGAGCTTGAACTCCGGCTTATCGCCAAATGCATGCCGAAACGCTCGTATCGCCGCCCCTACATTTTTGCGGGAAAGGCTCGATTTGCCGTCCATCTGAACAAGGAAGGTCCGTGCAGTGTCACGCTTCGGCCCTTTGAGGTTTCGAACAAGATCACTCGTTTCAACCGGGTGCGACCGCCGCACGACATTTGGAGACAATCCCCCAAAACTATCGCGAACGAAGGAACTTGGAACAATAATCTGGTCAAACACGCGGGAAATCTGTTTCCAGTCTGCTGGAATATCTTCCAACTCCCACGCCCAATAGCCAAGGCGTGGCCCTTTTGGGATTTTATTTGGATTGGTTTTCGCAAGCGCATGTAGCGCTTCAGGCGCGTTGCAATGGATGATCCAGCCATAATCTTCTGGCGCGTCAAAACCATTGCCGAAGTAATTTTTCGAAGTCAGAAAATCAGTGATGTGGTGTCGGATGACTTTGAAGCCGAGGCGTTCCAGCTTTTCGACAGTCAGGTCCGCAGACCTTGCTACGCCAAAGGTTTCACCAAAAAAACCAGAAACGACAAAACCGGGAGGCCAGTTGAAATCCCTGCTCTTAGAGGGGGAACGGGTAAACACGTGCTTGGCAGTGCGAAGAATGCCGTGCATTGCCAGTTCCTTTAAAAACATACTTAAACCTGCGCACTAAAATTTTGACGGCGGCTCTTAAGAACTGCGACATGTTTCGCCACTCAACCTGAATGGGTTCAACAAATCAACATCATTCGCCTGAACTATGATTCAATTTAATAATCGGTGTATGAAGCTTGGACCCTGAGTCGACCAAAAGACAAAAGACGAAGCGGCTCACGAACTATACTTCGGAATGCTTCGACCCTGCAGTCGCACTTTTAGGTAAGTGGTGGGCGGTAACGGGCTCGAACCGCTGACCCTCTCGGTGTAAACGAGATGCTCTTCCAACTGAGCTAACCGCCCTGAGCGGCGCACAAATCCCTAAATTTTCGCTCGGGTCAAGAGAAGATTTCATTTTCTGGCCAAAGTCCCTGAAAAAAATTTCGATCATCTGTGGAACACTGTTTTACCGCCCCACGCTTGCGGGCCAGAAAGGTCCGAATTGGCGGGATATTTTCATGTTCCCTAGGGACCAACGTCCACAGAGCTTGTTTATTCCCTCTAATCGAATATCACGTCCAGAATATTGCAACGGGACCGTCGTTTGATGTCAGAAACCTATATTCTAACCCTTTCCTGCGAAGACCGCTCGGGAATCATTGCTGCGATCTCCAGTACGCTCCTGAACCACTCCTGCTTTATCGCTCGCTCGCGGTCTTTTGGTGACCCGGCTACAAAAACCTTCTTCCTGCGATTGGCCTTCCAGCCTGAAAGCGCATCCTTTGATTTAAGCGCCTTCATGTCTGAAATGAGCGAGATCGGAGATCGTCTTCAGGCGGATTGGAACATCACGCCCGAATCAAAAAAGCTCAAAACGCTGATCATGGTTTCGAAACTCGATCATTGCGCGAACGCCTTATTGTACGGCGCGCGCATTAGCGAGCTTCCTATCGAGCCTGTCGCAATCCTTTCAAATCACCCAGACCTCGCCCCCACCCTGCAACACTGGGGATTGCCGTTTCACACGGTCCCGGTCGCGGCGACAACAAAAGCGCAGGCCGAACAGGCCATGTTCGACATTATTGAACAAACCGGTGCCGAGCTCACCGTGCTCGCGCGTTATATGCAAATCCTCACCAATGACGCCTGTGAGCGCCTTTCGGGCAAATGCATCAACATCCACCATTCATTCTTGCCCAGCTTCAAAGGTGCACGCCCTTATCACCGCGCACACGAGCGAGGTGTTAAAATGATCGGGGCGACCGCTCACTATGTGACGGCCGACCTTGATGAAGGCCCAATCCTAGCGCAGGTGACCGAAGCGGTAGATCACACGCATTCAGCATCAGATTTTGTTGCGATGGGGCGTTCGCTGGAAGCAACAGCGCTCGTGCGGGCTGTCAAAGCCCATGCCGAGCACAGGGTCTTCCAGAATGGCTTGAAAACCGTGGTCTTTAGCTAACGCGCTTCAGACGTCCATCATTCGCATTTTGGAGAACGCGTCTTTGAGCGCGTTCGACCAAGCCTCGCTAAACGCGAAGAAACGCGGATCATCAGCCTCGATCCGGCGCTGTTGTTCAAACATCAGGCTGTTGGTTCGCATAACGGCGAGGTCGAGCGGCATACCCACCGTCAGATTTGAACGAATAGTGGAATCCATTGAGAGGAGCGCACAGATCACGCCGTCCTGAATGTCGGTGTCGACATTGATCACACGATCCAGAATCGGCTTGCCGTACTTATGCTCACCCAGCTGGAAGAATGGCGAATCCTCAGTTGCCTCAATGAAATTGCCCGCAGCGTATACCATAAAGAGCCGAGGCACGCCGCCAACACGCTGACCAGCAACCAGAATAGACGCACCAGAATCGACGTTACGAGCAGCCAGACCAGGGCCATATCGCATCTGAACGCGCTTCATCGTATCGCCCACGACCTGTGCAACCTCGAACATGCTCGGCGCAGAGAAGATCGTCGGCTCGTTCATTTTAGGCGCTTCAATGCGCTCATTGATTTCGCTGATGACCGCCTGCGTGATCGCCAGGTTTCCAGCCGTCATCATCGCAATTACACGCTCTCCCGGCACTTGCCAGGTGAATAGCTTTTTCACGCGCGAAATATTATCAACGCCCGCATTCGTCCGGGTATCAGCCAGAAGCACCAAGCCTTGATTCAGCTTGATGCCAACGCAATAGGTCATGATCTAAACTCCTGAGCGCCGACGTCTTTCTTATCTATGCGGCACCGAGCGGCAGAAATAGCAATCTGCATGCTATTCGAACACCCTAAATATTTCACTACACACAAATTAATTAGGGCGTCGAAGTATCGGCCTCGACGCCCTGTTTTCAATTGCTTTTCCGCTTCAGCTTACCTGTGTTTGCATTTGCTCATTCTCGACAGGCGATGTTTCCGGGTCGGGAACGGCGGGTGGAGGCGCAAACGCAAAAGAATCCGCAATCTCGTTTGACAGGCTGGAAATGCTTTGAATGAACCAAGTGAGGTATTCGTGAAGGCCCGCGCTGAGAATATCCTCGATGTGCGCAGCACGAAGCTCCGTCAGCATGACTTCTGCACGCATCCGACACGGCGCGGGCTGCCCATACATCTCTTCAAGCCGAACGAGAGAATCGACCAGTTTCGCAACACTGTGGGTCATTGAACGTGGATTCACCTCGTTTTGAACGAGGAATTCAGCAACACCGTCACGGGACACATCTGCTCTGGTGACAAAATGATATGCCCGCTGCACGCCCACGGCCTGAAGCAGGGAAATCCATTGATAATGATCCAGCGAGCCGCCAATTTCTCCAAGTGACGGCAATAGAACGTGGTATTTGACGTCCAGTATGCGAGCTGTCGCATCGGCGCGCTCGATATGACCGCCCATCCGAAGGAATTCGAGACTGTCATCGCGAACGAGCGTACCCTCAACAGCGCCTCGATATTGCGCCTGACTGACCTTCACCCAATCCACGAATTCAGCAAGGTAAGCCTGCCTGGAACGTAGAGCCGTGATCTGGTTCGGAAGTTCGTTCCAACTCGTATTGAGACTGTTCCAGACTTCAGACGTCAGCCCAAACCGAATGGCACGCGCATTCTCGCGCGCATTACGGAAACAATTATAGATGCTCGATGGATTGTCCGGGTCAGCGACGAGATGCTCAATAACATCCTCACGCGTGACGTTTTCAATATCGCCCTGGTAAGTCGTGCTCGCGCCAGCGGCAATAAGAATGGACGACCATTCATTTGTAATGGCTCTGCCAGCAACATTAGGCAGCGTGACCATTCGGCGTGCTGTATCGATCAGACGAGCAATATTGTCGGCGCGCTCAATGCAGCGACCAATCCAGAACAGGTTTTCAGCGACTCGGCTTAGCATTTTGGCATTTACTCCGTCAGAACCCAGGTGTCTTTAACGCCGCCGCCCTGACTGGAATTCACCACCAGAGAGCCCTCGCGAAGCGCAACACGTGTCAATCCGCCGGGCGTCACCTGAACCGTCTCCCCGGTCAGGACGAATGGACGGAAATCGACATGTCGTTCAGCAACGCCTTCCTCCACTAGTGTCGGGCAGGTAGACAGCGCCAAAGTTGGCTGGGCAATAAAGTTTGAAGGTTTGGCTTTGAGACGCGCCGCATACGCTTCGCGTTCTTCAGCTGTAGATTTCGGCCCAATCAGCATCCCATAACCGCCGGACCCGTGAACCTCTTTTACAACGAGTTTGTCGAGGTTTTCCAAAACATGGCTAAGCTGCGCGGGCTTACTGCAACGGAAAGTCTCTACATTCTTCAGAATTGGCTCTTCGGTGAGGTAGAAGCGGATCATGTCTTCGACATAACAATAGATCGCTTTGTCGTCGGCTACACTAGTGCCGGGCGCATTGATAATGGTCACCCCGCCCGCCTTATAGGCGCGAACCAGTCCAGGAACCCCCAGCATAGATTCAGGATTGAACTGTTCCGGGTCCAGGAACGCGTCATCGATACGCCGATAGATCACATGAACCCGTGCAGCCCCGCGGGTCGTACGCATAAAGACCTTGTCATCTTCAACAAACAGGTCAGACCCTTCGACAAGCGGAATTCCCATCTCATCGGCAAGGAATGAATGCTCGTAATAGGCACTATTGAAATGCCCCGGTGTGAGAATGACGCAATTTACTTCGCCAGCATGCATACCCGCGACAGGCGACACGCTTTCCATCGTCTGCCGCAGCATATCCGGGTAATGCTCGACAGGCGCAACATCCCCATGCATGAACAATTCAGGGAATAACCGGGACATCATCCTACGGTTTTCGAGCACATAAGAAACGCCAGATGGCGTCCGGCAATTGTCTTCAAGAACAAAGAAGCCTTCAGCGCCTGTGCGGATCACATCAATTCCGGAAATATGGGAATATACGTTTCGCGGGGGTGTGAAATCCTTCATCACGGGCTCATAAGCCTCGTTGTTGAATACAATTTCCCCCGGCACGATGCCTTCTTTCACAATGCGCGCCGGACCATAGACGTCAGCAATAAACGCATTGAGCGCACGTGCGCGCTGAATGACGCCTGCCTCGAGTGTATCCCACTCTGATTTCGAAAAGATCCGTGGAATAACATCAAACGGGATCAGGCGCTCAGGGTCGCCGCCCTCACCGTATACAGCGAAGGTAATGCCGATCTTCCTGAACAGCGACTCAGCCTCTGCAGATGACGCCTTGAGTTCGTCTATCCCCTTGTTTTTCAGCCAGGTCTCAATGCGCTTATACTCTTCACGCACATATCCATTCTGAGACATTTCACTGAACATACGACATCCACTTGTTGTTCCTAATTTGCACAGGAAGCTGGCACGGGCTTGATCAATAACCAAGACAAACAGACAAAAAAATAGACGGATTGATTGTTTTGGTTGCAGACGTCGCGAATTAGGCGTTAGCCATGCCATATGAGCATTCGCATTGGACTGACCCACCGCACCGCGTATTCCTATGACCGTCCGGTCAGCATGGGCCCGCAAATCATTCGTCTACGACCTGCACCGCATTGTCGTACGCCGATTGTCAGCTACAGCCAGACGATCAAGCCTGACGACCATTTCATAAACTGGCAGCAGGACCCGTTCGGAAATTACCTCGCACGAGCGGTCATTCCGGAGAAAACCCGCGAATTTTCAGTACAGATTGACCTTGTGGCGGATATGATCGCAATCAATCCGTTTGATTTCTTTCTTGAAGAAAGCGCCCAGCACACGCCTTTCAAATACGACGAAGAAACAGAAGCGCAACTCCGCCCTTACCTGCAGACCAACATTACTGGCGGAAAATTTGATGCGCTTGTGAAGGATGCGAAACGCATCTGGGTTCGCGAACAACGCGAAGAACAGTCCACCGTCGATACGTTGGTGGCTCTGAACCAGATGATCGAGCAGAAAATTGGCTATGTCATCCGTATGGAACCGGGTGTTCAGACGCCTGAAGAAACGCTGACACTGCTCAAAGGCTCATGCCGGGATTCCAGCTGGCTGCTAGTAAACATATTCCGCAAACTCGGCGTCGCCGCTCGCTTTGTGTCCGGATATCTTGTTCAGCTCACGGCGGATATCGCTTCACTGACTGGTCCATCAGGGCCAACAGAAGATTTCACCGACCTGCATGCATGGGTAGAAGTGTATATTCCGGGTGCCGGCTGGGTCGGACTTGACCCTACATCGGGTCTGTTTGCTGGTGAAGGTCATATTCCGCTCGCAGCGACACCTGTACCGTCTTCAGCTGCTCCAATTTCGGGCGGTCTGGAACCTTGCGAAGTAGAGTTCGACTTCGAGATGAAGGTCGAGCGCCTGATCGATCCCCCGCGTCATTCTAAACCACTGACCGATGTTCAGGCCGCAAACATTCAGACTGCTGGCCGGAAAATCGATAAAATCCTTCAGGACGGTGATGTGCGCCTGACCATGGGGGGCGAGCCAACCTTCGTTTCTGAAACAAATCGCGATGCGGGTGAGTGGACGACAGATGCTGTCGGCCCAACCAAACGCGATTATGCTGATAAACTCATCCGCCGACTGAAAGACAAGTTCGCGCCGTGTGGTCTGCTTACACATGGTCAGGGCAAATGGTATCCGGGTGAACCGCTACCACGTTGGGCTTTCACCGTTTACTGGCGAAATGATGGACAACCGCTATGGCGTGACGCGTCTCTCATTCAGAAAGAAGAAGAACCAGCGTCCTTTGGTTCCGAGGATGCTGGCCTGCTGGCCCAGACCCTTGCCGCTCGTTTGGACCTTGCGCCGGACGTCGCTCAGCCGGTTTATGAGGATCCGGCGGAAATCATTCTGGGTGAACACAATCTTCCGATCAATCTCGACCCGGAAGACCCTAAGCTCAAAAACTCTGAAGAACGCAGAACTCTCGCGCGGGCGTTTGAACAAGGCATTGGCAAACCAAAAGCCTTCGTCATTCCACTTCAGGCACAACAAGCCCTGAACAAACAGGGACGCGTTTTCGACTGGATGACCGAGATTTGGCAAAGCCGTAGAGGAAAGCTGTTCCTCGTACCGGGTGACAGCCCGGCTGGCTTCCGACTGCCACTAAAATCGCTTCCAGAAATTGATCCTGCTTTATACCCAGGCCTGATCCCGCTCGACCCTTACGCAATTTCCGGCCAGATCGCGCCACCATCAGACCTGCCTGCGCGCATCCAACAGGTTTCGCCGACGGCAGACCGGAAATCTGAAGCGCCGAAGGTGGAACACGATCCAGATCGGGAATTCATTCAGCCGGGTATTCGTACTGCCTTGTCTGTTGAACACCGCGATGGACACATCTGCGTGTTTCTTCCACCCGTCTTTTCGACAGAAGCGTTTGTCGATCTGATCTATGCGATTGAAGAATCAGCGCAGCTCACCGGTCTGCCCGTTCGTATCGAAGGCTATCCGCCGCCACGCGATCCACGGATCAGCGAAATCAAGGTCACACCAGACCCCGGCGTCGTTGAAGTTAACGTTCAGCCGACATCGACCTGGGACGAACTTTCTGACCTGACTCGCACCCTCTATGAGGAAGCGCGCCATTGCGGCCTCGATTCTTCTTCCTTTCTCGTGAATGGTCGCCCAACGGGTTCAGGAGGCGGCTCCCACGTTGTTCTCGGCGGCGCATCGCCAATCGACAGCCCTTTCCTGCGACGCCCTGATCTTCTCGCTTCCATTATCCGATATTGGCAAAACCACCCTGCCCTCAGCTATTTCTTCGCGGGCACGTTTATCGGGCCGACCAGTCAGGCCCCACGTATCGATGAAGCCCGGCTGGACCAACTCTATGAGATGGAACTGGCGCTCAAACAGCTTCCTCCGGAAAGTCAGACCGCGCCGCCATGGCTTGTGGACCGGGTTCTGCGACACCTGCTCGTCGACGTAACGGGCAACACCCATCGCGCAGAAATCTGTATCGACAAGCTGTATTCACCTGACGGCCCAACAGGTCGATTGGGACTGGTTGAGTTCCGTGCCTTTGAAATGCCTCCTCACCCGGAAATGAACCTAGCTCAGCAATTGCTCATTCGCGCACTGATCGCCTGGTTCTGGAACAAGCCATATACTGCGCCGCTCAAGCCGTTCGGCACTGCGCTGAACGATGAATACATGCTTCCAGCCTTCCTGAAAGCTGATCTCGACACCGTGCTGCGCGAAGTAAGTGAAGGAACCGGCGTCACACTCGATCCACACTGGTTTGATGCCCACCTCGAGTTCCGTTTCCCATGGATTGGCAAGGTCGAATATGACGGCATTGAAATTGAACTGCACCATGCGCTGGAACAATGGAACGTGCTCGGCGAAGAAGGTGCTATTGGCGGGACGGCACGATTCGTAGATTCATCGCTGGAACGGATTCAACTGTCGGTCAAAGGTGACCTCGGATCGAAGCAGATCGTCTGTAATGGCGTGGCCATGCCACTGACTGAGGCCCCGGATGGTTCTGCAATGGTCAGCGGCGTTCGCTTCCGGACTTGGTTGCCTGCCTCTTGCCTGCACCCAACCATCCAACCGCACGGACCTCTGACATTTGATCTATACGACAGCCGGATAGGTCGCGCGATCGGTGGCTGCACCTATTTCCCGACGCATCCAGGTGGCCGAAACTTCGAAAATCGTCCAATCAACTCGCTCGAAGCCGAAGGACGCAGAATTGCATCCTTTGACCCTAACGGGCATACGGCGGGACAATACACACCGAAAAATATCGAAAACGACCCTAGGTTCAGAACGACGCTCGATTTGCGTTGGGCGTGATCTATTCACGCCCAAACAGCGTATAATCACGAAATGTTTATGCGTTTAGGCCGTTTGTGAGTTTATCAGTTTTTCTGAATTTCATTTCGACGGTCTAAGATAGGCATGGCCGTGTAACGCCTGATTGATCGAATCGGCCATGTATTTCGTGCCTTAAAGGATTCTGAACATATGCGTTTTGCACAATTGAGCTTTGCTGTCCTGACTCTTACCGTTTTGGCGAGCTGCTCTCAGAATGCTTCTGATACTGCCGGTGGACCACCACGCACAATGCCCGCGACATCCATCATTGCTGAGCGCGTGGTGATGCGTCAGGATTTTGACCGTGTTGAATCTGTCGGCACTGCACGCGCTCGCCTTGCCGCTACTATCTACCCACAATCATCAGGCGAAATTATCGAAGTCGGATTTGAGTCCGGCGAGTATGTGGAACGCGGCACGATGCTCGCAAGGCTCGACAGCGCAGAACAACGCCTTGATGTAGCTCGCGCACAAATCACGCTTCAGGATGCCGAACAATTGCTGGCTCGATATCAACGCATCGATGTCGATGGTGCGGTTTCAGAAAGCCAGATTGATGTCGCTCGCACCGCAGTTGAAGCGGCAGCCATCGAACTTGAAATGGCCGAAGTAGCTTTATCAAAACGCACGATTTATGCGCCCTTTTCCGGTTATGTTGGTTTGTCAGATATCGATCCCGGCGCATTGATCACACAAACAACAGAACTGACACGCATTGATGATCGGTCCGAAATCTTTGTCGACTTTGCGCTGCCAGAACAGGTGTTTGGCCGGGTCAATATAGGCGACATTCTTCCTATGGCCCCGTTTGCTGCGTCCGGCGAGATCGTGAACGCGACCGTCTCTGTCGTCGATAGCCGTATTGATCCTGACCGGCGCTCATTCATGGTGCGCGCGACTATAGACAACACTTCAGATACGCTGCGCCCGGGCATGAGCTTCCGGGTCGAATTCGACCTTCCCGGTATGGAGTATCCATCCGTTCCCGAAGCCGCGATCGTGTGGGGTGGTGATGGCGCTTATCTCTGGGAAGTCGTGAACGGCAACGCTCAGCGCGTTCCTCTGACAATTGTCGCCCGGCAGGAAGGCAGTGTTCTCGTACGCGCTGACCTCTCCGCAGGTGATCTGATTGTATCAGAAGGCGTGCAGAAGGTGCGTCAGGGCGCACCGGTCAATGTGACAGAGCCGGAAAGTGCCGCTCTTCCTGTTGCTGAAGCGACCCGTCCTCAGACCTCTGCTGCGTTCCAATGATTAAATTCCCGAAGTCCGGTCTTCCAGAGCTTGCGGTTAAACGCCCGCTCCTCATTACCGTTTTCAATCTTCTCATCGTCATCGCGGCAGTCGCTGCGCTCTTTGGAGTAGAAGTTCGAGAGCTGCCTGATGTCGACCGCCCAATCGTTACGGTACGCGCAACGCTCCCGGGGGGTGCTCCTGAAACTATGGATGCGGATGTCACAAGCGTACTTGAAGGGGCTGTGGCAACGGTCTCCGGCGTTCGGGAAATCAACGCATCCAGTGAAGAAAACTCTGCCCGAGTACGGATTGAGTTTAACCCTGGCGTTGATCTGAATGCCGCTGCCTCTGAAGTACGCGAAGCGGTGAGCCGCGTTCAGCGCCGGCTTCCTGAGCGCGTCGAAGACGTGTTCGTTACAAAAGCTGATGATGATGCCCGCCCTATCATGCAGCTTGCCGTCATCAGCAGGTCCCTTCCCGAGGATGAACTCACCCGCATAATCGAAACCGATATTGCACCCGAACTTCAGGCCATCGACGGTGTCGCGACGCTGCAGGAATTCGGCACGCGCGAGCGTCAGATGCGAGTAATCGTCGATCCACAGCGTCTGAACAGATTTGCACTCACCATGGGTGATGTGGCCGATGCGCTGGAGCAAGCGCCGTTCGACGTGCCAGTCGGCAGCTTCCAATCTGAAAATCAGGAATTGCTTGTTCGCGCAGAAGCGACTGCGTCAACGCCCGAACTGATCAAAGACGTTATCATTTCAGGTGACATTCGGGTCGGTGACGTCGCCGAGGTCGTGCTTGCCCCAGCCGATGCGAGCAATCTGCTACGCTTGAACGGCGAGCCGATTATTGGCCTTGGCGTCGTAAGACAGGCTCAATCGAACACCATTCAGATTTCCGATTCAGTGAGAGAACGGGTCGCGCAACTGAATGAGCGTTTCGACAATCTGTCCATCAGCATCACTTCCGACGATGCAGTCTTCATCAAGAAGTCCGTGCAAGAAGTTCTGATAACGCTCCTGATCACGGTTGCTATCGTTGTCATTACGATCTGGGTCTTTCTGGAGAGCTGGAAGGCGACAATCATTCCTACGGTCGCCATCCCGGTCGCACTGATCGGGACGATTGCTGGCATCTGGTTGATGGGCTTTTCAATCAATCTTTTGACACTGCTGGCATTGGTTCTGGCGACAGGGCTGATCGTTGATGACGCCATCGTCGTTCTTGAAAATATTCAACGCCAGCAATCCAGAGGCGTCAGCAAGCGCGCAGCTGCTGCGATTGGAACGCGCCAGGTGTTCTTCGCCGTCATCGCGACAACTGCCGTTCTGGTTTCTGTGTTTGTCCCTATTTCCTTCCTTCCGTCGACAATCGGCAGACTGTTCCGGGAATTCGGATTTGTACTGGCATTCTCCGTCGTCATTTCGTCGTTTGTTGCTCTGACGCTGTCGCCTGCTATCGCAGCGAAATTCAAACTGGTGTCGGACGACCGTACCAAACAGGGCTTTTTCGCTCGAATTGGTAGTCCAATGAAGGATTTTTACGCCAGAGTTCTGTCCTGGTGTCTTGGCGCACCGCTGACCACATTTCTCGTATGCATGTTGGCGGCGGGCGGAGCCTATTTTGCCTTTCAAAATATCGAATCCGAGCTTGTACCAAGTGAAGACCGAGGGTCGTTCCGCGTGTTTGCCGCAGGCCCTGATGGCGTCGGCATTGTTTTCATGGAACGTCAGGCCGATCAGATCGAAGCTATTCTGCAGCCGTATCTGGAATCTGGTGAAATTGAGTCCGTGTTCACGGTCGTGGGCCAATGGGATCCGAACCGCGTCAGCGTGACGGTGGAACTGGCGCCCTGGGAGGAACGGGAACGGTCTCAGGAAGAGATTATCGCGGAAATTCGCGGCCCTCTGTCCGAAATTCCGGGCGCTCGCGTTTTTGCCTTTGGTTCGAGCAGTCTCAGTTTCGGCCCAAGCAACAGCCGTACCGGCGTTCAGGTCGCTCTGACGGGGCCCGACTATGAATCGATCTATCTTGCGACACGTGATTTAGCCGACGCCATTGAAACGCGCTCGCAGACCATGGCCAATCCGGAAATATCTTACCAGCCGACACAGCCTCAACTTTCAATACAGGTCGACCGACGACGCGCTTCTGATCTCGATGTGCCGCTGAACCAGATTTCACTCACATTGCGCGCAATGGTCGGCGGCGAGAATGTAATCGATCTCAATGTAAATGATCAGGCCATTCCAATCGTCCTGGAAGCTGAGCCGCGCGCGATTGAAAGTCCGATGGATGTGGCTAATTTGTTTGTCCGGTCCGACAATGGCGCGCTCATCCCTCTGTCCAGTCTGACCAGTCTGACAGAAGAAGGCGTCGCGGCGGAGCTTGAGCGCGTGGAACAGCGTCGCGCAATCGAAGTAGAAACAGACGTCGTTTCCGGCGTCGCACTCGCCGACGCTGTGACCGAGATGCGCCAGATTGCAAGTGAAACCCTGCCTGAAAACATCCAACTGGTTTTCCGTGGTGATGCTCAGATGTTGGGTGAATCCAATCACGACATGCTGATCACCTATGGCTTCGCACTGTTGATTGTATTCCTCGTGCTCATGGCCCAGTTCGAAAGCCTGACCAGCCCGATTGTGATCCTGGTTTCAGTCCCCTTCGCTTTGGCTGCGGCCATTTATGCGCTTTCGCTCTCCGGTGTCTCGCTCAACATCTACTCTCAGATTGGCCTCGTATTGTTGATCGGTCTGATGTCGAAGAATGGCGTTTTGCTTGTCGAATTCGCAAACCAGCTCAGAGGTGAAGGCAAGCACGTAAAAGATGCCGTATTTGAAGCTGCGACCGTGCGGGCACGTCCTATTCTCATGACCGTCATTTCAACGGCTTTTGGCGCGATCCCATTGATCTTTTCTTCTGGTGCTGGTGCCGAAGCCCGGAATGCAATCGGATGGGTCATTTTCGGCGGTCTCGGTCTTTCTGCATTCTTCACTCTCTTTCTGACGCCAGTGATTTATCTGTCCATTGCGCGCTTCGGCAGCGGAGCAAGCGTCGACGACGATACGCTGGATGAAGAGATTGCTTCATTTGACGAGACGGAACAAAACAGTCGTCCGGAGCCTGCAGAATGAGATTTCTGAAAAGCAAAACTCTGCTTTCGTCAGCATGTGCCGCCCTTCTAAGTGCTTGTACAACGGCCGGAACGGATATTCAGTCAAATACAGACCTCCCGGCGACCTTCATAACCGAGCCTGGCTTTGACCTTTCCGAACAGTCCGAAGGTGAATGGTGGTTGGGTTTTGACGACCCCGTTTTGAATGGCCTCATGCGGAGTGCACAAGCAGACAATCTGGATATTGCATCCGCCCTCAGTCAGTTGGACATTGCGATTGCTCAAACAGCAGCGTCGCGGTCTGACCTATTCCCAACACTCGATGGTTTCTTAAATAGCGAGATATCCGGCTTGCTTACTTCCGGCCTCGACGCTGATTTCTCCAGTTCTGTCGGCGCGGGATTAGCTTTTGACCCAGATATTATGGGCCAGAACTCAAACCGGTTAAACGCCGTCATGTCAGAGCTAAATGCTGCAGCTTTTTCGCTCGCTGACGTCCGCCGCCTTGTGACACAGGCGGTCGCCTTGGAATATGTGGAGTACCGACGCGCTAGCGCCAGGCTGTCTCTTCTGGAATCCACACTCGATCTTCAACACCGAACTCTGGAAATTGTAGAAGCCCGGTATCGAGCAGGTTTGTCGCCAAAGCTTGATGTTGACCGAACAGAAGCCGACCTTGCACAAACTCAGGCCCAACGCAGTCAGTATCTGGCTGACCGATTGCAGTCTGAGTATGCCTTGCAAAACTTGCTGGGCCAGCCCGCTCAGCTGGACGGAATTTTTTCTGATAGCAGCGACGATATTCCAACGCTGGTCAATGCTGCGCCTATCGGCATTCCTGCCGATCTCGTTCGCAACCGACCCGATGTGCGAGCGGCTGAAGCAAGCCTGATGTCGGAAATATCTCTGGTGAGCGTCGAGCAAGCCGACCTTTATCCGTCCCTGACCTTACCGGGTCAGATACAGGTTGGTTTGGGTGATGTGTCATCGACTGCGGACGACATCGGATATTCACTCGGCGCGCAGCTGGATATTCCGATTTTTGATTTTGGACGTCGCCAGGCAGAAGTCGATGTGCAAATTGCGAGAGCCCAACTTGCAGCAATCACATATCGCTCGACACTATTGGACGCCCTTCAGGAAGTGGAAAGCGCGCTGGTTACCATCGAGGCCCATCGCCAAACGCTTGTAGAACAACGAAGAGCTGTTTCGTCCAGTCAGGCCGCTTACGACCAGCTTGATGCATTGTATCGCGAAGGACTTGCGAGCTTTATCGACGTACTGGATGCACAGCGCACATTGATTTCGAGCAGGGAATCCATCGTCCAGACAGAAGCCAGTCTGGCGATTGCCACGATATCACTTTATTCAGCGCTCGACGTTGGTTGTGGTGATGTCGCGCTCGCTGGGTGCGACATCACCAGCTAATCCAGGCTAAATCAGGCTGCCGTTGTCTGAGCAAAATGCTCCCGCAATTCCCCTTTCAGGATTTTGCCATTTGCATTGCGCGGCAGAGGCTCTGTCTGGAATTCGATCTTTTTCGGTACTTTAAACGCAGCTAGTTTGCTCGCGACAAAGTGACGAAGTTCCTGTTCAGATGCCGTCTTGCCCGGTTTTAGCTGAACGACAGCACCGACTTCTTCGCCAAGAACCTTGTCTGGGATACCTACAACCGCCGCATCCATGATCGCAGGATGCTCATAGAGAACATTTTCGACTTCGATGCAGTAAATGTTTTCACCACCGCGGATAAGCATGTCTTTCGCACGATCGACCAGATAGACATATCCTTCTTCATCCAACTTTGCGAGATCGCCTGTAACGACCCAGCCATCGATGAAGGTTTCTGCTGTCGCCTCTGGTCGGTTCCAGTAAAGGCGCGCATTGGATGGACCAAAGCACCAGAGCTCACCAATTTCTCCCGGCGCGACTTCTTTGCCGTCGGAACCGACAACTTTGAGCTTCATGGCCATTCCGGGCAGTCCGGCACTTTGCGGTCGTGCAATATAGTCTTCGGCCAGGTTTACAGTCGCCGTGGCGCAGGTTTCCGTCATACCCCAACCATTCGCAGCATGGGCATCTTTAAAGGTTCGCTTAATCGTTGCCACGAGTTCAGGCGCAGATGGCGCCCCGCCATAAGATACGCCTTCAACTGACGAAAGATCGTACTTGTCGCGATCAGGATGCTCCAGCACCTGCCAGGCGATGGCAGGAACACCCCCAAACACCGTAATCCGTTCTTTTTCGATGATCGGAAGCGCTTCGCCGGCATCCCATTTGTACATTGTGACAATCTTCTGCCCGCTATGCAGCGTTGGCACGAGTACGGCAAAGGCACCGGTCGCATGGAAGAATGGCACAGAAAGCAAAGTTGCCTTCTGTGGTTCATCCGGCCCATTCACTGGAATAGGGTCGCCCCGTCGCAAGAGCGCGCGCGCCTGATTACCCATTGAATTGAAAATGTTCGAAATGATCGCACGGTGCGTCGCCAGAACACCCTTTGGTTTCCCGGTCGTACCAGATGAATACATGATGGTCGCGTCATCATCCGGCTGAATATCTAGTTCCGGCAAAGCCTTCTCTGGCAGGTTCGCCCATGATTTCGCGCCCCCGATCAATTCCTCAAGGCCGGTAATATTCGGATCGCCATACTCATCTTCACACCGAGCAATGATCACGTGCTCCAGATCTGGAAGCTTTGCCCAATGTTCCTGCACACGCTCAAAGATTTGTGGATCAAGTACAGCCAAACGACAGCCGCTATTAGCAAGGCCGTATTCAAGCTCCTCGCCCTTCCACCAGGAATTCAAAGGAGTTGCGATCAGACCAGCGACCATGCAAGCCCAGAACGCGACGGGCCATTGCGGATAGTTCCGCATGCAAATAGCTACACGATCACCTTTTTTGAGACCGTATGTCGTTACGAATGCATTCGCGAGATGGGCCACAGCCTTGAAATGAGCGGCGAAGGTCACCCGCTCATCTTCAAAGACAACCATATCCCGCGGCGCCCAGGTCGCACTGCCATGCTCTAACAATGCACGCAGTGTCGGGTACGCATTCTTGTAGACTTCCATTTCAACGCCGTGAATGGTCGTCATTTCGAGCTCAAATGGTGATCCTGGAGCCGTTAGAGCCGCATTCGCTTGCTCGACAGACATAACTGGCCAACCCTCAGGAAGGGCTGCTACTGGATTGATGGACACGTTTCTCTCCCCGCGCGGTGGCGACTTGTTTTTGTTTTTTGAAAAGAGTGCAGGTCCACACTCACAAATCAAGGCCTGACGTAGGGGAAACTCGGTCAGACTGCCGCTTTATTAAGCTCCGTCACGCTGCCTCTGCCGAGCGCAGAGATCGCTTTTTCAGCGATATGTCGGGCATTCAGACCCGCCAGATCGTACATCAATTCAGGTTTATCCTGATCGATAAAAATATCAGGCAGAGTCATCGTCCGGACCTTAAGCCCAGAATCAAGGTGACCAGCGTCAGCCAGATAATGCAGCACAAACGCACCAAATCCACCGACTGAGCCTTCCTCAATCGTGATCAGAACTTCATGGTTTCGCGCGAGATCGCTGATCAGTTGATGATCCAGCGGTTTCGCAAAACGAGCATCGGCTACTGTCGCAGAAAGCCCCTGCGCGCTCAGCATATCTGCTGCTTTCAGCGATTCCTGAAGACGCGTTCCAAACGATAGAATGGCTATATTGCTACCTTCGCGAACAATCCGCCCTTTACCGATCTCCAACGGGGTCAGAGCTGACGGAATCTCAACACCAACACCCTCGCCACGTGGATAGCGGAATGCTGAAGGTCGATCATCAATTTCGCTCGCCGTCAGAACCATGCGCGCAAGCTCCGCCTCATCAGAGGCCGCCATGCAAACCATATGCGGGAGATGCCCCATAAATGAGACGTCAAAACTACCCGCATGGGTAGGCCCATCTGCACCCACCAGCCCTGCCCGGTCGATAGCAAAACGTACCGGAAGTTTCTGTATGGCGACGTCATGAACGACCTGATCATAGGCCCGCTGAAGGAAGGTGGAGTAGATCGCGGCAAACGGTTTAAAGCCATCTGCAGCCATGCCTGCGGCGAAGGTTACGGCATGCTGCTCTGCAATCCCCACATCAAACGTGCGCGCTGGAAAGGCGTCAGCAAACTGAGACACACCTGTACCAGATGGCATTGCGGCAGTAATCGCGACAATTTTCTCATCAGTTTCTGCCAGTTTCGTCAGCGTATCGCCGAAGACCTTGGTATAGCTCGGCGCTGATGGTTTCGACTTCGCCTGCTCGCCGGTGATGACGTTAAACTTGGACACGCCATGATACTTGTCTGAAGCATTCTCAGCAGGCGCATAGCCTTTGCCTTTTTGCGTCACCGCATGAATGAGCACCGGGCCGTCCAGACTGTCACGAACGTTTTCCAGAACCGGGATCAGGACTTCAAGGTCGTGACCATCAACCGGGCCGACATAGTAGAAGCCCAGCTCCTCGAACATGGTGCCACCCATCGCGAACCCGCGAGCATATTCCTCAGCTTTGCGAACCGGTTTTTCCAAACCCATTGGCTTGACCAGCTTTTTACCCAGCTTTCTGAGCGAGCGGTACGGCTTTCCGGAAACGAGCTTGGACAAATAATGGCTCATCGCACCCACTGGCGGCGCAATAGACATGTCATTGTCGTTCAGAATGACGACGAGCTTTTTATTCAGCGCTCCGGCGTTGTTCATCGCCTCATAGGCCATACCAGCAGACAGCGCGCCATCACCAATGACGCAAATTGCATGATCGCCACGACCATCCAGGTCACTGGCAACAGCAAATCCGAGCCCAGCTGAGATAGACGTAGACGCATGTGCTGCGCCAAATGGATCATATTCGCTCTCGGCGCGCTTCGTGAAACCGGAAAGCCCACCGCCCTGACGAAGCGTACGAATGCGATCTCTGCGGCCTGTGAGAACTTTATGCGGATAGCATTGATGGCCGACATCAAAGATGAGTTTATCATCTGGAGTGTTGAACACGTGATGGATCGCGACCGTCAATTCGACAACACCAAGGCCCGCGCCGAGGTGACCACCCGTGGTAGAGACGGCATCAACGACTTCAGTACGCAGCTCTTCGCAGATAACCTCCAGCTCCTTGCGTGATTTGTCACGAAGGTCTGAAGGCAGATTGATCTGATCAAGATGAGGCGTCTGGGTCATTGGAATGTCGCGTACTCAGATTTTATATTTCTAGTTTTGTCGTTTGAGAACAAAATCAACAGATTGAAGCAATAAATTGGCACGATTACGGAATATTGCCAGATGCTCTTTCGCCTGCGAGGCTAGAAGTCGCACCCTTTGCTTAGCGTCATCAACTCCGAGAATAGAGACGAAATTGGCTTTTCCTGCCGCTTCATCTTTCTGAGTCTGCTTGCCCACAATCTCAGGATCGCCTTCCACATCGAGCAGATCATCTGCAATCTGATAGGCCAACCCTAAGTCGTGAGTGAACCCATGCACGGCCTGACGCTCCGCATCGCTGGCTCCACCAAGAATACACGCGGCTTCACCTGCGTATGAAATCAACGCGCCGGTCTTCAGGCGCTGCATGCGAGTGACGGAATTTAAATCCTGCCGCACATCGCCAGACAGCATGTCGATCATCTGGCCGCCAACCATGCCTTGTGCGCCTGACGCTCTGGCGAGACGCTCAATCAGCTTACAACGAATGCTCGCATCCTGATGGGTGTCTGGATGCCCGAGGATTTCAAAGGCAAGCGTCAACAAGGCATCACCGGCCAAAACAGCCGTGGCCTCATCGAATTGCTTATGAACCGTTGGCTGACCGCGTCTCAGGTCATCATCATCCATGCATGGCAAATCGTCATGGATCAAAGAATATGTATGGACACATTCCAATGCGGCCGCTGTACGTAAAAGAGACTTTTCCGGCGCCTCAAACAACTCGCCGAATCCCAGAACGAAAAATGGTCTCAAACGCTTTCCGGTCGCGAGCGCTGCATATCGCATGGCGCGCATGAGCTGCGCCTCAGGTCCGTCAGCTGGCGGTATCAACCGGTCCAGCGCGACCGTCACACGATCAGCTACTTCAATCAGACGCGTTTCAAATTCTTCGGTTTCAGTCACGCCGTTATCCATCAATGCCAGCAGCTTGCGTTGTGACCTCACCATCCTGGTTCAGCACAATTTGCTCGACTTTCAGCTGAGCATTTTTAAGCTTGCTGAGACAATGCGCCTTCAGCGCAGCGCCGCGTTCGTAAATCTTGATAGATTCTTCCAGCTCGACTTCGCCGCCTTCCAGTTTCTCCACGATTCCCTCTAGCTCTTTCAGAGCGGCTTCGAAACTCAGGCTCTCAACAGAATTTTGTTCGCCCATTTTTCTCTCCCTTAGAGGCAATTTTAAACCAGAATATCAGTCGCTGACCGATGTATATGTCACAGCCATACACATCATTCGGCTGGGATGTACAGTCGATAAGACCAGTAACTGTCACCACCGTCGCGAACGCACACCCAACCCCGCCGTTTAAGCCTTGGTCGAAGCATTCGATTGAACCAACCATGGGCAGCCAGAAAGACTTTTCCCTCCTGCGCGCGTTCAATCAGATAGTCTGCGGCTTTGTCTGCACGTAGCTCTGCGTCGCTTTTACCTTCGCCGTCGAGCTTGTGGCCACGTAGCCACGCTGCACGAGCCATAATATTCCAGGTCTTAGGCAAGAAGCGCACTTTTTCCCACATTGGCGGAGGCAGATTCGCTTCCCAGAACAGATCCGATGTCTCAATTTCGGCATGCGGCGCAGCCTTCATTGCCGTTTCATGCGCACGCGGACGACTCGAAGCGAGATAGACCTCGCAATCTTCGACGATCTTCTTCAGCGCCTCTGGCGGAACCTGATCCTCCGCAAGGCTACCGATCTCATAACGCGCCCACCAGTCTTTGTATTCCCGCCATCCGAGGCGAGGCCCTGCCCGGCGATCCAATGCGGGGCGGCCATGTCGCGCGATAATGATGGGACCGACTTTAGGAGATTTCTTGTTCAGGTCTTCTGAAGTCTCGCTGTGACCGGATATATCTGCAGCCACGCGGCCCTCCTGAAATTATCTGTTCTATTCAGGTGTTAACCCTGCAAATTGGCATGTGCAAGACGTTACAAGCTGAGTGTTCAGCTTTCGGAGCTCTCTTCCACATTTTCAGAGTCAGATGCTTTAGACGTCATCATTTGTCGGGCTGCCGCGGTTACACCTTCCCAACGTCCTTTGGCCGTCGGCTCAACGGAACGAATAACATCATATCTACGACGAATCTGACCTGCCATACCACTGAGCTTTGGAATGTGCGCATCTTCGACACCGCGCCATAAACGTTCACCCGTACCGGACAATGCAGATCGCATCGTATTAGCTCGGATGGTGGCCCGCACAACGGGCACCTGATAGCTTGCATAGTATTTCTTATAATGCGCAGCCGAAACACCCAGATCATAGAAGGTCATGCCCCGGGCACAAGCTTCCGGCATGATGAATTCCTGAAGCAGATTTCCAGCAGAATAGCTCGCAAACTCCGGATCATATGCAGGCACCCATCCGTGTATGGTGCTGGAATTGCCTATATTGAATTCCGCCGCAATGAGACGCCCTTCATGCGTTAGCGTGTGCAGATAGCCCCGGCATTCAGGATCGCCCGTGCGCCATATACGCGATAACATCTGTCTAACCCATTCAGGCTTCAGAACATTGTGCCGCCCGGTACTCAGATACTGGCTTTGCTTCCATTCCAGCAAAAGATCCCAATACGCCTGTTCCTGACTGTCGAAGTTGAATTCGACCTCGCCTACTTCGCGAACAATTTTGCGAGAGATGCGGCGCATCTTTTTAGTATGGCGCGGATAGAGCGACTTCTGAAGTTCATAATAGGCCTCCATCCCGTCACTCAGATCAACGACGAATGTGCCGTCGAACTCACGCGCGTATGGACGGATTTGTCCGGAATAGTCGAAGACGCTGGTCATTCGGACACAATCCAGACCTACCGTTTTCAGAACATCTTCAAGACAGGCGTCGAACTCTGGAAACACAATCGGACCATGATAATCCGAAAACGGCGCCCCTACCGGCTCAGCGACACGACCAGCTTTTTGCAGGGGCCAGATCAGAACTGGTTTGCCAGCTTTTCTGTCAACAATCACCCAAACGTCGTCACGCACTTCAGATACGACATGCGTGAAGGTTGGGCTGAAAAACGGGCTGGAATAGCCTGGATCCGTGGTAATCAGTTCCCGCCAGGCTGACAGATCTGTTTCCGTCAGCGCCCCAAATCTTAGCAGTTCAGCAGACATTGCGTAAAAGCCCTCATTCCCGGGGCAATGTCACACGAAGTGGCTAATGTCTGGATAATCCAGTCTATAAACTTTTCCAGACTCGCCCCTCAGGGCAGCCAGATTCATAGCGTCCACAGAAGTTCAGCGTGAAGAGAACCGTATCGGCCCGACCAATGAGAAGTTCGTAGGGTACGAAACCGATGCTTGGCTCTCGCCCAGGACGTGAAACAGGGTCACAGCCTGCCCGATCGATCACGCCATTTTCATTCGGCGCACAATGGCCGGTCAGGGCTCGACCATCTGTTGAGTTGTCCCGGTTATCGCCCATGAAAAAGTAATGCCCCTCGGGAACGACAAAAACCGGCGTTGTACGCGGATTGGCAGCTTGCACGATATCATGAACGATATACGAGACGCCTTCCGGTGTGGTCTCCATCAGCTCGTCGGCATCATAAAGACGGCCACTGCGCGCTTCGTGATAGCTTACCCGGCGAACAGGCGACTGCTCCATTGGCTCACCATTTAGAATGATGTGATTATCTACGACCTGGATCGTATCGCCAGGCAGACCAATCAGTCGCTTAATCATGACGCGGTCGAGATGCGGGTGTCTAAAGACGACAACATCGCCGCGTTCTGGCTCACCACCCATAATTCTGCCTTCACCGTCCGGCAGAAGACGTCCCAGCCCCAGCGGCACAGAATAGCGGGAATAGCCGTAAGCAAACTTGGAAACCGCCACGCGGTCACCAACCTGAAGGTTTGGCACCATGCTTTCACTTGGAATTGAGCGAAGCTCATAAAAGAACAGCGAAACGATGAACCAGATCGGGAGAAAAATTGCGATCGTAACGATCAGTTCCCGGAGCTCGCCAAACACTTTAGACTTCAGTGTCGGACGTTCGCCCTCTTCATTACTCAACTCAGTCATTTAAGCCGTACCGCCGTACCGTATGTCATGATTTCTGACGAGCCCTGCATGATGAGAGACGTCGTAAACCGGATATTGATGACGGCATCTGCACCCATTCGCTGCGCTTCTTCAACCATACGGTCATAAGATTGCTCGCGGGCCTCAGCCATCAGTTTCGTGTATTCGTCAACCTCACCACCGACCAGCGTGCGAAGACCAGCAACAATATCGCGGCCGACAAATCGCGCGCGAACAACATTGCCTTTCGCGATGCCGATAATTTCGGATACTTCGCGTCCCGGTACAGTTTCTGTCGTGGTGAGGATCATTTTCAGCGCTCCACATTTTTGGAGTAATAGTCATCTTCCCGGCTGGAAAGACGGTCCATGATTACTCCAATCGCCAGCAAGGCCATACCCAGCCCACCGATGATCGGCAAGGCTCCCCCGACGAGAAAGATCAGCCCCTGAAGAGAAGTTGATTGGAGACCAAGGCTCAGAATCTGGAAGATCGCAAGACACATCCATCCCACGAATGAGATACAAACGAGAATAATCCCGATTTTGTAGATTGGTTTGCGTTCCCGCAGCATAGCGTCGTCCCCTAAGTCAGGCTTCTATATAGGGTTTCTTGCTCAGACCAAAACTATCCAGCCGAAATGCGCAAGGATTAAGGCCTCCCATTTATCGACGATGAGATATTTCCAGCACCTCGCTCATCAGCTAATCAGTTTCGATGAACATTGCCCCCGACGAACTCAGCATTGCCCTGAATCTGCTAGATGGCGACGACCTGGTCGGCATGCCGACTGAGACCGTGTACGGCCTCGCCGGAAACGCAGAGAGCGCCGCTGCCGTCGCCAAGATTTATGGCCTGAAAGGCCGCCCGAGCTTTAATCCTCTCATTGCCCACATCGCTGGAATGGAAATGGCCCAAAAACAGGCTGAGTTTTCAGAGCTCGCTCTGCGGCTCGCTGATGCTTTCTGGCCCGGCCCGTTAACGCTCGTTCTGACGTCGGCAAAAACCAATACCATTTGCGATCTTGCGCGAGCAGACCTTGATACTCAGGCTCTGCGTTGGCCTGGACATACCGACGCGCAAACTTTGATACGCGAATTTGGTAGGCCGATCGCTGCGCCCTCCGCAAACAAATCCGGTCGGATCAGTCCCACAACGGCGAGTCATGTCAGAGGTGAATTTGGTTCTGACCTGAATTTGGTTCTCGACGGTGGAGAATCCGTTCTCGGTCTGGAATCGACCGTCATTGCTGTCCTGAATGAAACCGTCACGCTGTTACGCCCCGGAAGCATTCCATCAACGGACATTGAACGCGTGTGCGGAAAATTACAGAGCGCCATACATGATGATCACGCACCGAAATCACCGGGGATGCTGTCGCGTCATTATTCGCCAGACGCAAAGGTTCGACTGAATGTGACAGAGCCAGCTCCAGACGAAGCCTTTCTCGCCTTCGGCTCAGATCATGAAACCGCAACACTCAATCTATCGCCGTCAGGTGACCTGCAGGAAGCCGCGGCAAACCTGTATGCCATGTTGCGAGAACTGGATGCCTCGTTCAAATCTATAGCTATTGCGCCCATTCCCGACACAGGATTGGGTGAAGCCATAAACGACCGTTTGCGCAGAGCGGCCCTTTAAAGGCATTCTGGAAGGAATACATCTGCTCCATGTCTGACAACTCAAAACCCCTTCCACCGGAATTTCTAAACGATATCCGCGAGGCACTTGACGATAAAAGCTGGAGCGATGACCCGCAGGAAATAGCGCCGCACCTGGAAGACTGGCGTGGTAATTACTCCGGCCATTCAAAACTGCTTTTAAAACCAGCAAACACAGAAGACGTGGCAAAAGCTGTCTCAATCTGCGCGAAACACAAAATCCCTGTCACCCCGCAAGGCGGAAATACAGGCCTCGTTAATGGCGGATTGGCGTACGGAGAGGTTATCCTCTCGCTCAAGCGCATGACAGAAATTCGAGCAATCGACCCGCTCAATAATTCCATCATTGTCGAAGCAGGCTGCATTCTTGAGAACGTACATGCCGCAGCATCCGGCGATGATCGTTTCTTCCCTTTATCGCTGGGTAGCCAGGGCAGTTGCAGCATAGGTGGCTTGATTTCCACCAACGCAGGCGGCGTGGCAGTTCTTCGCTACGGCATGATGCGTGACCTCATCCTCGGATTAGAGGTCGTCACACCCGACGGACAAATCTGGTCGGGGCTTCGAGGCTTACGAAAAGACAATACCGGCTATGATCTCAAACATTTGTTCGCGGGCGCTGAAGGCACTTTGGGTATCGTCACTGCCGCCTGCCTGAAGCTTTTCCCTGTACCCCGAACAGCTACGGCATGGCTGGCCCTCTCCACACCAGAAAAGGCCGTGGAATTGCTGTCCCATTTCCGCTCTAAAGCTGGCGACACGGTTACCAGTTTTGAGCTTATGCATAAGCGAGGTGTGGAACTGACTGCTCAGGAAATTGAAGGCTGCCGAGATCCAGCTCCTAGCGATGAACCATGGCGTATACTGGTTGAAATCACCTTCGCCGAAGATCAGCTGGCAAAGGACACGCTTGAAGCAACGCTTGCAGCAGCATTCGAGAAGGGACTTATCGAGGACGGCGTTATTGCCGGCTCATTGGCGCAGGCGGAGGATTTCTGGACAATCCGGGAAAGCCTTCCTCTCGTGAAACGCAGCTTTCTGAAATCCGTCAATCACGACATATCCATTCCAGTTTCAAAAATTCCAACATTCTTGGAAGAAAACGAAAAGCGCCTCCAGGCAGAATTCGGAAACGTCGAGATATTCGCATTCGGACATTTAGGAGACGGAAATCTCCATTATGCCGTCGCTGAACCGGCCAATGCCTCAACCCCGATTGTGCGTCAGAATGCCGAAGCCATCACAGAACGCGTTCACGAGCACGTCACCTCACTTGGCGGCTCCATTTCTGCTGAGCATGGAATTGGGCTTTTGAAACGACACGAATTGCCGGACCATAAGAGCAAGGCGGAGCTGGCGATGATGAAAGCGATCAAGCGCGCGCTCGACCCACATAATATCATGAATCCGGGACGAATTTTCTCCCTCGATTAATGCGCACGCCCGACAAGCAGGGCGAATCATCTCACATCAAACATCAGAACAACCCACCGCTCACAGAGAGCGGTTACCAGACGGACCGGACCGAATGATTATTCTGCTATCACCTGCCAAGAACCTGAATTTTGAGGCCGAGATACCAGAAATCCCTCATACGGAGCCACGCCTTCAGACAGATACCAGTGAACTCCTGAAACGCACGAAAAAGCTATCGCGTCAGGATATTGCATCCCTGATGAAGTTATCCGCCGATCTCTCAGACCTGAACTTTGAGAGATATCAGGCGCTATCCAAAGGCCTGCCCGAAGACGAAGCAAAGCCCGCGCTGTACGCTTTCAATGGCGATGTCTATCGCGGATTCGATGCGGCAAGTATGTCTGCGAAAACGGCCGAATGGGCACAGGATCACGTGCGTATTCTTTCCGGCCTTTACGGTTTGCTGCGCCCCATGGACCTCATTCATCCTTATCGTCTCGAAATGGGTACGCGCCTCGACACAAAGCGCGGCGCCAATTTGTATGAATTCTGGGGCGAAAAGATCACCACACTCATCAATGATGATATGCGCGGCGCCGAAGGTCCTGTGGTCAACCTCGCCTCCAACGAATACTTTTCGTCGGTAAAAAAATCCAAACTGAACCAAAGCGTTATCGACGTCGCCTTCAAAGAAGAAACAGGTGAAAAGTCAAAGATCATCAGTTTTTACGCCAAATTTGCTCGCGGTCTGATGGCAAGATGGATTTGTGACAACCGGATTACTGATCCTGAAGATCTGAAAACTTTCTCAGAAGCTGGATATTCTTTCGCACCTGCAGTAAGTAATTCAAAGCTGCTTACATTCACCAGACCTAGGCCTGATCCTAAAGCCTGAGTTTCAGTTGGTCGTGGAAACAGCACTTTGACGCGTGCGATCGCGCGGGACGGGACATTCCAGTAAGATGAAAGCTCAGCCTATCAGTCTCGCCCTTCAGGGCGGCGGAGCCCATGGCGCCTTTACCTGGGGCGTTCTGGACTACCTTCTCGAAGAGGGGTCTCTAGACCTGAAGGCCATTACTGCGACGTCTGCCGGGGCTATGAATGCGGTTGCGCTGGCTGCTGGCTACGCTGAAGGCGGACATGATGGCGCCCGCGAACTTCTGGAGGCCTTCTGGAGGGATGTTTCTGAACGCGGCGCCCCGTTGGCAGCCGCCAACACTTTCACACCGGCCTTCGGACCGTTTACCCCATTCGCAATGTTTCAGGCGATCACCAATCTGGCTTCGCCTTATGATCTAAACCCTTTTGATTACAATCCACTTCAGCAAACTCTTAGAAAGCTGATCGATTTCGACAGACTACGCGCAGAAACAGATATCGATCTGTTTATTGCGGCAACGAATGTGGAATCTGGTAAAGTCAAAATCTTCAAGACACCGGAAATCACTGAAGAGTCTGTGCTCGCTTCCGCGTGTCTCCCTCAGGTTTTCAAAGCCATCAACATTGATGACACTCCGCTTTGGGATGGTGGATATGTTGGCAATCCGGCTCTGTTCCCGCTGTTTTATGCTGATGTTCCCAGAGACATTCTTATCGTGCACATCAATCCGATGACGCGAAAAGGTACTCCGAAGACCGCAGCGGCGATCCTTGATCGCCTGAACGAAATCACATTCAATGCCTCGCTGGTATCCGAGTTACGCTCTATCGCGTTTGTCCAGAAGCTATTGGATGAGAACTGGATGGCAGACAGAGTTCGCTCCCGATATCGCCGCATGTTTGTTCATGCCATTCGAGCAGACAAGCAGCTTTCAAAATTGTCGATTGAGACAAAATACGACACAAGCTGGCGCTTTCTAACCGACCTTCGCGACCGTGGCAGAGATGCTGCGCAAAGCTGGATTTTAGCGAGCCGCGATCAGGTTGGGAAAACCTCATCGGTGGATATTCAGGAAGAGTTTCTGGAAAGCTTCAGCTAAGCGACGCCGTATTGATAGACTGCAACACGGGTCTCACCATATTCACGCTCCGTGACGAGCGACCAGGTTTCAATATTTTGCTCTTCTTCCATCCCTGTTTCAATAATGGCGATTGCACCATCTTTGATCCAGCCACCCATTTCGAGTTGACGTAGTGCCGGGGCCACCAACTCCTGGCCATAAGGTGGATCGATGAATACGAGATCAAACGGTTCGCCAACACCATTCGGCTTCGGCCCCAGATCTGTCGCAGATCGGCGATGAATTCGGGTGTTTCCGAATAGCTGAAAGTTCTCAATATTGCTGCGGATGATGCCTCGTGCGCCGGCGGCGATCTCCACAAAGAGACAAAACACAGCCCCGCGTGACATAGCTTCGAAACCCAGCGCACCTGAACCCGCGAATAAATCGATAACCCGAGCGCCTTCGACAGTTGGAATGTCTGGATTGTGCGCCAGAAGATTGAACACAGACTCACGAACGCGGTCTGTTGTTGGGCGAGTATTCTTGCCCTCAGGGGCCAGAATTTTGCGTCCTTTAAATTCGCCTGCAACAATTCTCATATTCTGTGTTTCTCTGTATGACACCAATCAGACCGCCCGACATACAGCGATCCGCCTTAAAGTCCAGTATTGCCACAGCCAGCAGACCACTCAATGTCCGACCTCGAAGAGAAATACATGCGCCGCGCTATGGCGCTTGCCCAGGAAGCTGCCGAGTTGGGAGAAGTCCCCGTTGGAGCTGTCTTAGTGGACCCAAAGACTGGAGACATCATAGCTGAAGGCAGGAACGCGCCCATCGAGCTGAATGACCCGACTGCGCATGCAGAAATCGTCGCGCTTCGTTCGGGTTCTGATGCCATGCAGAACTACAGACTGACGGGCCTCGACCTCTATACCACGCTCGAACCCTGCACCATGTGCGCTGGCGCCATCGCGAATGCGAGAATTCGCAAAGTCATTTTCGCGGCGGAAGACGAAAAAGGCGGCGCAGTCGTCAATGGCGTCAAATTCTTCGATCAGCCTACATGCCATTGGCATCCCGAAATATCGATGGGCCCCTTTGCCGAAGAGAGTTCCGATATGTTGCGTGAATTTTTCCGGTCCCGGCGCAAGAAAGCCGACTGATCAGATCACAGGGGCATCTATCCATTCTGAATAGGCCTTGTAACGAATGCGCATACGTTCCGCTGCATCCTGCGCGGTACGCAAAACGAAACGCACCTGCCCGCCGGGCTTTAATTGTCCCAGTTGGAAACGGTCACTCCGAATAACCTGCAGAATATGCGGATATCCGCCCGTCGTCTGCGCATCCGAAAGTAAGACGAAGGGACGCCCTTCTGGTGGCAACTGAATGGAACCGGGGAAAACGGGCGAGCTGGCTTTAGACCTCGCCTCGTCAGGTGAGAAATCGAACTCAGGAATAAGCTCAACTCCCATACGGCTTGAGCGCTGACTGATTTGAAACCCATTTTCAAAGACCACTGTCTGGCAGGCCGCATTCAGCTCAGACCAGTCAGGACCTTCGCAGACTTGTAGCACGGTATTGTCATTGAAATAAGGACGTAATTCCCTCGGCGTCTCTAGCTCTGATGGCTGGTATACCTCGGACACGTCCAGGCGGTCCCCAGCTTTCAATGCGCGGCCGTCCTTGCCACCAAAACCGCCTGGTAAATAGGTTGATCGAGAGCCAAGAAACTCATCAGCCTGTAATTGGCCTGAAACGGATAGATAAACGCGGCAACCTGCACGTACCGGCCCAATTGTAAGGCGGTCGCCTGCATTTGCCTTGAGCGTTTTATGTGACGGCACTCCCTGCCCCGACAGCTTCGTTTCCACCGCTGCCCCGGTGATTGCAAAGCTCATGGGCTGGTTAAAAACAAATTCGGCCCCGCCAAATGTAATCTCAAGACCGGCCTGATCAGCAGGCGCTGATACCAACTTATTGGCAAGGCTCAACGATAGCGCATCGGCGGGTCCACTGGCTGGCACTCCAAAATGGCGCAACCCGGACCGTGCGCGCCCCTGCACCGTCGTCTGAAGGCCGGGATTGATGACGGTTAAACTCATCTCACATCCACGCGTTTCAGTCGGACGCGCTGACCATTTTTTAGAAGAAAAGGGTTCTCGCGTTCAGGATCAAACAAGGGCGACACCACACGCCCCACAATCGACCAGCCACCCGGACCAGCAAGCGCGTACGTACCGCATTTTCCACCGGCGATTCCCAGCGAACCTGCAGGCACGTTCTGACGCGGCGTCTTTAAACGCGGCACACTCATCGAGTCGTCCAATCCAGACATATAGGCAAATCCGGGCGTGAACCCCATCATATCGACACGTAGTTCAGCCGATACCAGGCGTTGAATAATCTCGTCTTCCGAAAGAGACAGCGCCGCGCTGATATCTTTCAAATCCAGCGCATCGGCTTGTGAAAAACTAACAGCTAAATCCAGTGGTTCTTCCAGCTCCTCAGAGCCAGCAACCAGCATGTCTTCGGTCAGACCAGAAAGAAGCCCCAGCGCTTCGTCAGGCAAATATTTGACCGGGTCGAACTGCACGACACAATCTTCAATGCCATCCACAACCGCCAGCCAGTCTTCAGAATTCCGTAAATTCGATGAAACAGCCCTCAGTTCGGCAACAGCAGCGCCAGAAATACGAATGCAATCATCGCCCAACAGCTCAACCATAAAGCGGTCCGCCAGTTTCACTTAAAAGGTCTCCCATTTCATCGTGAACCCATTCTCGATGAGTGCTGTTTTAATAAGCTCGGCAGTCTGTTCCGCACCTTTAGTGTCCCCATGAACGCATAAGGTTTCAAAGTGAATTGCGAGAGACTCCCCATCCGGCATAGGCAGGCTTCCATGCGTCATGGCAAGCGCCTGTCGGATTTTAGACGCGTTATCCTCAATGACCGCGCCTTCCATTGTGCGGGGCATCAGACTGCCATCTGGCATATAAGCACGGTCGACAAACCCTTCTCGCACATAAGCCAGCCCGAGCTTTTTGGCCGCTGTCTGCAACTCAGTGTTAGGCGGTCCGACGAGTGTAGGGATGTCATTTTCCGCACACACTTCAGCGACTAGCATCGCAAGCCCTGCGTCTTTCGCCGCTGTATTATACAGCGCGCCGTGGGGTTTCACGTGCCCCAGTGTTAACTCGACTTTTTCGGCGATCTGGGAGAGCCGCCCAACCTGCTGATTTAAAGAGGCTTTCAAATCAGCCAACGGGATATCCATTGCGCGCCGGCCAAACCCTTCGCGATCAGGATAGGAAGGATGCGCCCCACAATTCCGCATCAACTCCCAACATAGCTTCAGCGTTTCAAACATGGATTCATCATCGCCAGCGTGCCCGCCACAAGCGATATTGCAGCCCTGCACGTGCCTTAGAATAGCGGCATCCAGAGCTCTGCCAGAAGGCCCCTCTAATTCGCCAATGTCTGCATTCAGTGAAGTGGTATTTTTCAAGGCCAGAATCCGGTTGCGAGTCCTATCCCCCTGACACCCATCAATAAGGTTATCAGAACTACGCCAATCCCCAAAATATTAGATAGGAGGCCATTCACATGATGTCCCAGAAGAGTCTTCTGGTTCATTGCAAACAAAAGGCTCCCTGCAATGACCGGCAGAAGCAGACCGTTTGCGATTTGCGCGACGAAAATGATCTGAGTTGGTAGAACGCCAGACACTGCTACAATCGTCCCAACAAGCAGGATCAGAAGCGCAATGCCTTTGAACAAGGTTTCTGATTTGCGTCTGTCGGCGAGCTTCACGATTTCGCAGACAGCATAAGCAGTCGCCATTGGCGCAGTCACCGCAGAGCTTACCCCCGCAGCAAGAAGTCCGAAACCGACCAGATAGCGGGCAAACGCTCCGTAAGTCGGTTCGATGGCGGCAGCCATATCAACCGCATTTGAAATACCGGCATTGTGACCAACCAGACTAGACGCAGCCGTGCTGAGGATCAGAATTGAAATCAAGCCGCCCAGCCCCACCGACAAATAGGTGTCTGACTGCGCCGCCTCTACTGAAGCATCATCGGTCTTGTTCCAGCGACTTTTCGCTGCTGCTGCATGCAGGAACAAATTAAAAGGGACTATCGTCGTACCGATCAGCGCGATGGCCGTGAACAATCCATTCTCAGGAATATGTGGCACCAGACCAGCTGCAAAAGCGGCTAAATCGGGCCGGACCAGCACGGCACTGATCGCAAAAGCAAGCGCCATCAGAACGACCAGACAGACCAGAACCTTTTCAATGAAACGGTACCCACCAAGTAACAACAGTGCCGCAGCAACGAGTGAGATCGCCATAACGATTTGTGACAACAATTGAGGGCTGGCCGCCTCTCCAATGATGGCCTCAAGCCCCAACGCACCGCCGGACAAGTTTCCGCCCTCATAAGCCGCATTGCCGACACCAAGCGCCAAAACCACCAACGCACCCAGAGCAAATTTCAGCAAAGGGTGTGGCGCACCCGCGAGCAAAGCTTCACCCAGCCCCAATTGTGCACCAGCGCCAAGCCGGGCCGACATTCACTGCAATATTATGGTTGCGACACTCGCAAAAACGAGTGCCCAGAGAAGCCCAAAACCGAAATTTGCGCCCGCCATTGTACATGCCGTCACTGTTCCAGGGCCAATAAACGCCGCAGCGACCAGCGCGCCAGGACCGATGGTAAGTTTCATATGTGCTCCCCTGAAGATCAGCTATCTCTAGCGGATTCTTGGCGCAACCCAACACAATGCCCGCACCTCTACGCACGAGCCCCGGTCCGGTAAGCAGCGCGCATACTTTGTAACTTCGCGCACCGTACCCGCAAAATGCACGGGACTGTTTGTCAGACATCGCTCCGCTATAACACTGCGCCATAAACCCGTCCGGTCGGGTCACTGTTGTGTTTCAGGGCTTGTAGAAGCCGGAAAGACATCTCACCTTCTGAGCAAGCAACTTTCAGGATTCTCACATGCGCCTACAGCTTTCCACATGGCCGGAAGTCGAAACTTATCTCGAAAAATCCAAAGCGATCCTCATTCCGGTGGGGTCGACTGAGCAACACGGGCCCAACGGTCTGGTCGGTACTGATGCTCTCTGCCCGGAAATCATTTCCTTCGCTGCGGAAGACAAAGCAGACATGCTCATCGGACCAACCTTCTCGGTGGGGATTGCACAACACCATCTGGGTTTTCCCGGCAGCATGACGCTTCGACCGTCGACCATGATCGCGGCCATGAAGGACTGGACAGATTCCCTTACCCGGCATGGGTTTGAACGCATTTTCTGGTTCAACGGACACGGCGGCAACACAGCCACGCTTCAGGCGGCGTTTGCAGAGATTTACGCAGAACGCAGCATGGCAAGAGAGGGCTCAACACCTTTCGCAGACCTGCGCCTGAAAGCCGTAAACTGGTGGGAGATGCCAGGCGTCATGGACGTTTGCCGCAAGCAATTCCCTGTCGGTGATGGAATGCACGCAACCGCTTCCGAGGTCGCCGTCACCTATGCAGGCTACCCTGATCAAGTCCGCAATGTGGAAATGTCACCGAAAATCGCCCCGGTTGGAGGCTTCCGCGATGCCGCAAACTATCGTGAAACTTTCTCAGATGGTCGGATCGGCTCTGATCCCGCCCAGGCCACTGTATCCAAGGGCGAAATAATCATTGAAGCAGCCTCTTCATCGCTGGCCAAACTGTTCACGAGCTTCGCGACTGAAGACTAACTATAGTGCATCAGAACATCGTCGATGGCGCGCTCTAACTGTTTCAGCGTAGAGAGCGTCGTCACGGTGGAACAGTGTGGCTGATAGCGCAACATTTCACTATCACCGGTTCCCCAAAGCGACTTAGCCTCAGGGTTGAGCCAGACAATTCGTTTGCAGCGCCCTGCAGCATCCTCGAAAATATCAAGCCGTGGATCACCGTGATTGGACCGGCCATCACCCAGAACGATAATCGTCGTGCGGCGGTCAATCTTGTTCCAGAAATCCACCCGAAGATCTGACAACGCCTGACCATAATCTGTTGAACCCCAGCCAGCGTCATCCAGAATTCGCTGCATGGCGTTATCAAAGCCATCCAGACTCGTATCGAGATATGGGCCCACATCCTTCAGGCGCGCTGAAAACGCATAGGTATACAGGTCCGGCACCACGTCGCGCATACAGTACAGAAACAGAAGCAGGAAACGCACATATTGAGCTACAGAACCTGACACATCACAGATCAGGACAAGCTTAGGCCTGTCTTTCCGGGTCTGCTTCCAATGCACATCGAACGGAATGCCATCGCGGCCCGCATTGGCCCTCAATGTGCGGCGAATATCTATCTGACCACGGTTTTTCTGACGCTTTCTTCGCGAATGTTTGGTCACAAGCCGTTTAGCAAGCTTTTCGACCAACGGCTTCATGCGGTCGAGGTCCGACCGGTCCATTTCATTGATCCGTTTTTCGGCCAGAAAGTCTTCCCGGAATTGCTGAGTGGCTCCAGCGCCGAAAACGTCAAACTGACGTTTTGCATATTCGACTGCACGCGCGGTCATCTTGCGGCGTGCCTGCATCATGTCTTCTGCTGTCGCATCGCCCTCAGGCGTATGCTCCTGCAGACGCTCAAGCAGATCCTTTTCCATTTTTGCTACGCCCATGGCCTTGAGCATTTGCTGCGCAAAATAGCTTGTCTGCGTAGAAAAGCGGATATCCTGAAGCCCGACCTCCTGTCCCGCCTTTTCGAGGGCGATCTCTATTGAGCTCTCATCTCCACCAGCCAGATCCATGAAATCCTGCGGCGCTTCATGGCCTTCTGCTTGCGCGTCATCGCCTTCGCTTTGAGATGAATTTTCACTGCGCCGTCTGGAGAAGAACAGATCGAACAAGCGATCATAGGTGAGCTTTTCCGTTTCTGATTTTGCTAACACATTGCGAAGTGAAATCTTCAGTCGCCCACGATCCTGATATCCGACAAGATCAACCGTGCGCGCAGCATCAATCGTCTCGGCCGGAGACACATTCACGTCCGCCGATCTCAGCGCGCGGACAAAATCGGTGATTGTCCGCTCAGCTGTCATGAGAAATTCGGATAGCCAGACTTCAATCGCGTCTCATCAGACGCTGTTGCCGCTTTGCGCGCCATTGATCCCAGAGACTTGGACACAGCATCAATATCGCTCTCATATTTGAGCAAGACGTTCAGCGTCTTTCGGACCAGCGTTTCATCAAGTGAATCGGCATGCATCAGAAGTAGCGTCCGCGCCCAGTCGACCGTTTCAGAAATCGAAGGACGTTTTCGCAGGTCCTGGTCCCGGAGGTCCTGCACAAAGGCCACCAATTGCTTGAGCAGGCTTTCAGAAATATCCGGCACACGCGCACCGACGATCTGACGCTCACGCTCCGCGTCCGGAAAGCCGATAAACAGATGCAGGCAACGCCGCTTCAGCGCATCCCCGAGATCACGTACATTGTTCGATGTCAGAATGACGATCGGCGGAACTTTCGCGCGGATCGTACCCAGCTCTGGAACTGTCACCTGATAGTCCGACAGCACCTCCAATAGGAAAGCTTCAAATTCTTCATCTGACTTGTCGATCTCATCGATCAGCAGAACCGAACCCTCTGGTTGCTCCATCGCACGCAGCAATGGACGCGGCTCGAGAAATTGGTGAGAGAAGAACAGGTCCTCAAAACTGGTCAGCTTATCGGTCAGGTCAGAAATGGTTCCTGCCTCGCCAACAACTTCGTTGAGACGGTCTTTCAGAATTTGCGTGTAGAGCAGCTGTTTGCCGTATTTCCACTCATAGAGCGCTTTGCTCTCATCAAGACCTTCATAACACTGGAGACGCTCAAGCGGAGCATTCAGATACTTCGCCAATGATTGAGCGAGATCGGTTTTACCGACACCGGCAGGACCTTCAATGAGAACCGGCTTACGTAGATGGATTGCCAGAAAAATCGCCGTCGAAATATCTTCGCTGGAAATATAGCCTACCGATAGCAGGCCTTCGGATACAGCCTCAGCAGACGAAAGCGAGCTATAGGCTGAACTGATCATGTTCGGATCGTGCGTCATAGCTCATGGGTATGGGCTGCATTTGGATAGAGCAAGCTATTTCCGACTATGCCCCTGCGTCACCCAAATGAGATTTCTCAATATTTCAAACCATTCCCGGACCTGCCTCTACGGCACGGATTGATTGGGGCAGGCTTTTGCATGAAGCTCAGCGCAAAATACATAATATCAAGGGAGAGAGACATGCCTGACGCTTTCATTATTGATGCCGTTCGTACACCACGTGGAATCGGCAAGGTCGGAAAAGGTGCACTCGCAGACCTTCATCCTCAGCATCTCGGCGCCACCGTCCTTAAAGCGCTTCAGGACCGCAATGACCTGAACACGGCAGAAGTCGACGACATTATCTGGGGAACCTCCTCTCAGCGGGGGAAACAGGGCGGCGATCTTGGCCGTATGTCAGCATTGCTGGCGGGCTATGATCTGCGCGCATCAGGTGTCACGCTTGACCGGTTTTGCGGCTCGGGAATTTCGGTAGCCAATATGGGCGCCGCATCCATCATGTCAGGTATGGAAGATGTCGTCATTTCCGGGGGCACCGAAATGATGTCCTATACCGCAGCGACCGCAGACCGCTCGAAAATGCCAATGCTGGATGGCGACAACCCGCAGCTTCGCGCGCTTCGTCCACAATCAAATCAGGGCGTTTGTGCGGATGCTATCGCGACAATGGAAGGCATTTCACGTCAGGACACTGAAGACCTGGCGCTGGAAAGTCAGAAACGTGCTGACAAGGCTATTAAAGAAGGCCGGTTCGATAAGTCACTCGTCGCGGTCAAACGAGAAGACGGCTCAGTAGCACTGGACCGCGAGGAATTCCCTCGCCCCGGCACGACGCGTGAAGGCCTTGCCGGTCTGAAACCAGCCTTTGAAATGCTCGCAGACATTCCGATCGACGACAATGGCAACACATATCGCTCACTCATCAACGCCATTTATCCTTCGCTGGACATTCAGCACATCCATCATGCCGGCAACTCATCAGGCGTGGTTGATGGCTCTGGTGCCATATTGATGGCGTCGAAAGACTATGCGGACAAGCAAGGCTGGACACCGCGCGCACGCATCGTTGCGATGGCAAATATGGGCGACTGCCCTACGCTGATGCTGAACGCTCCAGTCCCGGCTGCAAAGAAAGTGCTTCAGAAGGCCGGTCTGACTACCGACGATATCGATGTCTGGGAAATCAACGAAGCCTTCGCTGTAGTTGCCGAGAAGTTCATTCGCGATCTGAAACTCGACCGTGACAAAGTGAACATTAATGGCGGCGCCATGGCACTCGGCCACCCGATTGGCGCGACAGGGTCCATGCTTATCGGCACTGCGTTGGATGAGCTTGAACGTTCAGGCGGACGCTATGGGCTCATCACAATGTGCGCAGCTGGAGGCATGGCTCCGGCAATCATTATTGAACGCATGGGCGCGTAATTAATCAGCTTTTCGGTGCCTCAGGGCCTTCGATCGTTTCGGAAGTTTCATCCCCTTCCGCTTCCTCTGAAGGTTCTGGCGCTGAATCCTGCAGATCGGCTTCGATTTCGGTCTCCTCGACCGGTTCGGGTTCAGCCTTTGGGTTAGTGAGCTCGGCCGTAATGAATGCGACCAGGCCAGACACCCCGATATAGAGGAACAATATTATCGCGCCGTATAGGAGCAGTGTTGAAACCGATTGCAAATCAAACAGCAACGGTAGCGCAAAGCGCAAAGATATAATCAAAGCAATCGCGACCAATGCGATATCCAGCACCTTATTCGATCCGGTCGATAGCACAGCCCGATAAACGGCAATGATCAAAGCGACGATCGCTAAGACCAATATCAAAATGTCGATCAGCTGTAGCTGGAACTGTGTCGCTATAATCAGGTTCGAAACGATAAAACTGATCGCTGCGACAATAGCGAGCACGTTCAGGCTGCTCTTTGGTGGCGGCATTTCAGACATGACGTTCCCCTTTCTAATTCTTTTCCGATGGCGCGAAATACCGTTGCATACGCGCCCGGAAATCCCCCGCTTCGCGCGCTGCCAGGTCGCCCCCCGTTGCTGATACCGGTTCAAACAAACCCGTCGCCGCAAATCGTCCCGTCGCGCCTTCCATCCAGTCACCCAAAGTGTTTTCTGGAGTGGTAAAATGACGTTGAGACATGACCTGAGAACTCGCACGCAAGACATCAAGAAGGTTCATGCCCCGCCCCTCAGTGTCAGAAACAATTTCCGCCAGGGTGAGCCCCAATTCCATGTCATTTGAGGTCATCGCAATGGTTTCGCCCCCACCGGCAGATGCGATGACTTCAATGGCAGTCTGAAGACTTTCATTCCCTTCGGGCGCAAGCCCCACCAGGAAGAACCGTGTGTTCGGGTCGCTGTCTTCCGGATTTCGGTTAGGGGTAAATAGCGCCGTTATTTCGGTGACCAGCTCCTGGTCAGGGCCCGTTACGCGCAACAGATAACGCCCCGCTGAGAGATTGTTAAACCTCAAAGTGCCTGAGGCCGAGTTCCAATTGGTTTCATACAGTCGGGTATTCGTGTTGCCCGAACTGTAGAGATAGGCGACCGGATGCCCCCCTGTTTCAGGCTCAATGGCCGCGAAGGTGAAAACAAGATCACCTTCAGCAGGAAGATCAACCTCAAGCCAGTCGACATCACCTCGATAAGTCTGTACCCCGGACACTCTTGTATTGATGGGAATAGGACGCGCCATATCGGGCGTGTCATTCGGCTCAAACGCATCGCCAAAATCACTTGTCATAAAGATCAGGCGCGTAGGCGTGACGACATTGTTATAGCTGTGAATCTGTACCTCGTACTCCCCGGCGCCCAGACGATTTCTCATGACATAAGCGTCTTCACCCGGCTCATAATACGGATCCTGACGCACAGTGGCGCCGGTACTGGAATTTACCACCTGCCCTGCAAATCGAACTGCACCAGAAACCTCATCTCGGGAGCGGATTACGAGAACTGCGGGCTCAGAAAGCGACAGATTGAAAATTCGAGGCGCTGTATTGATATCCAGATCAACTGGGAAGCTGCCTGCTGCGTCGGGAACACCGTCTATGCCGCGCCAGACCAGGTCCGCATCAGACAGTGGTTCAAGTGACAATTCGAACAGATAATCTGTTTCTGAAGCCTCCCCCGTAAAAGCCAGAAACAGTTCACCCGGCTCTATCTGAACGGATTGAGATACCGTCCCATCCTCAGACGTCACGGGCGGTGAAAAAATGAAATCCACATCGTCTCTGCGCCCCGTAACAATGGGAAACGCGCCAGCTGTAGGCCCAACATCATAGCGGATGGTCAGATTACCGGGGCGGAAGATTTCCAGCCGATACCAGTCCACATCATCATCGGTTTGAAGCTGCGTACTCATCGGGAAATTTAAATATCCGGGGCGTGCAAACCGTATATCATCGTCTGCTTCCTGAGCGCCCATGGGCAGCCCGATCACACAAGCCAACATCGCCAGAATTCGAGGGATATGGAAACAATACCTTGCCATCAATCCAGCGCCTCGAAGGCAAGGCGTTGAGCTTCCGCGCGAGCCGACTGATAATCACTGCCTGAAAGCTGTGCCCATTCCGACCTTATTCGATCCATGCCGGATTGACCGCGGATACACATAGCAAAGTCGAGCGTATCAGAACTGAATGCCCGCTGATTCTGACCAAAGCTCCTGCGGGTTTCGCCGTCTGCCGTGCTCGTCTGGCCGTAATAGGTGTAGAACTTATTCTCGGTAACCTGAGCGGCACATTCATTGTCTCGCCCCCATTCACGGAAGCGGGTTTCGACCAAAACGAATGTAGGAAGTTCGCCGCGACCAGTCTGCTCTACACGCCAGGCAACGCGTTCGTCCGGCTGAACCTCGACAATCTGTTCTTCTGCTGGCTGAGGCGTTTCAGACGGGGCCGCGTCCGAAGGGCTGTGTTCCGCCCCGTCTGCATGACTGTTTGATATGTCGCCCAAAATGTCTGCGCGATCTCTGAAACGTGCAGCCGCTTGTTCCGGGTTTCCGCCTTCGCACGTCTGCTCGCCATCGGTCAGAACGATAAGGCTGCGGCGGTCAAAATGAGCGGCTTCCAACAGATAGTCACCAGCCAGCGATATGGCTTCTGCAAGTGCGGTAGAGGAGTTGTGCTGAATACCGTCAATAACGCTCAGCACTTGTGACTTGTCTCGGGTAAAGTCCTGCAGCAGTCGCACATCTCCGCAGGAAAAAAATGCGTATACGGCGATCTCGTCACGATCATTCATACTCGCCAGAAAACTTCGTGCGCTTCGGCGGACATTTTCCAGTCCCTCACCTTCCATTGAACCAGACGCATCGACGACGAACATATAGCTGGTGCCGCCGGTTTGTGTGGCATTCAGCTCATGCCAGCGGTCTTCACCTCCAAGACCAGAATTAGGTCCACCACGCGTTTCTTCTGAATAGGTCCAATAGCCTCCCGCATTTGTACGCGCTGCAGTACGAGGATCAGCATCATTCAGACGTCCTGCCGCATCTATTGCGCGAACACGTAAGGGTAATGGTTCACCTGAATTCACCAGGCCGCGTAGTGGGCGTAGCGCAAATGTACCGCTCCAGCTTATGCCTGCTCCCGACATATTTGCGAGCACAGCTCCCTCAATATCTGGCAGAGGCAATCCATTCCCCACAGGGCCATTATTCACTGCGACGGCAGGACCGCCTCCTATTTGTACCGTCGGAGGGTCAGCCAACGGTTGTGTAAATTCGACTTCTATACGCGCTTCGCCGGATCCACGCACAACAAGTCGATTATTTACCTGAACAACCATTTCGCGCACTGCAGCGCCAGGCAGCTCTTGTCGCAATTCCCTCACTCTGTCAGTGGTGGTTCTTCGTAAGGCCTCCAACCGATCCAGATCATCATCGACCATGCTAACAAAGTGTCGATAGCCATCCCGCATGGATTCCCAATAACGGATTTGCGCCAGATCGTAGGCCATGGCGATATCCGCATTTGTCTCCCAGATATGCCCCACCAGAAGGGTTCGCGCCCATGAATTCTCCCGGTCTCGAATAGCGCTATTAAGGTCCTCTAATGCCCAACCCGCGATGGCCGATGCCTGCATCTCATATTGCCGACGGGCGTTTATCGAAGCGGTAAAGTCGAGCACGTCAGTATTGTAGGCCTCTACCCGCCTCACGGCCCGCCTCATCCGCTCATCAAAACGACGCTGGTCGGCATCGTTATATCGTTCCTGACGCGAATGCGCGAAGAGAGAACCATCGGCCGCGCTACTCGCCCCGCTATACATCTGGTAACCACTCAATAAGGCCGCCGTAGGCTCCGCAAGACGGTTGGCTTGCGCAAGCATAAGCTCAGCTGATCGCAACTGTGCTGTTGATCCAAAGAAGACCTGAACCCGCCGCGCATAGGCAGGCCATTCAAGAATGTTTGGCAGGCCGGAAGGGCCAATCGTCAACCCGACATTCAATGCAGTCTGACGGACGGTTTCTCTCGCGACAAAACGACCGATCGCCATTCGGGTAACGACCAAGCCTTCATCAGCCGCCACAGCGAGCATGGTGGTCGTGCCCTTATACACCCCTTGCACAATGCTGGCAGGAGTGGCGACCAGAAGCAGGACCTGACCAAGATTGTAGAGATTGTCCGACCAGTAAATGACCGAGTCATTCCACTCGAGTTCTTCCCTGAGCCCGGGCAATTCGTTCACGGCTGTGTTTACGGTGCGCTGATATACGACGCGTTCTTGTCGAAGCTGTGCTTCGATATCATTCAGCCCTGAAAGCTGCGTTTCAAGATCCCTGATCAACGCTAAAAGTAATTCATATGCCTCGGTATTGTCCTGCCAACTCGCCCGATAAATTTCACTTCCGTCCTGTGTGACACGGACGCTTTGCAAGAAGCCGGGCGCTTCGGTTTCTGAAACAGCAGCCGCACGCTCGAGCAATTGCCCAAGCTCTTCCTGAAGCGCCTGTGCACGATCTTGCGCCCGCGACACTGATCCGTTCGCCGCTTCCAGCCGCTGTTCGGCTGTCCGAAGTTGTTGTCTTGCTCGTTCAACCGCTGCTACAGCCCGATTTATATCTTCGAGCCGCGAATTACTGGCACGGGCATATCGCTGCGCCTCTTCATCAAGCTGCTCAGATAAAGAACGAATTTGAGCCCGGAGACGGTTTCGTTCTGCTTCGCTGGATGCCGAAGACAATTCCTGTCTCAGACTGTTCAACACGTCCTGACTACCCGACAGATAGCTCGCTGCAGATTGGGATGACAGTGAACGGTCTTGCGCCCTTCGCCTTTGGCTCTCAGCCGTATCCAACTGGTTCTGCGCCGTCTCGACTTGAGCTTCTGCCTCAGCTACCACGCTTGTAGCGGACGTGATATCGTTTTCGACGGCGGCTATTTCCGCGCGTTTGTCGGCAATCTGGCTGTAAATTTCACGGACAGCAGCATCATCCTGCGCATCGGCCGTTGCACTTGCGAATGAAAACCAGGTCACTGCGAACGCAAGGAACAGACCTCGTCGCATAAAATTTTCCGGAAGTGTCGGCACAGAAACCATATCTTCCCACCCGCGTGCAGAGTTCGCCGGTCACCGATGAAATCCGCGTTCGTCCCGCACGCATCATGCATTCTAATCATGTTTATTTCAAGTAAGGCGGAAATATCTCACAGAAAACAACGCAAATACCATCTCGTCTGCACGCATGGCTCCAAACTCCATGAATAGGCGGAATTCGTTTTTTGAATGACCCCGGCAATTCCCATTCCGTTCAATCTCTTCTACAGAAGAGACAACGAATGAAGTGACATACACTCGAGGGAGATACACATGGCAGACACAGGCAGCACTCCACAACTGGATACCCACTCTCCGGAGATGAACGATCTTCGCATGTCAGACGCGGCACGCCCGCTTTACGAGCATGTAAAATCCTTCATCGCCGAAGTCGTTGAACCTATGAGCGTGGAATTCCACCGTCTGGGTGAAGGCAAAACAGACCCTTGGAGCTATGCCCCGGGTCAGCTGGAAGCGCTGGAAGCGGCTAAAGACGAAGCGAAAAAGCAAGGTCTCTGGAACTTCTTCCTGCCGGACGCACACACAGGCGAAGGCCTCAAAAACCTCGACTATGCCTATATTGCTGCAGAGCTTGGCAAAAACCCGCTTGCATCTGAAACCATGAACTGCGCGGCGCCAGATACCGGCAATATGGAAGTTCTGGAACGCGTCGGCACGCCAGAGCAAAAAGAGAAATGGCTAAAGCCACTCCTGAACGGTGAAATCCGTTCTGCTTTCGCGATGACCGAGCCTCACAACGCGTCTTCTGATGCACGCAACATCTCAATGACCGCCGTGCTTGAAGGCGATGAGTGGGTCATCAATGGTGAGAAGTACTATATTTCTGGTGCAGGCGACCCACGCTGCCGCATCATGATCTGCATGGTCAAAACCAGCCCCGATGCCGAACCACACAAACAACAGTCTCAAATTCTGGTCCCACTGCCGCATCCGGGCGTAACGATTGTCGACGGCATGATGGTGTTCGGCGACTATGATGCCCCACACGGTCATATGCATCTGAAGTTTGAAAATGTGCGCGTGCCGAAAGAAAACATGCTGCTCGGTGAAGGCCGCGGTTTTGAGATTTCTCAGCTGCGTCTTGGTCCAGGCCGTATTCACCACTGCATGCGCTCTCTTGGCTCTGCAGAGCGCGCGCTCGACCTCATGGTTCGCCGCGGTCTTGCTCGCACAGCGTTTGGTCAGCCACTCGTCAAACTGGGCGGCAACCGAGAGAAAATCTCCCGCGCACGTATCGAAATCGAAGCTATGCGCATGATGGTTCTCAAAGCTGCGAAAGCTATGGACGTGCTCGGTAATAAGGAAGCACGTGTCTGGATTTCCATGGTGAAAGCTATGGTGCCGGAAAAAGTCTGCAACATCATTGACGATGCGATTCAGATGCATGGCGCGACCGGTGTTTCGCAATGGTCTCCACTGTCACGCATGTATGCCCAGCAACGTACTCTGCGCCTTGCTGACGGACCTGATGAAGTCCACCACATGGTCGTTGGACGAAATGAAGAACGCAAATACTCTGGCGACGACACAGAAGACCCGGTTCTGGCGGCTGTCTGGCGTAAATAGTCTTTGCGAATTGATCAGAAACAAAGAACGCGCGGCCACGGTCGCGCGTTTTTCATTTCTACTATCACCACCGGCATCATTCATCACGCCTTTGCGACTGGTCGCCCACGCCCGATGAGATTACACTGAACGAATGATCGCCTCTCCCCACGCCTATGATTCACACGTGCTGGACGTCGTCTCAATGCTTTTGAGCTGGGTCGAAGCCGGAGAGAAAGCCGCATTGGCCCTGATAACCGAAACGCAAGGCGGCGGGGTCCGCGCGCCCGGCGCGCTGATGGCGATCTCCGAAAAGGGTAAGTCCTGCGGTTACCTGTCAGGTGGCTGTATTGACCAGGATGTGATCGGACACGCCCAAACCGTCATCGAGACAGGTTGTCAAAAATCTCTTCATTACGGCGCAGGGTCGCCGTTCTTGGACCTGCCGCTCCCCTGCGGCGGTGCCATTCACCTCACGATTATTCCCGCAACAGACATTTCGACGCTTCTATCCGTTCGTGACGAGTTGATATCTCGCAGTCCAGTCGGCCTCGACCTCGACGAATCCAGAGGGCTTACCATTTCGAAGGGTTATCTGGCCGAAACCGCTCAGTTCACCTACGCACCAAAACTAAGGCTTAGAATATCAGGCCGGGGCGCAGATTGCCTTGCGCTCGCACGTCTCGGCAGTGCAAGCGGATACGATATTCACCTGCAATTGCCTGATCCTGACGACTACGCTGCAGCGCAAAACATCGGCACAGCAAAACTTGAGCTACTCACGACACCAGATACTCTTCCTGATGTGTCGGACGACGCCTGGACAGCCTTTGTCCTCATGTTTCATGACCGGCATTGGGAAGTAAAATTGCTGCAGCAATCTCTGCAGCAAAATGCCTTCTTCATTGGTGCGGTCGGCAGTCGCCGAACCCATCTGGTTCGCTGTCAGGACCTCTCCGAAAGCGGGGTACCGTCCAATCAAATCGCTCGAATTCATGGACCTGTCGGGCTTGTTCCATCACTTCGGGATTCCTCATCCATCGCCGTGTCAGCGCTCGCAGAAATCATCTCCTGCTTTCAGAAGAACACGCACAATGTCTACGCCAATTCGGCCTGCATACTGCTGGCTGCCGGTCAGTCCGTGCGTTTTGAAAATGGTGACAAATTGCTGGCTGAGCTCGACGGCCTTCCCGTTCTCAAACACACAGCAGCTCTATGTGATGACAAACGCTTCAAAAGCAAAATTGGCATTACAGGCCGCAGAGAGACAGAGCGGCAATCCATACTTCGCCAGCATGCATGGAATATAGTAGAAAATGTTGCGGCCCAAGAGGGGCTGGCCTCATCGCTGCGCCTTGCCATTCAAGTTGCTCAGGCACAGGCTGACATTCAATCGGCTCTCGTTCTGCTGGGCGACATGCCCTTCGTTCCATCGGACCATATTGAACGCTTGTATCAGGCGCTCGAACCGGGCGTGAGTGCAGTCATCTCCCGCAATGGTGACGTTATTTGTCCGCCCGCCCTTTTTTCACGTGCCGTTTTTGAAAACATTCTGGCAGCTGATGGAGACCGCGGAGCAAACGCGATTTTCAAAGACCTTCAAAACACACGTATTGTTGACCTCGACACAACTGCCGCAGCAGACATAGATACGGTGAGTGATCTGAAACGTCTTGAAGGAACGATTCTTGGCTGACGACATGCCACATAAGAATCCAGCCGAACTGATCGATCAGTTTGGACGCAAAATCTCATACCTCCGTCTGTCTGTGACCGACCGGTGTGACTTGCGTTGCACATATTGCATGTCTGAACACATGACCTTCCTGCCAAAGAAAGATCTGCTCACTCTGGAAGAGCTATCCATTCTTTCCAATGCATTCATCGATCGGGGCGTTCGTAAGATACGTATCACCGGCGGAGAACCACTGGTCAGAAGAGACATCATTTCATTGTTTGATACGTTGGGGCGCCGTCTTGGGTATGAGCTGGACGAGCTTACGCTCACAACAAACGGCACACTTCTGCCACGCTATGCTAAGGATTTGTACGCGTCAGGTGTTCGGCGCATCAATGTCTCGCTGGACTCTATTGACGAGAACAAGTTCCGAACAATTACCCGGACAGGAAATCTGAAAACCGTCCTGAATGGGTTAGACGCTGCACGTGAAGCAGGACTAAAGGTCAAGCTCAACACAGTTGCCCTGAAAGACCAGAACACGGCGGAACTTCCGCAGATGATTTCCTGGGCCCATGCTCAGGGCTTTGACATGACCCTGATCGAGGTCATGCCATTAGGCGAAACCGGCGAAGACCGTTTTGATCAATACATCCCCCTACCCGCGATCAGAGAGCAGCTGGAAACGCAATGGACGCTGACCGACCTTCCATCGGTCGACAATAATGCTGGCCCGTCCCGTTATGTGCGCATTGAAGAAACGGGCGGCAAGCTGGGCTTTATCACCCCGCTCACCAACAATTTCTGTGCCGGGTGCAACCGTGTACGCGTTACCTGCACCGGACAGATTTATATGTGCCTTGGGCAGGATGACAGCGTCGACTTACGTGCAGCATTGCGTTCAACAGATGCGCCGGGCGCAGCACTAAATGCAGCGCTGGACCGTGCAATGATCGCCAAACCAGAACGCCATGAATTTGAAATCGGTCCCGATGGTCAGAACTCCGGCGTATCCCGACACATGTCCATAACGGGAGGCTGAGCCATGGCTGAAATCTTATATTTCGGTCGCATGAGTGATGTAACAGGCATGCTATCGGAAACCGTATCGCTGCCCGACAATGTCAGGACAACATCGGACATTCGTCTCTGGGCGGAAAGTCGGTTCAAGGCGGATGGCGCTTTTCTTGAGCCAACGGTGCGGCTGGCCATCAATAGCGAGATCGTAACCGACCCTTTCCCAGTGAACGCCGGCGATGAGATCGCCTTCATGCCTCCAGTGGGCGGTGGCTGATATGTCAGTGATTGTGTCAGAGGATGCACTGAACGCAGGAACATTGCTTTCTCAGTTCGAGGCAAACACCAAAAATGCGGGCGGCGTTGTGAGCTTTTCCGGAATTGTGCGAGGCCAAAAGGGCGAAAACAAAGTGCGCGCTCTCCTGTTACAGTCCTATTCCCCGCTTACGGAAAACGGCATTCAGGCCGCAGTCGAAGACGCAAAACAGAGATGGCCACTCACCTCAGTTTTGGTCCACCACCGGATTGGAGAAATCCAGGTTGGTGAAACCATCGTGTTCGTCGCCACTGCGTCAGAACATCGTCGCGACGCGTTTGAGGCCGCCGACTTTCTAATGGATTATCTGAAGACCGAAGCCGTCTTCTGGAAAAAAGAAATCACCGAAACCGCTGAGACCTGGATCGAGCCTCGCAAAGAGGACTATCAGGACAAGCTCCGCTGGAACTGAACAGGACGCACGACATGCCCGGCATTGATGACACTCTGACCTTCAAGCCCGTACGGATCGCTATTCTGGTGGTCAGCGATACGCGTACTTTTGAAACGGACACGTCCGGTCAATTGCTGGCAGACCGCCTGACAGAAGCTGGCCATACGCTGGCCGACCGTAAAATCGTTCGCGATGATACGGCTAAAATTCGGTCCACCGTGCAGGGCTGGATTGCTGATCCGGAAATCGATGTCGTCATCACAAGCGGCGGCACCGGCCTGACCGGACGAGACATCACACCTGAAGCCCTGGTTCCGCTCTTTGACAAAATCATTGAAGGCTTTTCTGTGGTTTTCCATCAGGTAAGCTATCAGAGTGTAGGCCTCTCGACGTTACAATCGCGCGCGGTCGCAGGTCTGGCACAAGGGACTTTTATCTTCTGCCTGCCAGGCTCGACCGGTGCAGCAAAAGACGGTTGGGACAAAGTCATCTCCTTCCAGTTGGACAGCCGATACCGGCCATGCAATCTGGTCGAGATCATGCCTCGCCTCATGGAGAAATAATCCATGTCCGAGCTCACACACATCGGTCCCGATGGACGCGCCAGAATGGTCGACATTTCCGATAAAGCCACAACAGACCGTCTGGCAATTGCCCGCGGCAAGATATTCATGCAGCCCGAAACACTGTCGCTTTCATTAGGTGGAACGACCAAAAAAGGGGACCCCGTCGGCATATCCGAACTGGCTGGCATCATGGGCGCAAAGCGCACATCGGACCTGATTCCACTGTGCCACCCACTCCCCCTGACGAGTGTTAAAGTCGAAATCGGACCAGATGAAACTCAATCTGCGCTTATTGTGACAGCACGCGCTAAAACCAGCGGCCAGACGGGCGTCGAAATGGAAGCTTTAACCGCAGTGTCCATTGCCTGCCTTACTCTCTACGACATGCTGAAAGCGGCAGATAAGGCCATGAAAATCAGCGATATCGAGCTTATTGAAAAGCTGGGTGGAAAGTCTGGTCATTATCAGAAAACTGAATCGCCATAGCCTCAACAGTGCGCAGCAAGCGAAAATCTAAACATGGTTATGACATTTTCGTGAGCGGTAGGCAGCACCAATTTTTTCGATTATCGTGATGGTTAAACGCGGGATATTCGCTCTTCGGAAATAGCGGATATCCAGATCACAATCCGTCACGGCTTAGGTGAGTTTGAACCTTCGCTGAGTGGTGCAGACACATACCCAGCGGATTAGGGACACTGGAAGCGCGAGAGAATGGGACGATTGAATATCAATGGCGAGATTGTTGAAGTCGAGTTTGACGACGACACGCCCCTGCTTTGGGTCTTACGTGAGCAGCTTGGCCTGACGGGCACGAAATTCGGATGCGGCGTCGCTCAGTGCGGCGCATGTACTGTCCATATTGATGGGCAGGCCATTCGGTCCTGCGTTTATCCGGCGTCTGCCATTACCGAAGCTGAGCAGATCACGACTATTGAGGGTCTCTCTGAAGCTGGCGATCACCCCGTACAGCAAGCATGGGAAGAACTCGATGTTCCTCAGTGTGGATACTGCCAACCTGGCATGATTATGGCCGTTGCTGGGATGCTGAACAACAATCCAGAAGCCAATGATGAAGACATCGATGCAGAGATCACCAATATCTGTCGTTGCGGCACATTTGGTCGCGTGCGCCGCGGTGTGCATCTCGCAAAAACCAAAATGGCGTAAGGGGAAAGATCATGGGTAAAACACTGACACTTTCCCGCCGCGGGTTCCTCGTCGCAACCGGCGCAACTGGCCTGACCCTTGGCGTGCTTGGCGCCTGTTCCGGACCATCTGACACTGAGGTCGATATTTCAAACCTCCCGCCAAACCCGGAGGTCAACGCATGGGTTCATATCGCCCGCGATGACACCGTTATAGTGCGGATCGCCCGTTCTGAGATGGGTCAGGGCACGCTGACCGGACTCGCTCAGCTTGTTGCGGAAGAACTTGGCGCAGACTGGGAAAAGGTGACCACCGAATACCCTACTCCGGGCGAAAACCTCGCGCGCGACCGCGTCTGGGGCGATTTCCTTACGGGCGGAAGCCAGGGCATTCGCGGCTCTCACCAATATGTCCGCGAGGGTGCCGCCGCTGCACGCATTATGCTCGTTCAGGCCGCCGCAGAGGAATGGGGCGTTCCTGCTGGCGAGTGCACCGTCAACAAAGGCGTAATCTCACATGCGGGCTCCGGCAATGAGACAAGCTTCGGCGCCGTTGCCGATGCCGCGTCCGAGCTGACACCTCCAACCGAAGTCACGCTGAAAGATCCATCTGAGTGGACAATTATCGGTCAGCCGCTTCCTCGTCTGGACACCAAGGATAAAGTCACGGGCGTGCAAAAATATGGTGCCGACCTGCAAATGGAAGGCATGCTAAATGCCTCCATCAAGGCAGCACCACGGCGCAACGCTACGCTTGCAAGTTTTGACGCATCAGCTGTGTCCGATATGCCGGGCGTCGTACGTGTTATGGCGGTGGGCGAGAATGCGGTTGCTGTCGTCGCAGACACCTGGTGGCATGCAAACAAAGCCCTGCAGGCATTGCCCATCGAATGGGAAGGCGGCGATGCCTTCAACTCTGCCGACTTCGAAGCAGAGCTTGTTGATGGCCTGACATCAGATCAAGCTGTCACCGGATATGAAGTCGGCGACGTGGATGAAGCGTTTTCGAACGCTGATCAGATCATCGAAGCCGTCTACAACATGCCGTTCCAGAGCCACGCTCCGATGGAGCCAATGAACGCGACTGCGCTATATACATCGGAAAAGTGCGAAGTCTGGTGCCCGACGCAAAACGGCGAAGCAGCTCTTGCTGCGGCGGCTCAAGCATCGGGCCTGCCAATTCAGCAGTGCGAAGTCTATAAATTGCTGCTTGGCGGCGGATTCGGCCGACGCGGCATGACAGACTATGTCACTCAGGCCGTTCTGATTGCTAAAGAAATGCCCGGCACGCCTGTCAAACTGCTCTGGTCACGAGAAGAAGATCAGGCACAGGGCTTTTACCACCCTACCACCAAAGCTCGCGTGCGTGGGTCACTCGACTCAGAAGGCAATCTGACCGGTGTGAATGTACGTATTTCAGGCCAATCCATTCTGGCCGGCATCATGCCGCAAGCGATTGTAAACGGTATGGATATCGCGACCTTCCAGGGGCTCGCTAACCCGAACAATCCACGTACCGCGGACCAAAGCCTGAAATATACCTTCCCGAATTTCCGCGCTGATCATGCGATGCGTAACCCGCCAGTTCGTCCGGGCTTCTGGCGCGGCGTAAACGCGAACCAGAACGCAATCTATCTCGATTGTCTGATGGATGAACTCGCAGAAGCCGCCGGTCGTGATCCACTGGAATTCAGACTTGCGCATATGCAAGATAGCCCGGAACTCGCAGGCGTTCTTCAGGCAGTTGCGGATACTGGAGGCTGGGGCAGCGATGATGGCAAACACCGGGGCCTCTGCGCATTCTATTCATTCGGAGCGTACACTGCAGCATGTGCGGAAGTGACGGTGGACGACAATGGCCAGCTAAAGATCGATCGGATTGTTGCTGCAACTGACCCTGGCTATGCCGTTAACCCGCAACAGATCGAAGCTCAGGTTGAAGGCTCTTTCGTATATGGCCTGTCTGCCATGCTGTACGGCAATATCACATTTGTAGAAGGCGAAGTGCAGGAAACGAATTTCGACACCTACAATGTGATGCGCATTTACGAGATGCCAGAGGTCGAAACGATCATCATGCCATCAGGCGGGTTCTGGGGCGGTGTCGGCGAGCCAACAATCGCCGTGGCCGCACCGGCAGTGCTGAACGCGATTTATGCAGCAACGGGCAATCGCGTGCGCGAGCTGCCACTCAATTATCGCAATTTGCGCGAGGCCTGATGTGATCGCATGGAAACATGCCACGATGATAATTCTGTCGGCAGCCGTGATGGGCTGCCGATCTCCCGTTGAACACCAGCGACTCACACCAACGGACCCAGTGGTTTCAGATTCCGACGATATTGAAGCGATTGCACTCAGTTGTTCAGGCTGCCATGCCGACGAAGCCCGACCGGGAATCCCCGCACTGAGCGGTTTGTCTTCCGGCGACCTCTACGACAGCCTTTCCTCATACAAGCGCTCAACGGATGGAAGCACTGTCATGCATCGTATTGCGCGAGGGTATTCAGACGAGGAACTTCAAAGGCTGGCAGAGCATTTTGGTGAGGAAAGCTGATATGCCGACGCAGCCATTCTTTCCCAACCGACGAGACCTCCTAAGCCTTATTAGCGCCGGCACGATAAGCGCGATGCTTCCAGCTAAAGTCTATGCTCAGACCCACGCTCGAATTGTCGTCATTGGCGGCGGGTTTGGGGGTGCGACAGCCGCTCGAGAGCTCAAGGCGTATATGCCAAATGCGCAGATCACCTTGATTGAATCCAACTCCGTCTACACCGCTTGTCCGTTCAGCAATCTCGTCATTGGCGGATTGAGGGATCTCTCAGCACAGAGATTTTCCTACGACTCATTATCGGCCAGTGGGGTGAATGTCGTTTTCGACACGGCCACGGATGTGGATGCCACAACGCAGACCGTCTCACTGTCGTCCGGAACATCGCTTTCATACGATCGCCTCATCTTATCACCCGGCATTTCAATTCGATGGAACGCCATTGAGGGATATGACGAAGAGGCCTCCGCCATCATGCCTCATGCCTGGAAAGCTGGCACCCAGACCACAGTGCTGCGCCAACAATTAGAAGCGCTCGACGATGGTGAAAACGTTATCCTGACGGCTCCTCCAGCCCCTTTCAGATGCCCGCCCGGACCTTATGAGCGCGCCAGCCTGATCGCCGCTTATCTGAAATCCAACAAACCACGATCGAAGCTCATCATTCTTGATGCCAAAGATCAGTTTTCGAAAATGCCACTTTTTCTCGAGGCCTGGGCCGAACACTATCCTGATCATCTGGAATGGCGCGGGGCTTCTGACGATGGACGTGTTTCACGGGTCTCGCCTTCCACGCGAACGGTTCATACTGATTTCGAAGATTTGTCTGCCGGGGTCGTCAATGTGATCCCACCACAAAAGGCCGGTACGATAGCAGAACGCGCAGGCGTAACGGATGCGACGGGCTGGTGCCCGATTGACGCTGTGTCATTTGAATCAAAATTGGTGGCTAGCGTGCATGTCATTGGCGACGCGACCATCGCGGCGCCCATGCCGAAATCTGCATTCTCTGCAAATCTTCAGGCCAAAGTTTGCGCTCTGGCCGTTGCCGAACTGATGAGTGGCCACAGCCCTTCGGCAACCACACTCGCCAACACTTGCTATTCCTATATTACCGAAGATCAGGCCATTTCGATTGTGGGCGTTTATCACAATGAAGACGGAGTTTTATCATCAGTCCCTGACGCAGGTGGCATCAGCCCACTTGCTGCCGACGCTGGCATCCGACAGCTTGAAGCTATTCAGGCAGCAAGCTGGTTTGAGACGATCACCGCGGAGGCGTTTGGTTGAACCCGAAGCCCCCTTTAAGCACTCTTCTGACGGCACTCGTCGTTGCGGCATGTCACGCTGATGCCCCTCGCCCGGTATCTTCGAACCAGATAATTGATGACGCCATTCCTCAACCTGTTTCCAATGTCGATGCCTCTGCCGAAATCGGGCAACAAGTCTTCTCTGACCGTGATCAGGGGCATTGTGTGCTTTGCCATGTTATACCAGCTGTCGACGCGCCGTTTCAGGGCAATGTTGGTCCGGAACTGACAAATATTGGAGACCGGCTCTCACCGGGACAGATCAGACTTCGCATAGTGGATGTGCAATCGATTTCCCCAGAAACTGTCATGCCCTCATATTATCGTATTCATGACCTATATCAGGTAGACGATGATTATGCAGGCCGCCCTATCCTCTCAGCCGATCAGGTCGAACATCTGGTTGCCTTTCTGTCAGTTCAGAAAGACGCTCAGTAATGCCTTCTGATTTACCGCACAGCCATGGCCGCAGACAGTTCCTGAAGCTCGGCAGCTCAGGTCTCGCTGTTGCTCTCATCCCCGTTTCAGCCTTTGCAGAAACCGATGACATGCTAGCCGCGCAGGCGGAGCTTTTTGGGGACCGTCCGGTTCAGACGGGCCGGGTTTCAGTCGACTTGCCGCCTATCGCTGAAAACGGATTTTCAGTTCCGATCAATATTCAGGTCGACAGCCCAATGACTGAAGATGACTACGTAAGTCAGATCGTCATCCTGTCGCCGCGCAATCCATTGCCAGTCCTGGCGCAATACCATTTAACGCCAAGAAATGGCCTCGCCGCTGTATCAGCGCGGATTCGGCTGGGCGGCACGCAGAGCATTCGCGTAATAGCCGAAATGAATGATGGAACGCTCTGGTCTGGCGAGAAAGAAACGCTCGTGACGCTAGCAGCCTGCGTTGTATTGTGAGCCCGTCATGACAACCATTCGCCTTTCCGTACCAGACACTGCCGAGCGCGACGAAATCATTCAGATACGCGCGATGATCCAGCACGACATGGAGAGTGGCTTTCGCGTGGGTGCGCGCGGCGAGTTTCTACCCCGCGATATCATCACCCGATTTGAATGCTTCTATAATGGCGACCAAGTGTTCGCTGCTGACTTTCATCCCGGTGTCGCGGCCAATCCATTTCTGGAGTTTCATGTCCGCGCAACAGACAGTGGATCGTTCGAATTTGTCTGGACCGACCAGCATGGTGAAGTCTGGACGGATACGGCCAGCATTCAGGTTTCCTGATGCGCTTGCTTTTTCTGTTTCTGAGCGGCTTTACGCTATCGGCATGTTCTGCGGCTGAACAACCCGCGCCCCGAAATCCCGGTTTGGACAGAGAAGAGATAGTTTCAGGTTCAGCCTTCCTAACCCCTGAAAGCCGCTCACTGCAGGCAGATAGTTTTAGCAATCCTGGATATCTTTGGGTCGATCGAGGCAGTGCTCTGTTTTCACAAACGCCCGAAGGCGGGACGCAAAGTTGTTCATCCTGTCACGAGGATGGAATGAGCGGCATTGCTGCCACCTATCCTGCGTTCGACGAACAGAACCAGACCCTCGTAAACCTTGAGGGCCGTATCAATCTCTGCCGTACACGCTATCAGAACAGCACGCCGCTCGAATATGAAAGCGACGATTTGCTGGCGCTCGCCGCCTTTATCGCCGAGCAGTCACAGGGCGTGCCCATCAATGTTGAGCTGACCGCAAACACTCAACCGGCCTACGACCGCGGCGAAGCCTATTTCTTTACGCGACGGGGCCAACTCAATCTCTCATGCCATAATTGTCATGATGAAAACTGGGGCAAGCAATTACGTGGCGATACGATCAGCCAGGGTCACGGAAACGGTTTTCCGGGGTACCGGTTAGAATGGGAAAGCTTTGGCTCATTACATCGTCGGCTCGCTGACTGCGATGCAGGCGTAAGAGCAGAACCCTTCCCTCTTGGCTCCCAGACCTATGTCGAGCTGGAATTCTATCTGGCAAATCGATCTCGGGGCCTTCCGATAGAAAGCCCGGGCATTCGGCGTTGAATATGCGGAAGGAAGCGGAGATTTATCAGGTGGTGCGGATGAAGGGACTCGAACCCCCACGCCTCTCGGCGCCAGAA
>CENJ01123162.1_pt1 | contig 180450 bp, 175 predicted proteins | sample 356161 | NCBI WGS metagenome assembly CENJ01 (sample SAMEA2619531, study PRJEB7988) | marine metagenome | biome: marine biome (ENVO:00000447); feature: surface water layer (ENVO:00002042); material: "saline water (ENVO:00002010), including plankton (ENVO:xxxxxxxx)" | depth 5 m
CGGCGCATTGCATTCTCCCCGATCGGTCCCGGCAGTCCTGCCAGCCGAATGTGACAGCTTTGCCGGAACCGGTCAGAAAGTCAGTCTTTATCTACACTCGCGCGCAATGACATTGCAGTTTGAGTCCCTGTAATAGGTGCAATTGCCTTGTGTCATCACAGCGCTACAGGTGCCGCCACCGGATGAGCCGCCGCCATACTGGGACGCAAACAGCAAGAAGACCAGAATCCAGCAGCCAGCGAAGATATAAACCGTCTTCCGCGCAATCGTCTTATCCTGCCAAAGCAGGAACACACCGCCCGGATAGAGCAGAAACACATAGATCGGGTTGGTGAAATTGATCCCGGCAATGAAAAGCACGGCGATGACAACCGTAATGCCGATCTTCCAATTACGCTCGAAAACCGACCCTTTCCAAAGCGCGTACAGCCCCACCGGAAAGAATGTCATCAGCTACGCAATCAGAAGCGTCTTTTTTTCATACCATGGCAGAGGCGTATCTGCCCGTTCTTCTTCAGACATAGAGTCCCCTTCTATTCTGAAATCAGTCAAAAATTTTAAATCAGACCAGCACCATACCCGCGTCACCCATGGATACAATAACCGGGCACGGACTATTCTTCCTCGTCAAAGCCTTCGCGTTCAGCGACGCTATCGAGCAGCTTGTCCATGGCTGTCGCTTCATCATAGCTCTGATCGGCCAGAAAGCGCAGTTGCGGCGTAAATTTCATATCAATCTGACGACCAAGCTTGCCGCGCAGGAAGGATGAGGCACGGTTTAACGCGTCCGCCACAGCCTTGGCATCGCTACTGCCCACCAATGGGGAGCAGAAAACAACAGCATGCTTCAAATCTGGCGAAGTACGGACTTCGCCAATGGTTACAGAAACGCCCTGAAGTGCAGGATCGCGAAATTCCTCGCGCGCGAGAATGTCGACCAGCGCATGGCGGACCAGCTCGCCCGCGCGCAATTGTCGTTGAGAAGGGCCCACAGGACCAGAAGAAGAGTGTCTTTTATTCATTGTCACCCTGTATCAGAAATTCTGAAACTGTGCAGCCCAAGATCACACTTCCTCTATCAGTTCCGCCCCCTGATTACGGACATTTCCAACCTTCTGGTCCACCACCCAGGCATGCATGTCATCGGTGGGATAAGGGTCAAAGAGATCATCCAGTTTGCGATAATCGCCATCAATCCAGCGCTCATAATTGCTCGGATGAATGATCACCGGCATTCGGGTGTGAATACCGGCCATCAGATCATTCGGTGTGGTGGTCAGTATGGTGAAAGTGTGCAGCTCAGACCCATCAATATGCGCGACATCCCAAAGTCCGGCAAAACAGAACCAGCGCCGGTTGCGAAGGCCAATCGCGAATGGCGTTTTGGATTTCCCATCACGCATCCACTCATAAAACCCGCTCACGGGAATGAGGCATCGCTTATGCCGAAAAGACCCGCGAAAGCTTGCCGCTTCATGTACGCTTTCAGACCTCGCATTGAAGGTTGAAAACTTCTTTTCAGACAGAGGTTTATTCCACCAGCTTGGCACGAGCCCCCATAAACAGGGCGCCATTTCCAGTCGTTTGGTATCAATATCCCGGCGCACAATCGGGCTATAGGTCATAGGCGCAATATTGTATTTGGCTTCAGGTGGGTCCACGCCTTCAGGGGGAATAATGCCAAGAGAATCCCGGTATTCCTCCCAGCTCACACCATGTCGGAAAAAACGACCACACATACGGCCTGACCTTTTAAAAAACTCATCTGCTTTTTCCAGCATAGAGTTTTCAGATCAATTGGACAGCCTTAAGCCGCCTCGGCCTCAATCTCTGACTGGGCCTTCAATGCCCGTAAATGAGCGATTGCTGCTTTACGTTCCTTGCCATTCTTGAACCAGGCCGAAGGAATAAGAACGTCATCCCCATCAAGAACATGCAGGCGGGAAAACTTCATATCCGTCGCGATGGAATCGATGCCGTCCCAAGAGATACGGGTGCGAATGGTGCCACGGGTCAGATAGACCCCAAGCTCATCGGCTTCGATATGCGTGGTTTTACGAAGCTCGCTGGAACGGCCATAGCTATGGCGATACGACCAGCGCATAAAAATCAGATACCAGGTAATGCCTGCCATGGCGGCAACCAGGCTGGAGGTAATCACCACCCACTCGCCCGCCACGCCCGCGCGAGAGAGCGAGGCACCAACAATTGTCGCCATGCCTGCGGTGATCGCCGGCGCAGTAACACCTGCATAATAAACGGAAGTCGGCCCAACATGACCGCGCCGAACGCGACGCGCCAATTGCTTGATTTGCTTCTCGCCAAGCTCACCGCTCACACGGAAAGGCGCTTCAGCTTCGACAGCAGAAGGCGATGGATCATCAATGTTGGAGTGAAAAAGGGGTGCGGCCATACACAAAGGCTAGCCGCATACCCCTAACATGAAGGTAAGCCGGAACTTTAAAATTCCGGCTTTGCCAATTTAGACTGTTGCTTCGAGCTTCCGTTCGATCATCTCGATCTGGAAGCACTCGATCTGGTCGCCAACGCGGATATCTTCATAGCGTTCAAACGCCATACCGCATTCAATGCCTTCTTTAACCTCAGGCACTTCGTCTTTGAAGCGTTTGAGGGTTTTCAGCATGCCTTCGTGAATAACAACGTCATCACGCAGCAGACGCACACCGCAACCACGCTTCACGACGCCTTCGGTCACGCGGCAACCGGCAACCTTGCCAACTTTGGAAATGTTGAACACTTCCAGAATTTCGGCATAGCCGATGAAGGTTTCGCGTTTTTCAGGCGCAAGCATACCAGACAGCGTGTCACGTACGTCATCAATTAGGTCATAAATGACTGAGTAATAACGAATTTCTACGCCTTCACGTTCAGCAAGCTCACGTGCCTGTTTGTTTGCACGTGTGTTGAACGCGATGATTGGTGCACCAGAAGACTGAGCTAGCAGTACGTCGCTTTCAGAAATACCGCCCACAGCACCATAGATAACGCGCGCACGAACTTCTTCAGTCGACATTTTCTCAACGGATTGAGTGATCGCCTCAACAGACCCCTGAACGTCGCCTTTAACAACCAGCGGCGCTTCGGAAACTTCCGCAGAACCGTCTTTCAGACGAGACAGCATCTGCTCAAGAGATGCTTTCGCTGCAGACGAACCGCGAGCGTTTTTCTTCATGCGAATACGGTAATCCGTAATCTCACGGGCACGCGCTTCAGAGTCGACGACAACAAACGGGTCGCCCGGTTCAGGCGCACCATCAAGACCGAGGATCTCTGCAGGAACGGTTGGACCAGCTTCTTTGAGTTGCTGACCACGCTCGTTCACAAGCGCACGAACCTTGCCCCACTGAGAACCGGCAACAACAATGTCGCCGCGCTTCAGCGTACCGCGTTTCACCAGAACAGTCGCGACAGGGCCGCGGCCTTTATCGAGCTGAGATTCAACAACCACACCGTCCGCATCGCGGTCAGGGTTAGCCTGAAGCTCGAGGATTTCCGCCTGAAGCGAGATCGCTTCTGTCAGCGCATCCAGACCCATTTTCTCTTTCGCAGAGACTTCAATCGCCTGAACGTCACCGCCCATGGCTTCAACCTGAATGTCATACTGCAGAAGCTCGGTCAGAACCTTGCTTGCATCCGCTTCCGGCTTATCGATTTTGTTGACAGCAACGATAATCGGAACGCCAGCCGCTTTAGAGTGGCTGATCGCTTCAATCGTCTGAGGCATGACACCATCATCAGCCGCAACAACCAGAATAACGATATCCGTTACGTTCGCGCCGCGTGCACGCATTGCAGAGAATGCTGCGTGGCCCGGCGTGTCGAGGAAGGAAATCTTGTCGCCTGATTTCAGCGTCACCTGATACGCACCAATATGCTGGGTGATGCCGCCAGCCTCGCCAGACACAACGTCGGTAGACCGCATAGCATCCAGAAGTGAGGTTTTACCGTGGTCAACATGGCCCATAATCGTCACAACCGGTGGACGTGGCTTCATGTCAGCAACGTCATCCTCTGGACCTTCAAGACCAATCTCAACGTCAGATTCAGATACGCGTTTAACCGTGTGGCCAAACTCTTCAACGATGAGCTCTGCCATATCGGCGTCAAGCACATCATTGGCGCGCATCATCTCGCCTTGCTTCATCATGAATTTCACAACGTCAGCGACGCGTTCTTTCATGCGGTTCGCAAGCTCCTGAAGCGTAATGGTCTCAGGCACGATGACTTCGCGCGAAGACTTCTCAGAGTTGTCGCGGCCATTGGACATACGACGCTCGCGTTCGCGCTCACGCGCACGGCGAACGGATGCCAGTGAACGCTGGCGATCTTCATCACCATCCAGCGCAGCCGCGATTGTCAGTTTACCCTGACGCCGCTTTGGCTCGCCACGTGTGCGCGCTGGCTTCGCCGGAGCATCTGGAATCTTAGGCTTTTTGCTTTTCAGACGGCCGCCAAGTTCGCTCAGAGCATTGTCCGGACCAGGTGCTGGCGGTGTCGGCTCATTACGACGCGGCGCATCACGGCCACCAGGCGCGCGATTGTCTGCGCGTTCTGCTGGTTTGGCAGACTTACGATCATTTTTCGCCGATTTGGCTTCCTGTTCGGCACGTGCAGCGGCTTCTTCAGCCTGCTTGCGAGCCTCTTCCTCGGCCTGTTTGCGTGCCTCAGCTTCAGCGCGCTCAGCGTCTTCGCGCTGGCGACGTTCCTGCTCTTCTTTGAGGCGACGCTGCGCATCTTCCTGAGCGGCCGCTTCGGCTTTGCGCTTCTGCTCGTCTTCTTCACGCTTTTTCAGCGCAGCCTGACGTGCACGAAGCTCAGCCTCCGTGATCCCGAGCTTCTTAGCCAGTTCAGCAGCTTTGGACGGCCCAGCCTTAGGCTTTGCCGCAGAAGGTCCTGCCTCAGCAGCTTTAGCCGGCTTACCCGGCGCCGGAGACGCAATACGTTTCTTCTTCTTCTGAACCACGACCTGTTTGGAACGACCGTGGGAGAAGCTCTGCTTGACCGTGCCGGAATCTTTCCCACGCCCGAGGGAAAGCGGCTTGCGGCCATTTTCTGAATCTGACTTTACTTTATCTGAATCGCTCATCGACCACCAAAATTTAACACCAAAATGCTCCGCGCAGCGTTCCGCACGAAGCCAAACTATTCGACCGCCCCAGAATACCATACATCGCCAGAGACCTGGCGAAACTCGTACAGCCTACGATAGTCCCTTGTCCACACGTCTGCGAACTGACCTGTTTTCAACAGACCATGTATCACATTGTCACGACCTAAGGCCATGCCCAATTCCTCAGAAGAAAGAGCAGACGCTACACGAACCTTCTCATAAAGCCCGATAGCGAGGCCGATCAAGCGTCGGCGACCATCTTCAGAACCGTCTGAAGCTTCTATCAACCAGCCCGGAGACTTCCGCTGAAGCTCATTTCGGACCTGATCAAACCCTAAGATAAGAACGCCTGAGCGTTTTGCCAGCCCCAGGGTCGCCTGGCAACGCTGTAAAAGTTGCTCTTCCACCTGATCTGTCAGGGTTTCAGAGACCTTTACCTGCGCTTTAAAGCCCCGCGCAAAGCCACCTTTGGACTGAACCAGCCCTTCCAGTTTCTCACGATCGGAGCTGACCCATACGCCACGCCCCGGAAGGCGACTGGCAATATCGGGAAACACTTCGCCATCCGGAGACAGCACAAAGCGTATCATCTGCGACGCCGGACGTTTCTCCCGCGTCGCAAGACACATGCGAAATGGTGACCCGGATTTTTTCTCCGGGCCGTCATCTCTTAGTTCAATGTCGTCAGTCGAACCGGACTCATCGAGGTTCTGCGTCGTCATCGGCGCCCTCCTCGGAGTCTGCTTCGTCAGAGAAGTCCGCTGCGTCGAGATCAGCGATTTCTTCTTCCAGTTCCGTGCTGCCAAGGTCGCCAAGCGCCAGAAGTGCACGCTCTTCCTCGGTCAGTTCAAGGCCTTCGCCCTCAGCTTCAGCTTCGTCTTCTTCGACAAATTGTGCTTCGAGTGCCGCAAGAGCCTCGTCATCAACCCAGCCCACTTTGTTACGGGCGCGCATAACGAACAGCTCAGCCTCATCAGCGGACATTTCGCCCTTCGCCAGAAGACCTGGCTGGAAGGTTGGCTTGCCATCATGGCCCGGCTCGCGCCAGCCCGTCAGATCGTCCGGTACAAGGCCAGCAACGTCTTCAACGGTTTTGATGTCGTTCTCACCGAAGATCACCGCCATTGGCAGGGTCACGCCGTCGAGATCAAGCACGCCATCTTCAACGCCAAGCGAACGACGCTTTTCGTCGAGTTCCTGATTCAGACGCTCAAGGTGCTCACGTGCACGGGTTTGCAGTTCCTGCGCGATCTCGTCATCAAAGCCTTCGATCACAGCCAGATCTTCCGCGTCGACATAAGCGATCTCTTCGACCGTTTCGAAGCCTTCAGACGCAAGCAGCTGAGCCAGCGTTTCGTCGGCGTCGAGCGCTTTCATGAAGAGCGCCGTACGTTCCTGGAATTCGCGCTGATAACGCTCAGAGTCCTGAGTTTCCGTCATCAGGTCGATCTGCCAGCCTGACAGCTGTGTTGCCAGACGCACATTCTGACCACGACGGCCAATTGCGAGTGGGAACTGGCTGTCTGCCACAACAACTTCAACACGCTGCTCGTCTTCGTCGAGAACGACTTTAGACACTTCAGCAGGCTGGAGCGCGTTCACGATAAAGGTCGCAGGGTCTTCAGACCAAGGAATGATGTCGATTTTCTCGCCGCCAAGCTCAGACACAACCGCCTGAACGCGCGCGCCACGCATACCCACACACGCGCCGACCGGGTCGATGGACTGGTCATTGGACCAGACGCCGATTTTCGCGCGGGAGCCCGGGTCACGAGCACAGGATTTGATCTCGATCACGCCCTCATAAACTTCAGGCACTTCCTGCGCGAACAGGGCAACCATGAAGTCTGGATGCGCGCGGGAGAGGAAGATCTGAGGACCTTTAACTTCGCGGCTTACTTTATAGAGGTAAGCGCGAACACGGTCGCCAATCTGATAATTCTCACGCGGAATAGAGTCGCCACGGCGGACAATGCCTTCTGCGCGACCAAGGTCCACAATGATGTGGCCATGCTCAACGCGCTTAACAATGCCGTTAATGACTTCGCCAACGCGGTCTTTGTATTCTTCATACTGACGGTCACGCTCAGCGTCGCGTACCTTCTGCATGATGACCTGTTTCGCAGTTTGTGCGCCAACACGGCCAATATCAAAAGGTGGAAGCTCTTCGAGGATCTCAGAACCGATCTCGACGTCCGGGTCGATTTCCTGAGCCTGTTCCAGCGTCAGCTGCTGAACTTCGTCTTCCAGTTCCTCGTCAGCGACAACCGTCTGAACACGCCACAGCTTCTGCTCGCCCGTCTTAGGGTCGATGCGAACACGAATATGGTGCTCCTGACCATAACGAGAGCGCGCCGCTTTCTCGATCGCCTCTTCCATCGCCTCAATGACGATTTCCTTGTCGATAGATTTCTCAGCTGCAACTGCGTTAGCAATGTGCAGGATTTCAAGCCGGTTCGCTGAAACGCCGATAGCGCTCATGACTGGTTTTCCTCTTCAGTATCGGGCTCATCGCCCTCTTCTTCAATCTCATCAAAAGCGCCGTCTTCCAGCTCGGTCATCTGACCTTCTGCCTGCGCCACTTCAATAAGTTCATCGGTGAGCACGAGGCTCGCCTTGCTCAGATCCGAAACATTCGCCTCAAGCTCGCTGTCATCATCGAGCTGCAGCTTGATGACACCATCTTCTTCGCTGGAAATGATACCCTGGAAGCGACGGCGACCATCAATCGGAATAGCCAGTTCCACCTTCGCCAGATGACCAGCCCAGCGCGCAAAGTCTTTCGCGCGGGTCAGCGGGCGATCAATGCCCGGTGTGGAAATCTCAAGGTGGTATTTATTGTCGATGAAGTCGTGCACGTCGAGTGCCGGAGAAATTGCGCGCGAGAAATCTGCGCAATCTTCGACGTCCGTGCCGCCTTCTGTTTTTTCAATCATGATCTGAAGCGTCGGCGTGCGGCCACCCATCATACGGATGCGCACCACCTCAATCCCAAGCGCGTCGGCTTCAGGCTGGATAGCGTTCAGAATACGTTCTTCTACAGCTTTGATCGTGATCAAGTGTATGGACTTTCAGGTACGAAAAACGGCGGCCCGGTTGTCCAGAGCCGCCGCCATTTAATTAGCGATTTCCGTCTCTTATACCCGTCGCAGGCCTGATTGTCGAGCAGATAAATAAAGCGGGGCCCAAGCGCGAAGAATTCAGATAAACCTCCAAAATTCGCTCAAACATTTTTAAACTGCGAACTTTTTAGGCCAACCCAAGGTGGACCAATTAATTTATGCGACTTGGACTTAAAAAAGAGAAATGCTTATCTACTGTTTAACTTCCAAATGAAGGAGGAGACCTGCATGCAAGCAATCATCTTAAATTGCTTTGGGAGAGGGGGCTCAAGTTTGCTCTGGAATTTAATCGGGTCTTCTCCTAGCGTCTGCATGACCAAGTCGGAGTGGCATGAAGCTTTTTACAAGACTGCAAATGTTTATCCTAAAGCATTAAAGCAATTTATCAAACAAACTTCATTAAAAGTCCCCCAGTCGCCCCTGCTGGTAAACATGGCAAGGCGGCGAGCAGAGGCAGATATTTCTACGAATTCACACAATTTCCAGCCTGAGGCCCGTAAAATCGTTCTGAAATTAATGGATTATCATTTGGCATGGACGGACGTCTTGGATTCCGCATTCGCCGAAACCCACCATGTGATTTTAATCCGACACCCTTACGCACAGTGCGAAAGCTTCCTCAGGAGCGGCATGTCAATCCAACAAGCCGCAAAATACTACAGAAATATAGCGAGGCGCATGAGGGCTATTGGAGAAGAAAAAAATGGCATAGTTGTATCTTTTGAAGATCTGGCGGCACGTCCAGAAGACACCTTGCTGGAACTATATGAACGTTTGAGTTTAAGCTTTCCTATTACGGACACCTACTTCGTGAAAAGGAAGAGTTTTGGATCCAGCCGAAAATCAAATGATTTAGCCATTGGCGACATACTTCCGATAGCCTCTCATAACCTATCCAATTTTATTGACCCATCAGTCAACGACCGCTCAGTCGCTAGGTTATCAGCTTCACAGAAGGAGACTATATGGAAATACACGAACTCCGTTGCACGCTATTTTGGTTATTGCGAACGATATTTAGAATAAGGTCCCATTGAACGCAGCGACGGATTTTCACGAAAATCATCACTTTATGTGATCAAACGCGGCTGATTTTCCTATCAGTGAAAACGGGGTCATACATCCGGTTTTTCTTGCAAAACGATATGCTGATCTCCATATTATCCACAATCCGCACTCTCGCGGGCAGACCCTAAAAGGTGAAATGATGAATAACGCCAATTTCGCTCGTGCAGGCCAGATGCCCGCTGGCGCTATGGACGCGTCAGTTGATGCAGGCCTGCGCAAATTCATGCTGGGCGTCTTTAACAAGATGGCGCTTGGCCTCGTTCTGACGGCCGCTATTTCTTTTATCGTCGCAAACACGTCGCTTATCGGCATGTTCTTCGCGACGAATGCAGCAGGTGAAATCACCGGCCTGTCTCTTCTTTATTATGTCGTGGCTTTCGGCCCGATGGCGATCCTGTTCGGTTCGGCTTTCGTGATGAAGAACCCATCCCCTGTAGGCGCAAATATCGTCTACTGGTCGGTTGTTTCTCTCATCGGCACAAGCATGGGCCTTCTGGTCTTCATCTATGCTGGCATGCCTGACGGCATGGCGACCATGGCTAAAGCCTTTCTGACGACAGCTATCGCTTTTGGCGGCATGTCCCTCTGGGGCTACACCACTAAGCGTGACCTGACGCCGATTGGTAACTTCCTGATGATGGCTGTGTTCGGCCTGATCGCAGCAATGCTGATCAATATGTTCATTGCCAGCTCTTTCATGAGCTTCCTCATCTCTATCGCTGGTGTTCTGATCTTTGCTGGTCTGACCGCATTCGACACACAGCGTCTGAAGTTCCAGTATTATGAACTCGGCGGTGACACGCGCTCTATGTCTGTTGCGACAACTTATGGCGCGCTGAGCCTCTACATCAACTTCATCAACATGTTCCAGTTCATCCTGGCCCTGATGAGCGGCCGCGAATAAGCGGAACGATTGAAGTCTGAAACACGAAACCCCGGCCCTGGCCGGGGTTTTTTATTGCGTAGAGGAAGCGCTTGTTGCCCTGCAGGGTGCGGGTTAGTCTCGCCCCTGAATTCTTAGGGGAATGGGATTTCCATGAACATATCTATTCTGATCGGTCTGGCCGCTTTGGTCGTGACGATCACCGTCATCATCTACAATGTCATCGTCGCGAAAAAGCAAATGGTCGATAATGGCTGGGCCGATATCGATGTACAGCTCAAGCGCCGGGCGGACCTTATCCCAAACCTCGTTGAAGTCGTAAAAGGCTATGCCAGCCATGAGCGCGACACGCTGGAAGAAATCATCGAAACCCGCAACCGCGTGCTCGGCTCTGACGAACAGTCGAAAGCGCGTGAAGAGGGCGAAACCTCAATCAGCCGCGGCCTGACGCGCCTTTTTGCGCTGGCCGAAGCCTATCCCGACCTCAAGGCGAATGAGCAATTCCTGTCATTGCAGGAACAGCTTTCAAAGACCGAAGATGAGATTTCCTTTGCCCGCCGTTTCTTCAACGGCGCTGTACGCGAGTACAACACCGCAATTAAGAGCTTTCCATCCAACCTTTTGGCGGCGCCTCTGGGCTTTAAAGAAGCTCAGTTCTTCGAAATTGAGCCTGTCGACCGGCTGCTGCCGGGTGTTGGATTGGGTCCTGACCAATGATGCTCCGCGCGCTTCTTCTGTGCCTCGCCGCACTGTCGCTCACTGCGCCAGCGCTCGCTCAATCGAGCGAACGCATCACAGAGTTCAACGTCTCGATAGATGTTGAAACCGATGGCGATATTCTGGTGACAGAGCGCATTACCGTCATTCCTTTCCGGATCAGCATCAATCGCGGCATTTATCGCGCCCTGCCAGACCTGTTTTCAGACGCTGACGGCAATCGCTACCGATACCATTATGATGTGCAGTCGGTGACCCGGAATGGCGCGCGCGAACCCTATGAGACCTACACTGAAGGCAATGGCTATTTCATCCGAATTGGCGATGAAGATGTGCTTCTGCCCATTGGGACGCCGCAAACCTATGAGATCACTTATGAGGTCAAAAACCAGATCCGGTATTTTGACAGCCATGATGAGCTCTATTGGAATGTGACCGGCAATTACTGGGATTTCCCGATTGATGCCGCTAAAGCTGAAATCACTTTGCCTGAGGGTGCGGAAATCACCGATGTCAGCGCCTATACCGGCGCTCTCGGCCAGGGCGGCCTGAACACCGATACTCGCATTTCAGGCAATCGCGCCACTGCCACGCTAACCTCGTCTCTGCGCCGCAATGAAGGCCTCACCATATCTGTCAGCATGGCAAAAGGGCTGATTGATCCACCATCTTTTGCCGATAAGTTCGACCTGCTCTGGCAGCGCTTTTTAGGGCTCGGCCTGCTTGTGCTGTCATTCTGCGGCGTTGGCTTTTTCTATTTCCGGTCCTGGCAGGCTGTGGGCCGGGACGCGCCGCGTCTGCCGGTCTTCCCAATTTATCATCCGCCTAAAGGTGTTTCGGCTGGCGCAGCGCATTGCATTTATCACCGCACCTTCAAAGACAATACGGCCTTCGCGTCCAATCTGATGCAGCTCGCCTCCAAAGGTTATCTCACTATGGAGTCCGATAAAGACACGGTCACACTGACCAGAGCTCAGCCGGAAACAGCGCCCCCGCTGGAAGACTATGAACAGGTCCTGCTCGATCAGCTGTTTAAGAATGACGAGACGCGGACGATCGGCAAAGCCTATGATTCAAGCTTTGCCAGTGCCTATAACGTCTTCATTTCCAACGTGAAGAACCGGTTCGGCCCACCCTATTTCCGCTGGAATACGGCCTATATTCTGATTGCTGGCGTTGCGAGCGTGCTCGCAATCATTATCGCCATTGCAACCAGCCTGAACTGGACAAGCTCGCATACGCTTATCATTGGCGGGCTCATTATTCTAAACCTGATTTTCATGTATCTGATGCCCGCTCAGACCAAAAAGGGCGAGAGAGCCCGGTCTGAAATTCTCGGCCTGCGCCTTTATATGGAAACGGCTGAAAAGCATCAGATGAATGCGGTCGATCCGCATGGCGATACGCTGCCTGCCATGTCTAAAGACCGATATGAAGAACTTCTGCCCTATGCGATGGCGCTGGACGTAGAAAAACCGTGGTCGAAATATTTTGAAGATGTGCTGCCAGATGAAGCCCGCGCATACAGACCCGTCTGGTATTCTGGCTATGGCATTGGCCATTCACTGCATGGCATGAATTCCGCCATGTCGAGCGCGATCAGTTCCGGCGTATCGACGGCCTCAGTCCAGCCATCCTCCAGCTCTGGCGGCGGAGGAGGTGGCTTCTCCGGTGGCGGCGGAGGCGGCGGCGGTGGTGGCGGCTGGTAAGCCGCCAGTCCCGTTATGAATATCGCGTTTTGATGACTTCAAACATGGTGCGCAGGCCCTGAGCTGCTGCACCTTCAGGATTGCCATATTTGGCATTGCGCCAAGCCCAGACATCCCAGTGCACCCAGCTTGGCGCATCCACGAATTTCTTCAGAAACAGACCAGCCGTGATGGAGCCGCCCATCGGGCCTCGTGCTGAATTCTGACAATCGGCAATATCGCTCGCCAGCATGGACTCATAAGGCATCCAGAGCGGCATACGCCATGCCGGGTCAGCCACGGATTTAGACGCGCTGGCAATGCTGTCCGCCAGCTCATCATCATCTGTATAGAATGGCGCAACTTCCGGTCCCATGGCGACACGCGCAGCGCCTGTCAGCGTTGCAAAATCCACCATCAGATCTGGCTCGCCCTCTTCCTGAGCGCGCGTCAGCGCATCACCCAGCACGAGACGACCTTCTGCATCGGTATTATCGATTTCGACAGTCAGGCCTTTGCGGCTGGACAGTACATCGCCGGGACGGAATGCGCCCGCACCGATGGCATTTTCAGCGGCCGGCACACACAGTTTCAGATAAACCGGCAGATTGTGCGCCATGACGAGACGCGCGAGCGCGATAGCATGCGCAGACCCGCCCATATCTTTCTTCATCAGGCGCATATAGCCGCCCGTTTTCAGATCGAGACCGCCGGTGTCGAAGGTGATGCCTTTACCGACAATAGCGAGCTTTGGTTTGGATTTATCGCCCCAGCTCAATTCCATGAAACGCGGCTCATCATCTGCTGCGCGGCCCACGGCATGGATCATTGGATAGTTTTCTTCGAGTAGGTCATCGCCGACAACGGTCTTCAGATCTGCGCCAAAGGCTTCAGCCAGTTCCGCGATTTCAGCCTGAAGAAGAGAGGGAGACAAATCCTGCGCAGGCGTGTTCACAAGGTTACGCAGCAATTCAATGCTCTCGCCCATGCGCAGGGCATCTTCACGTTCGGCCTCATCTTTAATGACCAGCTGCGGTGCTTCGCTTGAGCGCGCTTTATAGCGGTCGAATTTATAGGCCCCATCGGCCCAGGCGACGTAAAGCTGCGGCAGGGACAAACCGTCTGAGACGAAATCGAAGCGGTAAACGCCGCCTTTCAGGCCAGACGACAAAGCCGCCAGACCAAGCGGTGCAGACCCGTCACCCATACCAAAGACGATACGCGACAAATGCCCAGTCATATCGGGCAGGCGCACCAGCTCACCCGCCTTCGCGCCAAACCCTTCAGACTTCAGGATTTCACCTGAATATTCTGACTGCGCCGAGAGATAATCGTCCAGAACGACTGTGGTGACGAGATCAACAGGCACAGGGGCATCGTTTGCGGCGTTGAAATAGGTGATGGGCATAAAGGGCTCCGTGTTTTTCTTAAGAGTAGGACGTCCCGCCCGGTCTTCCAATCGCCCGGGGCAAATTAGGGCGGAGAATTCAACAGGTCTTAACCAATCCTTGACGCAAATACGCGAATTTTACGGCGCATTCCGATGGAGATCTTGCATGTTCGCCGCTCTGAAATCCCGCACCACACTTTCACTGGCGCTGTTTGCCGGCCTTGCCGCCTGCGCGACTGCGCCGACGGAAGAAGAGCTGGCCTATCGTGAGCGCGTTGCCAATGAGAGCCTTCTGCCCGCCACTGAGTCAGAACGCGAGGAAGTTCGCACACAAGACCCAATCACCCAGGCGACCTTCTGGGGTATGGAGTTTGAACGCCATCCCGGAGACATCGAAGCCGCAACGGAGTTTGCACGCTCTCTTCGGGCGATTGGCAGCGAACAACGCGCCGCTGAAGTTGCCTCACAGGCGCTCGCCATGGCGCCTGACAATGTCGAGCTGATGGAAATTCTGGGTAAGGCACTGCTCACCAGTGGTGATCCGACAGCGGCAGCCAATATTCTGCGGCGGGCCAGCAATGCCGAGCCGAACAATCTTTCACTATTGGGCGCGCTCGGCGTGGCCTATGACCAGACCGGGCGCCACCGCGAGGCTCAGAACACCTATCGCCGTGTCATCCAGGAAGACCCGATGAATACGGCAGCGCTTTCCAATCTTGGCTTGTCACTCGCACTGACGGGTGACCCCGAAGAAGCTGAGATCTATCTGCGCCGCGCCATTACGGACCCGGAAGCAGGCGCACGCGAGCGCCAGAATCTAGCGCTTGTTCTTAGTGTTCAGGGGAAGTTTGACGAGGCCCGTGAAGTCGGCGCATCTGACCTTCCTGACGAGCTGGTAGACGCCAATATCGACTATTTCCGAGCTATGCTGACACCGCGAGCGCGCACTTATAACAATCTGCGCGGCACACAGAACTGATCAGATAAACCGCCCTGGGCGAATGCCTTCATTGCGCATGGCTTTGACGACAACAGGGCCAATAATCGCAGTCAGCACTAATGGCATCACAACATACATGACCAATCCGGACCGGTCTGGTGATTCCGCCAGCGTAACCGGAATGTCGTGCAGCATACGGCGAATAACCCAGTTCACATTCGTAAATACGCCCACCATTCCAAAGCTGATCGCCATAGACACCGTGCTCGCAAACGCCAGACCTTCCATTTTAGCGCCATAGAATACAGCCAGAAGCGTAAGAATGATCACGCCGATAAAATAGGTGAGATCACCAAACCCCATGCCACTTCGATAGGCCGCAATTTGCACAAACAGTAGGGCCACAAACAAAGCTGCTGTGCCATAAATTGCTCGAATATGGGGCCAGAGTGCGCTCACGTCAGGTGTCCTCAAAGGCAAAGAGATATATTTCAGGATACATTGTAAAGAACAGGTCCGTACAACGCGTTTCCCGTTTGCCAGAAATTTGGACAAAATTTGAAAAGCCACTCAGCCGTCGGATTCGGCTTAGTTTTCCATCTCAGTGAATTTGATATAGGCCGGGCCCAAGATCACCAGGAAGAGTACTGGCAGGAAGAACACAATCATTGGAACGGTCAGCTTCGCTGGTAGCGCCGCAGCTTTCTTCTCTGCTTCTGCGATACGCAGATCACGGTTCTCTTTTGCCATGACACGCAAGGAACTACCCAGCGGCGTACCGTAACGTTCAGCCTGAGCCAGAGCCATACACACAGACTTCACGCCCGGATGGTTCGTACGCTTGGCAAGGTTATCATAAGCGTCACGGCGATCCTGAAGGTAAGAAAGCTCAGCATTGGTAAGCTTCAATTCTTCGGCCAGCTCGGTAGATACACCGGCAATCTCACTGCCAACACGGTCAAATGCCATTTCGATGGACATACCCGCTTCCACGCAGATCAGCATCATATCGAGCGCATCGGGGAAGGCGCGCATAATGGATTGCTGGCGCTTTTTAGCGAGGTTGGAGAGATAAAGGTTTGGCGCATAGAAGCCCGCCGCTGCCGCAAACACGACAATTGCGACTTTCATTTGCGGGCCGCCATCAATCATTTTCATGACGAAAACATAGAAGAAGGCGACTGCAGCGAAGGCGAAAGGCAGCGCAAAACGGAAGAAGTAGAAGGTCGCAACCGGACCGCCACCACGCAGACCCGCCTGAACCATTTTATCTTTGACGCCCGGGTCTTCGAGCAATTTCTGAAGGTCCAGCTTATCCACTGTATCCTTCATGAAGCCCGAACCCTCATTCTGCTTCAGACCCTTCTGGTTCAGCGCAGCACGGCTTTGGCGGCGCAGCTGTTCGCGGCGGTCTGTAACGGCTTTGAGGCGGGTTTCGAGCTTGTCACTCTGAAAAGCAGGCAGAGCCACTGTCAGAATAGTGGCAAAGCAGGCAACAGCAGCAAACACGGCAGCCAGTGTGCCGGGTTCTGTCATCATGGAAGCGATATTAGCAATGTCCATAAACGCCTCCTAGAAGTCGAAATTGATCATGCGCCGCATGACGTAAATGCCGAGCCCCATCAGCGACACACCGATCAGAAGGATCAGATGGCCGATAGGCTTGGTGAACAATTGCATCATGTAAGACGGGGTTGTGATGTAGACGAGCACCATCACCGCGATTGGAAGACAGCCAATAATCATGGCCGATGCCTTCGCCTCGGAGGATAGGGCTTTAATCTTCTCGCGCAGCATTTTACGCGAACGGATCACGACGGACAGGTTGTTCAGTGCCTCAGAAAGGTTACCACCCGTCTGCGACTGAATACCCAGAACGATATTGAAAAAGTTCACTTCCTGCAGTGGAACGCGGCGGTAAAACTTCTCCAGCGCCTGCTGAATAGACTGGCCCATGGAAAGGCCATCAGTGATCTGTTTGAACTCGCTCCGCAGCGGGTCAGGGCTTTCCACTGCGATGATGCGCAGACATTCATTAAGCGGCAGACCAGATTTCACACCACGCACAATCACATCCAGCGCGTCTGCGAATTGGTTGGTGATCTTCTTGTGGCGCGATTTGATCATGAAGCCGAGCACCCATCGTGGCAGCCCGAGAAAACCCGCAAAGCCGATAAAGCCCGCAATGATGATGCGCGCACTTTCACCCATAAAGGTTTCAGAAACGGAAGATGGCGCCATGAGAAAAGCCAGGAAGCCCAAACCACCCCCAGCAGCCGCTGAGACCAGCCAGAATGTACCAGCAGGCACATCAAGACCCGCCTGTTTTAGACGAGAGCCAATATCCTGAGGGACCAGAGATTTTTTCTTCTTCTGCTCACCTTCGCGCAGATTGCGAAGCATATCCTGCGTCTGACGGCGACGCATTGCAGCCGGGTCATTGGTTTTTCCATCCACACGACCAGTTGCGGCTAGCTGTTTTGCACGCTTGCTTGCGCCTTCAGACCCGTTTCCACCAGCAAAGGCAAAGCCAACACCGCCAATGGCGAGAAAGGCGAGCAGCGCAATGATAAGGGTCTGGCTATCCATTAGCGATTGCCCTCCAGCGCATCGAGCGCTTCTGCGAGTTCGCGTTCCATATTGTAATAGCGCGCCCGTTCCCAGAAGCGTGGTCGACCCACACCAAGGCCACGGTGCACACCTTTGATCTTGCCGTTGGCATCTTCACCATCGACTTCAAACTTCAGAATGTCCTGAGTAACGATCACTTCGCCCTCAAGGCCCATGACTTCCGTCACAGAGATAATTTTACGCGTACCATCGCGCAGACGAGACGCCTGAACCACAACGTCGATCGAGCCGACAATCATTTCGCGAATGGTCTTAGCAGGCAGCGAGAAACCGCCCATCGTAATCATGGATTCCACACGGCTAAGCGCCTCACGCGGGGTGTTGGCGTGGAGTGTACCCATTGAACCATCGTGGCCTGTGTTCATGGCTTGCAGAAGGTCAAACGCCTCCGGTCCACGCACCTCGCCGACGATAATACGGTCAGGACGCATACGCAGACAGTTTTTGACGAGATCGCGCATGGAGATCGCGCCAGACCCTTCAAGGTTTGGCGGACGCGTCTCAAGTCGAACAACGTGTGGCTGTTGGAGTTGAAGCTCGGCCGCGTCCTCACAGGTGATGACGCGCTCGCCCGGATCGATGAAGGCCGTAAGAGAGTTCAGAAGGGTTGTTTTACCAGAACCCGTACCGCCGGAGATCAGAACGTTACAGCGGCAGGCACCGATAATGCGCAGGATTTCAGCGCCAGCGTCCGAAATAGAACCAAAGTCCACAAGGTGCTCAAGCTTGAGCTTATCCTTTTTGAACTTACGAATTGTGAGGGTCGGGCCATCCAGCGCCAGGGGCGGCGCGATGACGTTTACACGAGACCCGTCAAGCAGACGCGCGTCACAAATCGGACTGGATTCATCAACGCGACGACCGACCTGGGACACGATGCGCTGACAGATATTCATCAGCTGAGCGTTGTCACGGAAACGGATATTCGTGCGCTCAATACGGCCGTCGACCTCGATATAGGTCGTGCCCGCACCATTCACCATGATATCGGCAATGTCGTCCCGCGCGAGCAGAGGCTCAAGCGGGCCATAGCCCAGAACGTCGTTACAAATGTCTTCGAGCAGGCTTTCCTGCTCGGCAATCGACATAACAACGTTTTTGATCGAGATGATCTCAACAACGATATCGCGGATTTCCTCGCGCGCGCTGTCTGCGTCCAACTGGGCCAGCTGCGCCAGATCGATTGTGTCGATCAGCGCGTTAAACACCATGGTTTTGACGCGGTAATATTCATCCGAGCGGTCATCAATCTTGGTGACGCCTTCAGACTTTTTCTTAGGTGGAGCTTTGCTCGGCTTCGACTTCGCTTCAACCCGGTCTGGCGAACGCGCCTCCGGCTTAGGCGCAGGCGCCGGCTTCGCCTTTACGGGCGCCGGTGCAGGCTTTGGAGCCGCAATCGTTTCGCTGGTTTTTGGTCCATCCGTACGCTTGCCGAACATTCAGCGCCCCTATTTCCCTAACTTGATAAGCTTTTTGAGCAGGCTGACCTGACGCTCAACAACGCTGCGCCCGGTAAGAGTCGCTGCCAGATGGTCGATACCGACAGACGATTTGGACGTCGGGTCGGTTTCGGAAATCATCTGTCCGTTATTAGACGCCAGACCAAACAGGTTAGGCTCAAAAGGCAGTACAAGGCTTGGCTCAACGCCAATCGCCGCGGCAAAATCCTTCACTGGAATTTCCGGGCGTTTCGGCACGCCAATCATATTCAGAACAACCTTTGGCGGCGCATCATTGCTGCGCGCATTCTTCAGGAAGTCGACAAGGTTTTTACCGTTACGCAGAGATGCAAGGTCTGGCTGGCAGACAATCACAACGTCATCGGCATTGACCATGGTGTTACGTGACCATTCAGACCAGACATGCGGCAGGTCCAGAACGACATACGGCACATTGCGGCGCACGCGGTCGATCACTTCATCATAAGCATCTTCTGCGAAATCAAAGTCAGAGTTCAAAGACGCAGGCGCCGTGAACAGTGACAGGCGCTCAGTTGCTTTTGATAGAAGACGGTCCAGAACATTGTCGTCCACGCGATCCGGGTCACCCAGCGCGTCTGCAACGGTCTGATTGCCTTCATGGTTGAAGTCGAGTGCCGTGGTGCCCCAGGTCAGATCGAGATCGACCAGAGTGGCGTTGATTTCAATGTTTTCCGCAATGGACCAGGCCAGATTGTGCGCAATCGTAGATGCGCCCACACCGCCCTTAGCGCCAACAACAGCAACAGAACGGCCAACGAATGGACGATCCGGGTCAACATAGAGTGCGCTGATAGACTGGATCAGCTGAACAGGCTGGAACGGCGGAACGAGATACTCGCTGACACCGCGCGCAACAAGCTGGCGGTACAGCTGAACATCGTTCATCGCACCGATAACAAGCACGCGAATATTCGGATCGCAAAGCTCAGCCAGAGCATCAATCTGTGCCAGCATTTCACGAGCGGGCAGGCTGGATTCCACGATCAGAAGATCTGGCGTTGCCTGCTCCTGATACACTTGAATAGCGCGGGACAGGCCACCGTCTTCAACTTCCAGATTCACTTTGGCGAGGCGACGGTCTTTAGAGGCATTATCGATCGTCTGCGCGGTCGCTGCACGCTCACAGAAAGCGTGGATAGAGATACGCGGAACGGTGATATCACCCGTCAGCGCATCATCCGCAAAGCTCGCGGCCGACATTGGCGATACCGGTTCGCTGGCAACAAAGGCGTCATCATCATCCATCGAAGGGGATGTTTCATCATAGCCGGGTTCGAAGCCGAGATCGTCTTTGCCGAAACTATCATCAGCGCCGAAATCGTCGTCGAAATCAAAATCATCAAGCAAGCTGTTGTTGTTGCTCATCAGATAATCCTCACTCCAAACTAGTCTATCGCCTGTGACACGGCGCCGGATTCACTGTCGGTACGCTCGGTCGCGGTGGATTCACCAGCGCGATAGCGGTCAAGAACCTGAATGCGGCGAAGCGTGTCAGACGGGTCAGCGCGACGTGCGCCAAGAAGGTCGGCAGGGTCAGAAATCATGGCAGCCAGATTGGCTTGCATGAAACAACCGAAAGCCGGGCTTGGGTCGTTAGAGACCGTAGCAGCCATATTAATGGTGTTCAGCGCTGGGCAATCCGGTGCAATCGCACGATAAGCCGTAAAGGCCAGAACCATCGGCGCATCCGGCGAACCATTGCTGTTATAGTCGCTGCGCTGAATATCGCGCACGCCATACTCATCAGCGATGCGAAGCATTTGCTGAATACCGTTCTCATATTGAGAGGCGTAAGGGCTGTTCTGCGGAACCGACACCACAAGCGGTCCGTGACGACGGCCACGCTGATTATATTCAGACAGGAAGTAGCGAATTTCGCCCATCTGATAATATGGCAGGCCCTGCTCACCAGCGCTCGCAGGCAGCTCCAGAACTTCTGTGTCCTGAACCACCTCAATCTCGTGATTTACCCGGCCATCCTGGCCTGTCGGCAGAACTGGATCGTAAACAGAAGAACACGCAGCAATCAGAGAGAGCGCAGACAGTCCGATAAGATTTTCAACCAGTCTCATTTGAATGTCGCTCCCATCACTCAATAATAAATCCGACCGGCGCATCGAAGTTTTCACCTTCGGTGGACGCGCCAGGCACGGCGTAAACGTCATTCAGACGACCAAGGAAGAACCCGGCCAGTGGACCCGCGTTTGAATAGCCCTCATCCGGCGTACGCAGACGGTTTGGATCCGTCGGATCGACCAGATAAGGCGTGACAATCACGACCAGCTCAGTCTCATCATTCTGGAAGTCACGTGACCGGAACAGGGACCCAAGGATCGGCACATTGTTAATGCCCGGAATGGAGTCCATGGACTGTTTGGTTTCCTGCTGGATCAGACCTGCAATTACCATTGAACCACCAGATGGCAGTTCAACCGTAGTTTCCGCGCGGCGCACGCTCAGCGCTGGAATGTTGATCGTCTGAACCGTGGTGACGTTACCGCTGGAATCGGTGCCCGCAACAGATTGTGGCGCGAACGCACCTTCCTGTGTCAGCTCGGACACTTCGGTAGAGATACGCAGTGAAATACGGCCCTCAGAGAGAACAACCGGCGTGAAGGCAAGACCAACACCAAATGGTTTGAATTCAAGCTGAACATTGCCGGTCTCATCCTGACCAACCGGCACCGGATACTCACCACCCGCCAGGAAGCGAGCAGACTCACCAGAAATCGCTGTAAGATTTGGTTCGGCCAGCGTACGAACAAGACCGATACGCTCAAGCGCGTTAATGCTGGCGCCAATTGAGTTCTGAAGAACCTCAGCGCCGCGTGGGCCGACATAATTGGCAAGGCTACCCGCAAGCGCCAGGCCACCCAGAGCACTACCGGCAACGTTGAATGCGTTACTGCTGGAGTTCGTAGACGTGCCCGTGAAATATCCTTCACTGACGGTTTCCAGAATTGGATTGCCGTTCGTGTCGAGCAGAATATTGCCATCTGAATCGAGGGTATATGTCTGAACCGGGGCGACATAGTCGCCATAATTGTGCGTGCTGGAGAGGTTCACACCCAGCTGACGAGTCAGCGTGCGCTGCATCTCAACAATGCGAACCTGCAGAAGAACCTGATCATTGCTGTCGATAGAGAGCATATTGATCACACGGCCAGAAGATTCACTCGTAGAGCCAGACTCTTCACCGCCTTCACCGCCACCTGAATCCGATGACTGAATGAAGTTGCCAGCCAGTTCGACAGCGCGAGAGGCTTCAGACAGGCTGGACACCCGGCCCGTCAGAATGATGGCCCCGTTAGACGCTTCCGCCGTGATGTTTCCATCCGGGATGAGGCGCGTGAAAAGGTCATCAAGACCGGTCAAATCCTGTTCGACGCGGATCTGAAGGTCGAGCAGCTGATTGCCGTGAATATCAAAGAAGAATGCGTTGGTTTCACCCGTACGAACGCCTCGGAAAATCACGCGTTGCGGTGTACGAACCACTGCATCAGCAATGTTTGGGTTGGTGATGATCACGTCTGCCGCAGGGATGCTGAGCTCAACTACAGAAGATTTATTGACCGGCAGAAGCAGTTCACGCGATGCCGGGTTCTGACCGGATCGCGAAATATTCACCTGAACGACTTCCTGCGCCACCACTGGTGACGCAAGCCCGGTACATAAAACTGCCAGTCCTGCGAGTGCGGACCAGATAGTGCCGACCCTCATCGTGAGCCCCCGATATTTGCCTGTTCGGCATTTCCGTTCCGATACACCCTGACCGTGCTGCCAATACCGGCCTGCGGAGACATAAAGTCGCCCGAAGCCAGCACGCCTTCACCGCCATTTCGCAGCTCTGAAATGCCGCGCAGGGTGAGTGAGATGTCGCCCATGCGGGTACCCAGCATGAGGACTTCTGCGTGTTGTGGTGCAAGTTCCAGCGTCGCTGTGGTCCCGACAACCACGCTCTCGCCTTCAAATTCGCGATAGGTCTGGTCAATCGCCAGCACGCGCACATTCTGAAGAATGGTCTGCGTTGCAGCGCGTTCCACCAGAACATCGCCTTCATTGACCTCAACGTCGTAAGTGAGGATCACGTCGACATGGTCATTCGGCAGGATGAAGCCACCCGCCGCTGTTTCTACGGAGATTTCAACGGCAACAGCGCGCATGCCTTCATTCAGCACAGCAGCCAGGAAGCCATTGTCGCCTGCCTGAACAATCTTGGACGCAATGATCGGCTCGCCCGTATAAATAGGTGTACGCACAACAGAACCGGCAAGCTCAGTCATGGCTTCCGGTGCAAAGTCTGCAACAAAGTAATTGTCGTTAAGCAGCTCTTCCGGCCAGTCCTGCCAGGTCAGGTCATTTGGTGACATTCTATGGCCCAGCGGCATGTCTTCACGCGCGACCAAAATTTGAGAAAGCTGAATTTGCGGCTCAGGCGCGACCGTTTCGACAACTTCGACGATCTGAGGAGCTTCCTGCTGTCCCATGCCGCGCACGAGCATCGCCGCAACCAGCGCAGCGCCGCCTGCAACAACTAAGATCAGAATTCGCATCAAAGACACTTTGAACAACTCCTTGCCGGTGATTTGCCGGAAACTTCAGTAAAAAAAGCACACTGGCTCTAAGGCATGGTTAACGAACTGAAATTTGTGAATAATAACAGTTCACACAGAAACGGACTGGCCGGGATCGCCCAGAAACCGCCAAAGGCAATCGCCACTGCGTAAGGAATTCCGGGGCCTTCAACGACTGAACGGTGCAAAAAGCCCGGAACGACAGTCGCGGGTACAAACCGCCTGGACAGTATAAAAAGTAATGCGAGAAGACCGCCTGAAAGCGCCAGAGCGAACACAAATGCTAACGCACCGTCAGGACCAACCCAGACCATGACGGCGGGAATCAGTTTCGCATCACCCCCACCGAATACGCCGGCCGCAAACAGGCCGAAGCAGATAACAAGCGCAATTCCACCTGCTGCAAAATGCCATCCAATCGACTGGAGAGAGGCGCCCATAAAAAGCGCAGCAACCGGGAAAGAGACGATATAGGCCACGGACAACCAGTTAGGGATCGTCATACTGGCAATGTCGTGAAACGCGGCAAAAACCAGTCCGGCGCAGAACAGTAAAATTAGCAGCGAAAACAGCATGTCCTATCCCAATCGGATTGGTGTTCAGCGTTACAGCAAAATCTGAATGAATGATTGAAACCGGCTTAACGTTTTGAAAGATCGGGGTTTACCTAGCTCCCAACAAAGCGAAAACCGCCGGGCGTGAGCCCGACGGTTTCCTTTGACTTTACAATTTCTGTAAAGCGCAGCGAGCTTATTAAGCGCCTGCACCTTTAGAAATTTCGTCAGAAACGTTTGTGAACGTTTTGTTTGCGTTGTCGCCGAGCGCAGAAACGCCGGTGATGACTGCAACAGCGATGAGAGCAGCAATGAGACCATACTCGATTGCAGTCGCACCAGATTTGTTCTTCAGAAAACGAACGATGTTTTTCATTTCATATCTCCCACAAAGGCAAGGCTGGCCCGTCAACAAGACATGTGTCCGTCCCCGGGTCTTCAGCACCATAGCCAAGTGATATGAAAGCGAGGTTCACCCTGATCTGAAGTTTAACATCATCGGATAAGGATTTGATTTACCATGATTTCATGGGCCCCTGATTTATAAATTTGCGGGGAATCTTCACACGTTAGCAAAGAGTCAATGCTCTCTGTTTAATCTCATCTGAGAATAGCAGGAGTTGTGCGTGATGAAGCACGTCTGGATGACTTTATTTATAGCCCTCACACCGGCAACAGCCTTTGCTGGCGAGGCGGGACGCGTTGTTCCTCAGGTTATAGAGACTCTCCCACCAACAATCGGACCGGTTGCAGTGAATATGGGCGAGTCCCTGCCCGTCGCCATCCCGGATACGATTGCAGGCGTTTCAATTGGCAGCAGCCGAATTGCTAACGTTGCGGTGCATGATGCTAACACTCTCCTGATCACCGGTCGCTCTTATGGTTCGACCAGCCTGCATGTCTTTGATCCGCTCGGAAATGTGGTTGTTAACACGACAGTGAATGTTGTTGACGGTTCCACAACACGCCTTCGCGTGAACCGTGCCGGTAGCGATTATTCCATGCAATGTGCTGGCAGCTGCCAGGCCGCTCCGCATGTTGGTGACAATTCAGAATATTTTGAATCCGTGACCGAACAGGCGCAGATGCTTTCTGAATAATCCACCAAATTTCACATATTGAAGAAACGCGATCCAAAGCAGTTTCACATACCCTCCCGGACAATGTTTCAGGAGGGTATTATTTTGAGCCAGTCGCGGCCCGGAACTCGTTTGTCTTTGTCCGGCCTTGGTCGGTCATCCTTGTTTGGACGTTTTCTGAAACGCAAATCCGGCGCGTCTGCCGTTGAATTTGCTCTCATTGTTGCCCCTTTCCTCGTGCTTTTGATCGGCCTTTTCGAAGTCGCCATGATCTTTATTGCGATGACGACCATGGAACATGGTGTCGCCGAGGCTGCGCGCCGTATTCGTACCGGCGAGCTACAGGCGTCAGGCGCCAGCGCGGAATCCTTTAAAGACCTCGTTTGCGACGCCACCTTCGGCATTCTCGACTGCGATGAACGCCTGATGGTGGATGTCCGCGTGTTTGACGATTTTGGTTCTGCTCAGGGAGACAACCCTCTTCAGGACGGCGAGATCGATGAAGATTCTCTCCAGTTCGACGCGGGACAAGGCAGCGACATCGTTCTCGCTCGCGTTTTTTACGAATGGCAGATTATTACCCCAATGATTGGCGGCCCCATGTCCAACATGACGGGTGACCGTCGTCTGCTTCAGGCCAGTGTCGCCTTCCGCAACGAACCTTTCGGAGACCGATAATGAAATATTCCGGTATTCTTGGCCGTATGCGGAATTTTGGTCGCGACCGCCGCGGTGTCTCCGCTGTCGAATTCGCCATGATCCTGCCTGTCTTCGCACTACTTTATTTCGGCAGTATCGAAGTGTCCTTCCTGATGACGGTTGATCGCAAGGTTACGCATACTGCAAGCGCGCTGGGCGACCTTGTCGCCCGCGGCACCACCATGACCCGCACGGAAGTAAACGATATTTTCGCGGCCTCCCGCGCATTGTTTGAGCCATATGATGGCTCCCAGGCACAGATGCGCGTCACCAGCGTGATCCGTGATCAGGGCAGCTATAAAGTCATCTGGTCTGAAGCGCAGAATATGGCCGCTTATGGCGAGGGCGCGACGGTTACCATTCCGAATGGTCTGATCAATAATGGCGAAAGCATTATCATGGCTGAAGTGAATTACAGCTATGATTCAACACTCGGCTATTTCCTGCCAAACACACGCAGCATGGACGAGACCTTCTATCTGAGGCCTCGCCGCGTAGATGTGGTCGAAATGGCGGACTAGTCTGCCATTTCACCCTTCTTGTGCCTGACAAAGAGCAGGATCACGAAGCCAATAAAGAACAACACACTGATGACAGCCATGCCTGCGCGCTGGCTGTTAAATGTGCGTGTGAAAATCTCAATCAGCATAGGGCCGAGCCAGACCGTAACCGTTCCGGCAATGGCATAAAGGCCGAAAAACTCACCCACCATATGCTTTGGTGCCATGGTTACGAGCATTGATCGCGACGATGAAATATTCGCTGTCGCAAAGATCGCCAGGAACATCGCCACGCCAAGATAGGCCCAGTCATGAAGGTGTGAGTAAACCGGCCAGTCCAGAACCTGTCGCGATTCAATCAGCCCGAAGAAAATGGAGTCTTCGGTAATCGAAATGAGTGCGAACAGAATGAGGGTCAGCATGACCAGCTCGAATAACAGCGCATTGCGCACGCCTAGCAATCGGTCGAATACCCCGCCCAGATAACCGCCCAGTGTCGCAAAGATTGAAAGCCAGATGGCATAGCCAACCAGTTCTTCAAAGCTCCAATGAAGCTGTCCCGCCACATATACTGCGCCTAGTGCAAGCATGGCTGACATGCCATCTGCGTAGATCATGCGCGCGACCAGATACTTCATCGGCTCTTTGTAAGTGCTGGCCTGTTTGATGGTGTTCAGAAGACCGAGCAGGCCTTCTTTCATCGCCTTGAGCCAGTTTGCACCCTTCTTGCCTGCATCCGGGGTCCAGAGGAAAAACGGCGCCATAAAGACAGCCAGCCAGATGGCCGCGATAGGTCCGGCAATACGGTTCTGGTGATGCTCAGCCAGACTAAACCCGAAAATTGGCCCGGAAATTGGCCATCCAAACTGTCCGGGCAGAGCAATCAGAAGAACAATCATCACCATAATGATGGTCGCGGCGAGATTGCCAAGCGCCAACCCCATGCCAGAAACCTGCGGCAGAAGCTGAGGACGCGCCACATCCTTCAGCATCGCGTTATGGGTCACCTCTGAATAGGTGTAGCAAACCGATGCGATGACCAATGCTCCGCCAATCATCCAATAGGGAAGCCCCTCACCGCCGGGAATTGTCCACCAGAGCGAAAACGACATGAGGCCCATAAGCCCCAGGAACACCATCATCAACGGTTTGCGTTTACCGCCACGGTCGAGCGTTGCACCAAGGATTGGCGCCGTCAGAGCAGCCGCAAAACCCGCCCATTTCGTAACACCCGCCACGAAAGCCTGGCCATAAGCCGCAGCAGCGGACGGCACAGCCTCAGGCGGCAGATCCGCGAACTCACCGCGCGCAGCCGCATCCCCTGCAACGGATTGCGCCAGATAAGGCGCAAATAAATAGATGATAACGAGAATATAATAAGGGTTTCGGGCGAATTCGAAAATCACCCAGCCCAGAGCTGGCTTGTTAAACAGCCCACCTCTGTCTTCCGGAGCGACACTGGAGGGAATTTCCCCATCCACTGCCGAAACCATCGTTTCCATCCGGGCCTCTTCGGGCAAATTAGTCATCCATTTTCCTCCCACAGAGCTGTTTTTCGCTCTTTCGCGGGGAGGATGCGCCCTGATTTTCAGAAAAGCCAGCCTGAATTCATGAATTCAGACAAAGATGAAACGTTCAGAAGCTATGATTCTACATACTTCTTCTTGAGAATATCTCTGCGTTCTGAGGTCAGCCCAAGCACATTTTCAGCATAGGACATGGGAGAACCGTGTTCTGCTGACATCGCCTCAAAGGCATTCTCAAGATAGGTATTCCGTACCCCCATAAATGGGCGATAAACGTCTGCCTCATGGTTCTGACCGAGCATTTTATTGAACCGATCGCGCGCCAGAGGCAGATGTGCTTCGATATCCACCGCCGTGTTCGTCAGGTCGTAGTCGATGAAGACATCCTCTTCGCCGACACCAAGTGCCAGATGCGTCAGGGCGCAGATAATGCCCGTGCGGTCCTTACCGGCGGCGCAATGAACAACGGACGCGCCTTGCGCAGCCTCAAGTCCGTCAAACCAGGCACGGAAAAGCTCCACATGGTGCTCTTTGAAAGGCGCCTCGCGATAGTAATTCGTCATATAGCCTTCAATAGAGTCAGCGGTGACATTGTCGCCCTGAAGTGCGGCCACATGTGCCGGCGTTTCCTGACGCCCACCTTCAGACGCAATCATGACGACACTTTCTGCGGGCCATTTATTGGGCTGACGGTCGCGCTCGTCCGGGCGACGCAAGTCAACGTGGAAGGTCACGCCAAGGTCGTTCAGAAAGACAATGTCTTCGTCTGTGGCGTCGTTGTAATGGCCAGACCGGAAGAGCAGCCCCTGACGAATGCGTCCTGTTGGCGTGTCATACCCGCCAAAATCCCGGAAATTGCGAACACCTGATAATGGTTTTACGCGATCCTGCATGTCTCTCTCCCCTGACGTATTGTTTCAGAGAAGACCTAGATCAGAACGTGGGCGGCGGTAACCCCCTAACAATCCTTCCATCGCTTCAGCGATATCAAGAAGACGTGCATCTTCGCCCTGACGGCCAACGATCTGAATACCAACGGGCAGACCATCATCGGTTCGACCAATCGGTATGGTCACAGCAGGCAGATGCAGCGCCGACGCCAGTGAAATCCATTGAAGGTGGCTGGCATAAGGCGCGCTCGTCCCATCAATCTTCATGGTCCGCTCCAGCACCGTGCCCTTGATATTGTGCTCGATCGCAGGCGTGGGCGAGACGGGAAGAATGAGCGCATCATAGGTTTTGAAAAAGTCCCGCATGATCCACTTCATTGCAGACCGGCGCGCATCCATTTTCAGCCAATCCAGATGAGAGAGGTCCGCTTTCACGGCCCAATTGCCATCGGTGAAGGGCGATTTCTCATAGCGCTGTAGATATTTCAGAATCGGACGCAGGAATTTCAGGCCAATGGTCCGTAATTGCGGCATATCCAGCGCAACAATCGGAATGAGCAGGGATAGGTAAACATCCAGCAATTCATCCGGGTCGATGTCTGGTTTAACGCGCGCGACCTCGGCGCCCGCCCCTTCAAACTCAGCCACCGCAACGGATATGAGGTCCTGCACCTCTTTAGCCACTGGCCATGTGTCGTGTTCAGTCCAGACCGCGAGCTTTTTGTCCTCTATAGAGAGTGAAAACCCAGTCTGGCTGCCTGATGCGCCGCGCTGCATAACGGAGCGCAGAAGCTTAAGGTCACGAACGGTACGGGCCATTGGGCCAACAACATTCAGATCAACTTCGCCCGGAAAATCAGGTGCCGGCGGCACATGCCCTGCTTGTGGCATGACACCATAGGTCGGCTTGAGGGATACAATTCCGGTAAAATGCGCGGGAATACGGAGTGACCCTCCAATATCGGAGCCAACTTCTAACGGTGTAATGCCAGCCGCCAGCGCAGCCGACGCACCACCGGATGACCCGCCCGGAGTACGTGACATGTCATACGGATTGGATGTTTTGCCAAAGAGCCGGTTATGCGACTGCCACTCCCCAGCCATGTAAGGGACATTGGTTTTACCCCAGATGATGGCACCAGCGGCCTTGGCCCGTGCGACAACGCTGGCATCTTCAACGGGTTTTGCGCGTTTGGCATATTCCGGCGCACCCGCAGTTGCAGGCATAGAATCGACATCAAACGTGTCTTTCACGGTCATGGGCAAGCCATGCAGCGGGCCCAGAATTTTCCCATCTGCGCGCATACGGTCGAGCGCTCTGGCCCGCTCTCTGGCGCGTTCCAGATCGGTTTTGATGACGGCATTCAGCGCTTTATTGACCCGGTTAAACTGAGCAATATGGACCTCTAAAAGCTCTGCACTCGTCAGGCTTCCAAGGTTCAGAGCATCCATTTGCCGCCAGGCAGGCTGAAAGCAGATATCACTCACAGGCCGAGAACATCCTTCATGGAATACCAACCCGGTGGCTGGTTCACACCCCATTTCGCCGCATGCAGCGCGCCACGCGCAAACACTTTGCGGTTAAGAGCGGTATGAGACAGCGAAAGAATTTCTTCTTCAGACCCAAAACTCACTTCATGTTCGCCGATGACACCGCCAGAGCGGCGTACAGAAAAGCCAATTTTGCCTTCAGGGCGCTCACCCGTAACACCATCATATGGAGGAATACGCAGGTCAGACAGGGGCGCGCCGCGCCCTTCTGCTGCCGCATCACCCAGAAGAAGAGCCGTACCTGACGGCGCATCGACTTTGTGGCGGTGATGGGTTTCAAGGATTTCAATATCCCAGTCTTCACCCAGTGATTTCGCTGCACGGGTCACCAAGGCTGCCAGCATATTCACGCCGAGGGAATAATTCCCTGAAAACACGATTGCGTACCGGCTGGACCATTCCTGCAAGGCGAACATTTCATCTGAACTGAACCCGGTCGTACCAATGACGACACATCTCACACGTGTCGACTGAAGCGCTTTCAGCGCCGCGAGGGTCGCTTTCGGGCGCGTGAAGTCTACAAAACAGCTCGCATCCGAAGCTGCCGCCTCAATATCCGAACTCAGGGTAATGCCCGTATTTCCAAGGCCGGAGAGAAGCCCGACATCTTTTCCAAGGCCATCAAAGGCTGGGGCTTCGGTCGCGCCGACCAGCTTTAGCCCGGCATCATCATACGCCAGCCCTGTCAGGGTTTGCCCCATGCGGCCAGCTGCACCGGAAATCGCAATATGTATCGGAGAATGTGTATTCATGGACCTATAGACAATTGGAAATCTGAAACTCGTCAATTGTCTTATCGGCTAATCCTTAAGGCCCCTGCAATGGTGAAGTTTCAGAAAGCTCCATAGCGCGGACACATGAGTGTGATACATCAGGGAGCAGAGATTCGTAGCTAGGGTCAGAGGGTAGAGTATTGGCAAAATCGGCTTCCGGTCTTCAGGTCAGACGCGTCTCACGCATTATCCTGCATGTCGGTTATCAAAAATGCGGCTCCAAAAGCATTCAGGAATTCTGCAAAATCAACCTGCCCTATCTGCAGGCCAAAGGCATTACCACGCTCCAGTCCACCAAAATCAAAAAGGTTGATACCGCCCTGATGGCGTATGCCGGTCTTCCAAGCCGGATCAGACAGATGCGTGAGCGCTTTGATCTGCCAGATGCTTCAGATGCAGAAGTATATAGCGCGATCGAAGAGTCCATCATTGCAGAGATCAATGCCTGCGAGTCAGAAACGATCTGCCTGTCATATGAGGGGCTTCTCCGCCTGCCCGAAGATCAGGTGGCGCGGCTGGTAGGTTTTCTGAAAACCCTCACCAAAAACCTGCAAGTGCTGGCGATTGTTCGTCGTCAGGACCGGCAGGCTACAAGTGGCTATACAACCCGGCTTCTGAATACCCGCCTGTCAGGCCATGATCTGTTTCATGACCAACGCGGCCAGTTCGTCGGAATTGATTATTATGAAGCGCTTGAGCATTGGGCCAAACAGGTCCGCAGACGAAACCTGACGGTCTATGCTTTCGAGGATCTGGAAGACGTCGCGCACACCTATGCCACGTATCTGGGGCTTCCGCATGATGAGGTAGAGTTTCCGCCCCGCCAAAACACCTCGCTTCCCGCATATGGCCAGGAAGTCCTGCGCAGCTTCAATGAGACCTTTAGCGCCGAAAAACTCTGGGCGGCCCATGCGGTCGACATCAAATACGCTTTGAGAGAATTGCTTCCGAAAGACGGCGATGGACTGCGCCCGGCAGCATCTGCAGCGGCTGGTTATCTGGAAAACTTCCGGCGCGCCAACAGGCGACTTCTACGAAAATACCTTCCTGAAGACACCCGTTATAATGATGACTTAAAACCCCTGCCCGAAGAGCAGGTGAAAGTTGAACTGGAACCCGGTGAGCTTTCAGGCTGGGTCGGGCGTGCCATTCCAGAACTTAACATCTCTGATGCGGAGAAGGATATTCTTCTGAAATCGCTGAAGACAGATGGTGATTGATTTCGGAGTTCAACCAGCACGCTAAATGCCTTGGTCTGATGCGTTTTCTCAAGGATTTGCCCTGAAATCATCGAATGATTTTCGCGGGGCATCTGGCCTGACCGCGTGTTGCGGCGCAAAACCAATCTTGCTAGGTTCCGAGCCGTTAAGCGTAGCGTTTTTCAGAGCACGGGTGGGTGCATCTGAGAGGGATTTAGGGGATATCCAAACATGGCTGGAAAAGCTGGTGGGCAAGCGACAGGTAAGAAGCTGGCGCAAATTCTGATTCACGTCGGGTATCAGAAGTGTGGCTCCAAGAGCATTCAGAACTATACCAATATCAATCGCAAGCTCATGAAGCACCATGGCATTGCGACGATTAAAGGCACGAAGATCGGCAATTCCGACCTCGCGCTGATGGCTTATGGCGGTGTGCCGAGCCGGATTTCCTCAATGAAGTCGACTTACGGTCTGCCGGAGAGCGCCACCGAAGAGGACGTTTACGCAGCCATTGAGAAGAAGATTGATGAAGACATTGCAGCCTTCGAACTGCCATCTCTCTTTTTCTCTTATGAAGGGCTTCTGCGCCTGCCAAAAGAGGGCGTTGAGCGCATCATCAAACTGCTGTCGAAATACACCGACACAATCAAAGTGCTGGCCATTGTTCGCCGTCAGGACCGCCAATGCATTAGCGGTTACACAACGCGCCTTCGCAATTCCGACCTCTCTCACCGCTCGATCTTCTACAATCTGAACAATCAGATTGTCGGCATCGACTATTTCAAACATCTGAACTTCTGGAACCGCCAGGTTGGCCGCCAGAACATGACCGTGCTCGCCTTCGAAGACATGACAGATGTCTCCTTCGACTTTGCAGAATGGCTGGGCATGGACCCGACAAAGGTAAAAATTCCGCCGCGCCAGAACCCGTCTCTTTCCGCACAGGGCCAGGAAGTTCTACGCGCCTTTAACGAGCAATATGCCGATAAAGAGCCATGGAAAAAACATCGCCAGACACTTCGCACGATTTTGCGTGACGAGGTTCTGCCGAAAGGCTCTCCTCTTTTGCCCGCGAGCAAAGATGTCGAGGCCTATATGGATAACTTCAAACAGGGCAATCGCCGCCTGATGAAGAAGTATCTGAAAGACGGCACGAACTATAATAACGACATCAAGAAGTATCCTGATGAGATGACGCCATATCAGCTTGAAGATGGCGAGCTTGAAAAATGGCTGAATGAGGCCGTTGAGAAAGCTGGGCTCGATATCAAGGCCGTTGCCAATTAAAGCAAAAAACGCGGCCCCGAAGAGCCGCGTTTTTTATTGTCTCTATCCGGCTGGATCAGCGCGCTTCGTCAGCGTCGGTCAGATCATCCCAGAACTTTTTGACCTTGCCGATAAAGCCATTGCTTTCCGGATTGCAGTCTTCGCCTGAGCAATCGCAGAATTCTTCAAGCAGCTCTTTCTGACGCGAGGTCAGATTGCGCGGGGTCTCCACGAACAGCTCGACAAAGAGATCACCACGCGGGCCACCACGAAGTGACGGCATGCCTTTACCACGCAGACGCATACGACGACCCGTTTGCGCACCGTCCGGAATAGTGATGCGCGAACGCCCACCTTCCACGGTTGGAATCTCAATTTCGCCGCCGAGCGCAGCTTTCACCATTGGAACAGGTGCGCGGCAATAAAGGTTCGGCCCGTCGCGTTCGAAAATCGCATGGTCCAGCACTTCAACGAAAATATAAAGATCCCCCGGCATAGCCCCTTGAGGCCCCGGATTACCTTCACCAGACAGTCGAATGCGTTGCCCGCTTTCAATACCAGCCGGAATGTTGATGGAGAGCGTGCGTTCAGTTTGAACGAGACCCTGGCCCGCACATTGGCGGCACGGGTCTTTAATCACCTCGCCGCGGCCAGAACATTTCGGGCAGCCACGCTCCATAGTGAAGAAACCCTGCTGTACGCGCACACGCCCGCGACCAGAACAGGTCGGGCAGGTTTCAGGGTGCGACCCGGGCTCAGCACCTGATCCCTCACAGCGGTCACAAGCTTCCTGAGTTGGAAGGGTAATTTCCATATCGCGACCGGAAAACGCATCTTCCAGCGAAATATCGAGGTCATAGCGCAGGTCAGCGCCGCGGCCCGGACCCTGACGACCACCGCCTCGCGCCCCGCCGAAGAATTCAGAGAAAATATCACCGAAAATATCCGATGGGTCAGCGCCCGCACCGAATGGATTTCCGCCAGCGCCACCAGACCCATCAAATGCAGCCTTGCCGTAACGGTCATAAGCGGCGCGCTTGTCCGGGTCGGAGAGAACGGAATAAGCCTCACCCGCTTCTTTGAACTTGGCTTCAGCTTCAGGATCGTCCGGATTGCGGTCCGGGTGAAATTTCATTGCGAGCTTGCGATAGGCGCTCTTGATCGCTTTCTCGTCGGCATCTTTGGCGACGCCAAGGATATCGTAGTAACTACGCTCAGACATTGGTCAGTCCCTGGAGTGCGAACATGGCCGGCTACTCTGTCCGGCTCGTATTGAAATAGGTCTCACACCCGTTCACAGTGGTGGCAAATTGCGGATCACCATTGTCGCGCGCTTCAGTCAGCGCGTCGGTGTAGATTTCGAGTTGTTCTGTGAACCAGGCCTCGTTCAGCGCCACGCCGCGCGCGGTAAACCAGTCTGAGGCCCGGATAAATTTCGCCTGATCGGAAAAAGAAACAGCCACGCGATCCCGTGCGAGATCCATCGCAGCCGAGCAAAGGGCAGCATCATCGGCATCCAGTGCGCGTGCCGCACTCGCCGGAAGGCTGCCCAGCGACAGGGCCAGAGCCGGAACACTCATAAGAATGTATCGAAATCTGGTCATGTCGCCTGCCCTTTTCTGATCAGATGATCGAATGATTACGCAGAGCGTTTGTCGTCGCCGACATCTTCAAAGTCTGCATCAATCACATCGTCATCAGCAGCATCTTTTGCGGCATCAGACGCTGCAGCAGCTTCGCCTTCGTCCTGAGCGGAAGCATAAATCGCCTCACCCAGTTTCATGCTAGCTTGCATAAGCGCTTGAGTTTTCGCCTGAATGTCTTCCAGGTTTTCACTTTCAGCAGCCGTTTTCAGGTCTTCCATCGCAGCTTCGATTTCGCCTTTGACAGATGCGTCAACCTTGTCGCCATGCTCTGCGAGCTGCTTCTCGGTTGAGTGAACCATAGCTTCAGCGTTGTTTTTCGCTTCAACCAGTTCACGGCGCTCTTTGTCTGCAGATGCGTTCGCTTCAGCGTCTTTCATCATATTGTTGATTTCATCATCAGACAGACCGCCATTGGCCTGAATGGTGATGCGCTGCTCTTTGTTTGTCGCTTTGTCTTTTGCAGACACGGCAACAATACCGTTCGCATCAATATCGAAAGTCACTTCAATCTGTGGCATGCCGCGCGGTGCTGGTGGAATACCTTCAAGGTTGAACTGGCCGAGGATTTTGTTGTCTGCAGCCATCTCACGCTCACCCTGGAAGACGCGGATCGTCACAGCTGGCTGATTGTCGTCAGCTGTAGAGAAGACCTGAGACTTCTTCGTTGGGATAGTCGTGTTACGGTCGATCAGACGGGTGAAGACACCACCCAGCGTTTCGATACCGAGAGACAGAGGCGTGACGTCGAGAAGAACAACGTCTTTAACGTCGCCCTGCAGAACGCCGGCCTGAATAGCAGCACCGAGTGCAACAACTTCGTCCGGGTTCACACCTTTGTGCGGCTCACGGCCGAAGAACTTCTTCACGGCTTCCTGAACAGCAGGCATACGCGTCATACCACCAACCAGAACGACATCGTCGATCTCGCCAGCAGATTTACCAGCGTCAGACAGAGCTTTCTTACAAGGCTCAATCGTACGCTTTACGAGGTCTTCAACCAGGCTCTCAAACTTCGCACGGGAGAGTTTGATGTTGAGGTGCTTAGGACCGGTCGCATCAGCCGTGATGAATGGCAGGTTCACTTCATACTGAGACGCAGAAGAGAGCTCTTTTTTCGCTTTCTCAGCTTCGTCTTTCAGACGCTGAAGAGCCATTTTGTCGGTCTTCAGGTCGATGCCGTTCTCTTTTTTGAACTCATCAGCCAGATAGTCGACGATACGAATGTCAAAGTCTTCACCACCAAGGAATGTATCACCGTTTGTGGAGAGAACTTCGAATACGCCGTCACCAATCTCGAGGATGGATACGTCGAACGTACCGCCGCCGAGGTCATAAACCGCGATGGTTTTGTTTTCGGACGCTTTATCGAGGCCGTAAGCCAGCGCAGCCGCTGTCGGCTCGTTAATGATGCGCAGAACTTCAAGACCGGCGATTTTACCAGCGTCTTTTGTCGCCTGACGCTGAGCGTCGTTAAAATAAGCAGGAACGGTGATAACCGCCTGAGTGACTTTCTCGCCAAGATACGCTTCAGCGGTCTCTTTCATCTTCGTCAGAATGAAAGACGACACTTCCTGCGGAGAATAGTCTTTGTCGCGACCTTTGATCCATGCGTCGCCGCTTGGACCTTTGGTGATCTCGTAAGGAACGAGCGCTTTGTCTTTTTGTACGGTCTTGTCGTCGAATGTACGACCGATCAGACGCTTAATCGCAAAGAAGGTCTGTTCCGGGTTCGTAACAGCCTGGCGCCGTGCAGGCATGCCGATCAGCCGTTCACCACCTTCAGAGAACGCGACCACGGATGGCGTGGTGCGTGCGCCTTCAGCGTTTTCAATTACCTTGGCATCCTTGCCGTCCATAACCGCGACGCAAGAGTTTGTCGTACCAAGGTCGATACCAATAATTTTTCCCATTCTACAATCCTCTGGTTAGCCGCCAACAAGCCGTCTTTTCGGCCCGCCAAGCGGCACCTTAGCCTGATGACTCTATGGATACTTGAGGAGCATTTCTCCTCAGGCTTCTGGCGAGATATGGGTAAAGAATCGGAAGGCTCAAGGCATCAATGCATTTTGCTATCGCGAAAATGTGATTTTGGCTGCTGAAGGGCCATATAAGCTGGGAAAAGCCCGCGATTCTCCGGAAAATTTGATGCAGATTAATCCAAACGGCACAGAAATTTTTCCCGATTTTCTCTCCGTCGACGAACAATTGGCGGTTCTGGAAGATGTGCGCGCGCAGATTCCTGATGCGCCGCTTTATACGCCAACCATGCCGCGTACGGGTAAATCCATGTCTGTTCGCATGACCAATTTCGGAAAAGCTGGCTGGATGAGCGATGCCAAAGGGTATCGCTATCAGCCAACTCACCCAGTCACTGGTTCCAGCTGGCCTCAAATTCCAGAATCTATTCTCAAAGTCTGGGCTTCACTTTTGCCAGACCAGCCCGAACCCGATGTGTGCCTGTGCAATTATTACGGGCCGGAGGCAAAAATGGGCCTTCATCAGGACCGCGATGAGCAGGATTTCTCCGTGCCGGTTCTTTCTATCTCTCTTGGCGATACGGCGCTGTTCCGGTTGGGCACGACCAAAAGGGGCGGGAAAACCCAGTCGTTTAAACTGCGTTCTGGCGATGTGATGATGCTGAAAGGCGAAGACCGGCTGGCCTATCACGGCATAGACCGCATCTATCCCGGCACATCTTCGCTTCTGAAACAGGGCGGACGGATCAACCTCACCCTAAGAAAAGCTTTATAGCAGATATTTGTATTTTAAATTTGAGACTTAGTCGCAACTAAACCATCTTACATCCGTTGTCTCTTGTGACACGGATGGAGTTCGGAATGCTGAAAACAGTTACTTATGGCCTGATGCACTTAACCGTCGCAGTCGCGGTGGCCTTTGCCCTTACGCGCAATTGGCATGCAGCGCTGGCTATCGGCCTGATCGAACCTGCCGTGCAAACCATTGCCTACACATTTCATGAGCGGATCTGGAAACGGGCAGAAGATAGAAAAACTGCCGCATCAAGCGATCACGGGCAATTTCACGCAGCTTAGAAAAACTTCAGCACGATAAAGATCAAAAGCGCCCAGAAAGCACCGCAGGTCAGGAGGCAAAACAGCACCATTTTCCGGGTGCTCCATTTGCCGGTGCGGTCTTTTATGCCGCGCACAGCATTTGAAATCTGACCTGAAATAGCGCCGAACATACCAGTCTCCTGACGGGGATGTTCCTATAAATCCATTTGGCAGATGCCTTCGAGCATGCGGAAATTGCATTTTACCCGGCTTAGCGAGCGAATTGAATATTAACTGCAATTTCCCGACTTTTAGAGAGACGGGCGCTTTCGCGCCCGCTCAGAATTACCCGAACCGGTAGCCGGAAACGGCTTTCCCCAGAACCCAGTCTGAAAAGACCTGGCTGCCGGTTTCTCCCTTTGCAGCGCCCGCCGCAATGAATACCGGAAGCAGATGTTCAGAGGTCGGATGACAGGCTCGCGCGCCCGGCGCAGCCTGCCATTTCGACATTTTCGCTTCACGGTCGACATCTGCTGTCGATGCGTCTGTCAGCCAGTCATCAAAGGCTTTTGATGTCTGGTCATGCGCCAAAGGCTGATGGAAGAAATGGCGCAGATTGTGATAGCTGAGCCCGGACCCAACAATCAGAATGCCCTCATCGCGAAGTGGGGCCAGCGCCTCACCCATGCGGATATGTTCAGCGGCATCTTCCGTTTTCAGCATGGAGAGCTGAAGGATCGGAATATCAGCGTCCGGATAGATGACTTTGAACGGAATGAAGACGCCATGATCGAGACCGCGCTTCGTCTCGCTTGCGGTTTCAAAACCAGCCTCATTCAGAAGACCAGACACACGTTCGGCGAGCTTCGGCGCACCCGGCGCCGGGTAGGTCAGCTTATACGTGTGCTCCGGAAAACCATAATAATCATACAGAAGCGGAGGCGCTTCAGACGTGATCATTGTTGGCACATCGGTCATCCAGTGCGCTGAAATGACGACAATCGCCTTAGGCGGTTCTGGCAGATCAGATGGCAAATTCCGCAGGAATTCAGCCATGCTGTCCCAGGTGTCAGTTGGGATTCCTGGAGGCGTGTCCATGAAGAAACACGGGCCGCCACCATGTGGAATGTAATAGGTTGGCATGCGGGTCATCGCACATCTCCTTCAAATAGTATGAGGAGAAAATGCCCATATATAACCAAAAGACAAGTACACACCTTTTGGTAACCCATCCTTATGAGGCAAAAAGACCTGCAATCAGATAAAGCACGCATGCGACACCGCCCATGGCCAATGCGTATGGCAGCTGTGTGCGCACGTGTGAGAGATGTTCAGACCCCGATGCGACGCTGGCAATGAGCGATGTGTCGGAGATTGGCGAGCTATGGTCACCAAATACGCCGCCACCCAGAACAGCCGCCAACGCCAGAGATGGCGGCACACCGAGCGCACTTGCCAGCGGCATAGCGATAGGCACCAGAATGCCATATGTGCCCCAGCTGGTTCCGGTCATAAAACTGGTGAGTGCCGCAGCGATGAACATAATCACCGGCACGGTAAAGGCTGGAATAGAACCCGCCGCAATCGAGGCAATATAATCCCCCGTTCCCAGCGCCTTTAGCGAACCGCCAAGCGCAATCGACATCAGAAGCACGGTGACCATTGGCACCATTTCGCCAATGCCCTCAAAGGCTTTTTCCTGCAATTGCTGGCCGGTATAAACCTTGTTGAAGAATAACAGGCCACCCGCAACGACAATGGCGAGAGCGATTGCCCAGAGAATGGATTTCGCGCCATCGCCATCGGTAATGCTGCCATTGCCTGTCCAGGCCATGAAGGACAAAGCCCCCGCAACCATCACCACCAGCGGCAGCCACATATAAATGGCTTTTGTTGGCTCTGGCCCGGCTTCCGTAACGCCGCTGACTTTCTCATCTGCGGTTTTCAGCGGGCCAAATACTTTTCCGGAGATCGCCGTGAAATAAACGCCGAACAGCGTGAGAATAGCGTAGAAATTCCACGGAATTGAACCGAGCACCACATTCAGCGGCTGGTCAAAACCATAATCGGCCACAAGGCTCAGCGCATAGGCACCCCATCCATTTAACAAGATCAGCACGCTCACCGGCGCAGAGGTGGAGTCGATGATATACGCCAAACGCTCACGTGAGAGGCCATGGCTGTCATAGAGCGGGCGGCCAAGAACACCCGATGAGAGAAGGCTCACATTCGTCTCAATGAAAACGACCGTTCCAGTCGCCGCAACAGCCAGCTCTGCTTTGCGCCGACTGCCCGCAATGCCTGAACGGATCAGCATGTGCGCCATGGCGGAGACGCCGCCAGAATCCCGCATGAAGGCAATCAACGAACCGATCATCAGGCAGAAAATCAGGATCTGCGTATTATAGGCGCTTTCAAAGACAGCCACATTCCGGTCGATTACGCCCAAAAGGCCAAGCCCCGGATTGAAGCTCGCAATCAGTGTCTCAGACAGGAAAAGCGCGACCAGAAGCGCCGCATAAACATTGCGCCAGACAATGGCGACTACAATCGCCGCAATAGGTGGAATGATTGTCAGAATTTCCATGCGTGCCCTCTCCCGTGCCATCATAGCTTGGCGGAGTTTTCCCCGGCGCGCGAGTCTTCCATAAAAAAACACCCTCGTTGATACGAGGGTGCTGATTTTGTGGTCGTTTTATACGGGCAGACGTTTAACCCGCGCTGACCGCCACCATAGCGGCGCGGAGCGTGCGATTACCAATCTTCCAACCGGTCTGGAAGGTCGCAGCGACCTTGCCAGATGGATGTTCAGACGGGATCTGGCTCACAGCCTGATGAAGGTTCGGATCGAAATCAGAGCCCGGTTCAGCATGAATTGCCGTCACACCATGACGCGCGAGCGCCGCGTGGAGTTCTTTCTGGATCGCTTCAACGCCGACCAGCAGGTTTTTACCCGCATCAGACAGGCCTTCACGTTCGCTCTCTGGCAGCGCATCCAGCGCGCGGGCGAAGTTGTCAGAAACCGGCAGAAGATCGCCTGCAAACTTCTCAACCGCATATACCCGCGTTTCAGCGACCTGACGGTCTGCACGCTTGCGGATATTATCCATTTCGGCATGGGCGCGCAAAACCTGATCTTTCAGGTTTGCGTTCTCTTCTGCGAGCATCTGGAAACGCTGCTCAAGAGACATTTCGTCTTCGGCGGCCTTGTTATCCATCTCGTTCGCAGCCGCTTCCATCGCCTCAGCCATGTCCTGCGCTGCTTCGCTCAGATCAACTTCGTCCTGTGGCTCTTTCGCGTCACTCATACTTATCCGTCCCGTTTCTGGCGGCCATCAATAATCTGGCCTACCACTTTGGCTGTGTAGTTCACCATGGGAATTACGCGGGCATAATTCAAACTCGTTGGTCCGATCACGCCCAGCGCACCCACAATCTTTCGGTCGCTGTTCATATAGGAAGATACGATCAGGCTGGAACCCGAAAGTGAGAAGAGAGAGTTCTCAGACCCGATAAAAATGCGCGCACCGGCTGCATCCCGTGTAGAATCAAGCACTTCGAGCATGCTTTTTTTCCGCTCAAGTTCATCAAACAGATGCCCGATACGGTCCAGATCATGCTTTGCGCTGGCCGATTCCAGAAGATTTGCACGTCCACGCACGATTAAAGACCGCCCGCGCTCGGGTTCTTCACCGGTCCATTCCACCACACCCAGCCGGATGAGATTAGCCGCAGCGGCATCCAATTGCGCGCGCTTTTCACTCAATTCCTGCTCAATGACGGCCCGCGCTTCAGATAGTCTCTGCCCACGCATACGCGCTGTCAGATAATTGCTGGCTTCCATCAAAGTCGTCGGGCCGATGTCCGGGCCAAAATCAATAATGCGGTTCTCAACATTGCCGCTATCGGCCACCAGAATACAGAGTGCACGGTCCGGCCCCAGAGGAATGAATTCCACCTGGCGGATCGGGTCATCATTCTTAGGCGATGCGACAAGGCTCGCCCCCCCTGTCAGGCCAGACAGCACTTCAGAGGCTTCTGAGAGAATATCTTTAATGTCCCGCCCGGCAGCGGCCAGACGCGAGTCGATCTGGTCACGGTCATCATCCGTGACCTCACCGACTTCCAGAAGACTATCCACGAAAAAACGCAGGCCCGCCTGACTTGGCTGGCGACCCGCACTGATATGGGGCGCATCCAAAAGGCCAAGCGTCACCAGATCCGCCATCACATTACGGATAGATGCTGGCGAAAGGTCGACGCCTCGTTTCGAAATCGTGCGCGAACCCACCGGCTCACCCGTTTCGAGATAGGCTTCAACAATCGCCCTGAAAATGTCTCGCGATCTACGATCGAGCTCTTGCAGCGAGGTCATATCTGAAAGGTCCGAACGTTTTTAAACTCAGGCGTTCCCAGATTTGTGACCATTTGCCGAAAATACAAGTCTTTCATGCATGCATGATGGACGAAGCAGGCAAGCAAGTTTAGACCAGCAGCGATTTTGAATTGGAGATTTCTTTATGCGCCCATCCGGACGGCAGGCCGACCAGCTTCGCACCATTTCTATTGAAACAGGCGTAAACGCCTATGCGGAAGGGTCATGTCTGATCAAATTCGGCAATACGCATGTGCTGTGCACGGCGAGCTGGGAAAGCAAAGTTCCAGGCTGGATGAAGGGCAAAGGCGAAGGCTGGGTCACAGGCGAATACGGCATGCTGCCGCGCGCAACACATACACGCGGCCGCCGCGAAGCTGCTGCTGGCAAGCAATCTGGCCGTACGCAGGAAATTCAGCGTCTGATTGGCCGCTCTCTGCGCGCGATCACGGACCTGAAAGCCCTCGGTGAAAACCAGATCACGATTGACTGCGATGTCATTCAGGCCGATGGTGGCACGCGCACAGCCTCTATTACGGGCGGCTATGTCGCGCTGGCACTGGCATGCAATTATCTCGTCAAAGAAGGCGTGATCGAAAAATCTCCGCTCACCGCACAGGCGGCGGCGATTTCCTGCGGCGTTTACAAAGACGTGCCGGTTCTGGACCTTGATTATCCGGAAGATTCTGAAGGCGAAGTCGATGCGAACTTCGTCATGACGTCAGACGGCAATATCATTGAGATTCAAGGCACGGGCGAAGAGCGCAGCTTCACGCCAGATGAATTCGCCGCGCTGATGAGCCTCGCTCAAAAGGGCTGCAATGAATTGTTTGAAGCGCAGCGCGCTGCGATTGGCGCTTAATCCAGCTAACCCGATCAAATATCAAACCGGCCGGTCTGCACATCCTTGTGCACATCGGTCGCGTTGAACACCCGGCCATTCATGACGGCATAAACGCCAGCCGGCAGGGTCTGGGCCGCAATAACTGCGCCGCCCACATTAAAGCCCGCATCTGACTTACCGATAGCAAACGGACGAAGTGCGCCCGTCAGGATTACTGTCTTGTCGCCGGTTTTGCCGTCCAGATAGCGCGCGGTCACTTCCATCGTGCCTGTCCCATGCGTGATGACGACACAGCGTTCCGGCACGATTTTCACTGCACCCAGGATCTGTTCGCGGTGTTCATCCGTCATATCGAGGCTATCCAGGCTCATAATCGGCTGCACGCGCGGATACTTCGTGCGAGCAATACGCAGAAGCTCCGGAACATTGGTGATGTTTTCCGCGCCGAGGACGAGGCTCTCGGTAAAGGTGTCATGGTCCTTATCGAGCGTGCCACCAGTTGTGAGAATGACGAGTTTTTCCATGCGCGTTCCCGTAGCCATGCGCATGCCTTATGGCAATGGCAAAGTTCAGAGCAGATTTTAGCAGAAAATTGTGTCCGGACAGATTCCGGGCGTGGTTTTACTCGGCCGCTTCGGAAACCGAGTCCTCACCATCATCATCAAAGGCGAGCAAATCCGCAGGCTGGCAGTCCAGCTCACGGCAAAGCGCTTCAAGCGTAGAGAAACGAACGGCTTTTGCCTTACCTGTTTTAAGGATGGACAGGTTCGCAAGAGTCACACCGACCCGATCACTGAGCTCTGTCAGTGACATGCGGCGATCCAGAAGGACGCGATCTAGGGTTACTCGAATCGGCATTTTTTATCAGATCGTCATTTTTTCTTCTTCGCGCAAGCGCGTGCCTTCAGCAAATACCTGACTTAGCACCATAAGTGTTATCACGGCGACCCATGCGGCGAGGTTAATTGAGAAATTCATCGAAGTATTCACCTGGAAAGCATGTGCAGCGAATCCAAGGATATGGCGGAAAATTTCCATTCCACCAACGATGAGGGCCAATCGGGTGAGGCGTCGCGCATTCTCTGGTACGAACGGGTCGCCATCAATCAGGGTTTTCAGAATGGTTTTCAGCTGTCCGGCCATCAGGATGAACCCGATGAAAATCACGAACAGACTACCGAAACCAATAAGGTAAGTTGGGGTGTCGACGGAAAGATTACCTTCCAGAAGATCCCATTGCAGCTGACCACCAGACAGATCGATCGCCATGGTAATGACGAGGATCGCTACGCAAATGCCAAACACAATCCAGCCAAGAATTGTAATCGCAGTCATCAGCACATAAAGCGCTGAAGCTATTGATCCTTTTCCTAAAGCCTTCAACAGCATACTCGGGTCAGCTCCAACTCAACCGGCATCAGGGTGTACTGCTTTTCGCAGAACACCCTGCCTAAACCGCCACGACTATACGCTCAAGGGCGAAATTGCGGTGACGAACCCAGACATCACTATCATGGGTATACCAAAATATACCAGACCGATAGCAGTGTCGGTGATTGAGTTCTTGAACTTACTCATAATTTCTGTGTCTTTCCTTCTATGTTACTCAAGTCCCGGATGAGAGCTTTGACATTATGTCGGGAGGAATTAGCTCGTTCCGTCTTGCCCTTTATCAATATGTATTTATCGAAAAACGTCAAGAAAAAAATTATCGAAAAACGGAAAATCTTTTCCAGAGAGGCCCCATTATATGACCAGAACGCTATCTCCAGGCCCGCTGATCGCCGCGACGCACAACAAGGGAAAAGTCAAAGAATTGAAGGCGTTATTCGAACCTCTGGGCTTCACCGTGACGTCTGCAATCGAGCTTGATCTGGAAGAACCGGAAGAAACCGAAAAAACCTTCGCCGGCAACGCCGCTCTGAAGGCCCTGGCCGCTGCCCGAACCACTGGCAAGCCTGCTTTGTCTGATGATTCAGGCCTTGAAGTGTTCGCTCTGAATGGTCAGCCGGGCATTTATTCGGCGCGCTGGGCCGGTGAACCGCGCAGCTTTGAAAACGCCATGAAACGTGTCGAAGACGAATTGAAGACCAAAAATACAGACGATTATTCTGCGCGATTCGTTTGTGCGCTCGCCATTGGCTGGCCAGATGGCCATACAGAAATCTTTGAAGGCGAGGTGCGAGGCCATCTCGAATTCCCTGCGCGCGGCGATCAGGGCTTTGGCTATGACCCGATTTTCGTCGCTGATGGCGAAACCATCACCTTTGGCGAAATGGACCCGGATAAAAAGCATGCCATGAGCCACCGCGCAGATGCGTTCGTAAAACTCAAAACCATGCTTGAAGGCATTTAATATGCCGCTGCCCGCGCCGGATCAGCTTTTTGGGGTCTATATACACTGGCCATTCTGCGCGCGGGTCTGCCCTTATTGCGACTTCAATGTGTATGCCGCCAAATCCCGGGATACGTCAGCGCTGGAAGCGGCCATTCTTTCAGATCTAAAAGCGCATGCAAAGTGTACACCGAACAGAAAGCTGACATCGCTCTATTTTGGTGGCGGCACGCCATCGCTCTGCCGACCAGACTTTCTGAAGGATGTGATCGAGCTTTGTGAAACGCTCTGGCCCAGCAAAGTGCCAATTGAGATCACCCTCGAAACCAATCCAGAAGACGTAACCCCCGGCGCGCTTAACGCATGGAAAGCCGCGGGCATTAACCGGCTCTCGCTTGGCGTGCAGGCTCTGAACGATGAGGCTTTAAAGTTTCTGGGACGCAATCACACGCGCGCTCAGGCGCTAACGGCGATAGAAGCGGCGCTTTCGGTTTTCCCGAATACCACAATCGACATGATCTATGCACGGCCCGGTCAGTCGATTGAAGACTGGAAAGGCGAGCTTTCAGAGGCGCTCGGCACAGGCGCACCGCATATCTCGCTGTACGAGCTGACCATTAAAGAGAAGACCGCCTTTGCCAAACAGGTAGAACGCGAGCGCTTCATACCGCTCGATGATGAAGCGCAGGCTGACCTTTATACAGAAACACTCAGCCAATGTGCTGATGCGGGCCTGCCCGCCTATGAGGTTTCAAACCATGCGCGCAGTGAAGCGTTCTGGTCCCGACATAATCTGACCTATTGGCAGAGCGGGGAGTGGCTGGGCATTGGCCCCGGCGCAGAGGGCAAGATTAATCTGGACGCAGGACGCACCACCACACAGGCCGCGCGAAAAGTCAGCGATTATATCGAAGCCGTAGAAAGCACGGGTACGGGCTGGGCCGACAGTTTCACCCTGTCAGGCCGAGAGGCAGCTGAAGAAGCTCTTATTTTAGGGCTACGGTCCAAAATGGGTGTCGAGCGCGCAAAGCTAGAGCGCCTGTTTGGCGAACCGCTCAATGACGTGAAGCTCACCAGCCTGAAAGAAAGCGGCCACCTTCTGGAAGAAGATGGCCGCCTGAAACTTACTGAAGAAGGTTGGTTGCTGGCCGACTATATATCGGTCGAACTCACCCCTTAGACTGGGTTAGCTGCCGCCAACAACGAAAGACGACGGTGCATCTTCCACCAGCACCGGTCCGCTTGGCGAAATCGCCATAATGGCAAGACCACGCTCGACCGTGCCATCATCACGGAAACGGAAGAGGCCATTCATGCCATGAAAGCCGTCATATTCTTCCAGCTCTTCGCGCGTCACTTCACCATCGCGAACGAATGACATTGCAAGCGCGGCCGCATCATAGCCAAGGCTGGCCAGCGAGGCAGGCGATGACCCATATGCAGACTGATAAGCAGACGCGAAATACGCAGTGTCTTCCGGATCAGCCATCGCAAAGACCGCATTTTCCAGAACCGGTTCACGCCAGATTTCTTCATCATCCCAGACAGATGTGCCGATATACTGAAGCTGGCGAAGGTTCACGCCATAATATGGCAGAAGCGGTGCAACGGCGCGAAGCTGAACACCATCATCAGGGATCATGATCGCAACACGTTCAATACCGCGGTTCAGCGTAGCCGTGACACGGTTCGCCAGACGTTGCGCCTCATCAACCGGTGCCTGATTGTCTTTGTCTGGTGCATAGAATTCAGAGCCGACAACCTGGCCACCGCGGCGTGCCGCCTCAAAGCGAAGCGCTGTTTCCACGCGGCGCGCATAGGTAGAAGATGGACCCATAAAGGCGAAATAGCTGATATTCTGCGCCAGCGCATAATCGACGATACGCGCAACTTCTTCTTCCGGTGGGAAACTCATCAGATAAGCGCCGCCACCTGCAACGGAGCGGTCATTAGAAAACGCGATCACGGGAATGTCTTCCTGACGCGCAGTTTCCGCAGCCGACTGAACACTCGTCGCGAACAGCGGGCCAATAATAACGTCGGCACCCTCGCGAATGGCTTCTGATGTCACAGATGCGGTCTGGCGCGCATCGCCCGCCGTATCTTTTGGAAGGATCAGAATGTTATTAGCGCCCTGATCAAATAGAGCCATTTCAACAGCGGCCAGAAGGCCGGAAGCCTGATGACGCACAGCGGCATTCGAATGAGAAAATGGCAGGAGAACAGCGACGCGATGAACGTCCCGGCCTTCCATGAAGTCAGGCGTCACATGCAGAAGCTCGGCCAGTTCTTCGTCTGGATCCACCTCTTCAGGGAGCTCTTCAACCGGTTCTTCAGTTGGGTCAGGCATTGGGACTGGATCCGTGCGCGGCTGTCCCGTAGAAATAGGTGCTGGCGGACGCGCCGGCGCAGTTGCGCAGGCTGTTACCAGAAAACCTGCCAGTACCAGGCTTGGCACTGCGGAAAACTGCCGTAAAGCTAGTTCCAGTTTCATCGTCATATTCTCCAAGGTCCCCCGACTTGTCGGACCGTATGCTTTATGAACGCTAACGAGGTCAAACCTGTGACACAACTCATTCGCCCTGTCGATTTGTCCTCGGCTTTGTATGTGGTGGCAACACCGATTGGCAATCTCCGCGATGTAACTTTACGTGCATTGGACACACTCGCCGGTGTTGATGTGATTTATGCAGAAGACACGCGTCAGACCCGTCGCCTGCTCGATGCCTATGGCATTACAACCTCTCTACGGACCTACCATGACCATAATGGGGCGCAGATGCGGCCACAGATCATCAGCCTGCTGGAAGAAGGTAAATCAATCGCTCTGGTTTCAGATGCCGGAACGCCATTGATTTCTGACCCGGGCTTTAAACTGGTCCGCGACGTTCGCGATGAAGGCCATAAAGTAGTGCCACTGCCCGGCCCATCAGCGCTTACCGCAGCGTTGAGTGCGGGCGGCCTGCCCACCGATACTTTCACCTTTGCGGGCTTTTTACCGGTCAAAACCGGCCAGCGCCTCGACCGGCTGAAATCCTTCGCTGGCCAAAAAACCACACTCATCTTCTATGAGACCGGCAATCGTCTGGCTGACACCGTTTCGGCCATTATAGAGGTCTTTGGCGCAGAGACCGAACTCGTTATGGCGCGAGAGCTCACCAAAATGTTCGAAACGATTGTGCATTCTGAAGCCGGCGCATTTCTGGAAGAGCTCAATTCAAGTGACAAGCTGAAGGGCGAAATCGTTCTGATGGTTTCACTTACAGGTGACGAGGCTGGCACAGCGGGTGAGGCCGATATTGATGGCTATCTGCTTGATCGTCTGGAATCGCTCGGCGCGAAAGGCGCGGCCAATGCGGCCGCTAAAGAGTTTTCGCTGTCAAAACGCGACCTCTATGCCCGCGCTGTAGAGCTGCAAAACGCCCAGAAAGATAAAGCCGACTAATGCCGCGCGGCGCCCGACAGAAGGCCGAAGCGGCCGGGCGTTTCGCAGAGCATTATGCGGAATTCATCCTCTTTCTGAAGGGTTATCGCACACTTGGCCGACGCGAAAAGCTTCCCAGTGGAGAACTGGATCTTGTCTGCCGAAAGGGTGATCTCATCGTCATTGTCGAGGTCAAAAAGCGAAAAACATTTGAACTTGGCGCAGAGGCCGTGCCCGCTTCCAGCTGGCAACGTATCGGACGGGCCGCTGATCTCTATCTCGCGCGCGGAAGCGGCCAATATTACAATTCAGACCGGCGCTATGATCTCTTCATTGTGCTTCCGGGATTAAGGTTTTGCCACATTCATGACGCGTGGCGACCCGATTTTCCCCTAACTCATGGTTAAGAGACAGGGTATAATCTGTTTCGGTATCACGACGGAGTTTTCCATGTCAGTCCGCGCTCTACTGCTCATTGGGGCTATTGTGCCTCTTACCTCCTGTGTTGCAGGTGTTGTCGGCGCAGCTGGCGCTGTCGGCGTTGCAGCCGTTCAGGACCGCTCAATCGGCGAAAGCCTGGACGACGCCAATATGTCCAATGAAATCAAAGCGCGACTGCTCGCCAACGGCCCTGTCCGTTACAATGAAGTCGATGTTGAGGTTTCAGGCCGGATCGTTCTCTTGTCTGGCCGCGTCGCCACTATGGAAGATCGTCTGGAAGCAGAGCGTATCGCCTGGGAGTCAGTTCTCGTGGACGATGTCGCCAATGAAATCCAAATTCGTGACGCTGGCGGTGTCCGTCAGAACCTTAACGATGAATGGATTACCGCGCGCGTCCGTTCGCGCCTGCTCACCGACCAGTCGGTTAAGAGCGTAAACGTCAATATCGAGACATATGATGGCACGGTCTATCTGATGGGCATTGCGCGTTCATCTGAAGAACTTCAGCGCATTGCAGAACATGCCAGCGTCGTACGCGGCGTGAATGAAGTGGTCTCTTTCGTTCAAATTCGTGACGTTGATGCGCGTGCCACTGCAGAGCAACGCCGGAATGAAGCGGCAAATGGCGGCAATGCCTATGCACCGAATAATGAACTCGTAGGTGGCCCGGCTAGCTAGCCGGGCATTTCTTCCCGTACTTACAATCGTCTGGCTGATGCTGATGCGTCCTGCGCTCTGGTAGCAGGGCTTATCTCACTATTGAGCGAGGCTTTCGTTTCATGACTGGCGAAATGGGCCCGGAATGAATATGTGTGGTCTCAATACGGAGAGACGCACTATGAGCCTGAGAATTGCTATCCAGATGGACCCGTTGGAAACGGTGGACATCAATGCGGACACAACCTTCGCACTGGCAGAAGCTGCTCAGGCGCGTGGAGGTCAGCTTTGGGTTTATGAGCCGAAGCATCTTTCCTGCCTTGATGGGCGTCTTTATGCGCGCGCTCGCCCCGTAACCGTTCAGCGCGTTCCAGGCGAACCGGGTGTTTTTGGCCCCGAAGTCCGCCTTGATCTACAGGACGATATTGATGTGGTGCTGATGCGTCAGGACCCGCCTTTTGATATGTCCTACATCACGGCCGCGCACCTTCTGGAACTTCTCAAAGGTACAACGCTGGTCCTGAACGACCCGGAATGGGTAAGATCGTCTCCAGAAAAGCTGTTTCCTATTCTCTTTCCTGGCCTGCTGCCGGAAACCCTTATCACGCGTGACCCGGTCGAAATCGACGCCTTCCGGGAACGCCATGGCGATGTGATCATGAAGCCGCTTTACGGCAATGGCGGTGCAGGCGTGTTCAAAGTGAGCAAGAAGGATTCCAATTATGGCTCCCTTCTTGAGATGTTTCTGGAACGTAATCGCGAGCCTTTCATCATTCAGGCCTTCCTGCCAGATGTCTCCAAAGGCGATAAGCGGGTCATTCTGATTGACGGCGAACCGGCTGGCGCAATCAACCGCGTACCGAAAGAGGGCGAGGCCCGATCCAATCTTCATGTCGGCGGTACAGCCCACCCGGTTGATCTGACTGAAACTGATCTGGAAATTTGTCGCCGCATTGGCCCGGCCCTGAAAGAGCGCGGCCTGGTGCTGGTTGGAATTGATGTGATTGGCGACAAGCTGACCGAAATCAACGTAACCTCACCAACGGGCGTTCAGGAAATGAAGCGCTTTACCGGCGTGGATGCAGCGCAGCTATTCTGGGATGCCGCAGAGCGCAGACTTCAGTCGACTAGATAAGCCCGCGTGCAGCTGGCGTCTGTAACCCGGACGTCAGCCTCACCCACAAACAGCCCCAACTCTTCGAGTAGCTCTGAGACAAACGCTGTCAGAGGGCGATAAAGCAAGGGCACGCCGTTCAGATTGACGCCCAGTCCGCTATTCACGGTCTGCGTCTCACCATTGGTGATCTGTTCGGGTGTGAATTCCAGCATTGCTGTGCTGCCCGAAGACAAATCGACCCGCAATGTTCTTAAAATTGGCGTACGCAGAACCAGCTCGGCAGGTGACGTTTCAACCTCTACATGGACCGCCTGAACGTTCCGCGCCGCATCGCACACCACATCCTCCATGCGCGCGCTGGCCTGAGCCAGTTGAAGTGAAACTTCAGTGTTCAGAAACTCGCTGCCATCCAATAGCGTAATTCCCAGATCAGTTTGTGCGGTTTGCGCTGTCGTCCGGCTATTGGACGAATAATTCCACTGCATGAATTTTTCAGGGTCGCCAATATCCAGCTCAAGCCCCACAAGCCCGTCGGCCACAGCCAGATCCAGCTCGATCTGTCGGTCTCCGTTTGCAAGGGCCGCCGCCGCAAACAATAATTCACCCGCGCTTGCGCCAAAACTGCCTTCCGGGCGCCCGGTTTCAATCGTCTGATTTCCGGCACGTCCCAGCCGGATAACATCTGCCAGCCTCAGGGTACGGCGCGCAAAGGCGTTCGGAAGGCGAAGCCCAACCACACGCTGATCAGGGTCGCCGGACACATCAAGCGCCGCAACGAGCTGGCCGAGTGTAATCTCGGTGCTCAGCACATCGTTATAGGACAAGCCGTCTACATCCAGGCTCGTTTCCAGCGCTTCAATCATTGTCAGCAGATCGATATCAATATCGACGAGCTGATTATAATCCATCACCGATATCCGGCCCTCATAGCCCAGCAACGCATTCAAAAGCGCGCCGGAAAGCCCGCCTTCCAGGCGCAATAACCGTGACCCGAGATAGATCGCAGCTGTCTGACGTTGGGCGGCAACTGCATGGACACTCAGAAAATTATCATTCCTGAGCGCAGACGCCATAACGCGCTCCTCAATCGGGAAGCGCACATCCACGCGAACAGCATTCCAGTCTGAACTGTCCTCTGTGAACCGGGCTTCTGGTGCAATGTCTGCATCATAGTGATATCGGCCGCGCTGCAGGATCAGGTTTGCGTCCTGCAAATTCAAACCTTGCTCTTCCAGGTGCAGGCGCAGGGCTGACATATTGGGGTGTTCGGCCTGTGCCAGCTGAATAGCAGCAATATCGGCGGCGCCCTGAAACTTTCGTTTGTCGAGATAAACCAGACCCAGATTCGCGACAATCGCGACGATCAACGCAATCACTCCAATCGCCAATGCGAACAGAACAATAGACGCACCGCGAGTATCACTAAGGAACCGACGATACGGACTCAAAGAGCGTGCTCCGAAATCGTCTGGCGCACATGGAAGGTATTTTCCGGCATGGGCAGAATGCCTCGGAAAATTTCAATCGGATGACCGGTGATGTCATACTGTAAATGTACGACGGTCATTTCATTGCCGAGGTCATAGTCAACATCGACCTGCACTCTGGTATTGTCGATCAGAACATACTCGTTTGTTGCCGAGGTCAGCAGTCCGTCAGCGAGATTTGCTTTTTCGCCCTGTGTTGCGCCGCCAATTGTAGCGCGGGTGACGTCAGCTCCCAATTGCTGGAGACTGATTGCTGTCAGGAACATAAGTCCATACCCGACCACGGCAGCAATCAAGAATAGAAATACTGGCGCAATCAGGGCGAATTCGACCGCCGATGCTCCACTTATACTTCGAATATATCGTCTATAATTCGCATACATCAGCCCTCTCCCAGATATTATTTGATCTGATGTTTTTTAGTCTGTATCAGGTAAATTCTCCCAAATGAACGTGTTTAAAGCTTTAATTTCATCAGGCGAATCTCATCATACATCGTGCACACGTCGACCATTTGTTAATATTTAGAACTTTCGATATTTCTAATATACGTTGTTTTCATTATTTTTTTTCTACATCTATATAATTTGCATAGAATTTGCTTGCGCTGAAATTGCTAATAAAAACAGCTCAGTGGAGATTTGGTCCGCTAATCAATTTCAGCGCGAATTTTTATCTTGCCTGCACTTAATGTTCTTGTATTGTTCTGTTTGTGGATAAGAGGCAATTGGATGGGACAATGGTCAGCAGAATTACAACCTTTGCGTTTGATGGTATTGATGCAAGACCAGTTGATGTACAAGTCCAATTACTTGGAGGGCAGCCGCACTTTTCTATTGTCGGTCTGCCGGACAAAACGGTTGCCGAAAGCCGGGAACGTGTTCGCGCAGCATTCGCCTCGATAGGGCTGGCCCTTCCTCCAAAGCGCATCATTGTAAATCTGGCGCCAGCCGATCTCCCCAAGGAAGGCAGCCATTACGATCTCGCAATTGCGCTGGCATTGCTGGCTTCGATCAATGCAATTCCTGAAGACGCGCTCCACAATATGGCAGCGATCGGAGAATTGTCTCTGGATGGGCATTTGCAACCCACATATGGCGCGCTGCCTGCGGCAATTGGGGCCGAGGCGCTTGAACTTTCGCTCATTTGTCCAGAAAGCTCTGGTCCCGAAGCGGCCTGGGGCGGCGGGCATGTCATAGCCATAAAAAGCCTGATGACCTTCATCAATCATGCCGCCGGCCGTCTTGTGCTTACGCCTCCGGAAGCCGGTTCAGCAAAAGCACTACCACCCGCGCCCGATCTCAAAGACGTCAAAGGCCAGGAAGGCGCAAAGCGCGCACTCGAAATTGCAGCGGCCGGAGGGCACAATCTTGTCTTCAGCGGCCCGCCCGGCTCTGGCAAATCTATGCTGGCCACACGGCTGACAGGCCTGCTTCCCGACCTTTCACCCGCAGAACTTCTGGAGGTGAGCCAGATACAATCTGTCGCTGGACTTCTGGAACGCGGTGAACTTTCACGGCGACGACCTTATCGGGCACCGCACCATTCAGCGTCCATGGCCGCACTCGTGGGCGGCGGCGCGCGAGCACGACCTGGTGAAGTGTCCCTCGCCCATCACGGCGTTCTGTTTCTTGATGAGTTGCCGGAATTCAATTCTCAGGTTCTTGAAGCCTTGCGACAACCTCTGGAAACCGGCGAAGCGGTCATCTCACGCGCCAATCGACATGTGCGATATCCTGCGCGCTTTCAGCTGATCGCCGCGATGAACCCTTGTCGATGCGGCGGTGGTGCAGCAGAAGCCAATTGCCGGAAGAAGCCTCGCTGTATGCAGGATTATCAAGGGCGACTGTCCGGGCCTTTTCTCGACCGGATTGATCTTTTCTGCGATGTCCCGCCTGTCACGGTTGCAGATCTTTCCCTTCCACCACCCGCTGAGGGCACAAAAGAAGTCGCAGCCCGCGTAAAAGCGGCCCGCCAACGGCAAGCGGCCCGATTTGCAGAAGCGGGCATTAATGGCACGCGCAATGTGAATGCCGACCTCTCATCCGAACAGATCGAAAAGGCCTGCGCGCTGGATTCAGATGGTCGTAAACTTATGAACGATGCCGCCACACAATTTTCCCTGTCCGCACGGGCCTATCACCGCGTCCTGAAGCTCGCCCGGACAATCGCCGACCTTGATCAGGCCGACCGTATTTCAAGACAACACCTTGCCGAAGCGCTCACCTATCGCTGGCGAGACCCGGTCGTCCCTGCCTTTGCAATGGCCGGGTCATAACTCTGTTAATCACCTTATGACATGCTGCCGGCCGGGATAGTGAAAAACCGGGATAGCGCGCGAGATGAATAAGGGCGAAGCTCAACCAATCGAACAGAGGTTTCTGGCCTCTGTCAGCCATGAAATCCGTACGCCGCTTAACGGAATTCTCGGCATGGCATCATTGCTTGCCGAAACCGAACTCACTCCCGCGCAGGCAGATTATGTTTCCGCCATTCGCCGCTCTGGTGCACGCCTGCTCGACCTTTTGAACAATGTGCTGGACTATGCCCGCATGGATGCGACCGGTGTCGAGCTGGAGGTCTCCGAAACAGACATTCGAAGCCTCGCACAGGATGTCGCAGAACTTCTAAGTCCCCGCGCCCATGAAAAAGGTCTCGATATCTGCATCCGGACGTCCACCTCCCTGCCACCCCGGCTTGCTCTGGATGATGGCCGGGTCCGTCAGATCCTTTTCAATATCGTCGGAAACGCCATCAAATTCACAGAAGATGGCGGTGTGCTGATCGATATGGCCTTCAACGAAAACACCAGTGAATTGCAGATCGATATTATCGATTCTGGTGCTGGCCTTTCAGAGGACGCACAATCTCGCCTGTTTGATGCATTTGAACAGGCCGAAGCCGGTCATCGCGGCATAGATGGTGGCGTGGGCCTTGGCCTCAGCATTGTGAAGCGCCTTGTCGACGCTATGGATGGCACGGTTACAATTTTCAGCGCGCCGGGCATGGGTGCGCGTTTTCGTGTGACACTTCCCGCCGAAGCTGTCGCCTTCCCGAAAACAGCGAAAACCAGAACAGACAAACATTTGCGTATTGGCCTTGCGGGCATGTCGCCGCCATTGCAGCTCTCCCTCGCAGCCATGGCGCAGAAGGCCGGTCACACGGCCCTTATAGGCGCAGGTGAAGTGGATGTCTGGCTGGTTGATGCCCAGCTTCCACCAAGTGAGATCAAGCGACTTACAGAATCTGCGCCCGTACTCGCGCTTATTCGTCCGGAAGATCGCGATCACATTGAAAACCTGCGCGGTCAGGGGTGTTCCGGCTATCTCATGCGCCCTGTTCGCGAAAGTTCGCTTCTGGAACGTTTGAGCCTGTCCGGTTCACAAACAAACGTCGCCAATGACGAGCTTGAACCAGATCACGCGAGCAGTGTCGGACGGGTCCTCATCGCAGACGACAATGCGGTCAATGCCTTGCTCGCGACGCGTATTCTGGAAAAGGCCGGCTATTCCTGCGCCACCGCCGCAACCGGTGCAGAGGCGCTGGAAGCCGTTCAAATGTCGGAATTTTCCATCGTACTGATGGATTTGCGCATGCCCGTCATGGACGGTTTTGAGGCAATGCGTCAGATCAGAGCCCTTCCGACTGCAAAAAATACCATGCCAATCATTGCGATTTCTGCCGAAATCAATCCAGATGTGGAGAAAGCTGCGCGTGCAGCTGGCGCAGATGCTGTGGCGGCCAAGCCGCTTGACGCTCACACACTGCGCTCCATTGTCGAACGCTGGACGACCAGGCAGAAAGCGCATTCATGACCGAGACGACTGAGCAGGAAAAAGAAGCTCCACGATTTATCCGCGCCTTTAAAGCCCTGAAAGACCGCCGCATGGCCGCCATGCTGCTCTTGTCTTTCGCCGCAGGTATTCCTTATGGCGCGGTGATTGGATCGCTGAATGCATGGCTGACCGAAGCCGGGGTGAACCCGCGCGAAATAGGCGTCCTGTCCTTCATCATTCTGGCCTACAGCTTCAAATTCATCTGGTCGCCCGCCTTCCAGAAGCCGACAGAGATTATCCCGTCAAAACTGGGCGCTCGCCGGTCATGGCTGCTCATCTGCCAGATTTTGATTGCCGTTCTTCTGGTCGCGCTCGCGCTGACCAACCCAGCCGGTTCACTGGCTCTTGTTGCTGGCGCGGCGCTGCTGATTGCGCTCGCCTCTGCGACACATGACATTGTGCTGGACGCCTGGCGGATTGAAGTCGCCGAGACAGATGAAGACCTCGATCTGATGTCAGCGCTTTATCAATTCGGCTATCGACTTGCTGGGCTTCTCACCGGTGCACTGGCGCTGGTGCTGGCGGCGCGTATTGGGTGGAATTACACTTATATGCTGCTGGCCGTGGGCATGCTCATCGCGACAATTGGGTCCTTCGTCGCGCCAATTCCGCCTAAAAGACTGGAAACCTCGGTCGCCGAAATGGCGCGCCAGTCTGGCGTAGAACCTCCATTCCGCCATGCCGCGGTAATCGCCGTGGGTCTCTCATGGGCGGTCGGCATCTATTTCATTCTGAATTTCATGTATCAGTCCTTCACCTTCCAACCGGTGAGCACGGAAGACGCAATCGCTGCTATTGTCCCTTCCCGCCCGAACGGCTTCAGCTTCCTTCGCGAGAATGGCCCGACCATTGTCTTCCTGACGGTTCTGGTGCCCGCCATTGTCGCGGCACTCATCAATCAGAGAAACAAAATCAAACCCGTCGCGGCTAAGGCCTCTGACTCCATTTTCTCATCCATCGTGGTGCCATTGATGGATCTGACCCAACGCCTTGGCTGGGGCTTCCTTCTGGTTCTGGCACTGGTTCTGACCTATCGGTTCGCTGACCTTGTCTGGGGCGCTTTCGCTTATCCGTTTTATCTGGGTGAGAACTTCGGTGCGCTGACCCGTACCAATGATGAGATTGCGCTCGCGTCCAAAACCTTTGGCGTCATTATGACGATTGCCGGGTCCGGGCTGGGCGCTGTTGCCCTCATCTGGCTGGGGCGCATGCCATGTCTTATTCTGGGGGCGCTCATCGCGGCCGCTACAAACCTTCTCTTTGCCGATCTTGCAGCCGGACGCTTCATCGCTGAAAGCGGAGAAGTGGTCGCCAGCGCAGGCGGGCAGGGCATGACCGCCTTTCTCAGCTTCACTCGGCTGGATGTATTGTTAGAAGGCATTCCGCCGCTTTTCGGTCTCGAAAACTCACAGGGCCTCACCAATCTGATGGGCGCAATTGCCGGTGAAAACCTTGCGGTAGGCTTTGCCAGTGTGGCCTCGGTGGCCTATCTGACATCCATCGTAAATCCGAAATATGCCGCCGTTCAGTACGCACTGCTTGCCTCGCTCACAATGCTGATCGGCTCTCTGGGCCGTGCACCTTTGGGCGAGCTGATTGAAACGGACGGATTTTACACAGTGTTCGTCGTCACCTTCTGGATCGGACTGGTGCCCGTTGTACTGGCAGGCCTTGAATGGCTGAGACAGGCCCGTTCAGGAAAACCAGTTCCGGAACAGGCCCGCTAATTCAGGCGCTTAAAGCGGCCGGGCTTACGCCTGGCCGTCTTTGAAAGAGTCGTGAGCGTCTGGCTCGTTCACGTCGTAAGCCGCGATGGTCGCCAGGTTCACAATGTCAGACACTGTCGCACCCAGTGAACAGATCTGGATGGATTCCTGAAGACCCATCAGCATCGGACCAAGAACGGTCGCGCCACCAATACTGCCCATCAGAGATGTAGAGATAGACGCCGCATGAATAGCTGGCATGACCAGAACGTTCGCAGGGCCCGTCAGACGTGAGAATGGGTAAGCACGTTTGGCGAGCGGGTTCAGTGCCACGCCAGCCTGCATTTCACCTTCATACTCAAAGTCGACATCGCCGCGCGCATCCAGAATTGAAACCGCCTCACGGACTTTCTCTGCACGCTCGCCCAGTGGGCTGCCGAATGTGGAGTAAGACAGGAAGGCGACGCGAGGTGTTGCGCCCAGACGGCGTGCTGCATGAGCCGCTTCGACCGCGATATCAGCCAATTGCTGAGCATTTGGCAGCTCGGTGATGTTGGTATCAGCGATGAAGAGCGTCTGGCCCTTGCTGATGACAACGGACATACCCATAACCGGCTCGTTTTCGACCGGGTCGATCACCAAACGCACATCAGAAAGCGCGGATTCATAGCTTCGGGTCACACCCGTCACCATGCCGTCTGCATCGCCCAGTGCGACCATGCACGAACCGAATACGTTACGGTCATTATTCACGAGACGCTGTACGTCGCGCTGCAGATAACCTTTGCGCTTCAGGCGCTCATACAGATAGTCGAAATAGTCCGGATTGCGGTCTGAAAGCGATGCGTTGACGATTTCGAGCGCGTCTTCAGGGACGCCAACTTGTTTCATCGTACGGCGCACGCGCTCTTCACGACCGATCAGAATAGCCTTGCCAAGCTCCTGGCTCTCAAAGCTGAAGGCCGCACGGATAACTGCTGGTTCTTCACCCTCAGCAAATACGATACGCTTCGGCTCTTCCACACGGACAGCGCCCTGAACGCGCTGAAGGAAGCTTGCAGACGGGTCGAGACGACGCGCCAGCTCTTCCTTATAGGCATCCATGTCTTCGATGGATTTACGCGCAACGCCGGTATCCATTGCAGCCTGCGCTACGAATGGTGGGACGTAAGAAATGAGACGCGGGTCAAACGGAACCGGGATAATGTAATCCGGGCCGAAAGTCGGGCGCGCACCGTGATAAGCGGCTGCAACTTCGTCCGGCACGTCTTCACGCGCCAGCTGAGCCAGCGCACGCGCACAGGCAACTTTCATTTCCTCATTGATCGTACGCGCGCGCACATCCAGTGCGCCGCGGAAGATGTATGGGAAACCAAGGACGTTATTGACCTGGTTTGGATAGTCAGAACGGCCCGTCGCAACGATCGCATCGCCGCGCACTTCATGAATTTCTTCCGGGCGGATTTCCGGATCAGGATTCGCCATCGCGAAAATGATCGGGTTCGCCGCCATGGACTTGATCATTTCCTTGTTCACAGCGCCCTTAACGGACAGACCGAGGAAACAGTCTGCGCCTTCCATGGCTTCAGCCAGAGTGCGCTTATCCGTTTCGACAGCAAAACCGGATTTGAACTGATCCATACCGGTCTCACGACCCTTATAGATCACGCCTTCGCGGTCACACATCAGGATGTTTTCAGGCTTCACACCAAGGTGACGGATCAGGCCCGCACAGGAAAGACCCGCAGCGCCCGCGCCTGACACAGCGACTTTCACGTCAGACAGTTCACGGCCCGTAATCTTACACGCATTCAGAAGGCCGGCAGCAGCGATAATCGCCGTACCGTGTTGGTCATCGTGAAAAACAGGAATGTCGAGTTCTTCGCGAAGGCGGCTCTCAATGATGAAGCATTCCGGAGATTTGATATCCTCCAGATTGATGCCACCGAAAGTCGGGCCGATATTGCGCACGGTTGTGATGAACTCTTCGATTTCTTTCGTGGTCACTTCCACGTCGATCGAATCCACATCAGCAAAGCGTTTGAAGAGGACAGACTTACCTTCCATCACCGGCTTGGACGCCATCGGGCCGAGGTCACCAAGACCCAGAATCGCGGTACCGTTAGAGATTACCGCAACCATATTGCCTTTGGAGGTGTAGTCATATGCGAGGTCTTCATCCTCAGCGATGGCCAGAACAGGCACCGCAACGCCCGGTGAATAGGCGAGAGAAAGATCCCTCTGGGTTGCCATTGGCTTGGTCGCGATGACAGAAAGCTTACCCGGTGTCGGGTACTTGTGAAACGCAAGCGCTTCCTCATCAGTGAAAGATGGACGTTGACTACTCATATGCTGGCGTTCCCTGCTCCGCACTTACTTATTGAATCCTGTGTAGAACCCTGTCCTAAAGTGAACAACTCCCCGAAGGTCGATAACCGCTATGCGGACGAAGTTTTTTTGACTTGAACACCGAATTTTCTCATGTGACCTGACACTATGTCCCAAACCGTCACGCCGTTCATGGCGCAATACCTCGAAATCAAGTCCCGTAACCCGGACACACTCCTGTTTTTCAGGATGGGTGATTTCTATGAGCTGTTCTTCGAAGACGCTGAAATTGCGGCTGAAGTGCTGGACATCACACTGACCAAACGCAGCCAGCACAAAGGTGACGCCATTCCCATGGCGGGCGTGCCGCACCATTCTTCAGAACCCTATCTGGCGCGCCTGATCCGCGCCGGTCATCGCGTTGCCATTTGCGAGCAGACCGAAACTCCGGCTGAGGCCAAAAAGCGCGGCTCAAAAGCCGTCGTAAACCGAGAAATTGTCCGCATCGTCACGCCGGGCACGCTCACTGAAGACACAATGCTGGAAGCCCGTTCGGGCAATTTCCTGGCTGCGGTCTGCGCAGATGAAGACGGCGAAACCTGCGGCGTGGCGCTTGCAGATATTTCAACGGGCCAGTTCATCCTCATGATGACGCATGCGGCTGACCTCAGCGCGCGGCTTTCGGGATATCATCCGAGCGAGATCATTCTGGGTGATGCGCTCATACAGAACACACCGTTCCGTGAGGGGCTTCAGGCCTCCAATTTCAATATCACGCCGTTTGAAACCCGCGCCGCAAGCCCGAAAGGCGGCAAAGAGTTTCTGCAAACCGCATTTCATCTTTCCTCCATTGAAGGCCTTGGCCAGTTCGAAGATTCAGAGCTGTCTGCCGCCGGACTTCTGCTCAGTTATATCGAGCTGACACAGGCGGGCCTTCCACCGGAACTCGATTATCCGTCACGCGCATCCAGCGACGTACATCTCATGCTGGATGAGACGACTCGAAATGCGCTTGAAATTGACCGCAAACAGACCGGCCAGCGCAAAGGATCGCTCCTTCACACAATTGACCGAACCCTGTCAGCCGGCGGCGCGCGCCTGCTCGCCGAACAGCTTGCCCGCCCCTTAACGGACCCGGCCGTCATTAATGCCCGCCTCGACGGCATTCAGTATTTCATCGATCAGTTCGACCTGTGCGCTGATGTGCGTCAGGCTTTGCGCGGTTTACCCGATCTGGATCGCGCCCGGTCACGTCTCCGGCTTGCCCGCGCAACACCGGTCGATATCAAATCCGTGCGGACAGCGCTTGAAACAGCAAAAGAGATCGCATCTTTGCTGGAAGAAGCGGGCCCGGGGCAGGCGGAGATCATTGATCGCGCCCTTTCGACCATTCAGACAAGCCTAGCAAACGGCCTTGCGGACCTGCGCAATCTCATCGCCCAGAAGCTGGTGGATGACCCACCTGCCATGATGGGCGATGGCGGATTTATTCGTCCCGGGGCCGACGAAAATCTCGACCGGCTGAGAACGCTGCGCGATGACAGCAAGAAGATCATTGCAGGACTTGAGGCAAAATATCAGAGCGAAACCGGCATCACCGCGATTCGCATTCGCTTCAATGCCATGCTCGGATACTTCCTTGAGGTGCCCGCAAAACATGTCGACGCGTTTGAGGGTCTGGAACAGGCTAATATGTTCCATCGCCGTCAGGGTCTTGCGAATGCAACCCGCTATTCCACTGAAGAACTAGCCGATATAGCCCGCGAAATTGATAGCGCCACGACAGATGCCAAAGCGCTTGAAATGAAAATGTTCGCAGAACTGTCTCAGGCGGTTCTGGAACATTCCGATAGTCTTCGCGCCTGCGCCGAAGCGCTTGCCCAGCTGGATGTTTCCTGTGCCGGCGCAGAATGGGCATCAGAGTTTTCAGCTATCCGCCCTGAAATCTTCGACGATAAGCGCCTCAATATTGTCGATGGCCGCCATCCGGTTGTCGAAGGGGCACTACGCAAAACCGGCAATGGCTTTGTCAGCAACTCTGTCTCCCTTGGCGCGGATGCCAATGAAGGCACCAGATTGCAGATCATTACCGGTCCGAACATGGCTGGTAAGTCGACCTTCCTGCGCCAGACCGCGCTATTGGTCGTGCTGGCTCAAGCCGGATGGTTCATCCCGGCCCGGCAAATGCAGATCGGCATTGTCGACCGCGTCTTCTCTCGTGTGGGCGCATCTGATGACCTCGCCAAAGGCAAATCGACCTTCATGGTGGAAATGCTGGAAACCGCGAGCATTCTGAATCAGGCAACAGACCGCGCCCTCGTTATTCTGGATGAAGTCGGCCGTGGCACATCCACCTATGACGGCCTCGCCATTGCATGGTCCTGCGTAGAATATCTCCACGACACCATTCGCTGCCGTGGCTTGTTCGCAACCCATTATCATGAGCTGACCCATCTGGCCGGGCGCCTGCCTTTTGCGGGCAACCTCTCTTTGAAGGCCCGCGAGTGGAAAGGCGACCTCATCTTTCTGCATGAAGTCAAAGAAGGTCCGGCAGATAAATCCTATGGTGTGCAGGTCGCACGCCTCGCAGGACTTCCAAAGCTCGCCGTCATGCGCGCAAAACAGGTGCTGGATCAGCTGGAAACCAGCCAGACCAGCAATGTGCCCTCAGATGACATGCCGCTATTCAGTTTTGCTGAAGATGGCGCGCCTGAACCACCGACAGCAGACAGTGTTGGTCCAGTAGATAATGAAGCCATGACGGCGCTCAAATCGATTGAGCCAGACGAGATGAGCCCGAAAGAAGCCCTTGATGCGCTTTACCATCTGAAAGGACTTCTAAGGCATTCGGATACATAAAGGTGTGGCCTCAGCCACCTAAGTTACGGTACATGAACCAGATGCCTTATCCGCTCAGTGAATCCGAGATTGAAAACGAGAAACAACCCTTTGGCGGCGGTCCGCGCCCCTGGCAGATTGAATCCGTTATTGAATCGCGGAAGCTGAAAGTTCAGCTTGAAGCTGCGGCACTCGACCATCAGCCACAGGATAAAGCTCTGCGCAGCCGCGCTATGGACCTGCTTCATGGTGCGCTTTTCAGAGGTCGCATGATCGCCAAAGAACGCCTGGAAGCGGGCGCCGATGGTCTGGACACAGCGCGCTTGCTCGCAGCGGTTCAGAACGAGGTTATCAAGGCACTTTTCGATTTCACGGCCAATATCGTTTATGGCGATAGCAACCGCACAGAAGGCGAGAAACTCGCCGTACTTGCGGTGGGCGGCTATGGCCGGAACGTTCTGGCGCCATCTTCTGATATCGACCTGTTATTCCTGCGCAATTACAAGCAAACCCCATGGGCTGAGAGCGTGATCGAATACATGCTCTATATGATGTGGGATATGGGGCTGAAAGTCGGCCACGCCTTCCGCACCGTTGATGAGTGCATGCGCCTTGCAAAAGAAGATCTGAACACCGAAACCGCGCTTCTGGACGCCCGCTTCATCTGCGGCGATGACAGCATTGCTGACATGCTGACGGCCCGTTACCGGGAAGAACTGGTCAAAGGTCGCGGCGCGCAATTCATTGCAGCTAAACTCGAAGAACGTGACAAACGCCATAAGAAACAAGGCGACAGCCGTTATGTGGTTGAACCGAACGTCAAAGAGGGCAAAGGCGGTCTGCGCGATCTGCAAACCCTGTTCTGGCTGGTGCGCCACGCATATGGCGGCGTCACGCTGGAAGACATTCTGGCGCAACGCGAAGTCTTCACCGAAGACGAGGCCGCGACCTTCCGCAATGCTGGCCGTTTTCTGTGGAGTGTGCGCTGTCACATCCATTATCTGACAGGTCGCCCTGAGGAACGCCTGAGCTTTGACCTGCAGCCGGAAATCGCATCGCGTATGGGCTTTGAGGATAAAGGTTCGCGGCTCGGCGTTGAACGCTTCATGAAGCGCTATTTCCGTGAAGCCAAAGCCGTGGGCGCACTCACCCGAATTCTCTGCGCGCGCCTTGAAGCCGACCAGCAAAAAGCCAAGCCGAACTTCCTGCACTTCCTGCCATTCAATTCCGGTCCGCAGATCGAAACGCCGGGCTTTGCGATGGATTCAGGCCGGATCACGATTGAAGACGATCAGTTCTTCCAGAACCAGCCCGTGGAAATGCTGCGCCTGTTCAAACTGGCTGAAGACAATAATGTCGACATTCACCCTCGCGCTCTTTCGGCCGTCACGCGGTCTCTGAATGAATTTGGAGAAACCGAGCAAACCGACCCTGAAGCCCGCGCACTCTTTATCGATCTGCTGATCAACACCTCAGACCCGGGCCCCATTATGCGCCTGATGAATGAAGCGGGCCTGCTTGGGGAAATGGTGCCGGAATTTGGTGAAATCGTCGCCCAGACACAGTTCAATATGTATCACCACTTCACTGTGGATGAGCATACGCTGCGCGCTGTGGATGCGATTGCTGAGATTGAACGCGGCGGAACAGACTTCTTCCCGCTGGGAACAGAACTCTTCCCGACGCTAGAACACAAACGTGCGCTTTATCTGGCCATGCTTCTGCATGACACAGGTAAGGGCCTTGGCGACCAGCAGGTCGAAGGCGAGAAAACGGCTATTGCGGCCTCTTCGCGTCTCGGCCTTGATGAAGACGAATGCACGCTGATTGGCTGGCTGGTTCGAAATCACCTTGAGATGAGCGACTGCGCCCAGAAGCGGGATATCTCAGACCCTCGGACCATCACGCAATTCGCAGAGCGGGTTCAAACGCTGGAGCGCCTGAAGCTTCTGCTCATTCTGACCGTTGCAGACATCACCGCTGTGGGGCCTGACATCTGGAATGGCTGGAAAGGTCAGCTCCTGAAGGAGCTATATGAACTGACAGCGGCAGTCCTCTCTAAAGAAGAGGTCAAAGAGTCTCTCGTCGCAAGCCAGCTCAATTCCCGCGCCGAAAGTGCACGTCAATCTCTGGTATCGCGCAAGGGCGAGCTGCCAAAACTGCTGGCGCAGATGGAATCTGGCTATTGGACGAGCCAGTCCGATGATGAACTGAACTGGCATCACGACCTTTTAACCCACTCTCCAATCCAGACGATTGTCGAATGCAATCTGCGCCCGGAAACAGAAAGCGTTGAGCTGCTCGTCGCGACCTGGGATCGGACAGCGCTCTTCTCTGACATTGTCGGCGCCCTCGTAAATGAGGAGGCCCACATCGCTGCGGCCCAGATCTATACTGGCAAAAGCGGGGGCGTTCTGGATATCTTCGTTCTGCAGGATGAAGACGGGCATATGTTCGGACGCGGCGAAGACAATCGTCTTCTACGCCTGAAAAATGCTGTCGCAGCAGCCATCGAAAACGGCGTTGAATCGGTTCGCGAGCGCAAATCGCTCAACGCACGCCGCGAGGCCGCCTTTGTCGTCGACCCGGATGTTGTGTTCGACAATCAGGGCTCAGCCGAGCAAACCATTATCGAAGTCACGGGCAAGGAACGCCCTGCCCTGTTGTTCGAACTCGCGCGCGCGCTTTCGAGCCGCGGTATTGTTCTTCATTCTGCCCATGCCGGGACGTATGGCGAACGTATTCATGACACTTTCTATGTGCAGACTGTAGAAGGCAAAAAACTGGAAAATCAGGAAGATATGGACGGGCTTGCCTCAACACTTCTGGATATTCTCAGCGCCAATACGCAGGATGCGCCGCGTACACCTGCACAAAAGCTTGCACAGGCAAAATCGGCAGACAGTTTCTGATCCGATCGGCTGTTTTGGGGGAAATAGGTGAGTCTGGTTCGTAACACGCTCGTTCAGTCGAGCCTGACACTGGTGAGCCGGGTTCTGGGCTTTACCCGTGATGTTCTTCTGGCTGCACGCATTGGTGCAGGCCCAATTGGTGATGCGTGGACGACCGCGCTCATGTTCCCAAACCTTTTTCGCCGTATCTTTGCCGAAGGCGCTTTCGCTTCAGCCTTTGTGCCCTCCTATTCGCGGACTTTAGAAGCTGACGGCCCGGAAGCGGCTGCAAAGATTGCCGAAGAAACCATGCGCGTGCTGTTCGCGCTGACAGCCGGGCTGACCCTGATCGCGCAATTCGCCATGCCATGGCTTTTACTACTGGTTCATGGCGGTCAGGCGGACGATCCGGAAAATTTCGATCTGGCCATCCTTCTGACCCGTATCACCATGCCGTATCTGACCTGTATGTCGATTGCGGCGCTGTTATCCGGTGTTCTGAACTCCGCGGGCCGGTTTTTTCTGTCCGCCTTTGCGCCGACCCTTCTGAATATCTGTCTGATCACCGCGGCCTTTGTGAGCGTGTCACCCGTCACGACCGCGCAGGCCGCTGCCATCGCCACACTCATTGCAGGCGTCTTACAGGCCGCGCTCCTCTATTGGGGCGTCCGTCGCCAGAATGTGCGCCTGTCTTTGCTCGGCATGCCGCGTATCACACCGGGCGTGCGCCGCGTCATGGCCCTTGCCGTACCGGGTACGATTGCCGCCAGCGGCACGCAGATCAATATTATCGTCTCCCAGTCGCTGGCGAGTTTTGAGGTCGGCGCAAAGACCTGGCTTTATTATGCAGACCGGCTTTACCAGCTTCCGCTGGGTCTGGTTGGCGTTGCTGTGGGCGTTGCCATTCTTCCGCGCCTGTCACGGGCGGCACGGTCTGAAGACCCGGTCACAAGCCGGGCAACCATGGATGAAGGGATTGGCCTTGCGCTCGCTCTCACCCTGCCCGCTGCTGCGGCGCTGGGCATCGCGCCCGCCTTCCTGATCGAAGGCATTTTTACGCGCGGCGCCTTTCTGACGACCGATGCGAACAATTCAGGCCTTGCGCTCGTCCATTATGCCTGGGGCGTTCCAGCCTTTGTGATGATTAAAGTGCTCGCGCCGGCCTATTTCGCACACGAAGACACTAAAACGCCTATGGCCTTTGCGCTCTGGTCCGTTGCGATCAACACAATACTGGGCGCAGGCTTGTTCTTCTGGCTGAAAGCCAATTCAGCCCATGGGTTTCCGGGCCTTGCCATTGCGACAAGTACGGCCGCCTGGGTGAATGTCATCATGCTGATGTCGGGCCTCATCAAACGCGGCTGGTATGTTCCGGGCCCGAAACTTGTCTCCCGCCTCATCCGCACCTGCATTGCAACTGCCCTCATGGCAGCGGGCCTGCTCGCCGTACTTCACGTCCGCCCGCTTATCGAAGAATACATTTTCGACAGTAAACTGTTCGACACACTGGTATTCATCGCCTTTGGCATGGCGATTTACGGAATTTCGGCGCTAATTACCGGTGCAGTGAGACTCTCTGACCTAAAAGGACTGGTGCGACGCCGCGCTGTCGAGTAGATGGGCGCCATGACTGATACAGCAAACTCCTATACCGGCCCGGAACGTGTCTTTTCAGGCGTTCAGCCGACAGGCAATCTTCACCTCGGAAACTATCTCGGGGCGTTGCGCAAATTTGTTTTGCTTCAGGACAGCCATGACTGCATTTTTTCCGTGGTGGACCTTCACGCCATCACCATGCCGCAGGAACCTGGCGCGCTGAAAGAAAACACCCGTCAGATCGCAGCTGCATTTCTTGCAGCCGGTCTCGACCCGGACAAGGCAATCATTTTTGCCCAGTCCTCGTCGCCTGCGCATATGGAACTTTGCTGGTATTTTAACTGCGTCGCCCGCATGGGCTGGCTCGAACGTATGACCCAGTTCAAGGAGAAAGCAGGCAAGGATAAAGAACGCGCCAGTGTCGGCCTGTTCGATTATCCGGTTCTGCAGGCAGCTGATATTCTCGTTTACAAGGCAACACACGTCCCTGTGGGCGAAGATCAGAAACAGCACCTGGAACTGTCTCGTGACATCGCAGAGAAGTTTAACCGCGAATATGATGCGCCGGGCTTCTTCCCGCAGCCGGAACCTCTGATCAAAGGTCCGGGCGCGCGCATTATGAGCCTCAAAGACGGCACCAAGAAAATGTCCAAGTCTGATCCGTCAGACCTGTCTCGCATCAATCTTACCGATGATGCAGACACGATGGCGCGTAAGATTAAAAAGGCGAAGACGGACCCGGAACCGCTGCCAGCAAGCATGAATGAGCTGAGCGACCGCCCGGAAGCCCGCAATCTGGTGGGCATTTATGCTGCTCTGAATGGCTGCGAAGATCAGGACGTTCTGAACGAATATGGCGGTCAGGGCTTCGGTGCCTTCAAGCCAGCTTTGTCTGAACTGGTGGTCGAAAGCCTCGCCCCGATCACTAATCGCTTCAATGAATGGCTGGCAGATCCGGCCGCAATTGATGCGGTACTGGAAAAAGGCGGAGAGCGCGCACGCGCCATTGCTGCGCCTGTCATTTCTGACGTCCGCGACATTATGGGCTTTTGGAAAAAGGGCTGAAAGCTCTTAGGTGATGACTGAGTTTATCACCCAGATTGGAGAACGGCATGTTGCGTTCAATTTTACTTGCTTCACTTACACTCGGCCTCGTGGCCTGCGGTGGTCCTTCATCAGAACCGACGGACACGGCAAGTGACGCAACGGTCACTCCAGGTGCAGCGTTTGAGGTGACAGGTGCCTTCGTCCGCCCGCCGCAAAATGGTCGTCCGAATACGGCAGCCTATTTCACCATCACGTCCCACATCGACAGTGATGCTTCCATCGTAGGCGTCAGCACTGATGGTTCAGAGACCGCAGAATTGCACACGCATGCAATGTCTGACGGTATGATGCGCATGCGTCAGGTCCAGAGCGTTGATCTGCCAGCAGGTGGCAGCATGGACTTTCAACCTCTTGGTCATCATGTGATGATGTTCCGCGTGTCCGACGAGACCGTTGAAGGCTCGTCTGTCACCATCACGCTGGACATCTTCCATGACGATGAGACCGAGCAAGTGACATTCGAAGCGCCTGTTCAGCTTCAGAACTGATCAGCCCCTGTAGGCTTCCTACAAATTACAGTTGCGGTATTGCCCGCACCTTTCATGGCGCGCACAGTGCGGTGAAAGGTGACGGGCAACACCTTATCGCAGCGAATTTGCGGCAGGAGTGCGCCTGTAATCCACCTCTCTGGAAGGCACAGGCGCAAAATGCGTAACAAACGCTCTGGATGGAAAGGCAAACTCGCCGCGATTTTCATAATCGCCTGCCTCGCCATATATCCTGCGCTCATCATTCGATCCCACAATATTCCAGATGCTATTCCAGACACCATTTCCTCGACCGTTTGGGCAGACACCCGTATCGGCGCCGCTATCGATATTCTGGAAACCGAACAGAACAGATGGTCCTTTGGGCTGGCAGACTGGCATCCGCAATCGCGGCTGACGGCCATGCCCGCCTTTCAGCGGGGAATGGCGGACACCCTGTCTCAATTCATTGCTTTGCGCGCCGGGCTTGCAAGCACGCGCGGCCAGGCAGATCAGGATTTAAGGCTTGCGGCCTCCCTCATCGGACAAGCCATTTCAGAGGGCGCAGACGATCAGCTATTTGCTGCCACACAGGCGCTGCGCCGGCATGACGGTCTGATCGCGCGCGGCGTTCTCACTCAGCGCACTGCGTCTGAATTACTTGCAGATGAGACCCGGCTCTATGCCGCGCTTGTCGAGAAGAGCCATTCAGATCTGAGAGCGATAATCAGGGCTGAAGACAGACGTCTGTTCGATGCCACGCGAACTGACGTTTTCTACAAAGTTCATGGTCAGCTTTACGTCATTGGTGCGCTCCTAAAAGCAGGTGACACCCACGAAACGGGTCAGTCTGAACGGTCTGAAGCTATTGCAGAGCTCGAATATCGTCTTGATGAGGCCTATCGATTATCCCCGCTTCTGGTTTCAAACCCCGCGCCGGGGCAATTCTCATTCGGGGGCAATGATTTGATGGCTCTGGCCTATATGCTGGACGATATCAGCCTCTCGCTTGCCGAGCTGACTGAGATTCTCGAGGCCGAACAGCGGACAATTGTCTCCGGGCTTGCCGGAAGGAGTTGATTTGCCGGGCTTTGCCCTCCATTTGTGTGGAACGAAGGAGCCCCGAATGTTCATTCAAACTGAAGCCACGCCGAACCCAGATACCCTCAAATTCCTACCAGGCCAGCCGGTGCTGAGCGAAGGGTCGCGCGATTTTTCCGATGCCGAACAGGGTGATGTCTCGCCGCTGGCAAAGCGCCTGTTTGAAGTCGCGGGCGTTGCACGGGTTTTCCTCGGCTCAGACTTCGTCTCCGTGACGAAAGACGCGCAGGCAGACTGGAAGCACGTCAAAACCATGACGCTGGCAGCCATTATGGACCATTACACTTCGGGCCTGCCTGTGCTGGATGAAGGTGCAGACGCATCTGCTGACACGAGCGATATCACCTATGAGGGTGATGCGGCTGAAATCGTGGCCGAGATTAAAGAGCTTATCGAAACGCGTGTGCGCCCTGCGGTGGCTCAGGATGGCGGCGACATTATTTTCGACCGCTACGACCCGGATACCGGTGTGGTTTCGCTCCATATGCGCGGCGCCTGTGCCGGCTGCCCATCCTCCACAATGACCCTGAAACAGGGCATTGAGAACATGCTGCGCCATTATGTGCCGGAAGTCAGCGCCGTAGAAGCTGCGCTCTGATCCCATCCAATCAACGACGAGACCTACATGACCGAGATCATCTCCAAGGAAAGCCGTGATCAGATTTTCACGGATGCCCGCACGCATGGCAATTGGCAGGAAAAAGACGTTCCTGAAACGCTGATCCGCGACACGTATGAGCTGATGAAATTCGGTCCGACGAGCATGAACACAAGTCCGGCGCGATTTGTCTTTGTTCGCTCGCCGGAAGCTAAAGCGCGCCTTCTGCCGCATATGGCTGAAGGCAATCGCGAAAAGACAGAAAAAGCGCCATGGACAGTGATCATTGCAAATGATCTGGATTTTCCTGAGAAGCTGACCGAACTCTTCCCGCATAAGGAAGACGCAAAGGATGTTTTCAAAAATCCGCAGAACCGCGCTGAAACGGCCTTCCGGAATGGAAGCTTGCAGGGCGCTTACTTCATGATCGCCGCCCGCGCACATGGCCTTGATTGCGGCCCCATGTCTGGTTTTGATCGCCCCGGCGTTGATAAGGAATTTTTCCTTTCCAACCCAGAGACGGAAAACTGGACGGCCAATTTCATCTGCAATCTTGGATATGGCGTAGACGAAAAGCTCTTCCCTCGCCTGCCGCGCCTCTCCTTTGAGGATGCGTGCCAGATTCTCTGATGCAATGATCAGTCTCGGTATTCATACAGCTGGCCCGTTTTGCGGCGTTGCCATTCTGAAGGATGGCGAGATCGTTGCAGAACAGGAAACTGCGATGCGCCGGGGCCATGATCAGTTCCTGCCAGGAATTGTGGAGGAAACCGCAAAAGCCTCAGGCGTGAACCTGATGGAGCTTTCTTCAGTTTCGGTATGTGTGGGACCAGGAAGTTTCACTGGCATACGCATAGGTGTTGCCTTTGCGCGCGGGCTGGCACTTTCCAACAATGTGAAAGCCATTGGCGTTTCAAGCCTTGAAGCCTTGCTGGGCAAACCGCCAAAAACCAACACGCTCGTTTTGTTGCCTGCTAAAATCCGTCCACCGGACCTGACCTTCTGGGCTCAGCACTTCAATGATGAAGGTTTATCAGACCCGATTGAGCTCAGCGCGTATGACGTTCAGTCCTTCGTTGAGGGCGGCGCTAAAATTGTTGCAAACTTTGAGGCAGCTGAGACGCTGTCGGGTATTCTGCCGGGTGTCGAGGTTGAACGCGCCGAAGCAAAAGCAGCGGGCGTTCCGCTATGGGCATCAACGGCCGCGAAAAACGTCCTTCGCGAGCCAAGCCCGCTTTATGTGAGAGCGCCGGATGCCATTCCTGCAAAATCTCCGCTTCTCTGAACTGAGCGCGCTTTCAGACGATCAGCTCTCTCAGCTGGCCGATCTGCACCGTCAGTGTTTTGAAGATGCCTGGTCCGCCAAATCGATCCGCGACATGATTTCGGGACAAGGCGCTTTTGGCCAAGCCGCATTTCTTGAAAGTGATCTGGCGGGATTCTCAATCTTTCTGCCATGCGTGGACCAATGCGAACTGGTCACCATCTGCACCTCACCCGAACGTCGAAGCTCCGGACTGGGCCGAAAACTTGTGGATGCAGGCCTCAGCCTGGCTGCAAAAACGGGGTTCACAGACTGTCTTTTAGAGGTTGCCTCAGACAATGCGCCAGCGCGCCACCTCTATGAAAGCGCCGGTTTTACTGAAGATGGCACCCGAAAGGCCTATTATCTCCGCAAGAATGGGCCACCTATGGATGCCGTGCTTATGTCAAAGCCAACCAAATAAGTCGGAATACTGGACGTTGAGCGCCAATAGCGGCATATGTGATTTAGATTCAGGAATGATTTTATGAGCCGCATCGAACAACTCTGCCAGAAGAACGGACTCCGCCTCACTGAACAGCGGCGGGTCATCGCACGCATCCTCTCCGAGGCCGAAGACCATCCGGACGCAGAAGAGCTGCACCGCCGCGCCGCTGGCGTTGACCGGAACATCTCTCTGGCCACGGTTTATCGTACAGTGAAGCTGTTTGAGGAATCCGGCATCATTGAACGTCATGACTTCCGCGATGGTCGTTCCCGTTTCGAAGAAGTCACCGATGATCACCATGACCACCTCATTGATGTTCGCTCTGGCGAGGTCATTGAGTTCGTCAATGAAGAGATTGAACGGCTGCAAGTTGAGATCGCGCGTAAACTGGGGTACAAGCTCGTCGATCACCGTCTGGAACTCTATGGCGTTCCACTCGATAACAAAGAGAAATCCTGAACGAACGAGTTGATATGACCGCGGCGACCAAACGCCTCTTTATCAAAACCTATGGCTGCCAGATGAACGTCTATGATTCCGAAAGGATGAAGGATGTTCTTGCACCACTTGGATACACCAGCACCGATACGCCGGATGACGCAGACCTTGTTCTGCTGAACACCTGCCATATTCGCGAAAAAGCGACGGAAAAAGTGTTCTCCGAACTGGGCCAGCTCAAACGCCTCAAAGCGAAATCGGGTGGCAATATGCTTCTCGGAGTGACCGGCTGTGTGGCACAGGCTGAAGGCGAAGAGATTATGCGCCGCCAACCGGCTGTTGATCTGGTTCTGGGGCCGCAAGCCTATCACAAGCTTCCGGAAATGATCGCGCGCGTACACCGCGCTGCCGGCGAACGTCTGGAAACCGAATTCGAAGTCGAAGAAAAATTCGATGCTCTGCCGCTGGATCGTCAGGTCGATGGTCCAACGGCTTTCCTGTCCGTTCAGGAAGGCTGCGATAAATTCTGCTCGTTCTGCGTTGTTCCATACACACGCGGCGCAGAATTTTCCCGGAATGTTGATGCGATCGTCGCCGAAGCGCGCCTGCTTATCCGCAAGGGCGTTCGCGAGATCAATCTGCTCGGCCAGAACGTAAACGCTTATCACGGCACTGCGCCGGGCCTTGAAGGCGGCGATGACTGGACGCTGGGCCAACTCATCCGCCACCTTGCAAAAATTGATGGCCTCGACCGTATTCGTTTCACGACATCGCACCCGCGCGATATGGATGACGATCTTATCGAAGCCTTTGGCGACACAGAAAAGCTGATGCCATATTTGCACCTGCCAATTCAGGCGGGCTCAGACAGTATTCTGAAAGCGATGAATCGCGGTCACACGGCTGAACGCTACATCAAAATCATCGACCGTCTGCGTGAAATCCGTCCGGACGTGGCGATCACCTCTGACTTCATTGTCGGCTTCCCGGGTGAGCGCGATCAGGACTTTGAAGACACAATGGCTTTGGTTGAGCGCATTGATTATGCGGCGGCCTATTCCTTCAAATACTCACGTCGTCCGGGCACGCCAGCGGCTGATATGTTCAGCCAGGTCCCGGAAGAGGTGAAAGACGAACGCCTGCAACGCCTTCAGGCGCTGCTCCGCGATCAGCAGACCCGGTTCAATCAGTCTCAGATTGGCAAGACCATTCCGGTTCTCGTTACGGGCACAGCCCGAAATGAAGGCCAGATGGCTGGCCGCACACCATACCTTCAGGCCACCCATTTTGAGGGCGGCGAAGAACTGGCCGGACAAATTGTGAACGTCAAAATCGAAAAAGCGACGCTGAACTCTGTCGGCGGCAAGCTTGCCAGCATGGCGGAGGCCGGAGTTTGAGTCTGGCTCCCCGCACGGCCGCCGCGCCTGTAAGCCGTTTCTTTGCCGTTCGTGACCCTGACAGTTTGCACATTGTCTGCGGTGCACATCATCGCAATCTGGAACGCCTTGAACAGCGACTGGAAGATTATCGCCTGCAGGCGGAAAGCCAGGGTGGCGGTATTACGCTAACCGGCCTGCCTGAAGGTGTGTCTATCGCCGAATTTGCGCTTGGCACCTATCTGCAAAAGACCATGAACGGCATTGAACCGGGCGAAATCGAATTTGATGGCGCCATCAATGCCGCATTCTCACGTGTGATGCAACAAACGGGCGGCGCGATTAAAGGCCTCAAAACCAAGGTTTCACCGCAAACTACAGGTCAGACCGCGTATCTTGCCGCTTTGCAGGATGAATCTGCTGGCCTCGTCTTCGGCGTAGGCCCTGCTGGTACGGGCAAAACCTTTCTGGCTGTCGCCATTGGTGCATCTGAGCTTGCGTCTGGTAAGCGCGATCGTCTGATCGTTGCCCGCCCAGCTGTTGAAGCAGGCGAAAAGCTGGGCTTCCTTCCGGGCGATCTGGAAGACAAAGTCGACCCATATATGCTGCCGATCTGGGATTCTCTGCGGGAGTTGTTTGGTCAGGAACAATTAGACCGTCGCCGTCTGCGCGGCGAGATTGAAGTCGCACCACTGGCCTTTATGCGCGGACGTACGCTGAAAAATGCGTTCGTCATTATCGACGAAGCCCAGAACGCAACCGTCCCACAGATGAAAATGGTTCTGACCCGCCTTGGTCGGAACTCCCGCATGGTCGTCACGGGCGACCCATCGCAGGTCGATCTGCCAAGTAAACAGCCTTCCGGCCTCGCGCATGCTATGGGCATTCTCAATAATGTGAGCGGTGTCCGCCAAATGCGCCTCACGGGTGCAGACGTTGTGCGCCACGACCTCGTATCGCGCATTGTGGACGCCTACGACAAAGCAGAAGCCCGCAATTATAATGACGGTCGCTCTGATGCCGGATGACCCCTCACCGGAGCCGGAGATAGATCTTCGTATCGAAGACGAAGCCTGGCTGAAAGACTTAGATGAGAGCGCTTTTCTGGCGCTCGCCTCAACTGCCCTGAACGCCGCAGCACGCGAAACACGCACCGGCCGCGTCGATATTCTGCTGACAGATGATGACGCTATGCAGGTGCTGAACCGTGACTGGCGCCAGAAAGACAAGCCCACAGACGTTCTGTCCTTTCCATCAGATGATGAAGCCTTTGAGCAAGGCTTTCTGGGGGACATTGCCTTGGGGCTGGGTGTCGTCAAACGCGATTGTGACACCATGAAACGGGCATTTGATGCTCATTTTTCCCATCTCCTGATACATGGATATCTACATTTGCTCGGTTTCGACCATGAAACCGATGCGGATGCTGAAGAGATGGAACCATTAGAAACCAAAATCCTTGCGGAGCTGGGTTATTCTGACCCATACTCCCTAAAGGTTGAGAAGTGAGGGATATCGTCCAAGTGGACACGTCGGAACCATCGTCGGGTCAGAGTCTTATCGGTCGTCTAGCGGCGGCCCTGTCTTTTTCTACCGATACGGCGGAAACGCCCGAAGATATCGCTTCAGACGCGACGGCCACGCCGTCTCCTGCTGAAATTCGACTCCGCATCGCTGAATTTGAACGTCTTCGGGTCGAAGATGTCATGATCCCGCGCGCAGAGATTGTCGCCATTGAAGAACAGACCACGCTTCCAGAGCTGATCCGTTTCTTCGCCGACACCACACACTCCCGCCTCCCTGTTTATCGCGAAACGCTGGATGACCCGATTGGCCTGGTCCACATCAAAGATCTGGTCCTTGTGCTAGCGGATAAGTCTGACGGCGAGGAAACTGACGAAATTCGACCGCTTGTCGGTATGCGTCGAGACATTCTCTATGTCCCGCCTAGCATGCGTCTGCGCGACCTCCTCGTCAAAATGCAGGCCACCCGCATCCATCTCGCACTCGTAGTGGATGAATATGGCGGTACGGACGGCCTCGTTTCGCTGGAAGATCTGGTTGAACAGATTGTCGGCGAGATCGAAGACGAACACGATGATGACGATGCTCTGATGACCCAGAAAGCCAAAGGCATTTGGGAAGTCGATGCACGCGCGGAAATTCCGGATTTTGAAGAAGAAGCCGGTTTTGACATGTCGCTTTCTGAATATGAAGACGAGATCGACACGCTTGGCGGCGTTGTTTTCGCCATTGCTGGCCGTGTGCCGCAACGTGGTGAGATCATCCGGCACCCGAACGGTGTGGATATGGAAATCATAGACGCCGATACGAGACGAATTCGTCGGCTGCGACTGCGTTGCCCTGTTGATGTAAACGCCAAAGTCAGCGATTCAGGGCAAGAGGAAACGACCTCCCATTAAACCGGAGTAGCGTCTTGGGCCGCACGGAAAGTTTTTCACTCGGCACGGTTCACGCCGCTATTGCTGGTCTTTCACCCCTGAAATCATTCATGCTCGCATTCGTTTGCGGCGTGTTGACGGTATTCGCCTTCGCGCCTTTTCAGGTCTGGCCGGTCTATGTCGTAGTTATCAGCCTGCTCGTCTGGCTGATTGATGGTGCACGCAAACGACCGAAATGGGGAAAAGCGGTTTTCAACCGCGGTTGGGCGTTTGGTATGGGTTTCACCCTGTCCAGCATGCATTGGACGGTTCAACCCTTTCTGATCGACCCTGCCCAGCACCTCGCTTTCATCTGGATGCCACTGATCCTGCTTCCTGCCGGGCTCGGACTATTTTTTGGGCTCGGAACATGGTTCGCCGGACTTTTCTGGTCGAAAACACCGGGCAGGATTTTCATCTTCGCCGCATCGCTCTCTATGACAGAATTGTTACGAGGGACGGTATTTGGCGGCTTTCCGTGGAACTGGCCGGGCATGATCTGGGCCCCTGGTCTGCCGGTTTCTCAAATATCGGCAATACTTGGGCTTTGGGGGCTTTCCGTGCTCACTTTGCTTCTGGCCGCAGCGCCAGCCGCTGTCGCTGACTTCCGGAAAGACGCAGGCGGCGCCTCCCGCGTTTTGCCTCTCATGATCTCTGTCATCGTGTTTGCCTCTGGCTGGGCGTGGGGCATTGGGCGCATTCCATCCGAACCCTATGCCGATGGCACCGCCGTACGTATTGTCGACGTTGCCGTTCGCCAGGACGACAAATACCCCTACGACCCTGAAGCAAGCGTCGAAGCAAATCGCGCAATGCGCTCAGAAGCTGCCCGAAACATTCTGATTGCTTACCTCACTGGAACCGGAGATGATTTTCCGGACGAACCGCGTCTGGTTGTCTGGCCAGAGGCGGCACTTCCATTACCCCTGCTGCAAGATCCGAATGCGCTGGATGCCGTCGCTCTGCATCTGGGCGAGCGCTCTCTTATCGCCGGAACAGCACGTATTGACCGGTATTCTGAACCACAGCGCTGGTATAATAGCCTCGCGATAATAGATCAGCGGAGCCGTATGCGCGGCGCAAGCGAGATCTATGACAAGCACCGTCTTGTCCCATTCGGTGAACTTTCTGCGGCGGATATCATACCATTTGGTAATAATTTAAGCGGGATTCTACCCCCCGCATTACAGCAAATGGCAACCAGCGGTTTTACTCCGGGCCCGGCCGGAACGCCACTTATACTTGAAAATGGGCAGTCTTTTCTTCCACTTATTTGCTATGAGGCGTTATTTCCTAAACTTGTTCGCAATACAGTTAACGATGCAGACTTTATAGTTAATATTTCCATCGATAGCTGGTTCGGCGAGGGAATTGGGCCCGATCAACACTATGCACACGCGCGATATCGGGCCATTGAAAGTGGAAGACCACTCGTCAGAGCTGCAAATATGGGCCATTCAGGCGTGGTTGACGTATATGGAAGGGAAGTAGATCAAAGTGTTTACACAAGTACAGAACAAGTATTTCCTGTAACAAAAATTGACACATTTATTCCAGAGGAAGTCTACAATACAACCTACGATAGATTTGAGGACCTATTTGCCTTTATAATCGTCTGTTTCTTGATCATGTTTACTTTAAGCTACGCACGATTGAGCTCTTGACACCCTATGTTAGACGTAACAAACAGACCTCCTATAAGATGTAGAGAGCACACAAATAAATGAGCGAGAACAAGCTTCCTAACCTGATCGACAAGCATGTCGGTCGGCGTATTCGCTGGCGTCGACGCGAGCTCAAATTGAGCCAGGAGCGTCTGGGTGAGATGCTGGGTCTTACCTTCCAACAGGTCCAGAAATACGAAAAAGGTGTGAACCGAATTTCAGCCGGTCGTCTTTTTGACGTTGCTAAAGTTCTGGATGTCACGATCAACTACTTCTACCAGGGCGTAGACGAGGTGGGCGACCTCGCTGCTCTGGGCGTCACCGAGGACGGTGATGAAGGCGATCTGGCTGGCATGATTGATGCGAACGCAATCGATCTTGTTACGGCATATCAGTCCATCCCAGATCCACGGCTCCGCAAGTCACTGCTTGATGCAGTGAAAGCAGCCGCTGAATCCTTTAGCCGGAATGCAACATTCCGCGACGAAACGGAATCATCCGACGAGGATTAACTCCGGGTAGACGATCTGCTAATATAGCCCTACAAAGCGCCCCTCTGGTTTAGGCCGGGGGGCGTTTTTTCATTTTACCATCTTAAGGGAGCGCTTGGATTGAGCCGCACATCCTACAATTTCACCAGCGAGAGTGTTTCTGAAGGACATCCGGATAAGGTCTGTGACCGTATCTCGGACTCAATTGTGGATCTCTTCATTGGTCGATTTCCTGAAGCACGGGTCGCGTGCGAAACGCTGACCACAACCAACCTCATCGTGCTGGCGGGCGAAGTTCGCATGCCCGAAGACCTGATGCCATCGCTCGAAGAGATGGAAAAAACAGCGCGCGCAGCCGTGAAAGACATTGGCTACCACCAGAAGGGCTTTCACTGGCGCACCGCAGAGTTGATCAACCGTCTTCACGGCCAGTCCGGCGATATCGCTATGGGCGTCGACGCGGCTGAAAATAAAGAAGAAGGCGCTGGCGACCAGGGCATTATGTTCGGTTATGCGACCAATGAAACTCCAGAACTTATGCCTGCGCCAATCACCTATTCGCACCAGATTCTGAAACGTATGGCTGAGCTGCGCAAATCCGGCGAACAGCCAGAGTTTGAGCCTGACGCCAAGTCTCAGGTCACACTGCGCTATGAAAACGGCCGTCCGGTTGGTGTTGAAAGCGTTGTTGTCTCTACCCAACACAAATTCGGCTTTACGCCTGATGATATTCGCGAGCTGGTTCGCCCGATCGTAACTGAGGTTCTGCCGGAAGGCTGGTTCCCACCAGAAGACGAGTTCTATGTGAACCCAACAGGCAATTTCGTAATTGGCGGCCCGGACGGTGATGCAGGCCTTACGGGTCGTAAAATCATTGTCGACACTTATGGCGGCGCGGCGCCTCATGGCGGCGGCGCATTTTCCGGTAAAGACCCAACGAAAGTTGACCGGTCTGCGGCTTATGCATGCCGTTATCTGGCGAAGAACGTTGTCGCTGCCGGGCTGGCAGATCGCTGCACCATTCAGGTGTCTTATGCGATCGGCGTCGCAAAGCCGCTTTCTCTCTATGTGAACTGCGAAGGCACGGAGAAGGTTGATCCGGCCAAAATCGAAAATGCGCTGCGTGACCTGATGGATCTCTCTCCAAAAGGAATTCGTACGCACCTCCAGCTGAACAAGCCAATTTACGCCCGCACGGCTGCTTATGGCCATTTCGGTCGTACGCCAGACGCCGATGGCGGCTTCTCCTGGGAAAAAGTCGATCTGGCAGACCAGCTGAAAACGCTTCTCTAAGGCCGTTTTCTGACATGTCTCAGACCGACCGCCCTTTAAGGGAAATCAAATCTTTCGGGCGCCGTGATGGGCGCCCGTTGTCTAAAAAGCAGAAGCATCTTTATGACACGCTTCTGCCGGACCTCGCGCTTCCCACAGATGAACCGCTTTCAGCGACATCGCTTTTTGGCGATGAGCGCCCGCTTTGGCTGGAGATTGGTTTTGGTGGTTCAGAACACCTGATCCGTAGAGCACGGCTGAATCCGGACATTGGCCTGATTGGCGCTGAACCCTTTATTGATGGGGTTGCCAAGGCGCTGACGGGCATTTCTGACAATAATCTGAAAAATGTCCGCTTACATGCTGACGATATTCGTCAGGTGCTTCCCAACTTTGGCGAAGCCGCTTTTGAGCGCGTTTTCATTCTCTTTCCAGACCCATGGCCAAAGCGGCGCCAGCAAAAACGTCGACTGATTCAGCCAGCATTCCTGGATGAACTTGCCCGGGCCATGAAGCCCGGCGCAGCATTACGTTTCGCTACGGATGTAAAAAGCTATGCAAATGAAGCCCTTTGGCGGTTTCTGCAGCACGGGGCATTTGAATGGACGGCAGAAAACGCTGCCGACTGGCGCGACCAGCCCGAGGACCATGAGCCGACGCGATATCAGCTGAAAAAGCTGGGAGATTGTGAGCCGGTCTGGCTGGAATTCATTCGAACATAAACGCCAGCCAGCCCGTTCCCGGGCTTATTGTGCGACCCAGCCGCCATCCATTTGCATAAGCGCGCCATTCACCTGATCGGCAGCTGGCGTGCAAAGGAAATGTGCGAATTCGCCAACCTGTTCAGGGGTCACAAATTCCTTTGTTGGCTGCGCAGCCAGAAGAACCTTCTCTTTGACATCCTGCTCGCTCATGCCGCGCGCTTTGGCGGTGTCAGCGATCTGACCTTCCACAAGCGGCGTGAACACATAACCCGGGCAAATTGCATTACAGCGCACGCCAAATGTCGCCCCCTCAAGCGCCACAGTCTTCGTGAACCCTGCGATACCGTGCTTGGCGGCGACATAAGCGGATTTATACGGCGACGCGACCAGTGCGTGCGCGGATGCCGTGTTGATGATGCGGCCCCAGCCTTTTTCCTTCATGTCCGGCAAAGCCAGACGGGTGGTGTGAAAGGCAGAAGACAGGTTCAGCGCAATGATGAGATCCCATTTTTCGACCGGGAAGTCTTCAACCGGTGATACATGCTGTACGCCAGCATTATTGACGAGGATATCAACGGGGCCGAGCGTGGATTTCACCTCAGCCATCATCGCCTCAATGGCGTCGACTTTTGTCATGTCGGCACCGGAATACATGGCCTTAATGCCAAACTCGGATTCTAGTGATGCGCGATATTCTTCAATCTCATTCGCGTCTCCGAACCCATTGATCACCACATTGGCACCCGCCTTGGCCAAACGGGTCGCGATTGCCTGTCCGATTCCGCTAGTGGAGCCTGTAATCAGAGCGGTTTTTGCTTGAAGCATAGCGAAATCTCCTCGAAAGTGGCCGGAAGTCTTTCAACGTGACATTCCAGCGATGGTTCACGAATTCTATCTTTAAGAGGATTACAATGGACGCGGCAATCCAGTCCTTCGCCCACGGCTTTGACAATTTCCTCATTAGTTCTCTCACAGCAGGGGTTATGCTGATCCTGAGTTGTGTTGTCTATGTTCTTTTGACGCCGATGAAAGAACTCGAACTATTGCGTAATGGAAACGCTTCGGCAGGTCTTGCGCTGGCAGGCGTGATTATTGGTCTGGCTATTCCGATTTCTTCCGCTTTAGCGACAAGTCTGTCTGTTTTTGATCTGATTATCTGGGGATTGGTCGCGCTGCTCATTCAGCTGCTGGCTTTCCGACTGGTCGACCTTCTACTGCGGGATTTGCCCCTGCGTATCCAGAATGATGAAGCGGGCGCCGCCATTCTTCTGATCGCCGTAAAAATTGCATCGGCATTGATCGTTGGCGCGGCACTCTGGGTCCCAGCGCCCGCACCTTTGGGGTAGGATCGTCCGGTGAAAATTCCTGACTGGTTCATATATACGGTCGCGCTGGCAGGCGTGGTGTATGCGTTGATGACGCATTCAGACTCTGCCGATGCTCCGCCACCTATACCCGATGAAATCAATTTTCCGGATGTGACCCTTCCAGCGCCTTCCATCTTTGACGAAGAAGTACTGGTGGAAGTGGAAGAAAGCCATGAGCCCGGTCTCGGCACCGCTTTTTCGATTGGACGCGAAGGCATGTGGCTGACCGCGCGGCACGTCGTCGATAGTTGTTCAGACCTCGCAGTTCAGGTTGGCCCAAGTCGTATCGTCCAGGTTCAGCGCTATGAAATTGACGAAGACTCCGACCTTGCGCTTCTTTACACACGCGGCGGACCGGAACCGACGGTTCTGGACCTTGAAGGCGAGTTACGCATTGGCCAGTTCGGCTATCATATCGGCTACCCACAGGGGCGTGCGGGCGAAGTCACCTCACGCCTGCTGGCACGATCTACTTTGCGTTCTTATGGTCGCTACCAAACATCAGAGCCGGTGCTCGCATGGGCAGAATCTGGCCGAACAGGTGATCTTGTCGGCTCGCTCGGCGGAATGAGCGGCGGACCTCTGTTCAATGAGGAAGGCTCGGTGGTGGGTGTCACGATTGCTGAAAGCCCAAGACGCGGTCGCATCTATACAACCGCACCCGTTTCGATGCAGAACTTCCTCAACGCAGAAGCCGACTATCAGCTGGATGGCGATCAGACCCGGCGACTGCATCCGGATAATTATGGCGGTGAAGGCGACCGTCTGCGTCGCGACCTGACCGTCGTGAAAGTGCTGTGTAGAGCGAGGAATTAGAATGGCCCGTCCTTTTGCGGATCGACTCATGGAAAAAGTCAGAGAATTTGGTCCGCTCTGCGTCGGGATTGATCCTCATCCACACATGTTTCCAAAACTGTTTGGCAATCCAAGCGCCGGCAGCATTGCCGTCTGGGCAGACGGGATCATCGAGGCAGCAGCGGGCAAAGTCGCCTGTATCAAACCACAGGCCGCCTTCTTTGAAATCTGGGGCAGCCCCGGCATGGCCGCGCTGGAACATGTTTGCAAAACGGCGCGCAATGCAGGGCTTCTGGTCATTCTGGATGCAAAGCGCGGCGATATTGGCTCAACGGCGAAAGGCTATGCGACCGCTTATCTGGGAGAAAATGCGGCCTGCGCGAGCGACGCTCTCACCGTGAACCCGTATATGGGCCTCGAGACACTGGACCCATTTGTCGAAACCGCTGCCAAAAATGGCCGCGGCATTGCGGTTCTCACCCGTACCTCAAATCCGGGGGCCGCTGACATTCAGGAAAAATATGTCGATGGCGAACAGATCTTCATGCGCATGGCAAAAGCCTTTCATGAGAAAGGTGCGGCACTGAAAGGTGAAGCAACACCCTGGTCCGGTATGATGCTGGTCGCCGGCGCGACCGCACCTGAAGAAGCCCGCCAGATCCGCGAAGCAGCACCAGATAATCTGCTTCTCGTACCGGGTTATGGCGCACAAGGTGCCGGTGCAGCCGAGGCTGTGGCTGGCTTTGTACCCGTAAACGGCATGCTGGAAGGCGGCGTGGTAAACGCCTCACGTTCGGTGACTTTCCCTGAAGCTGCACAGACTGCGGGAACGGTCGAAGCCTGGCAGGCTGGCATTTCCGAAGCCATCAAATACGCGCAGGACGATCTTCACAAAGCCGTATCCGGATAGGTGACGCAGGCGTTTATGTGCTAAACTACCAAGATGGGCGTCTGGCTTGTTATAATCGCCGCAATTTTCATTGCGATCGCCTGGGTGAGCCAGATCTCACCCGGTGGAGGACGTCGACGCAGGCGCGACCAGCCAAAACCAAAACCGCGCACGCCATCATCTGGCCAGATTACTGATCCACGTCTTGCCGCCTTCATTCCCATGCTGGAAGTTTGCGGCACGCCTGACACGCCAAGTGTCGATCAGGGCGAAACCATTCTTTTGATTGCGAATGAAGTTTTGGGAATGGAACCGCAAGCCGCCGTTCAGGCGTTAAGCGAAATCATCGCGATCAGAGCCGCCACCCCGGACAAAGACGCATTCTATCTCGATATGATCGACGTGATTTCCTCAAATGTTTCGCGAAAACAAGTCATTGAACTGGACGAGGTTCTTGTAAGGCTGTCCGAAGTTGAAGGCCTGCCAACGCCATTGCAGATGCGTGCACTACAAATTTTCCGGACACAAACCGGCGTTATGGCCTAGTTAGCAAGCCGATTGATCACATCCTTCAGCAATCCAGAGCTAATCCAAACAAAGGCTCACTTTTAAAACGGATGGACTTGCTCTAAGCCCGGATAGAAATCCGACTTCAGAGTAAGAAAATCCATGTCTGACCCATATTCTTCACGCGTCTGGAAAGATAACTGGCTGAATGGCTCGGTTTTCCGACATGGCCGGCTTCAGGGCTGCCTCGTCACGTCCAAGAATTCTGGCACGCACTGGATCAAATATATGCTCAGCGTGGCGCTCGCTGACACCTATTGTGTTGAGCCACCTGAGTATTTCTCTGAAGCATCTACGCAGAACTATATCGGCAATCCGAAGAATGTTTCGCCATTCAAAGAACTGCCGGCGCTCGCCTTTGCGCACACCATTCCGCATGCGCTGATGGATCAGGGCTGGTCGCATTCTCTCTTCAATCTGCCGCCTTATGTGCTGCAGGTCCGCCACCCAATGCAAATCCTCGCATCCCACTTCACAAAATGGAGTTATCAGCTCCAGACAGACTGGCTGACCTATCTTCGCGGCGACCCGGCCGGTGATATGTATCGCTGTGATTTGTTCTGGCTGGCGCGTTTCTGGAATCGCTGGGGCGATCTCATGCAGAAATTCCCTGAGAAAATTCTGCGCGTTCACTATGATGAGGTTCAGGCCGATGCCCGTGGCCGACTGAAAGCGATTTCAGACCATTGGAACATCAATCTGACGCCTGAAAGCATTGAAAAGGCTCTTCTGGCCGGCACGAAGGAAGCTATGGCTCTGAAGGTCGACCCGAATGCAGAGAAGAACGTACTTCAACAGCGCAAGCACGACCTGGAAGATCTGTTCACCGGCGAAGCTCTGGAAATTTATCAGTCAATTGTGGGCGACTATTTCCGTCACGATCTTGGATACGACCTGCTGGCTGTTCCCGCTTAAGCCAGGTCACCGACAACGATTTTGAAATGGCGCACGCTGACCGTTTCAAACAGTCCGGCAAGCGCATACGGGTCGCTTGCCTGCCAGGCGATGGCTGCGTCTTTTGAGTCTGCTTCAATAATAAAGCAGGAACCCTGCGGCGTCTCACCATCATCGCCCAGAAATGGACCTGCCATACGAACCATAGGTCCGCTGTCTTTAATCCAGTCGAGATGCGCTGGCCGTGTGGCCATACGCAGATCGAGACTGTCCGGTTTATCCAGCGCGATGATGTGAAACAGGGCCATTACCAGCTGCCAATATTTTCAGCGCTGGCCCAGGGCTCTTTCGGCTCCTGAGGCTTACCCTTCTGAAGCAGCTCAACCGAGATGTTATCCGGTGAACGCACGAACGCCATATAGCCATCACGAGGCGGACGATTAATGGTCACGCCCATATCCGCCAGACGTTCTACGACCGCATAGATATCTCCCACCTGATAGGCGAGGTGACCGAAATTGCGACCGCCGGAATATTCCTCCGGATCCCAGTTATGGGTCAGTTCAACCATTGGAATGCCTTCTTTGAGCGGCGTACCGGATTCGTCAAACTTCGCACGCGCCAGGTCTTCTTCTGTGGCCAGAAAAACCAGTGTGAAACGACCCGCTTCATTGTCCACGCGGCGAACCTCTTTCAGGCCCAGCCCGTCACAAAAGAATTTCAGCGTGTCGTCGAGATTGGTAACGCGCACCATAGTGTGCAGATATTCAATGCCCATTTAAGAGAGCTCCTCAGGCGTTCAGTGTTGCAGGATCGGGCGTTTTGGCTTTAGCCCATTCCACCTCAAAATCGTGGGTGCGGCCCTTATGATAGGCCCGCGCATAAAGGCCAGCGACCAGAACCAGAGAGCCCATAGTCATCACGGCCAGATAAAATGAATGGATCAGTGTACCTTCAGAAAACACATCTGTTGCACCTGTCAGATAATAAAGACGCACCCAGACAAAGCTAAAAAAGCCCACGGCAAGCGGTAAGACAATCGCCGCTGTCGCACACGCCGCCCATCGATAAATGGACACGCGCAAAACACTGGTTTTCAAATGCGCCGTTTCAAACGGTTCAAAAGGCTCATCAGCCGGAAATTCAGCGCGACTAAGGGCTGCGTCATAGACAATACGCGCCTCTTTTTTGATGCCCAGATAGTTCCAATAGATCAGGCCCGCCCAGATGGCGAAGCAAAGGGCAATGCCCACAAAAATAAATAGCAAACCGGGTCTCCTGAACAGGCACCGGTCTCACTGCCCTATGGCATCTCTGAAACCGGCTTCCATCGCTAGCATGGCGCGTTTTCGTTTCACACCCCAATGATAATTATGTAGCCGACCGTCGGAAGCCAAGGCCCGATGACAGGGGACAAACCATGAAATTGGATTGGCGCCCACAGCCGTGCCGGTCGCTCTGGCAGATTTAGGATTTCCGGTTGCACTGGCGAGTTGTCCATAGGTGCAGGTCGCACCGACCGGAATCTCTAATAACGCGCGCCAGACCTGCCGCCGGAAGGGCGTACCATAGAGCGCGAGCGGCACTTTCGCGCCCGGTTCAAAAACCTTCTCGGCGAACCGCGCCGCTGCAGCATCATCGCGGATGATGTCTGCCGCCGGATAGCGTGATGCAATATCCTCAAATGCAGCCTTTTCAGACCGGCCAGTTTTTTCGCCAGGTCGGCCCGGCGTTTCCGGCACTGCATCGATAAAACCGAGCGCCGTGAGCCCGCGGTCGGAGAAAAGAAAGACACCATCTCCAAAAGGTGTCGGCCCACGTCCAATCGTCAGAGTGACATTTCGCCCGCCTGAAGCGGCCTCACCGGGCGTTAGCGCTTCGTGGGCGATGAATAAATCGTGCAGGCGCGAGGGGCCTGACGCCTCGATTTCAAAACTTGTCTCCAGCACACTTGCGCCCTCCCGCAGCAATTCACCGGCGGCCGCATGAGCATGCGCCGAGACATATTGCTTTGGTGAGAGGCCGGACCAGAGAGAGAATTCCCGCTGAAAATGAAAGGGAGAAAGACCAAACTCATTGGACGCCTGCGCCAGTGTGGGCCGGGACTTCCAGTTATCTCCCAGATACAAAAGCGCATCAGCCATACGATCATATGCAGCGCAGCGTTCATCGAGAGAGGCGAATTGTTTGGTTTGATCAGTCATGGACTAAAAATGCCTTCTTGCTGATCTCTTCTCCACCCGTTTCTTGCGGGCTGTATCAGATGTCTGAAGAATAGGTATGACGACGAGCCCGTTGCAAGGCGTCGCGCATCGCCTCGACCAGCGAATGTCTCTCATCCATCGTCAGAAACCGGCCAATGACATAGGCTTCGCGTCTATGGGCAAGCGTAACCCAGCTATTGGGCGTCAAAGGTGTTTTCAGCTCAATGCGCGCAAAGGCGGTTGGCAGCTCAACACTGCTTTCCTCGCCCTTCGGATTCATATGGTCGACCCGCAAAACATCATTGGTGATCTGTACACGCGTCCACTGGCGCTGGCTTTTGAAGCACGCTTTGAACGCCAGCCATACGACCAGAACATCAAGGCCCAGAAAGCCGATAATCGGGAATGCACCGGAAGAAATAAACGCAAAAGCCGAGATCAGGTTTGCGCCTGCGACGATAGACATGATCACCCAGAATGCCGGGCGTGAGAGCGACTGGTTTGGACGCAAAAGCGCATCAAAATAAGTTTGGGTCTCTGGATCAGGGGCAGACATGGTCTTTCCGGTCAGCAACTTGTTCTGTTGATCAATTGAACCTAGTCAGGACTCCGAAAAATGAAAATCAGTTTTTCGTCATGTTCAGCGACCAGAGGAATGACAGATCGTGCCAGAACGTAAGTCGCCCGCAAAGAAACCAAGAAAATCAGCACCGCGACGATTTTCAAAAGCAAAAGCTGCTGAGCTGTTCGCAATTCTGGCAGAAGATCGCCCCGATCCGCACACAGAGCTGGATTTTGTAAACGCCTATACCCTCGTTGTGGCCGTTGCCCTTTCAGCGCAGGCCACCGATGTGGGGGTGAACCGCGCGACGAAGGACCTTTTCAAGATTGCAGATACGCCAGAGAAGATGCTGGCACTCGGCGAAGACGGTGTGGCCAGCCACATCAAAACGATCGGTCTGTGGCGCAACAAAGCCAAGAACGTCATCGCGCTCTCGCAAATGCTGATTGATGAATTTGGTGGTGAAGTGCCGGCAACGCGCGAAGAGCTCGTCCGATTGCCGGGTGTCGGTCGCAAAACTGCGAATGTGGTTCTGAACGAAGCCTTCGGGCAGCCGACGATTGCCGTCGACACGCATATTTTCCGTGTTTCCAACCGCACAGGCCTCGCGCCGGGGAAAACACCCGATCAGGTCGAAGAAGGCCTCGAAAAAGTGACGCCCGACGAGTTCAAGCTCGGCGCGCACCACTGGCTCATCCTGCACGGGCGCTATACCTGCATCGCCAGAAAGCCGAAATGCTGGCTTTGCCGCATCAAACCGCTCTGCAAGTTCAAGGATAAAACGCCGGGTCTGGACGACGATTAGACCTTGCGCTGCAGTTTCAGAATGGCGCGTCGGATCATATCCTCGTCATAGGGCTTCTGAATGATCATCGGATCATCAAAATGCTCGAGCACGCTTGCCGTTTCGCCATATCCAGAGGCGAAGATAAATGGAATGCCACGTTCCACGGCCTTTCTGGCGACCATCTCACTGGTCTCCATTCCGAGATTTACATCCAGCAGCATAAATCCCGGATCCATCGCCTCTAAAAGCGCGAAGGCTTCGTCAGCATTGGATGCGATCTCAACCTCACTCGCACCCAAATGGCGAAGGATGTCAGCGGAATCGAAGGCAATGATCATATTGTCTTCAACGACTATGGCCTGACCCGATAATGGGGTCTCACTTCCTACTGTATCGTCAATAGTCGCGCGGTCTGGCGCCTTGGCCTTTGCGACCGGGCTCGCAATTTCGATGTGCTTTTCAGGGATGAAGAATTCGGCTTCCAGACCATGCGTGTGAAAACGCTGTTTGGCTTCACCTTGAAGTTCAAACGGGATGGATCGCTCAATCACAGTCGAACCAAAGCCAACCCGCGTCGGCGCGGAAACAACCGGTCCACCCGCTTCCTTCCAGCTGAGCGTCAGCCCACCTGCAGAGTCGATCTTCGCCAGAATGGATATTTTACCGGATGGGCGGCTCAATGCGCCGTATTTGACCGAATTTGTCGTCAGCTCATGAAGAACCAGCGCCATGGTCGAAAATGCATTCGGATGGAATAAAATATCCGGGCCTTCATACGTCACCCGGTCGGTTGTGCCAGGAATGTATGCTTCGGTCTCTTTCTCAATGAGGTCCCTTAGCGAACCCGATTCCCAGTTCTGTTTGGTCAGCTGATCATGCGCGCGTGCCAGCGCATGCACACGTCCACCCACAATTTCCGTGAATTCAGATACAGTTCGCGCTTCGGACTGCGATTGTTTGATCAGGCTTCTGATAAGGTTCAGAATATTACGAACGCGGTGGTTCAGTTCCGCAATCAAAAGCTCCTGACGGTCCTGCGCTTTTGCCCGCTCCTGATTGGCCGCATCAGAAATACGAAGAACCACTTCCAACAGCGTCACACGCAGGGTTTCGGCCGCTGCAATCTCTGCCTCTGTCCAGCTTTCAGAGGCGCCGGATACGGTCTGTTTCCAGACCTCGAAGCTTTTGCGCGGCGTCAATCGTGTACCAAGTGGGCCAGTGGTTACCGGCTTATCGGGATTGCCTGCCCATTTGATTTCTTTAGTCAGTTCACCGCGGAAGAGCACAATATAGTCTCGCGGCGAGCGCGATACAGGCAGAGCGAGCATGCCCGCCGCCCGGTTCACGAACATTTCTCCTGGCGGATAAACCTCTGAAATATTGTCGGTTGTGTAGACCTGACTGGAGGCATGCGTATTCAGAAAGCGCGCCAGCCCGGCGAATTCTTCTTCATTTGGGCCATGACCGACCTTTTGAAGCTTGCCATCCACCCAAAGCGCTACGCCATCGCATTTAATCAATGACCTCAGAGCATTCGAGATCATTTCGAAGTTTTCTTCTAGGCTCTCACCCTCGGCGAGCTGGCCCATCAATTGATCATGCAGAACCCGGGCACGCGTCATCTCTTCGCGTTCAATATCAGTTTCCACCTGCTCCAGCACGAAAGAGAACATTTGCCCGAACAGTTCTGCCGTCGAGCGCACATCATATTCCAGAATGCGAGGCTCATAATGGTGGCAGGCAAACAGGCCCCAGAGCTTACCGCGCTTCAGAATGGAGATCGAAAGCGAGGCCTGAACGCCCATATTGCGCAAATATTCGAGGTGAATGGGCGATACAGCTCGCGCTGTACACAGAGACAGATCCAGTGCGCCCTGATCGCTTGATTGCGGCAAAATCGGCGAAACGCGATCGTTCACATCAGCAATAATGCGCAGAAGATTGCGCTTATAGAGTTCACGCGCCTGTTTTGGAATGTCGGTCGCCGGATACCGAAGCCCCAGATAGGGCTCAAGACCGGTCTTAGCCGTTTCGGCAATAACCTGTCCGCTATCATCTGGCAGAAACCGGTAGACCATAACCCGGTCAAAACCGGTGAGCGCGCGCACAAAACGCGCCGCCTGACGGCACAAACCCTCAACCGTTTTTTCAGACTGCAATCGCCCCATGATCGAGCGAACCATATTGCCCTGATCCTGACCCATATGTCGGGTCGTTGGCTGGAGCTCGATAATCACCTGTCTGCCAGAACGGTGCATGGCAATGTCGAACAGTGTGTCGAGGTCTTCCCTCAGCTTCACACTGAAAAGTCGTTCAACAGCATCATCGCCCCACATCATCTGCATACGAGAGCGCAGATCATGCAGACATTCCTTCGATACGACATTTCTGAATGGCTGACCGATCAGCGTTTCGGCATCTATGCCCAAATGCTCAATCGTGTTTTTTGATGCCTGCACGATGAGCCAATCCGATGTGACTGAAATCATGCAGGCAAAGCTCTGCACATGACCCAGAAACTGGATCGGCTCGCGATCACAATTTGTAAGATCTACATTCTTGAAATCGAAGGAGTTTGATTTGCTCGTGTCAGACATATTCGCGCCTTACCCAGTCAGCTGACTGCCGGAACAAAGTGAAGGTCTGTTTCGCAGAGTTCACAATTGCCGATCGATCATCGACCCAGTTCTGACTGGAGGCGACTGACAGGAATTTTTTCCAGACTTCCGGAAGATGGTTATTTTTCAGATAAGCGTGAGCCGCAACAGATTGTGTTTCTGCGCTATTCTTCACACGCTGTAAGAGCAATTTTGAGCCGAGGTGGGAACCTGCCAGCACATAAACGACACCCAGTGAGTGGTTCATATGGCTGAATGCGAGCGTTGGCAGTGGCCCAAGGCCGCCCAGAGACGAAATATCAGATTTCAGTTCGCCCAGAATGCCATCGAAATTAAGCCCACAAGGCAGCTCATCGGGATAGACCTCCGACAAACTCTCGATTGCGATATGTTGGGCAGAAAGAAAATTGCGAAGACCGTCTCGGCTTGTAACGTCGAATCTATCAAACGCCGCTTCGCTATCGGCGTGATCGCTTCGGGTTTCTTCCCTCAGCGCAAATCTCAGCGCGTCTTGGCTGCGCTGTGGTTCCGTTGTCGTTATCATATAGAGGCGTTACCGGGACATTTTCTGGATTAGCCCAGCAAAGAAAAGCGCTCCGAGTTGATCAGATTGCTCGGGATATAAATAAGGTTCAATCAACTCTAGTTCCATCAGCAGCAAACGGCCGTGATGGCCCCGTACCATGTCAACGCGCGCATAAAGCGGAGGTTCCAAAAAAGATTCCACAACCTGATGAGCGGCCTCAAGATCGGATTTTGAAGGAAGAACTTTCTCTTCATACCCCCCATATGACGATTGTATGCGGTAATCACCCGTTTTAGCGCGTTTCAAAAGAGCGTGTGAAAACACCCCATTGATCATAATGAAGCTGTACTCGCCTTCCTCAACAATAGAGGGCACAAAGGGCTGGACCATGGCCCGATGCGCATAGTCGACGAGTTGATCGGCTCGATTATAGCGCAATTGCCCGGATGCACCCGCGCCAATCTGTCTTTTGATCACCAGCTCATCGGTGTTCAACTCATCAAATGCCTGCGACAGGCGATCAGCACTGGGAAAATCCAGCCAGAGCGTTTCAATCGTCCCAACACCGCGCTCTGCCAATTCCCTCAAATAGGTTTTGCGCAAATTCCAGCGCACCAGCTCAGCTGGATTAAACACACGAACGCCAGCCGCCGCGATTTCATCCAGTTTATCAAGAAACAGCTCCGACTGATCCTGGTAGTCCCAGCATGTCCCGATAAACGCCGCGTCATACTGCGCCCAGTTCACCGCAGGGTCATTCCATTGCACAGCCTGCATTTCAGACCCAGCCTCTGAACAGGCCTTAGAAAAGCAAGCAAACTGAAGATCAAACTCAAACGCATCAGACCTACGGACTGTTGCGTGAGGCAAAACATCTAATGACGCTAAAAAGGCTATCTTCATGTTTGCTTGAACTATATGCAACTTGGCTTACTGTCGAAGAAAATCATCGAATCAACAAAAGATCGGGCGCAGCAATGAGTGCAGTTTATGATGTCGTCGGTGTCGGCAATGCGATCGTCGACGTTATCAAATCAGTTCCAGATGGATTTCTGATTGAGCACGATATTCGTAAGGGCGGTATGACGCTGATTGATCAGCCGCGCGCTCTGCAACTTTCAAAACTTTTCGGTACGGATGCCCGGTTCGTTGCTGGCGGGTCTGGCGCCAACACGATTGCGGGTGTGACCAGCTTTGGCGGTAAGACTGGCTATATTGGCAAGGTCGCAGAAGATGCTCTGGGCCGGTATTTCCGAAAAGCCATGGAAAAGGTCGAAATCGACTTTCCAACGGCGAGTCTCGAAAAAGGCCCAGGCACAGCGCGCTGCATTATTGGTGTTACCCCCGACGGTGAGCGCTCAATGAACACCTATCTGGGCGCGTCCACCGAATTCACCGATGAAGACGTTGACGCGGAGATGATCAAACAGGGCAAAATTCTCTATCTGGAGGGGTATCTGTTCGACAAACCGGAAGCGAAAAAGGCTTTCGTCCACGCGGCCGAGATTGCAAAGGCCGCGAACCGCCGCGTTGCGCTTACTCTTTCCGACAGTTTCTGCGTTGATCGTCACCGGGAAAGCTTCCAGCACCTTATTCGCGGCCATGTTGATGTGCTTTTCGCGAACGAAGCTGAATTGCTCTCGCTTTATGAAACGCAGGATTTCAACAAAGCCGTACAGCTCCTACGCAAAGATGCCTATGCCGCCGCAGTCACACGTTCTTCCAAAGGTTCAGTCGTGATCACGCCTGAAGAAGTGATCTCGCTTCCAGCTGAACCTGTGAAAAAAGTTGTCGACGCAACAGGTGCCGGCGACCAATACGCCGCTGGCTTCCTGTTTGGGTATGCCCGCAATCGCCGCGTGCGCGATTGTGCGAAACTCGGCCATATCGCAGCCGCTGAGGTCATCTCTCACTATGGTCCGCGACCAGAGGTCAGTTACCGCCAGCTCGCGGCGAAACACGGCTTGCTGTAATTTGTCAGACCCAGGCGCGTTCAGTGAGCGCGTCTTCGACAAAGTCGAGCCGGTCCTGTCCAAAATACATGTCATCACCAACAAAGAATGTCGGCGCGCCAAAAACGCCGCGCGATACGGCGATTTCCGTATTCTTGCGGATAAGGTCTTTGTTTGATTGAAGATTGCTAAGCTCAAACAGAGCTTCCGCATCAAACCCACCATCCTTCAGAACGTCATATAGCACGGACTTATCCGAAATATCCTTCGGCTCGGCCCAGGTGTTGTGGAAGATCCACCCCATAACCGGGAGCAACAGGTCTGCATCCAGCAGACCTGCAGTCAGGCGCAAGGAACGAATAGTGTTCATCGGAAAAGCCGGATTTACCTGAAACGGAAGGCCAAAGCGTTTCGCATGACGTTGAAAATCCAGAGCATAGAATTTGCCCTTATTCGCGACGAGACCGGGCGGTCTGTTGCCTGTCGCCTCCATCACGCCCTGTAGCGACATTGGGCGCATCACTACATCACAACCCGTCCGCTCCCGCAGTGCTTTCAATCTGTGAAAGCCGAAATAGGACATTGGACTAAGATAATCGAAATAGAATTCTACGCTGGCTGTCATCGCCGCCTCCCATTAGTTGCATATGCATCCAATAGATCGCAGATAAGTTTTATATACAACTCTTTCCTGTCGCTGCGCTCAGCATTTTTATGTGCTATGTCATATTGATAGCGACTCACCGGAGAAAATTGTGATGACTCAGTTGGACGAAACCCTCCCCGCGCTGTTCCGGCACAGCATTCTGGCCGCGCAACGCTCCAGTCATCGCGTTCTCGCAGATATGATCCGGGCAGAGGGACTGACACCGGCATGGAGCGAGGTTTTGACCGTTCTGGACGAATGCGGAGCTCTCACCATTCGTCAATTGTCCAATTATCTCGTGTGTGAAGCCGACCATCCTTCCCGACTGATCTCTCGTATGGAATCCAAAGGTCTGATCGGACGCAGACCACACCCTGATGATAAGCGGGCCGTCCTGCTTACCCTCACAGAAGCGGGTCAGAAGGCAGCCGGAACCGTCAAAGCTATCGAAGCCAGATTTGATGCCTGGCTGGCGCAAACTCTGAGCGCAGACGACATGGATCAGGTCGTTCGAACCTTTCAGCGTATCCTGAAAGGCACAGCCGAAGGTGAAAGTCTCACCGCCCGTTTTACGATGTAGAATTTCAGCACAATACCAGTTGACAATGATTATCATTTCCAACATTGCCTCTGCAATTGATAATGACTTGCAAACGCATGGGGAATACAATGATCAACTCAACCCTTCGCTCAGTTCTTATGGGAACGAGCCTTCTGGCCGCTGTTTCAGCGCCAGCTCTGGCTCAGGAATCTGACCGCGAGCTTGATGCTGTTCAGGTCTGGGGTACTGAAGTCCAGTCCGATCTTCTTACGCTTGATGAAGGCGATCTGTCGCTGAAACAGGCCGACCATTTGTCTGACCTTCTGCGCATTGTACCCGGCGTTGATATTGGCGGCACGCACTCTGTGAACTCCCGCATCAATATTCGTGGCCTCGATGACCGTCAGCTTGATATTTATATCGATGGCGCGCTTCAGACGAACTATCTCTATCACCACCTCGGCAATCTTCTGATCAATGCTGACATTCTGACATCAGCTGAAATAGAAGTCGGCGCGAACTCCCTCACCCATGGCGGTGTCGGTGGCGCGGTGCGTTTCCGCACGAAAACGGCTGAAGACCTGCTCGCAAACAGTGAGAATAATTTCGGCGGCCGCATTATGGGCTCTTATAACTCAAACGCGCAGACCGCCTGGTCCCTGACCGGTTACGGCCAGCTGACAGAGCAGATCGATGGCCTGATCTATTTCAATCAGATTGATCGCGACAATTTCGAAGATGGTGATGGCCGCGAAACCATTGGGTCTGACGGCACAACCGAACACCTGCTGATCAAATTTGGTTTTGAGCCAACCGAAAACCAGCGCATTCAGCTGAGCTATGACCTTCTGGAAGATGCGGGTGATTACACCCAGCGCCCGGATATGGGCGTTCTGACCAACCAGGCCATTACCGGCGACATTCTGCTGCCGACAGAATACACACGCGAAACCATCAATCTGTCCTATGCGCTCGATTTGGGCCCAGCTTTCATGCTGGAGGCCACCGCCTACACGAATGATCTGGAACTCACCCGCGACGAAACAAACACGGCCGTCCGGGTTCAGAATGGCAACACTCTGAAAAGAGCGATGGCGGAAAATCAGGGCTTCAACCTGATGGCCCGTTCTGATGTTGAGCTTGGCGGCATTGGCCACAACTTCACCTATGGCGTTCAGTATTTCGCTCAGGATCTGAGCTTTGACCCTGATCTGGCCACAGCTGACGACACGATCGAACAAGAGTCTGAAAACCTCGCCTTCTACATTGAAGACGAAATCGAAGTGACCGACATTTTCCGTGTGCGCCCGGGCATCCGCGCGGTGAACCATGAAGTCACCTATGTTGAAACCGGCGAAAGCGGAGAGTTCGACGACATCCTGTTTGCTGTTGCAGGCGAGCTGGAACCGTATGAAGGCCTCACCTTCCTCGCCAGCTACACAGAAATCTTCTCTGGACCAGAACTTGCTGAACCATTCGCAGGGTCTGGTAGCAATAAAATTGTGAATCCAGCGCTGGAAGCTGAAACCGGTGAGAACATTGAAGCGGGCGTCCGCTTTGTGTCTGACTTCATGGGCGGCCAGATTGGATTTGGCGCAAACGTCTTTCAGACCAATCTCGACAATTATATCGGCGAAGTTGATGTCGCTGACTCGGCCACAGGCGAAACACAGGATGCCAATCTCGGCTCCGTAGAAATTCGCGGCTATGAAGCCAGCATCACCTATGCAAACGGCCCGTGGAACTTCTTCGCTACGCACAACTCTTCGGACTTCGACACAAGTGAGCTCGATACATCATCTGTGTCCGAAAGCTTCCGTGAGATTGGCGATACAACCTCTTATGAGCTGAGCTATCAGTTTGACAGTCTGAACCTCTCTGTCGCGCTCAATGGTCAGTTCATCGATGATGTCACAACCAGCCTTGGCGAAGATAAAGAGAGCTACAACCTCCACAATATTGCTGCACGCTGGGAAAATGCGCTTGGCTTTGATGGCCTGAGCCTCACGGGCGGCGTCGATAACATTTTCGACACGACCTATACCTCCCACGCTTCTCGTCTGGGCGCGACAAACCACCCTGTGTTTGGCGCGCTGATCCTCAACGATGTGGAGCCGGGCCGCAACATCAAGATCACGATCGCCCAGACCTTCTGATCCTGATCAACACCAAAAAGAAAGCCCGCCAATCTGGCGGGCTTTTTTATTATCAGAGAAGCGCTTCAGCGGCCTGAGAGAACTCAACGCCCGATCGGGCCTGAAAAATTGCCGCAATACCATGCTGGTTCGCCAGTTCCATTGCATTCTCTCCAGCAGCCATAAGCGCGGTTGCCCAGCCATCAGCCAGCATGCAGCTATCCGCCATCACGCTCACGCTTTTGGTCATATCGGTGGTATTCGCCCCAACAATATGGGATTTAACGCCCGACCCGGAGAATTCAGACTGGTGAAGAATGCCGCTAGTCGCGAGCGCCTGCCCGCATAAGGCAAGTCGCACGCGATGATCTCCCATGGCGTGGGATTCCAGATCGATCCACCAGGGCTGGCGATCTGCCTTAAGGCCCGCCGTCATGAACTCACCGCCAATTTCGACCATGAAAGCGGATACGCCATGCGCGCGAAGACATTCAGCCATCAGGTCTACGCTATAGCCTTTGGCGACTGCCGATAGATCCAGAAGGACGCTATCCGGGCGCTCAATAACGCCGTTTTCATCCATCATTTCCCGGCAACTGGACCAGTCGGTCGTCCATTCCTGCGCAAAATCAAATCCGTCAGGACCGAAACCGGTTTCCGCAAGGCGCGGCAAAGCAAACGGCGTGAACGCACCGCCCGTCATGGAGGCAAAATCGCAGGCCTTTTCCCAGACGGCTCTAAAGTGAGCCGGCGCCTGAAAGCGTTCGCCGGGTTGGGCGCGATTGAGTTTTGAAATGAAGGAGTCAGGGTCCCAGGTGCTGAGCTCGGAAATCATCTCAGCAAAGATGGTGTCAAAGGCGGCGTTAAAGTCCACGCCGCCTGAGTTTTCGGAAGGGTAAAACCGGGCAGACCAATTGGTGCCCATGGTATGACCAGACAGAGCTTCAGAAACGGCCGCTTCGTTCGGAACATGCATATGCTCCGGCAGATGCGGCGGTATCAGAAGGTGAAAGTTCGTCAGAGCGCCAATGCCTCAAAGGTTACAACATAAGATTGACCGACACCGATTTCGTGTCCCTCAAACTCACCAGAACCACGAACTGATGTAGAAATCCAGTAGCGACCGGCTTCCTCAGGCGTGAAACTGAAAACACCATCAGCATCCGTGGTCACCGTAACGGCGCCCGGGTCATCGCGATAACGATCATTGCCTTCGACGATTTCAACTTCCAGACCCTCTGCCGGAGCACCGTCCATCACAAAGCTGAAGCTGGCTTCTTCACCGACATATACGTCATTTGGGTGGGTGATCGGGCGAAGCTCTAGACCCTCATCGGTTGTCGCGAATGCGTCCGTGCTTGGCGCGCCCAGCGTGACATAGGCTTCGACATTTCGACGGGAGTGGAAAACCTGGGCAGTTGGATTTTCAAAAAATCCAGCGGCCTGAAGTTCTTCAAGCGATCCGCGCATGCGGCGACGCTCACCATCTTCTTCATAAAACGCCATCCAGGCACTACCGCCTTCGACAATGCGATAGGTGCCTTGTTCCGTCAGATGAACGTCAAAAGTGGTGCGAAGTGCGCCCACCCAGCCATCTTCGACGGAAAGCGCTTCACCTTCTGGCGTGTGCACTGTGACGTTTTCATAGTTCAGCGGCACGTGGTTCGGGAAAAACAGGTCGTTTGAGACCGCGCCATCAACCGTGATCCACTGGTCATCGCCGGAAAGCGTATAGCTGGACGGCAGAAGCCACATACGGTGGGCGAGGGCAGGCTGAACGGCAGTTGCACCCGCAACGCACATATAAAGAAGATGTCTGAGTTTCATGGGAGTCTCCTCGGAAAATCTGGAATTACTGATGGATTGAGAGACGGACTTCGCCGAGCTCTTCGCTTCCGGTGTCAGACAGTTCGGCTTCGCCGTCTTCTGACCATTCAAACGGGATGGACACCATTTCGCGGCCGCCGACTTCGCGAGACGCTTCGACATGGAGCACATAGCTTCCGGCTTCCAGTGCGCTCAGGCGTTCATCGTCAGAGGAAAATGAAAGCGTGTACTGGCCCGGCGCTCGTGTTGCGCTTGATACGCCATCAACTGGCATTTCAAGCGAACGACCCGTGCGGCGCCACCATTGGCGAATATCTTTCAGCCAGTCTTCACCATGACCTTCAGGGCCATCATCGAGCTGGTACCAGACGGCGAGATTCGCCGCCACAGTGTGATCGGGATGTGAAATCCAGACAGCCACATAGGGCCGGTGATATTCGGCAACATTCATTGAAGGCAGCTCAACGCCAACATCCAGGCTTTGAGCCTGCGCGGCACCAGAAAGAAGCCCGAGGGCAGTGATTGTCAGTTTTGCACGCATGAAAACCTCGTCAGTGAATAAAGAAAATGGCGAGCGCAGCAGGCACAACGAGGCCCGCAATCGTAAGCGGCCATGTGATAGCGCGCTTGCCCGCATGAATTTGAAGGAGCCATAGCCCTGTCAGGCAGAACAGGATTGCTGCGACTGAGAAAATGTCGATGAACCAGAACCAGACACTGCCTGTATTCCGGCCTTTGTGGAGGTCATTGAGCCAGGAAATCACGCCGCGCGTTGTGCGCTCATATTCCACTTCGCCGGTTTCCCGGTCGATGGCCAGCCAGGCATCACCGCCCGGACGCGGCAAGGCAACATAAACATCAAAATCGGTCCATTCAGCTTCACGGCCAGCCGTGTTCACGCCAATGCCGCTGCGAAGTGCGCGAATGGTTTCGCGGGGCAGGGAAGGCGTAGTCCCATCTTCGGGCTGAGAAAGAAGGGCATCAAAGCCCGGTCCCTCAAGCGTCATCATCTCAGATACGGTTTCAGGCGTGGCCGGAATGTCTGCCGCGTGATTGAGGGTGATACCCGTGAAAGAGAAAAGAAGCATGCCAACGAGGCAAACAGCACCAGATATCCAATGCCAGATACGTGCCTGCTTCTTCCAGAAATTGCTCTTCTTTTTCGGCCGCGACTTTGGCGCCGTTTTCTCGCGCGTGGCCAGACGTTCAGATTGCTGAATGTTGGTCAGATCGGAGCTCAAAAGACGGGCCTTTCAGTGACAGGAAAAGAGCGAGACCTATGGCCTCGCCCTTTATTGCGAATGATTTGCATTCCTATACACTAAAGCCGTCTACGTCCAGAGCCGATCACAGCACTAAACGTGATTGATCACGCGACTGTGTTCTAAAGGATAAAGCGCGACAGATCAGCGTTTTGCGCGAGATCACCCACCTGACGACGTACATCTTCAGCCGTCAGAAGAATGGTTTCGCCCGTCCGGTCTGGCGCGGTGAAGGATATCTCGTCGAGCAGACGCTCCATCACGGTCTGAAGTCGGCGTGCACCAATGTTTTCAACGCTTTCATTCACTTTCACAGCGAGATCCGCCAGTTCATCAATTGCGTCTTCAGAGAATTCCAGCGTTACGCCTTCGGCAGCCATCAGAGCGGTATATTGCTTGATCAGGCTGGCTTCCGGCTCAGTCAGAATGCGGCGGAATTCATCACGGCTCAGTGCTTTCAGCTCAACCCGGATCGGAAGTCGACCCTGAAGCTCCGGCAAGAGATCGCTCGGCTTGGCAACATGAAACGCACCAGAAGCAATGAATAGGATATGGTCGGTCTTCACTGCGCCGCGCTTGGTTGTAACGGTCGTGCCTTCGATGAGCGGCAGAAGATCACGCTGAACGCCTTCGCGTGACACATCTGCACCGCGACGCTCGCCGCCCGCAGCCACTTTGTCGATCTCATCAAGGAAGACAATGCCATCTTCTTCAACCGAACGAACAGCCTCACGGATAATGCTCTCTTCATCGAGAAGCTTGTCGCTTTCCTCATTGAGCAGCGGCTCATAAGCGTCTTTGACCTTCATACGGACACGTTTAGTCCGGCCGCCCATGGCTTTACCAAACAGATCAGACAGATTGATCATACCCATAGAGCCGCCACCGCCCGGAATATCCATCATGCCGTCCATAGGGCTGGAGGTATCCGCCATATCGATATCGACATCGCGGTCATCCAGATCACCGGCCTTCAGCTTGGCGCGGAAGCTTTCGCGCGTCGATTTCTGAGCGCCTTCACCCACCAGCGCACTGAGAACGCGTTCCTCAGCGGCGATCTCGGCACGGACTTTGACTTCCTCGCGCTTACGCGTACGGACCATGCCGATCGCCGCTTCGACCAGATCACGGATGATCTGTTCAACGTCGCGTCCGACATATCCAACTTCGGTGAATTTGGTCGCTTCCACCTTCAGGAACGGCGCATGAGCCAGCTTGGCCAGCCGACGGGAAATCTCGGTTTTACCAACACCGGTTGGCCCAATCATGAGAATATTCTTCGGCGTGATTTCTTCAGCCAGCGGCGATTCAACCTGTTTCCGGCGCCAGCGATTACGCAGCGCAATGGCCACCGCTCGTTTCGCGTCAGCCTGGCCGACAATAAAGCGGTCCAGTTCGGATACGATTTCACGGGGAGAAAACTCGGTCATGCAGCGGGGCTCCGGATATGTCGTTCAGGTGTGTTTCGGAAGAGAGATAGTTAGGTACGAAAACAGGCCATTCCAAACAAATGGCCTGCATTTTCTGCCATAGTAGAAACGGATCAGACTTCTTTTGGGAAGATGCGCCCCACCACGCCGGATGTTGGCATGCCCACAAGCAGAATTCTGCGCGCCGTTTTCCAGCCCGATCCGAGCAGCACAATCAACGCACCGATCAGCAGAAGTGGACCAGCAAACCGCATAAAGATGGAGTCGCCAAACACTTGGAACAGATTCCAGATCGCCCAGCCAAAGGTCACCAGACCTGAAATGATCAGTGCGCGGCGATTGAGCGCCAGCGATAAGATGGCAAGACCAGCCAGAACAGACACGAGCGCAATGTGAACCGCAGTCGCCTCCATGCCAAGATTGCCTTCAACCAGACCCCGGAACCCATAAACAATCTGAGGGGCAGCCGCGACGTGTAGCCAGAATGCATTATCAGACAGGCGGGTCGCACGGTGCGGGTCACGCGCATCAAAGAAGATGGCGATGAAGAGACAGGCAAACCCAGTGACAAGAAGAGTGGTGAAAGCCGGCGCCAGAATAAGCACAACCGAAGAGAGCGTCATCACGACAAGGAATTGCGAAAAGGGCAGGCGGAAGCGCAGATAATAAAGAAATGCAGCGCCAGACGCAGACAAAATGCTGACAATAGAAGCCCAGCGGGATTCCAGAACCACCTCACTGAAGAACAATTCTTCAGGCTCATTGCCCGTCGCAACCGAAGAAAAAAGCTGAGTGCCGTTTTCGGCCAGCAGGTTCCAGACGAGTATTGAGAACACCGTCATGCCAACACAGACTGTCCAGAAAATGCTGAGCACAATGCTCGGCAGGAGCAGGCGGCGCCGGGCACAGAAATATTCTGATAATCCCCACGCCACCGCAGCCAGCGGACCCATAATGAACGGCAGATACCGCTCAAATGACATTTGACCAAAGGAGAGAATACTGAGCGCAGCGCCAAGTCCGATAAACAGAATGACTAGGCCTATAGAGAGGAAGACATCATTCAGATTGGACAGAAAGCGAAGCGGTTCGCCTTCCTGCAATCGTCGGTCATCTCCGCCAAACATAACTTCCAGGCGTGCGGCCTGATCTGCGGAAATGACGTCTGCCTCAATGGCGGCTTTCAGTTGCTCCCGGTCCATATCATGTCTCCGAGCTCAGCGTTTCGAGTGTGAAACTGGAGTTGGTGTAAAGGCAGATATCGGCTGCGATCTCCATCGCCTTGCGGGCGAGGACTTCTGCATCAGGTTCGTATTCATAAAGTGCACGCGCAGCAGCGACGGCATAATTGCCGCCCGACCCAATCGCGAGCACATGATGTTCTGGCTCAATCACATCGCCCGAACCGGAAATGAGCAGCGTCACATCCTTATCGGCCACGATGAGCATGGCTTCGAGCTTTTGGAGATATTTCTCAGTACGCCATTCTTTCGCGAGCTCTACAGCTGCGCGCTGAAGCTGGTCCGGATAGCGTTCCAGTTTGGATTGAAGGCGCTCAAACAGCGTGAAGGCGTCGGCAGTTGCACCAGCAAAACCAGCAAGCACCTTGCCCTCGATCAACTGGCGGACTTTCCGGGCATTGCCCTTCATCACCGTCTGGCCAAGCGAAACCTGACCATCGCCAATCAGAACGATTTTACCATTTTTGCGCACGGCGAGAATTGTCGTCGCGCGCCACTTCTTGTCTTCTTGAGTATCAGTCATCATCCGGCCAATCTGGCGACGAATGGCTCAATTGGCAAGAAGTTTTTCCGTTTATCGATAATTTTTAGCAGAGCAGCGGATTAAGCTGCTCCACCCAGAGAGGCCAGCAGGTTCTCATCAATCATGGTTTCATTGAGCGGCTTCCACTCGCTCAGGAACTTCATGAAATCATCCGGAGGGATTGGTTTCGCATAGAGATAACCCTGTGCGAGCGTGCATCCGCGGCGGCGCAGGAAGTCAGACTGAGACGGTGTTTCCACGCCTTCGGCAACTGTTTCCAGGCCCATCGTGTCTGCCATTGCGAGAATCATCTCAACGACTGCAGGTGCTTGCGTATCCGAATGAAGTGCGCTGATGAACTGCTGGTCGATCTTGAACACGTCAAACGGCAGTTTGGTGAGCGTCACAAGGTTTGAGTGGCCCGCACCGAAATCATCAATGGCCAGTCGCACACCCATGGCCCGCAGCGGACGCATGATCTCGGATACGCGATCTGTATCCGCCACAGCCATGGTCTCGGTAATTTCGAGCTCAAGTCGACCCGGCGGCAGACCTGCGTCACGAATGGACGACAGAACACGCTCAGCAAAATTTGGCTCTTCGAACTGTAGCGGAGACACGTTTACCGCGACCTTGCAATCATGACCCGCCTTCATCCAGCGCGTTGCCTGAATACATGACTGCTTCAGAACGGATTCACCGATGCGAGAGATCAAACCCAATTGTTCCGCCATTGGAATGAAAATGCCCGGCGAGATGATATCGCCGTCTTCGCGCTGCCAACGCACCAGTGCTTCGGCACCCGCAATCTGGCCCGTTTTGTAATCCACCTTCGCCTGGAAGTATGGAATAAATTCATCGCGCTCAATACCGCGACGCAGATCGGCCTCAAGGTGAAGGCGATCCATCGCAATCTTATTGAGCTTGGTCGAATAGAACCGAGCTTTGCTGCGGCCCGCGCGACGGGCTTCTTTAAGCGCGAGGTCTGCATTCTTCACGAGGTCTTCAGGCTTAATGCCGTGGATTGGCGCAAGCGCGATACCGCCAGAAAGACCCAGCGTGATAGCCTGACCGCCAATTTCCAGAGGCTGGCGCATGCTGGCGATCACCATCTGCATCAGGCGCGTAATGTCAGACTTTGCGTCAATGTTCGGAACGACAACGGCGAACTCATCGCCACTCAGACGCGCAACCATGGACGGTGCACTTTTCGCATCATTCAGACGGACAGACCGGTCGGCGGCAACAAGAGATTTACGGATACGCATGCCGATCAGAGACAGCGCCTCATCGCCCTTTTGCGGGCCCATGGTTTCATTCACCCAGCGGAAGCGGTCGACATTCAGAATGATAACAGCAGTGAAACAGTCTTCGCCGCGCTCATTAAGAGCTTTGGTAAGCACGCGCATAAAACGTTCGCGGTTCGGAAGGTCTGTGACGGAATCAACAAAAGCGAGCTTTTGGATCTGACGCATCGTACCTTCGACGCGATTCATCATGCTGTTAAAGGCATCGCCCAACAGATCAAATTCATTACCGGATTGAAGATCGACGCGCGCAGAAAGCTGATTTGCGCTGACATTCGACGTAAAATCAATCAGACGATAAAGCGGGCTGGTAAAACGGTGAACCAATGCCAGTACGACTGGAATTGCGATCGCACAGATCAGTAATCCGGTCGCCAGACCCCATGCTAGCGTGCGACCCCAGTTGAACGGAATGGCGCTGAACGGATATTCCAGCGCAAACGAACCAATCATCTGGCCGTTCTGAACAGCGGGTCGGGCCAGAACCGCCCCATTAGGGCTGCGAAGCATGATTTGTTCACCTGAAGATCTTGAAAGCGCAATTGCATGCGCCAAAACCGGGGAACTTCCCTCCAATTGAGACAGGGTATAGGTGACATTGCCCTGGAGATCTTCCACACGAACTGCGGAAACCGTCTCTGAATTGTCGATGATTTCGTTCATGCTGTTGATGTAGCCGGGGCTGGCCTCAGGAATCATATTCGGCACAACCGGCATCCAGCTGCTAACGCTGAGACGCAGATTTGCCGCCGCCTTGTCATCGCGGCTAAAATACTCAAATGCCAGAATAGATGCGGAAAACGCCAGCGACGTAGTCACAATTAGCCCGATCACAACCGCCATAAGCGTTGTTCTCAGGCTACGTTTTACCTTTCCTTTCGGCGTTTCCTGCCTAGCCATGTATTCCTCAAAGGACTATGGGCATACTCAATTACGCGGCCCAACAGAGACCGAGTAAGACAATTTGTTTAGAAATCAGTGAATACGTCCTTAAATGATGTACAGAACTGGTAAGAAATTTGCTGTCAGGACAGTAAGACTATGAGAAGCGCAGAAGTTTTTCGCGAAACCAAGGAAACCAAAATCCGCGTGGGTGTGACTCTCGACGGAAAAGGTAAGTCTGAAATTTCCACCGGAATTGGTTTCTTCGACCATATGCTTGAGAGTTTTTCCAAGCACAGCGCGATCGATCTCAAAGTCGAAGCCGAGGGTGACCTGCATATCGACATGCACCACACCGTTGAAGACACGGGCATTGTCATGGGTCAGGCCATTGCAAAAGCACTGGGCGATTTCAAAGGCATTACCCGCTTCGGTCATTCCTATGTTCCGATGGACGAAACACTCAGCCGTGCCGCAATCGACATGTGCAACCGGCCCTACCTGATCTGGAAGGTGAATTTCTCCCGCGATAAAATCGGTGAGATGGACACTGAACTTTTCAAAGAATGGTTCCACGCCTTCGCAATGAATTGCGGTGGCTGCGTGCATGTTGAAAACCTTTACGGGGAAAACTGCCACCACATCATCGAAAGTTGCTATAAAGCGCTCGCAAGATCGCTTCGTCAGGCGATTTCCATGGATCCGGTGTTTGCAGGCGAGGCTGTGTCCACTAAAGGGTCTCTGTAAATTCAGAGCGAGACCTGACAACCCGATATGCAAACCGTAGCACTGATTGATTACGGCGCAGGGAATATACCCTCTGCGCAGCGCGCGCTCGAAGTCGCTGTCGAGCGCTCAGGGCTGGAGTCCCGTCTGCTGGTGACGAAAAACCCGGACGACATTGCCGCCGCTGACCGTATCGTCATTCCGGGTGTCGGCCATTTCCGTGATTGCCGCGAGGGCATTTATTCAGAAGCCGGACTTGTAGAAGCCATTGAAGAGAGCGTCCTTAAAAAAGGACGCCCTGCGCTCGGCATCTGCGTCGGCATGCAGCTCATGGCTGATCTCGGCCTAGAAGATGGTGAAACCAAAGGCTTTGGCTGGATTCCGGGAACAGTAGATCACATTCCAACCGATGCCGGACTTCCAATTCCACATATGGGCTGGAATGAACTCATCATTCGCTCTGAGCACCCGGTACTGGAAGGCATTTCGACCGGCAGCCACGCCTATTTCGTCCACTCCTATCACATGGTCTGCTCCAACGCGGACGATCTGAAGGCTCAGGTTGAGTATGGCGGCCCGATTACATCCGCTATCGGACGCGACAATGTTTTTGGCACGCAATTTCACCCGGAGCTCAGCCAGGAGACCGGATTGCGCCTGCTTACGAACTGGATCAAATGGCAACCATGACCGACTTTACACTCTATCCGGCGATCGACCTTAAAGACGGTCAGTGTGTGCGTCTGATCCAGGGCGACATGGAACAGGCAACGGTATTCAATTCCACGCCCGCCGATCAGGCCAGTCAATTCGAAGAGATGGGCTTTAAATATCTCCACGTTGTGGATCTGAATGGCGCATTTGCAGGCGAAAGCCGCAACCGGGAATCCGTCAGCGAAATTCTGAAGACTGTTTCCATGCCCGTTCAGCTGGGTGGTGGCATTCGCACCCGTGAACATGTTGAAAACTGGCTGGATGCTGGTATTAGCCGTCTCATCCTCGGTACAATCGCGGCGCGTGACCCGGACTTCGTGAAGGAATGCGCCGCAGCTTATCCGGGTAAGATTGCCGTCGGCATTGATGCCAGCGATGGCTTTGTAGCCGTGGAAGGCTGGGCTGAGGTTTCTACCCTGAAGGCCGTCGACCTGGCAAAAGCCTTCGCCGATTCCGGCGTTGCAGCGATTATCGTCACAGATATTGGCCGTGATGGCCTGAAAACAGGCGTGAATGTCGACCTGACCGCTAGCCTTGCAGATGCCGTTCCAATTCCTGTGATTGCATCCGGCGGTGTTCGCTCCGTCGAGGACATCACAAACCTCCGCGCCTCCAGCGCGCCTATCTCTGGCTCTATTCTGGGACGCGCGCTTTATGATGGCGACATTATCCCTGCCGAAGCTCTGAAAGCCGCAACATGCTGAAGACACGGATCATTCCCTGCCTCGACGTAAAAGAAGGCCGCACCGTTAAGGGTGTGAACTTTGTTGATCTGCGCGATGCGGGCGATCCGGTGGCTCTGGCCAAAGCCTATTCAGAGCAGGGCGCTGACGAAATTTGTTTTCTCGACATTTCGGCCTCTGAAGAAGGGCGCGGCACAATGCTGGATGTCGTCAACAAAACAGCGAAGAACTGTTTTACCCCGCTCACAGTCGGTGGCGGCGTACGCTCACCCGACAATGTGATCGCGCTTCTGCGCGCGGGCGCAGACAAAGTCGGCATTAACTCCGCCGCGGTTAGCGATCCTGACCTGATCGCGCGGTGCGCTGCACGTGTTGGCCGGCAATGCGTTGTTGTCGCAATTGATGCACGCAGCACCGGAAACGGCAAATGGGAAGTTTTCACCCATGGTGGCAAACGCGCCACCGGTATTGATGCCATTGAGTACGCCAAGCTTGCCTGCGCAAAGGGCGCGGGCGAAATCCTGCTCACCTCAATGGATAAGGACGGCACAAAGTCCGGCTATGACATCGAACTCACCCGCAAGGTCACTGAGAATGTTACCATTCCGGTCATTGCATCGGGCGGTGCAGGCACAATCCCACATTTGATTGACGGTATTAAAGAAACTGGCGCGACCGCCGTTCTGGCCGCCTCTATTTTCCACTTTGGTGAAATCGGCATTGTTGAAGCCAAGCGCGCCATGCAGGATGCGGGCATTCCAATGCGCATTGAGAAAGACTGGGCATGAGCGAAACACCACTCGGATATGCAGATTTCTTCGGCAAAGTCCTCGCTGAGGTCGCATCCACTATCGATTCCCGCGCAGAAGAACTCAATACCAGCACGTCTTACACCGCCAAACTCCTCTCCAAAGGACCGGAACGCACGGCCAAAAAGATGGGTGAAGAAGCTGTTGAGCTGGCGATTGCTCTGGTCGGCCAGGATAAAGAAGAAGTCGCAGGCGAAACCGCAGATCTTCTCTATCATTTGCTCGTCGCATTGCGCAGCCGGGGAGTCAGTCTGGAAGAAGTCGCCAACGTTCTGGCTGAACGTCAGGGCATTTCTGGGCTGGTCGAAAAGGCCAGCCGTCCAACAGATGGCGGCTAAACCCTAAGACTTGTCGGTTTTCCGTAAGAACAGATAAAACGCACCATCACCGCCATGTTTCTGATTGGCGCGCGAAAATCCGCTAATGTGCGATTTAAAGCCCGGCTCCGCGATCCATTCCAGAAAACGGGTCCGCAAAATGCCCGTTCCGCCACGGCCCTTACCCGTAATGACCAGAATAGAACTTTCACCCAGAGAATGGTGATAGGACACAAACCGCATAAGGCTGGCTTTTGCGCTGTCTTGTGTATGACCGTGCAGATCGAGGCTCGGACCAATATCAAATTTGCCGCGTTGAACGCGCTTTTCACGGCTCCTATCCGCAAGACCGGGTGCACCGGGCTTCTGCTTCGGGCCGGGTTTAGACAATCGCGAGCGAATGGTCGGGCTTGTATGGTCGGATAACAGCTTCTCCAGATCCTCTCTGGACGCTTTAGGCCACTCAAAGGGTTTCGGAGCATGATGCGTTTCACGTGAAACTGTCGGCTCAGGTGTTTCGTTCGGCGCATCTTCAGCCGGGTCTGTTTCCGGATGCCTGTTCTCAAGCCGACGGACGGATTTCGTCACCCTTTGCCACATGCGCTGTTCGCGGGAAGACAGATTGCGGCGGCGGGTCATGGTTCAGCTGGCCTCGCCATCAACAGGCTGAGGCAGGAACACGAAAAAGTCTCCGGGCTGATTCATCGAACCGGCGAGCGCGCCCGCTTCATCGCCCGATCCAAAGAAGATATCGCCTCGCCGCACACCCTGAATGGCCCCGCCCGTATCCTGGGAAATCAGAACAAGGCTTTGATCTTCACCCGCATTGCCGGGACGATCAGGAATGGGTGCGCGCACCAGAAACGGAATGCCCATTGGGTGATGGTTTAAATCGACCGCCATACTTCCCATCGGTGTCAGCGGAATTGAGGCCGCACCTTTCGGCCCTTCATTCGGGTCCGAAATGTCAGATAGCCCAAACCAGACATAACGCGGATTTACATTCATTGCGGCCTGAGCGCGCGTTCGCCCCACGCGCTCCATCCAGTTTCGGATACCGGTCATACTTGCTTCGCCGCGCGTGATCTCACCTGAACGAATAAGATGATTGGCAAGCGAGCCAAAAGGCCGGTGATTATGGGCTGAAAATCCGGCGCGCTTTAATGTGCCGTCTGGAAATCGAAGCCGACCCGACCCTTGAATTTGCAGGAAAAACACATCAGTCGGATGCGCATAGGCGAGGGCGTTCTCCGATGCGGCGGCAATATCCTCGCGGGCGTAATAGAGGTCCAGAGATTGGCCATTTACGCGTCCCCAGACACGACGCCCCTCCAGAGAAGGATCAAACTGGCCGAGACTGACCTCAATCAAATCGCTCGGTCGGCCTGGAATGGGCTGGCTCAATTCATTCGTCGGAACTGAAGACACTTCAATTTCAGGCTCATAATAGCCTGTCAGACGATTGGTCTCTTCTTCTGTTTCGATCGAGAAGGCGAAGAAATAATCTTCGAAGAAGCGACGAAGCTCACCGGCTTCAATATATCGGGGCAGGATTTCACAGGCCGGGATCCAATCACTCACCACACCGCCATATTCGGCGCGGCTGGAAAGTGGCTCATCTGGCTCGCGCCCTTCAAGCCGTTCGCACTGCGCGGAAAATGCATGAACTGCCGGGGTCAGCTCTGTTTCGCCCCAGTCAGGCAGGTCTGCAAACGCAATTCGGACCAGATCAAATGCATCCGGTCCGGCGTCAGCAACATCTTCAGTAGTATCAGGTGTCGGCGCGACAGGGGGCTCGACTGGCGTCTCACACTCGCAAGCCGCGAGCGCAAAAGCCAGTCCGATCAGGCCTCCGATACATCGGCGAGGCGCCAATTTGGGTCCCTGCTTTGCGTATCGCGCTCAAATGTCCAGATTTCACGGGTCAAAATGATCCGCTCTTCATTGGAAAGCTCCGATTCAAACAGCACGCTGACCTCGGCCATACTGCCATTCAGCTCACCATTTTCAAGGCTCGCATTTTTCAGGCGCATGAATTCAAAAGGTGCCGCGCCCGACTCTTCGCGCGCTTTGATTGCGGCGTCATAATCGTTGAACACATCATTGGTCAGCAGCGTCACAAGACGCTCGCGATCCCCATCAGCAAAGGCGCGAACAATCATCTCATAAGCAGACTTCGCGCCCACGAGAAATTCGCGCTGTGTGAAATTCGGGTCAGCACGGGCGATCTGCTCAAAGCCGGAAGATTCGTCTTCTTCATCAAACCGATCATCATTGTCGGAGTGAACGAGAACCGGATGAGGTTTTTCACTCTTCTGAGACTGCTGGCCAAAGCTTGGAGGAGGCGCGCCCTTTTGTTTGCCCAGCACAGAATAAAGACGGACCAGAACAAAAATAGCCGCTGCCGCGAGAATGATAATTTCTATGCCCATTTTGTCCTTCAATCCAATATCAGAGCCGTGTGCTGACTCTCATATAAGTTTGTTTTGTCAAATCTCTCAATGAATGTAGCAAGGAAGGCTCAGCTTACAATCCGAAGCAGATGCAATACCTCCTGTAAAATCAGTCCTGATCGGACTCATCTGAGGTTTTAACCGCAAACCATTTCGGCGTGCCGCCAAAATCAGAGAGAAAGACACGGTGACGCTCTCTTTCTTCTTCTGTCAGCATGCTGCCAAGCGGAATAGGGCGTTGCGGCGCCGCACGTCTGCGGCCTGATCCGCCTTCGCCATCATCATTGGCATCAAAGGAAAAACTGCGGTGACGACCGCCGTTTAGCTCAAGATACACTTCTGCAAGAAGTTGGGAGTCGAGCAGAGCCCCGTGAAAGGTCCGCGCTTCAGCATTGATGTTGAAACGCTTGCACAATGCATCAAGCGATGCAGGAGAGCCAGGAAACTTGGATCGCGCGAGGGCCGCGGAATCCAGCCAGCGCTCATACGGAATTTCTTCATATCCGCAGCGCTTCAGCTCCATATTCAGAAAGCCATGGTCGAATTTTGCGTTATGCGCCACGATGCGCGCATCGCCGATAAAGGCCAGAAGCTTGTCAACGATTTCCGGATCTTCAAACTTTGGCTTTCCTGCCAGGTCATCGTCGGTAATGCCAGTAATTTCGATGGTTTCCTTGGAAACAGACCGGCCCGGATCAACATAGGCCTGGAAGGTTTCGCCTGTCGGCATGAAGTTTTTCACTTCTACCGCACCAATCTCGATAATGCGGTCGCCCTGATCATGGAAAAGGCCAGTCGTTTCCACGTCAAACATGATCTCACGCATTGAGTTCGTCCTTATGTTTTCTGCGTAACGCCGCAATCAGTGCCCGCACCTGATCGCGCGCATAGTCTATGTCGATTCGCGTATTGATTATGAAGTCAGCGCGGGCGCGTTTTTCAGCATCCGGCACCTGTTTAGAGAGTATCGCCTCGAAGGTAGCTTCGGTCATGCCTTCGCGCGCCATAACGCGTTCGCGCTGCACATCGGCCGGTGCGGTCACAACCGCGATATAATCCACGCGCTTATCACCGCTTGTTTCAAATAAAAGAGGAATATCCAAAAGCGCGATATCTGCGCCGCTATCTTTTGCTTCGGCTCGAAATTTCATCTGAGTTTCGCCAACAAGCGGATGAACGATGGCCTCTAGCCGCTTTAAAGCTGCGGCATCATTCAAAACGGCATGACGAAGCGCGCTTCGATCGACCCGGCCATTTATGACGACACCGGGAAACTCCGCGCCGACAGGTTCCACCGCACTGCCACCCGGTTCATAAATTTCATGAACAGCCGCATCGGCATCGTAAACCGGCACACCTTCATCACGGAAAAGCTGCGCTGTGGCGCTTTTCCCCATTCCAATTGAGCCTGTAAGCCCGAGAATGATCATGAAGACAGACCTTTGCGCGTCGGATCAGCGAAAATTGGTCTCTATCGAGTGAAACCAGACATTAAAGAGAAACTAGTGTTTCTTTCGTGCCTGTCCATTCACGACAGGCTCGCAAAGCAGAAATCCTGTCAGGTTTTTGTTTAAACCAGAGATCAAATGCGTCGGCGGCCTGGCCGACCAGCATTGGAAGCCCGTCCAGCGTGCGCCAGCCTGCCTTTTCAGCATTGGCGAGCGTTGCCTCTGCGGCTTTGCCATAGCTGATATCCACGAACAGCCCGTCTTCGTTTTCCGGAATGTCGAGCGACCCGCCCGAATGACCGAGGCTGATCGTATTGACGACAATTGGCGCGACCGCGGCAAAATCTGAAAGCGTTTCCAATGGGAAAACCCGCGCTTTTGGCAGATTAAGAGAGGAGATCATCTCTTCTGCGCGTTCTGGTGTGCGGTTCAGAATGATGAGTTTATAGCCGCGATCTGAAAGCCCGGCCGCGACAGCGCGCGCTGCGCCGCCCGCACCCACAAGCACAACCTCATCACCATCGCCCGGCACCATCAGGTCAAAAGACCATAAAAACCCAGTAATATCCGTGTTGTGGGCCATCCATGCATGAGGGTCTGACTCATCATCTGATTTTGTCAGCGTATTTGCAGCGCCGATCCGGCGCGCAGCATCTGACGCTTTGGCCGCACAGGCGAGTGCATCATGCTTATAGGGTAGGGTGACATTCAGGCCGGAAAACCCGGAACGGGACAGAGCGCGGAAATCTTCAATTGGAGAAGTATCGGCCATTTCCAATGCAACATAGCGCGCATTCAACGCCAGTTCGTCATACCAGAACTGATGCAGGCGCGGAGAAATGGAATGCTTTACCGGATTTCCGACAACGCCGAAAAGTTTCACACCTTTTGCGTCGCTCATTTGGAGATCACTCCGCGATCCCGTAGATAAGTGAGAATTTGAAGGAGCGGCACGCCGAGAATGGAGAAATAATCGCCTTCAATCTCTGAAAAGAGCTGAACGCCGAGACCTTCCAGCTGATAGGCGCCCACACTTTCATAAGCTGCTTCACCAATCTGATCGAGATATTCGTTGATAAAGCTGTCGGACAGCTCCCGCATTGTGAGCTTTGGCCGCGCAAGATAACGCCAGACCGCTTCGCCATTTTGCGAAATCACGGCGGCACATTCCAGATAATGTGTTTTGCCAGAAAATTCCTTCAGACGTTCAAAGGCTTCCTCGCGGGATTTGGGCTTATCAAAGCCTTTCCCATCGAGCGACATCATCTGGTCCGCGCCAATCACCAGACCTGGCGTTTGCGAGGAGACTTTTTCAGATTTCATCTGCGCCAGATAATCTGCCTGATCACGTGGGCTCATACCTTCATGGCGCATAGCGTCTTTCAGGCTGTCTTCATCCACACGTGATGTTTGCACGCGGAATTTCAGACCGGCATTTTGAAGAATGGTCGCGCGGATTTTACTTCCGGAGGCGAGAATAAGCTCATCAGACATATATCAGGTTCCGCTTCTCAGCACATTGAGAATTGCTGCGGCTGTTTCTTCCACAGACCGGCGGGAGACATCAATCGTCTTCCATTTCTGGCGAAGGAAAAGTCTGTTAGCTTCGGTGGCTTCTGCGCGGACAGCGTCATCATCCACATAACTTGTCTGCGCGCCTTCATTCAGATTGAGCAAACGTTGCTGACGGATCTGAACCAGACGGTCAGGAGAAATCTTCAGGCCAATAATGAGCGGAATTTTCCCATCCAGCTCTAAAAGCTGTCTCGGCGGAGGTACGCCGGGCACAAGCGGAACGTTCGCGGCCTTCACCCCCCGATTGGCGAGATACACACAGGTCGGTGTTTTTGAGGTCCGGCTGATACCCACAAGCACGACATCTGCATTCTTCAGCCCATCCGGGCCGGCACCATCATCATGCGCCAGCGTATAATTAATTGCTTCCATGCGTTCGAAGTATTCATCATTCATCGCATGCTGGGCAGCGGTTCTGTCAGATGTCCGCAGACCCAGATGACGCGAGAGCATATTCACAGATGCATCGAGCACTGGAAGAATTGGGTGACCATTGGACCGGCAATGATTTTCCAGCCGGGTTCGAAGGGATTCATCGGTGATTGTGAACCACACAACGCCCGGCGCGCCGTCAATTTCCTTTAAAACCCGATCCAATTGTTTTTCAGATCGGACCAGATAATAATTGTGCTCAAGCGGCATGATGTTTTCGAACTGGGCACACGCCGCACGCATGACTGCGTTCAGCGTCTCCCCGGTGGAATCCGACACCAGGTGAACATTGAAATAGATCTGCAGCTTAGATTTCAGATCGCCATGCGACACTAAATTTACCCCGTTCTTCCACAACCCCTGTGTATAGTCTGTGGATCGTTAAGTTTCTTATTTCTCATCCACAGCCTAATTCACAAGCTCTGATTTCCTTCATTTTTGTTCTCTTTTTATCCGCACGCTGTTGATAAATATTTCAATGCGACGTCTTGAAGCCTGTATCAAAGGTACAAATTCGGTTTCAGAGAGGTTTCCACTCTGTGGATGATGTGTGATTAGGCCAGTGGAAAGCTGCCTAGAAGTCAGTTGTTAAGAGTTTGTTAACCTAGGTCACTGGTTAAGAAATAGTAAATAAATAGAGTCTTATATAAAGGATCAGGTCATGGCGGGCGCGGAAAACTCCCTTTTCATTCGAACCTTGCAGGGTGAAACGTCGGTAAGACCTCCGGTATGGCTTATGAGACAGGCTGGGCGCTACCTGCCTGAGTATCGTGAGATCAGAGCGACAGCTAAGAATTTTCTGGATTTCTGCTACACGCCATCTCTGTCAGTAGAAGCAACACTTCAACCACTTCGTCGTTATCCGTTTGATGCAGCAATCCTGTTTGCAGACATCCTTCTTATTCTGGATGCAATGGATCGTGGCTTACGTTTTGAAACAGGCGAAGGTCCTATCCTTAATCCGCTGGAAAAAGCCTCTGACCTTGAGAAGGTAAACCTCTCCAAAGTTGCGACACGACTTTCGCCGGTTATGGAAACCGTCAGCCGTCTGAAACAAAACCTTGAGCCAGGCTTCCCATTGATCGGGTTTGCGGGCTCTCCGTGGACAGTTGCTGTCTATGCGATTGAAGGTCGTGGCGGCACAGACAAGAAACTTCCAAAGTTGTGGGCGTACACACGTCCAGATGAACTGAAAGCTGTTCTCGATCACATTGTTCTGGCGACAACTGAATATCTGAAAGCCCAGGTCGAAGCTGGCGTTGATGCGCTTATGCTGTTTGACAGCTGGGCGGAGAACCTGCCGGACACCGTTTTCGATTGGCTGGTGATTGAGCCGACGAAAAAACTGGTCGCGAATTTGTGGGCTGAAGGTATTACCGTTCCAATTATTGGCTTTCCGAGGGGGGCTGGAGCGAAACTTCCAGATTATGTGGCTCGCACCGGTGTGACTGCGGTCGGACTGGACACAGGGCAGGTTCCTGCCTTCGTAAACGCTAATCTGCCTGCTGGCTTCCCTGTTCAGGGCCATCTGGACCCGCTGACAATGATTGCTGGTGGCAAAGCCATGCTCAATCGTGCAGATGAGCTGATAGAGGCTTACAGATCAGCTGAACGGCCGCATGTGTTTAATCTGGGCCATGGCATTACACCGGATGCGAATCCGGAGAATGTAGCTGAGCTGATGAAACATATTCAGGCGATGGGATAAAAAACCGTGTTATTTGAATGGGTTAGAGCATTTCACATCATTTTCGTGATCGCCTGGATGGCGGGAATGCTGATGTTTCCACGCCTGATGGTCTATCGGATCGAAGCTGAACCGGGCGGTGAAACAGACCTGATGATGGCGAAAGCCATTGATAGACTTAAGAAAATTATTCTGACGCCATCTATGATTGGCACATGGATATTGGGTTTAACCCTGGCTGGGCTTCAATGGCCTCACATTATGGGGTTTGGTTGGTTTCATCTGAAACTCGCGATGGTGATAGGTATTTCAGCCATGCACGGTGTGTTTGTTGGCATGAATAAAAAGATTGGCACTGAAAAAGCGCCAAAACCGAAAACCCTACGCATGATGAACGAAATTCCGTTTCTTCTGGCTATCGTCGCGGTTATTGCGGTTGTCGTGCAACCTTTTTGGCTGATTCACACGTCTGATATTGACTAATTCGACTTTTGATGGCTTTTCATCACAAGCCTCATTCGTAGGCGCGTGAGATTCATCACAATTGTCCCCTACATTCCCGGCTGCTATTTTGCGCCGGAATCTATCACGACGAGTCCATGACAGAAAATATTGCTGAACGTCAGCAGGTCTCATTACGAGACCTCAAACTTAAATCTCCAGCCGAGCTGATCACTTATGCTGAACAGCTTGATGTGGAGAATGCGTCTTCTCTTCGGACGCAGGAATTGCTGTTCGCCATTCTCAAAGAATTGGCTGAACGCGAAACAGAAATTCTCGGCGCGGGCGTTATGGAAGTTCTTTCCGATGGGTTCGGTTTCCTCCGCTCCCCGGAATCCAACTATCTGCCAGGCCCTGACGACATTTATGTCAGCCCACAACTGATCAAGAAGAACGGTCTTCGTACCGGTGACACAGTTGAAGGCGAAATCCGCTCGCCGCGTGACGGAGAGCGTTACTTTGCTCTGGTGAAAGTCTCAAAAATCAATTTTGAGGACTTTGATAAAGCCAAGCACAAAATCCATTTCGACAATCTGACGCCGCTTTATCCGGAAGAACGTCTGAAAATGTCGCCACAGGATCCGACACGCAAGGATCGCTCTGGCCGCGTTATCGACATCGTTGCGCCGATCGGTAAAGGTCAGCGTGCGCTTATCGTTGCGCCGCCGCGTACCGGTAAAACAGTTCTGCTTCAGAATATCGCTGCGAGCATCGAAGCGAACCATCCGGAATGTTATCTGATCGTCCTTCTGATCGACGAACGTCCGGAAGAAGTGACGGATATGAAGCGCTCGGTTAAAGGCGAAGTCGTTTCATCTACATTCGACGAACCAGCGACGCGCCACGTACAAGTTGCTGAAATGGTCATCGAGAAAGCAAAACGTCTGGCCGAACATGGCCGTGATGTTGTGATCCTGCTCGACTCCATTACGCGTCTCGGGCGTGCATACAACACAACGGTTCCATCTTCTGGTAAGGTTCTGACCGGTGGTGTGGATGCAAACGCACTTCAACGTCCGAAACGTTTCTTCGGTGCAGCGCGTAATCTGGAAGAGGGTGGCTCTCTGACAATTATCGCAACTGCACTTATCGAAACCGGTTCTCGTATGGACGAGGTTATCTTCGAGGAATTCAAAGGTACGGGTAACTCTGAGGTCGTTCTCGACCGTAAGGTTGCTGACAAGCGTGTCTTCCCAGCGATTGATATTCTCAAATCCGGTACTCGGAAAGAAGAGCTCATCACGCCGAAAGAACACCTCGCCAAGGTTTATGTCCTGCGCCGTATCCTCAACCCGATGGGGACCGCGGATGCTATCGACTTCCTCCTGGATAAACTCCGTCAGACCAAAGATAATGACGAGTTCTTCCAGTCTATGAATAACTAATCCGGTTTATCCGGGATTGTTTCACGTGAAACATTGATCAGGTTAGAGCGATGACACATCAGGAAACTGACACCATCATCGCTCTATCTTCCGGACAGGGGCGCTCCGGCATCGCGGTTGTTCGGATATCCGGACCGAAATCCGATAAAATCCTCAAACACCTTACGCACTTCAAATTGCCAGTGCCGCGGAAAGCTGCGACCCGTTGGTTGCATGATGCAGATGGCGTTCGCTTTGATGAAGCGCTTATTCTTAGGTTTTTAGCTCCTAACAGTTTTACAGGCGAAGACTGCGCCGAGATTCACTGTCACGGCAGCCCGGCGATTGTCGAAGCGATCCTCATCGAAGCGACCCGATTGAAACAGGTTCGTCTCGCAGAACGGGGAGAGTTCTCCCGTCGCGCATTTGAAAATGGCAAACTTGATCTGCTTCAGGCCGAAGGCATTGCTGATCTGATTGATGCTGACAGTATTGCTCAAATGAAGCAGGCCGCGCGTTTTGTTGGGGGCGACGCATCCGAGCGGATTGAAACCTGGCGGAAAATCATTCTTGAAGCATCGGCATTTCTCGCAGCGTCTATCGATTTTTCAGATGAAGGCGATGTGGGGGAGGATGCTCATGCGCCGGTCGTCGGCTTGATTGATGAGTTGCTGTCAGAGTTTAAAGCGGCGCTGACGGATGCAAAATCAGCTTCACGGATCCGGGATGGACTGAGAATAGCCATTCTTGGGAAACCGAATGCTGGAAAGTCTACACTCATCAACGCGCTCGCCAAACGTGATGCGGCAATTGTCTCTGATATTCCGGGCACAACACGCGACGTCTTAGAGACACATATCGTTTTGAACGGTGTTCCAGTAACGGTCGCGGACACTGCGGGGCTTCGGCTGACAGAAGATCCTATTGAAGCCGAGGGCGTAAAGCGGGCGCGTCGGTGGGCCGAAGATGCTGATATTCGTATTTTCCTGACGCGCGCCGATGATAATATCGGAGATCGCCCGACTGAATTAGGGCCGAACGACATTTGGGTTATCAGCCAGGCCGATCGCGCTGAAGGCGAGCTATTTCCTAACGATGTTGATTTATCGCTCGCCGTGGCAACCGGGCAGGGCATGGATAGCTTAGAGTCCATTCTGCTGCAGAAAGTCGTAGGTCTCACGAGTTCTGAAGAGGCGCCGACCATTGTCCGGCTCAGGCATATTGAAAGTTTGAATACGAGCCTAGATGCTTTGTGCCGCTCAAAAGCACTTCTTCTGGAAAATGGGGATGTTGATTTGTCGGCTTTTGAGTTATCTATCGCGCGATCGGCTCTGGATCAGATCCTAGGCCATGTCGACGTCGAAGATATTCTCGGCGAGGTGTTTTCCGGATTTTGCGTCGGAAAATAATGTTTCACGTGAAACACTGAACTTGGAGGCAGGCTCGTGAGCGAGTTTGATGTCATTATTGTCGGTGGTGGTCATGCGGGTACAGAAGCCGCGTGTGCGTCGGCGCGCCTCGGTGCAAAGACTGCTTTGGTGACATACCGGGCCGACAAGATTGGCGAAATGTCTTGCAACCCTGCAATTGGCGGATTGGGCAAAGGACATTTGGTTCGTGAGATCGATGCGCTCGACGGCGTTATGGCGCGCGTCGCGGATCAGGCGGGTATTCAATATCGATTATTGAACCGATCAAAAGGGCCAGCTGTTCAGGGGCCCCGTTCTCAGGCTGATAGAAAACTCTATCGAGAAGCTATGCAGGCAGAGATTGCTGCGACAGAAAACCTTTCTGTTCTCGAAGCCGGCGTCGATGATCTGATCATTGAAGACGGTCGGATTGCGGGGGTTATCTGCGATTCAGGCGAAGCTGTTCGGGCCAAAGCGGTTGTTCTGACAACCGGCACTTTTCTGCGTGGTCTTATTCATCGCGGTGAAGAACGTATTCCTGCCGGACGAGTCGGTGAGGCGCCATCCAACGAATTGTCTAAAAAGCTGCTCGCGCTTGATCTGCCGCTTGGACGCTTGAAAACCGGGACACCAGCGCGCCTTGATGGAAAGACAATTGAGTGGGATCGACTGGAAATGCAGTCCGCTGATGATGAGCCTGTGCCGTTTTCATTCCTCACGGAAAAGGTTTCAGTCCCGCAAATTGCGTGCGGGATCACCTGGACGAATGCTGAAACGCATAAAGTCATTCAGGAAAACCTCACAAAGTCCGCTGTCTATTCCGGCGCCATTGAGGGCCGGGGACCGCGTTATTGCCCAAGCATTGAAGACAAAGTTCATAAGTTTGTAGACCGGGACAGACATCAGGTGTTTCTGGAGCCTGAAGGTCTGGACGATGATACGGTATATCCGAACGGCATTTCGTCGTCGCTACCGGCCGATGTTCAGGATGCTTTCATTCGAACCATTCCGGGGCTTGAGAATGTCGTCATTCTGCAGCCGGGTTACGCGATTGAATATGACTATGTCGATCCGCGCAGTCTGAACCGGACATTGGAAGTGAAAGTTCTGCCGGGATTGTATCTCGCTGGGCAGATCAATGGCACCACCGGTTATGAGGAAGCGGCCGCACAAGGCATGATGGCGGGCTTTAATGCGGCGCGCCAATCCATGGCGCCGGGGGCTGAACCGATTATTTTCGATCGGGCAGAAGCCTATATCGGCGTGATGATCGATGACCTTGTAACGCGCGGCGTGACAGAGCCTTATCGAATGTTCACCTCTCGTGCGGAGTATCGTCTGCATTTGCGCGCAGATAATGCTGATCAGCGTTTGACCTCAAAGGGCCGGGAATTTGGTGCAGTTAAAGATGCGCGCTGGTCATCGTATTCTGACAAAGCGTCGAAAATAGACACTGCGCTTTCAGTCCTAAAGGACGGAACTGTTACGCCGAATGAAGCGCGTGAACTAGGGATTGATATAAAACTCGATGGTCGCCGTCGCACAGCCTTTGAGCTTCTAACCTTTCAAGGCGTGACTTTGGAAACGCTGCTGCCGCGCTGGCCTGAGCTTAAAGACATTGAACCTGCTATTTTGGCGCAGGTCGAAATCGAGGCGCGCTATTCAAGCTATCTTGAACGCCAGGCCTCTGAGATTGCGACACTCCGCAAGGACGAACAACGCCATATTCCGCGTGATTTGAATTATGCGGAGGTTGGGTCTTTATCCAACGAGATCCGTGAAAAGCTCGAGCGCATTCGTCCGGAAACCATCGCACAAGCCCAACGTATTGAGGGCATGACACCGAGTGCGGTGCTGGCGGTTCTTAGTCATATGCGTAAGCGCGATAAACTTGGCGAAGAGAGCAGGGCATCTGAAGCCGGATGAAATATGAAAAACTATGCGCGCGGCTCGATTTTGATGTTTCACGTGAAACATATGATCGCCTGAGCGGCTATCATGATCTCCTTCTGAAGTGGAGCAAGACTCATAATTTAATCGGCCCGAGAGAGCGCGACGAATTATGGGAACGTCATATTCTCGATTGCCTTCAGGTCTGGCCGCTGGTTTCTAGCGGTAAAGTCATCATGGATATTGGGTCTGGTGCGGGCTTGCCCGGCATTATCCTGGCATGTTGCGCCGCTGAAGCTGAAGACACCGAATTGGTTCTCGTAGAGTCTTTGCAGAAGAGATGCGTGTTCCTTCGCACTGTAGCGCGGGAGCTGAACCTCCCTGTGACGGTCGAAAACGCCCGTATCGAGAATGTTTCACGTGAAACAGTCGACTTCATAACCGCTCGCGCAGTCACAGATTTGTCCGGACTTATCCACTATTGTGAGAAATGGTTGGATAACTCCGCAATAGGGGTGTTTCTGAAGGGAAGAAACTGGAAAACGGAATTGACGCAGGCTAAAGGTTATTGGAATTTTAACTCTGATACCACGCCGAGTCTGAGTGACTCAGAGGGCGTCATTCTCAGAATTTCGGAGGTTTCTCGTGTCTAAGTCTCGTATTCTCGCTGTCGTGAACCAAAAGGGCGGCGTTGGTAAGACGACCACCTCCATTAACCTGGGCACGGCGTTAGCCGCGGTTGGTCGCAAAGTTCTTATTCTGGATTTTGATGCTCAGGGTAACGCATCTACGGGTGTAGGCGTGGGTATTCGCGATCGTAAGCTCACCAGCTTTGATATGGTCGTCGATCGTATTCCGCTGGAAGAAGCCGCTGTTCCAACCTTGGTACCGGGGCTGGATCTCGTGCCGGGTGATGAAAATCTTGCGGGCGTGGAAACCGCACTGGCTGATGATCCTAAGCGTTCTTTCCGACTTCGTGATGCGCTGCGCGATTATCGCAAACGTGCGGGTGATGATGCATATGACATTATCCTGATTGATTGTCCGCCATCGCTTTCATCTCTCACAATCAATGCCATGACCGCGAGCGATTCATTGCTCGTGCCGCTGCAGTGTGAGTTCTATGCGATGGAAGGTCTGTCTCAGCTTCTGCGCACGGTTCAGATCGTAAAAAGCGGGCTGAACCCGGACCTCGATATTCAGGGCATCATTCTCACCATGTTCGACAAGCGTAACCGTTTGTCTTCTGAGGTTGAGCAGGAAGCCCGCGAAAAGCTCGGCGATAAGGTGTATATCTATGACACCGTTATTCCGCGAAATGTGAAGCTGTCTGAGGCGCCGGGTTACGGCAAACCAGCGCTTCTTTATGATTATAAATGCCCGGGCAGCGAAGCTTATATCCGCCTGGCGTCTGAGCTGCTTCACCGTGAGCGCTCTTTGGTAATGGCGTAAGACTATGAGTGAAGAACCTAAAAAAAACAGCAGGTTAGGGAAGGGGCTTTCAGCCCTAATCGGCGAATACGACACGTTTGAAGGTGCCGATGGTGCATCTGATTCCGCTAAGGAAGTTCAGATGCTTCGTATGAAACGCGTCAAGCCGAACCCAAATCAGCCACGTAAGCAGTTTGACGCGAAAAAGCTCGAAGAATTGACGGCTTCTGTCCGTGTACGCGGCGTTTTGACCCCGATTCTCGTGCGAGAAGTTACGGCTGACGACCATGATTACCAGATTATCGCCGGTGAGCGCCGTTTTCGCGCGTCTAAGGCGGCGGGTCTGAAGGAAATTCCAGCCCGTATTCTGCAAACCAACGATGTTGAGCTTCTGGAAATCGGCCTCATTGAGAATATTCAGCGCGAAGATCTGAATGCGATGGAAGAGGCTGAGGGCTATCAGGCGCTGATGAACCGTTTTGGGAAAACGCAGGAAGCGCTGGCTGAAGCGGTTGGTAAAAGCCGCGCGCATGTCGCGAACATGCTGCGTCTGATGAATTTGCCGGAAGCTGTACGTGAAAGTCTGCGTGCGGGTGACATTACGGCTGGCCATGCGCGCGCGGCGCTTGCGGCTGATGATCCTGAAGCTGTTGTTGAGCAGGTAATTGCTCGAAAGCTTTCCGTTCGTGACACTGAAGCTCTGGTTCGTCGACTGGCTGCTGGTGGAGATATGAAATCCGCTCGCACCGAGTCTAAAGAAAAAGACGTCGATACTGAGGCTTTAGAAGCCGATCTGTCACGTGCGCTTGGGCTTATTGTCGACATTCGCGCGAAAGCCAGTGGCGGCGAGCTTCGTATCAAATATCGCGACCTGGAACAGCTCGACGATCTTTGCCGGCGTCTCAGCCGAGGTTAATTTTCTAAATTAATTCAAGCACTTAGTTTTGATTTGGCCTCTGCCTGTAAAGGCAGGGTCATCATAACTTCTTCATCCGTGGCGTCGCCCACATGGATGGTTTGTTTGCCGAATGCAACAAATCCACGGCTCTCATAAACATTGATCGCGCGCAGATTATCAGCCGAAACGCCGAGGCAAAGTTCATCTGCTCCGCGTTCTTTCGCGCGTTCAATGGCCCAGCTTAGAAGAATACCGCCCACACCAACGCCCTGGCGTGTACCACGCACATAGAGCCGGTGCAGCTGTAGCCGGGTTTTTCCGTCGTCCTGAATAGGCAGGGTGACCGGGCTGACCTTAGCATACCCGACCAAGGTGATACCGCCTTCTGCGAGGCGATAGTCACACTCAGTGTCTTCCAGATCTTTTTTCACTTTCTCTAAAGAGAAATAGCGATCCATATACAGATCGAGATCTGAGCGTTTGAAAACAGAGCCGAAATTTTCGGTAAAGGTCAGCCGACCCAGATCCGCAACACGTTCTGCGTCTTCAACAACTCCGTCACGGAATCGCAGATTTATATTGCGTGCCTGAACCACTACGTTGCCCCTACGTCGGTATCATCAATAAAGCTACGCATCGCATTCGCGAAGAGAACCAGTTTTGCAAATGTCCATGCACCAGAGTGCTCTAGTTCTGCAAGGTTTAATTCAAGTCTCTCGTGATCTTCCGCATGCATAGCTACAAATCCATCAACTCTTTTTCTGGCTGACTCAAAGTCATCCCAGTCTTTAAGCTCGGAATTTGCCGAAATACGCTCAGCAAGTACTATTTGTTGATCAACCAGGGTTTCAACAATACCGCGAACCGCAAGTCTGTCCCAGTGCTGATCGAGTTTTAGCGACAACGCTGTCTGACGGATACGCTCATAACCGAACTTGTCACCAATCGCATTGAAGAGCGTCGCCATTTTAGGAACATCGCGACCCGTACGATGAGACAGGTCTACAATATCTGTGGCCGACGTCATGGAAAGTATGACCGCAACCCGGTCAGACACATCGCTTGGCGCACCAATATCGCGATATTCAGCCTTCGTTTCTTCAAGAAGACCATTTTCGTATGGCGAAAGTGTGACTGTGTTTGCCGTGACAAGCTGGGTCACACCATCTTCATAAGCCGACACCAAGTCTCCGATTTCACCATTAATGGAGCGGGTTTTGGCCAGCCAGAAGACCTGGCGACGCAGCGCGCTGATCAGATCAACCCGAAGACGGATCTGAACATTAGCCGGCACCTGATTATCCAGCTCATCAATGCGTTTCAGCAGAGGACGCAAAGAGAAGATGGACAATGCCGCTATAAAGGCCCGTGCGGTCTGATCGGTCTCAACGCCTGCGCGTTCTTTCACACGGTGCACAAAGGTGATGCCGCCAAGGTTGATGATGTCATTGGCCAGCTGGGTTGCGATGATTTCGCGCTTCAGCCGGTGATTTTCCATCGCGCTTTCAAATTGCAGCAATTCATCCGGGAAATAAGAACGGAATTGATCTGACAGGAATGCATCATCCGGGACATTACTGTCGATCAGCTCATCAAACAGTGTGATCTTGGCATAGGCCAGAAGGACAGAAAGTTCCGGACGAGTAAGACCCTGATGCTGATCGTGCAGCAAACGTATGTCCTCGGCCTTTGGAAGGCCCTCTACGGCTCGTTTCAGAAGACCCGCAGCTTCCAGACGCTCCATCATCCGTTCATGGGAATCCAGATCGTGCGCTGCAGACGCTTCGGCGACACTCAGCGCGCCCGTCTGATCATAGTTATGGATCAGAACTTTATTGGCGACCTCTTTGGTCATGGATGCGAGCAGTTCATTGCGATCTTCAGCGGCCAGGTCGCCTGAGTCGATCGCATTGCGCAGGAGAATTTTGATATTCACCTCATGGTCAGAGCTGTCCACGCCTGCGGAGTTATCGACCGCATCTGTATTGATGCGACCGCCTTTGCGGGCAAACTCAATGCGTCCGGCCTGTGTCACGCCAAGGTTTGCGCCTTCGCCGACGACTTTGACATTCAGCTCATCAGCGGAAATCCGGATCGCATCATTGGCTTTGTCACCAACCTGCATATCCGTTTCGGCGTGAGATTTCACATAAGTGCCAATACCACCAAACCAGAGAAGATCCGCTTCGGCTTTCAGAATAGCCTGAATGAGCTCGTTTGGCGTGAGAACATCGTCTTCAATACCGAGGAACTCTTTGATCTGAGGCGTCAGTTCAATGCGCTTTGCCGAACGTGGGAAAACACCGCCGCCTTCCGAGATAAGGCTCTTATCATAATCATCCCAGGTCGAGCGCGGCAGTTCAAACATTCGGTTGCGTTCATGCCATGCTGCTTCAACATCCTGTGGGGCAGGGTCGATGAGGATATGCATATGGTTGAAGGCGGCTTTCAGCATAATCTTCTTCGAAAGAAGCATGCCATTGCCAAACACATCGCCCGACATGTCGCCCACGCCAATCACAGAGAAGCGCTCTGACTGAATGTCGACATCGATCTCGCGGAAATGACGCTGGACCGCAACCCAGGCGCCGCGCGCGGTAATACCCATCTTTTTGTGGTCATACCCGGCAGAGCCGCCAGAGGCGAAGGCATCTCCCAGCCAGAAGTCATAGGACTCGCTGATTTCGTTCGCGATGTCAGAGAAGGTTGCTGTGCCCTTATCGGCCGCAACCACCAGATATGGGTCGGAACCATCCCAGATCACTGTGTTGCGTGGATGACGTGGCTCACCGTCAATCAGATTGTCCGTGAGCGAAAGCAGTGAGCGGATAAAGGTCTTATAGGACCGGATGGCTTCGGTTGTGATTTCGTCTCGCGTGCCATTTTTCGGCAATTGTTTCGGGAAGAAGCCACCTTTGGAGCCTACAGGAACAATAACTGAGTTTTTGACCTGCTGGGCTTTTACCAGACCAAGCACCTCGGTGCGGAAATCATCGCGGCGATCAGACCAGCGAAGCCCGCCGCGTGCGACAGGCCCAAAGCGTAGGTGAACCCCTTCAACATGTGGGGCACACATGAAGATTTCGCGGAATGGGCGAGGCTCTGGCAGGGCCTCAATCTCGCGGCTTGCAATTTTAATTGCAATATAATCAAGCGGTTGGTCGTCTGGTCCCTTCTGGTAGAAGGATGTCCGCTTGATCGCGTGAATAAGCTCCGAAAGGCGTTGAAGGACCCGGTCTTCATCAAGGGAATCCACGTCTTCAAGCGCTTCCGAGATTTTCTTTGTGATCTCGGAGCATTTGTCGGCGCGCTCTTCCAGCGTCAGATCGAGTTCTGGATTGAACCGCGCTTCAAAACATTCCAGCAGCAGAGTTGCGATCTTCGGATTATTGGCCAGCGCCTGAATTTGCGTTGACTGAGCCAAATCCATGCCGGTCTGTTTGCGATAGCGCGATAGCGTGCGGAAGAGGGCAGATTCGCGCCAGTCCGCACCGATAGCGAGAACCAGCCTGTTAAAGCCATCGCTTTCGGTTTTCTGTGTCCAGACCGCTTCGAACGCGTCCTCGAATTTGTTGCGGATCTCATCAAAGGCAATGTCTTTGCCATCAGATGAGCGCATGGATAGCGAGTGAACCCAGTAGTTTCCGCCCATTCCTGTATTTGGCTGAACGGCAAAACTGCTCTCTGAAACGACAAAAAGTCCCATACTTTCAAAGACTGGAACACTTTCCGACAGCTGGACGGGCATGTCGTTGGTATAAATTTTTGCGCGAATTGTATCCGGGCCGTCACCCACTTTGCGCAAGGCGCGAAGCGACACGGTGCGGCCATCACGAAGGTGATCGAGCGTCATGAGATCGGTCAGGGCTTCATGGGCGGAGAACATGTCTTTATAGCCCGGTGAAAATGCGCCCGCGACGACTTCCGGATGGATCCATTTTGGCAGGCCGGATCGACGGCTGCGGATCAGGGCGCGAAGATCATCATTCCAGCTGCGCGCGAGCTCGGCGATTTCAGCTTCCAGTGCATCGGTTTCTGGCTCTGGAAGACCCGGTTCAAGGTCGAGCATGAAGTGGACGCGCGCAAGCGGTCCGTCGCCGTAATGCGGATAGAAAGCAGTTAGCGTGCCGCCAAACGCTGTCTCCAATGTATGTCCGATTTTCTGACGAAGTTCGGAATGGAAAGATTCCTTTGGCAGGTAGACGAGCGCAGAAAGATATCGGTCGAACCGGTCTTTGCGTACGAAAATGCGGGTCTCTGTCTGGTTCTGAAGCTTCAGAATGCCATTGGCATTTGCCAGCAATTCGCCATCTTCGATCTGGAAAAGTTCATCACGGGGATAGGTTTCCAGAATGTGGCGCAATGCATTGGAATCATGGCTGTTTGGACGTTTGCCGGCCGCAATCAGCACACGGCGGACCTTCTCACGAATAAGAGGCACATCCTTGGTCATCGCATTGTAGGCATCTGCTGTGAACAGGCCGACAAACCGTGTTTCACCGACAACTTTGCCGGTGTCGTCATACTGTTTAATGCCCACATAATCTGCGCTGACCCGGCGGTGAACGCGGGATTTCAGTGTAGCTTTCGCCACGATCAGTGGGTCTGGTTCATTCAGGAATTCAGAAATACGGCCCGTGATAATGGTCGGTTCGCTACCGCGCTTCAGAATAAAATTCGATTCATTGCGCAGAATACCAAGGCTGGACCCCGGCACGATTTCCGGCTCTTCCGGCTTTAGCTCGCCATTTTCATCGCGCGCGAAGGTGTAACGACGGCTGCCCAGAAACGTGAAATGATCATTAGCCAGCCAGGTGAGGAAATCCTCAGCCTCCTTGGCCCGCTGATTGTCCAGAAACGAATTCATGCCAACGATGGACGCGCTGTCACGCATGCGGGCCTGAAGTGTCGCAAAATCTGCTACGCAGTTTCGGATGTCGGACAGGGTTTTTTCGACTTCGGCCTCAAGCTCAACCCGGCTCTCATCATCGAGTAGCTGCAGGAAGACCTGAATATAAGATTCGCGCGTATCGCCTGTCAGTTGGACGCGATGGCCTTTTTCATCCCGGCTATGGTCGATAATGGGGTGCAGAACCATTTCGGCGTGAAGATTGGATTCACGACATGCGCCCAGAATAGAGCCAACCAGGAAGGGCATATCTTCGCCCACTACCTCAAGAACGGTGAAGGTCGGAAGAGAGCTGTTCTTCGCTGTAATGTTTCGCGTACGAACCAGCGATGTTTCGCCGATCCGCGTTTCACCCCATTTCCAGAAGCTCGCCATAACTTTGTCGAGCTCTGCCAGAGGGGCGCGTTTTACCAGATCATCTTCAAGCGAGACGTGGCATTGTGTGATGAAGCTGCGGACGAGTGGATCAGCTGCGACGTCATCTACACCCCATTCGGTGGATGTGGCCGCTTCGAGCAGATCGTTGAGCTTTATCTCTTCTAAAGTGGAGATTGTAGGCATCTCGGTTCCAATCAAAAAAAGACTCAAACGCTATTTAAGACTGAATCTTACTACGAACAGCTTTAAATAATGAGAAATTTTTCTGAATTCGAAGGGAGGGACGGACCCGTCAGACGGGGACGTGTCTGACGGGTCCTAAGGACCTCAATCCGCAGGCTGGGTGGGGGACGCACGCGGAGGTCCATCTCGTATGTCACGAAATTTTCGCAATCCTTGCCCGCTATATGTAGGCGAAAGCTGGATTTGCCAAGGACCTATGCACGCCCTGAATGAAAATTATCGTGTTCAGTTTTTAATTCTTCAAATATATCAATACCCAAAAAGTGAGAGAGTCAGGTAAAAAATTTGGGCTTTCCACAGGAATATCTCAAATATCGGAATATTTTTGCCGAATTTCAGCGAGTCTCGTCGAAAATTGGGCGTTTCGCAGCCTGAGCTGTTGCGCCGTTCCGATTGTCTTTGAGCCTTTGAAAATCTCGCGGCTACGGATAAAACCTCGGTCTGTTCAGGAGGGGCGGGTATGAGCGAAACGATTTTTCTCGGCGGGGGCGGACCGGAGCATAATGAAGCACAGAGCTTGCTGCTCAGTCGTGCCAATCGTCACGGTCTGATTGCGGGTGCTACCGGCACAGGTAAGACCGTAACGCTTCAAATTCTTGCGCAGGGTTTCGCGGATGCAGGCGTTCCTGTGTTCTGCGCCGATGTGAAGGGCGATTTGTCAGGCGTCAGTCAGTCGGGGAGCGCTGATCATAAACTGCATGATGCTCTGCATAGCCGCGCGCAGACAATTGGGCTCGCGCCTTATGACTATAATGCTGCGCCGACGATTTTCTGGGATGTATTTGGTGAGGCTGGCCACCCGGTGCGCACGACGATCTCAGAAATGGGCCCAACGCTTCTGTCCCAGCTCATGGAGCTGAATGAAACTCAGGAAGGCGTTCTGACGATTGCGTTCGAATATGCGGACGACAACAATCTTCTGCTGTTGGACCTGAAAGATCTTCGAAAGCTTCTCATCCACATTTCTGATATCCGAGACGAGATCGGTCGCGAATACGGGAACGTGTCTCCTGCGAGTGTGGGTGCAATCCAGCGACGTCTTCTGCTTCTTGAGCGTGAGGGCGCGGAAGCTTTCTTTGGTGAGCCCGCGCTCCGACTGGAAGACCTGTTGCGCACTGACCTGAGTGGCAAAGGCTATGTGAACATTCTGGACTCGACCAGGCTGATCAATAGTCCGCGCCTGTACTGCACCTTCCTGCTCTGGCTGTTGTCAGAACTCTTCGAACAGCTTCCTGAGGTAGGTGATCCGGATAAGCCGAAGCTCGTTTTCTTTTTTGATGAAGCCCATCTTCTGTTCAAAAGCGCGCCGAAAGCCCTATTGGAGAAGATCGAACAGGTGGTCAAACTGATCCGGTCTAAGGGCGTGGGCGTGTTTTTTGTCACCCAGAATCCGCGCGATATCCCAGACAGCGTGCTCGCGCAGCTCGGCAACCGAATTCAACACGCATTGCGCGCCTACACGCCGGCTGAACGTCGCGCCGTAAAAGCAGCTGCTGAGAGTTTCCGCGAAAATGAGCTGTTTGATACTGAAGACGTGATCACCGACCTTGGTACAGGCGAGGCGCTTGTTTCGACGCTCGACCGTAAGGGTGTGCCAAGCATTGTCGCCCGCACGCTCATTCGTCCGCCATCTTCACGGCTTGGCCCCGCAACTCCGGCGGAGCGAACGGCTGTCATGTCTGCCAGTCCGGTTGGCGGTCAGTATGACGAAGCGGTCGATCGGGAGTCAGCCTACGAAATTCTTGAAAAGCGTGAAGATGAGGCGGCAAAGGAAGCCGAACGTCTTGAGCGTGAGGAAGAGAAGGAAAAGGCGAAAAAGAAGCGGTCTTCCAGCCGGTCTTCTTATCGCCGTCAGGGTGTAGGCGAGGCGGCTCTGAAATCCGGAATGCGGTTCGCTGCCCGTGAGCTCACCCGCTATGTGCTGCGAGGGATTCTGGGGAGCCGCTCTCGATAGCCTTTCGCTTGCGTCCATGCAGGGCTGCATTGATCTGCGCGCCCATGAGAAGACATAGCGAACAGGCGTAAAACCAAAGCAATACATTGATCAAAAAGCCCGGCGATCCGTACCATTCACGGTTCACCGGGTTGATCTGAAAATAGATTGTCAGCGCAATCGTGACGACCGAAATACAGCTTGCCGCTATGGATGAGCCTAGCCAGCCATGAATGGCGAGGTTTTGCCGCCCGATCAGGCCGGAAGCATAAATTGCATTCAAAAACCCAATCAGCATGGCCGTTACGACGAGCCATAAAAGCGGCGTCACCAGCCATGCGGTCTGCAATGTGGAGGTGAGAGTGACGACCACATAGGTGATGATCGCGACCAGAGAGGATGCAACGACAACGAAGATCAGAACCGGGATGACGAAGAGGAAGGATCGCCAGACGATTCCGAAAATCCCGATCACTTCTTCGGCGTCTGAAATCTGCCTGAAGCTGAACAACATAGACCGTAGCGCTGCACCGGAGCTGAGCAATAAGAGCACGATATGAAAAATGGCCAGCGATAAGGACATACGTCCGGAAAGCGACAGGCGGTGGTCAATTTCGTCCCTGATCAGATCGATAAAATCCGGTGGCAGGAATGCGGAAAATCTCGACGGGATAACCTTGGCGGTCTCGATGGAGCCTGAGGCGGTGCTGATCCAGACCAGCAGCGCGACGAATGGGAAAACCGACAAAAAAGAATAAAAGGCGAGGGCAGCAGCGCGCGTCGGAACGTCGTTTTCTGAATAGCCTTCCATCACATGCTCAATGAGTGAGCCGTGATATAAGCGTTTCAGTCGTTCGAGCATCGCTATCCCCTGCACCCGTCGGATAGCAATTGTCTGAAAATTGCCCGCCTTGTCACCTGTCTGAGTGTATTATTCCCTATTGCGGGGCAAAGAAAAACGGGCAGAGCCTGGATGCTCTGCCCGTAAAGTGCGTCGGGAAACCTTTGGGGAGGCTCGATTGGGGTTAGTCTCGACCCCGACGTTCAATCACTTCATTTTCTTGAGCGATGGCGCGGTCTTCTTCTGAAAACTCGACATCGTCATAAATGCCTTGCGCATAGCCGCGATTTCGCTGGGCGAGGTTGGACATGGTTGCGCTGAGCCGGTCGCTGGAAACCGCCATCTGGCTGCTGCGATTTACGCCCACCGCATCTGCGTCGCTAAAGCTCGCAAACTCTGCACCCAAGAACACAACAGCCCATCCGCGCTCTTCAGCGCGGTCCAGCGCTTCGCGTACACCCTCATGCGTAAACTCGCGGCTCGCATTCTCATGGCCGTCCGTCATGATCACGATAACGGCTTTTTCCGGGTCATCTGCTTCGGCGAGTGAGATCATTCGACCAATGGCGTCAAAGAGTGGGGTCATACCGCGCGGTGTGACCTCATCATTGGTAATCTCGCTCCAGTCATCGCCTGCCACATTGCGGCGGAGCGTATCGAATTGCAGGCCATCCTGAGCGTCAAAAACCGAAAGCGTAATGTCGTTGGCAACATCCGGACCGTCATCTGGCGTGACGACGCTATCCACATAGGCGTTCACAGACCCAAGCGCCTCGTCCCAGATGGACGACATGGAGCCCGTACGGTCGAGTAGAATGTAAGAATTGAGCTGAACTGACTTGTCTTCAGGTATATCGGCGCCAGCCTGGCTGGTGGCGCTGGCAATAAACGCAGCCCCCAAAAGTACTTTTATGATGTTCATTGGGTCCTCCGACAGCCCTTGAAACTGGAATGAGGACAGGTTTCACGAAAAATGTGGCCTAAGACGGGCCTATAAGGGGCAATTCTCTTGCGTGATTGTGGCCGATGGATATGGTGCGCGCAAAATTTTGGCGCTGTCGCCATCACCAAACCGAGAAGTTCCAGCCAATGTCCAACCGTGTCGTTCCGAAGAAAGTCGTCCTCGCCTATTCAGGGGGGCTTGATACCTCCATCATTCTGAAATGGTTGCAGACGGAATTTGGATGCGAAGTCGTGACCTTCACCGCAGACCTTGGTCAGGGCGAAGAGCTTGGCCCGGCGCGAGACAAAGCTCGCCTGATGGGCATTAAAGAAGACAACATCTATATCGACGATCTGCGCGAAGAGTTCGTCCGTGACTTCGTCTTCCCAATGTTCCGCGCAAACGCGCTTTATGAGGGCACTTATCTGCTGGGCACATCTATTGCGCGCCCACTCATCACTAAACGTCTGATCGAGATCGCTGAAGAGACCGGCGCGGATGCGATTGCGCACGGCGCAACGGGCAAAGGTAATGACCAGGTCCGCTTTGAGTTGTCTGCTTATGCGCTGAACCCGGATATCCGCGTGGTTGCACCCTGGCGTGAATGGTCTTTCAAAAGCCGTGAAGCGCTGCTGGAATTTGCTGAATCTCACCAGATCCCGATCGCAAAAGACAAGCGCGGTGAAGCGCCATTCTCTGTCGACGCGAACCTGCTGCACTCTTCTTCAGAAGGTAAGGTTCTGGAAGACCCATGGGTTGAGGCGCCGGAATATGTTCACCAGCGCACTATCAGCCCGATGGATGCACCGGACGAAACAACCGAAATCACCATTGGCTTTGAAAAAGGCGATGCTGTCACGCTGAATGGCGAGAAGCTTTCGCCTGCAGAAATGCTTACGGCGCTGAACAAGCTTGGCCATGATAACGGCATTGGCCGCATCGACCTGGTTGAAAACCGCTTTGTCGGCATGAAATCCCGCGGCGTTTATGAAACACCGGGCGGCACAATTCTGCTGCATGCGCACCGCGCAATGGAATCCATCACGCTCGACCGTAATGCGGGCCATCTGAAAGATGACCTTATGCCGCGCTATGCTGAGCTGATCTATAACGGCTTCTGGTTCGCGCCAGAGCGTGAAATGCTTCAGGCGCTGATCGATAAGAGCCAGGAAAAAGTGACAGGCGAAGTTCGCCTCACGCTTTATAAAGGCAATTGCATCGTGTCTGGTCGTCAGTCTCCATATTCTCTCTATGACGATCTGCTCGTCACATTCGAGGATGATGGCGGCGCGTATGACCAGAAAGACGCTGAAGGCTTTATTCGTCTGAACGCTCTGCGCCTTCGCACGCTCGCCGCGCGCGACCGTCGCAGCTAATTTGCGGCTTTAAGCAATGTCCCCCGAGCTGATCCTTCTTCTCGCAGATCGGATTGGTGTGTGTGTGTTCGCACTTTCCGGGGGCATTGCCGCTGTCCGCAAGGATATGGATTTGTTCGGCGTCATTACGCTGGCATTCTTTCCTGCAGTGGGTGGCGGCACGCTTCGCGATATACTTCTGGATGCGCCGGTCTTCTGGCTGGAAGATGTCATGTCGCTCTGGTGTGCGATTGCAGGTGGTTTAGCCGCCTTTTTCTTCACCCGATTTATTGAAGATTTCAAACCGCTACGCTGGGCAGATGCCTGTGGGCTGGCGCTCTTTGCGATGACGGGCGCGGCCAAGGCGGCAGAACTCGGTTTTGGCTCAATGATTATCATCATAATGGGCGTCATGACTGCGACCGCTGGCGGTGTGATCCGTGATCTGGTGGCAAACCGGGAATCTTTCCTGTTTCAGGAAGACATCTATGCGACGGCCGCGCTTTTAGGCGCGATTGTGTATGCCGGACTGGTTTATTTTGGTGTCGGCGAGGGCATTGCATTTGCTTGCGGATTTGTAGCGGCATTTGCGCTTCGTGCGCTGGCCATCGTCTTTAATCTGAAGCTTCCCAAGCCGCGTATCTGAGTTTTCTCAACTCAAACGGCAGCCATAGAAAAACTCGCGCAAATTCCGGGCAGAGTGCGACCGGGTGTCATGCGCATCGGAAAAAGGTATGAATCTACTTTTGTTGCGCTTGCGCGGGGTTCGGTGCAGAGCTAGACGAAACCCAGCGAGTAAAGCGTACACTTAGAGGGACACACTTATTATGGATCTTTCCAAGATTTCCTGTGGGGATAATCCGCCAGACGACGTCAATGTTGTAATCGAAGTGCCACTGGGCGGCGAACCAATCAAATACGAAATCGACAAAGCTTCTGGCGCTATGTTTGTCGACCGTTTTCTGTACACGAGCATGCGATACCCTTGTAACTATGGCTTCGTCCCTCACACTTTGAGCCTTGATGGTGATCCGATTGACGTTATGTGCGTCGGTCAGCGCGCTCTGGTTCCGGGTTCCGTTCTGAAAGCACGTCCGGTTGGCGTTCTCATGATGGAAGATGATGGCGGTCAGGATGAGAAAATTCTCGCCGTGCCACACCAGAAGCTGACCAGCTATTACGACAAGATCAAAACTCTGGACGATCTTCCAGACCTGCTGCTCGAGCGCATCAAGCATTTCTTTGAGCACTATAAAGATCTTGAGCCAAACAAATGGGTCAAAGTTGACGGCATTTATGGCGCTGACAAAGCCCATGAGCTGATCGAAGCATCGATCAAGCGCTATAACGAAACCAAATAAGCAAACCTGCTTGCTTTGCATCCCGGCCTTGAATAGTGCGGCGGGATGCAGATCGAGCTCTGGCTTTCCTTAGTTATTCTTTTTGCGGCCGGCGGGTTAACACCTGGACCGGCCGTAATGCTTGTAATCGCCTCGTCCTTGCGCAATGGCGCGTGCATGGCTTTGATTGCCGGGCTTGGCATTTGCGCGGCAAATGTTGTCTGGATATCCCTCGCTGCCGCCGGCGCCGGGACGCTTGCCAGTCAGTTTCCAACCGCCTTTTTTATCCTGAAGCTCATTGGTCTGGGTTTTGTGCTCTGGCTGGCATTTTCCATGGCGGTTCAGCCGGTATCCACCCATTTCGAGGAGGATGTTGCTGAGGTCCTCTCTGGTCCGCGTCGCCAGATCGGCCAGTTGAAACGAGCAGGGGGTCTATTCCTGAAAGGCTTTGGGCTGCAACTCGCAAACCCGAACGCGCTTGTTTTCTTTGGCGGACTTTTGCCGGCCTTTTTTGATGTGTCGAGCCCGATTGTGGTTCAGGTGGTTGTGATGATCATCACTGTGACTGCCACAGAATTGTTCGGACTTACGGTCTATGCATTTGCTGCGCAGCTCTTGTCCCACAAATTCTCAGAGCCTCGATTTGCCCGTATTTTCTACGTTTGTGCGGCACTGTTAATGGTGGGTTCGGTCGCCTGGGCACTGATTACGCAATATTTGTGAGTAAGGCAGGCTGCTATTTAAATTAGCAGCTGAATTCTCAGACCTTGTCACAATCAGTTAAGACTAGAAATCTATGCTAGAATGCAATGTCTTCAGATGACTGATGCAGGTGGGGATTTCGTGAAAACCGAGACGCAATCCGAAGCAACGCCGATCCGGCGTGAAGGTCCAAAACGCAGCGAAGCGTCGCGCATGGCTATTCTGTCGGCGGCTCGCGAAGAGCTTATTGAAAATGGATGGCGCAATTTCAGTCCGGACCGACTGGCCCGGCGCGCTCGCGCCAGCAAACAGACCATCTATCGTTGGTGGCCTTCTGTTGCGGTGATCGCGGTAGAGGCGGCTACCACGCTGATTGAAGACCCGATTGTGAAGAGTGAACAGCCGCTGGATGTGCAATTGGCGGCATTTATTGACCCTATTGCAGAACTGGCCCGCGTAGGCGACGGCGCGCATCTTTTGCGCAGTGCGCTGCTTGCGGCTGCAGATGATGCACATGCCGGTGAAGCGTTTCGCGCCTGGTTCAATGAAAGCCTGCGTCGACCGATGAAGAATGTGCTCGCTCAGGCGTCAAACCGCGGCATGATCCGCCGGGATTATGACTTCGACACGGTTTGCGAGATGTTGTTTGGTCCAATCTGGCACCGGCTTATCGTGATGCGCGGACCTGTTCCTCAGGTGCTGGCGATGAAATCCGCACAGGCTGTATTTGCGTCGCTGAGGCCGTAATTCGCCGCATTCCGCGCCTCGATATTCTCTGATATGCAGGCGCATGACTCGCCTTCCACAACGCCCTGACCTTGAATGGAAAGAGGACGGTACGCCCGTCGCTTCGGCCTTTGATGATATCTATTTTTCCCGAAGTGATGGGCTGGAAGAAACGCGGGCCGTCTTCTTTCAGGCTTGTGGGCTGCCGGACCGCTGGAAGACCCGGGAAAGCTTCTGCATTGGCGAGCTTGGATTTGGGACGGGGCTAAATTTTCTGGCACTCGTTGAATTGTGGCTCGCAAGCGAAAAGACAGACACCGCATGGCTCGACTTCATGACGGTGGAAAAACACCCTATGCGATCGGCCGACGCCGCGCAGGCCTTGTCTCGCTGGCCGGATCTGGTACCGCTTGCGTCTGAACTGGTCGCAAACTGGCCGGAACAGACGGCGGGACTTCAGCGCATTATCTTTCCGGACTGGCGGGTTTCGCTGACCGTTTATATTGGCGATGCGAGTGACTGGCTTTCATCCACGGATTTCAAAGCCGATGCCTGGTTCCTGGATGGATTTGCCCCGTCAAAGAATGACGCCATGTGGTCAGATGAGGTGCTGAACGGTCTTGGTACGCATGCGGCATCCGGGTGTCTCGTTGGGACCTATACTGTTGCGGGGTATGTAAGGCGCGGGCTTCAGGCTGCTGGTTTTGAAGTTTCAAAACAGCCGGGCTTTGGGCGTAAGCGCGAACGACTGGAAGCGATCTGGCCGGATAATAGTTCACCGGAGCGCGGTGAGGCGGATATTTATCTGTCCCGGACATGTGCGCCAGACTTTGAAAAGGTTGTGATTGTTGGTGCGGGCATTGCGGGGGCGTCTCTGGCCCGAAGTTTTGCAGAGCGCGGTAAGTCCGTAACCCTGATTGATGGCGCGGATGGCCCGGTAAGTGGGGCGAGCGGCAATCCGTATGGCCTTGTTATGCCTCGGCTTGATGCAGCTGACACGCCGCAAGCCCGGTTTCTGATTCAGTCTTATCTTTATGCCCTGAAATTCTATGCGCGATTTGCGCCGCATACCTTCCACGAAGTTACGGTTCATCAAAGGCCGCAATCAGATGCGGAAATGTTGAGGTTTTCCAAACTGTTAGATGATCCACCGCTGAATGCTGATTGGCTGGAAGACGGTAGCGAATCTGGTCTGACCGCACTTTTTCACAAAGGTGCATTTCTCATTTCACCGGCTCGACTGGTAGAGGCGCTCACGCATCATTCGAAGATCAGCTGCAAATACGGTCAGAATGTTCAGTCGGTCAGCGATCTGAAAGCCGAATATGGCGAGCTGACTCTCTTCATCATTTCGTCAGGCGCAGACCAACTGACCGCAGACCTTGGCCTGCCGCTCGCCGGAAAACAGGGGCAAATCGAATATGTGTGCGGTATGGAGCGGATGGAGCGACCTGCCGCCGAAGCATCCGGCTCTTACGCGCTGCGTCTTGATGATGAACTGGTCTTCGGTGCAACCTTCGAGCCCATTGAGCTGAGCGCCAAGGCGCAAATCAGTGATGAGGCGCGCACGCACAATCTGACAGAAGCGCAGAAACTGTCACCCGGCTGGATTGCCCATATAGACCCGGCAAAACTTGAATCCAGAGCCTCAATACGTGTGACTACGCCAGACCGTATGCCGATTGCGGGCGCTCTGTTTGATGAAGATGTGATGGAGGATCTGCTCAGCCCGATACGGAATGGTGCGCGTGTGACGGGAGAGTGTCCTGAGGTGTCATCGGTGTTTGTGATGACGGGCCTCGGCGCCAGGGGGTTTACCTTTGCGCCGCTACTGGCCGATCTGATCGTCTCTCAGACGATGGGGTCACCTTTGCCTCTCGCCCGGTCTGAACAGGAGATCGTGTCTCCTGTCCGGTTTCTTATCCGGGCGATGCGTAAAGGTCAGCGCTGATCAGCTATTACGGTTGAGTGTCCAGTTCAGCGCGAACGCAGGACAGTCTGATCCCGGGCAATCAATGCCATCAATGTTGACGACAAAACCCGTTTCAGTGCGGGCGCCCATTGTGACGTTCAGACCCGCTGCCTGAATGTTCAGATCACCCGTTACGACAGTCGCTGCTGTTGCTGTGAGGAGTGCAGCGCCGGCGAATGCGCCGATCATGAGTCCCGATTGAATGCTTCCCTTAGTCATTTGTTTGTCCCTTCCGTACAAACGGCGATTGAGTGGTTATTGACCCCGTTCCAGGTCACGAAATTGCTTGCGCAGGCGCCAGTCTTCAGACGTGACGGACCGTTCCATTGATTGCAGCCGGTCTTCCAGATCCATGAATTTGTATCGCAGATTGGAGAAGGTGATCGTTGGTCGGTCTGACACACCGCGCCAGAACTGATCCTCGTCCGGGCTGAGATGGCGTGCTGTACGAGGCTTTTTTGGGGTTACGATCCACATCACCAGATATCCGATGATGGCAAATGGACCGAAACCGAACAGGACTGCAGCGACGGTGGCGATACGGACCAGGGTAGGTTCCCAGCCGAACCGCTCGGCAATGCCTCCGCAAACCCCGCTAATCACGCGCTCGGTTGTAGAGCGATAAAGGCGTTTCGGGTTGGGTGAGCCGCCATAGTCATACTCTTCATCTGAAGGACGACGGTGGAATTCGTTTTTCCACTTTCTGTAGTCGTCTTCGTTTGAGTGGTTGTGATGTGGCATCAGTTTTTCCTGTAAATGTCGTCGCGGTGGTTGTCGGAGCGGGAAGACCGCTCCGGTTCACCTTCAATAATGGCTTCCAGGCTCTCAATCCGGCGCTCCATTGCGCGGGCTGATCGCCAGAGATCTTCAAGCATCCGCTCATCGTCTGGCTGCAGCGTCCGTTGTTTCCGCCACTGTGTAACGTAGTGGAAAATGGTCGCTGGAAAGGCCACGAAAACGATGCTGACGATCACTATGGCTACGATTTCCTCAGGCATTGAGCTCACCTTCCTGAAGTCCTTCGCTCGCTTTTTTACGACGAGCTTCGAGGTGTTGAGCGATCAGGCCAGGGGCGGTGATGACCGCCATAATGCCTGCAAGAACAAGAACTGGGATTCCCATGTGACCTTACTCCTCTGAAGTCGTGGTTGAAGTTGTTGGCGTTGCGGTGGTTTGCATGCCTTTGCGACGCTTCAGCTCAGCCAGTTCTTTTTCGACTTCGTCTGAACGGGCCAGATCTGCAAATTCCTGTTCGAGCGTCGGCTCATGGCCTTTGATCGTGTCAGCATAGGCTTCCATTTCATCGACCTTGCGCTCAACCGCAGAATAACGAGCCAGTGCATCATCAACGCGGCTGTCATATGTCCGTGAACGCGCGCGAATGCGGTGTTCAGCTGCCTCACGGCGCATCATGAGAGCGCGGTGCTTGGCTTTCGCTTCGTCGAGCTTTGCCTGCAGTTTTTCAAGATCGTCAGAGCGGCGTGCGAAAGCTTCTTCGGCGGCAGCCAGACCATCTTTGCGTGCAGCAATTTCGGTATTGGCTTTTTGTTTTGCCTGAAGCGCGCCACGCGCCAGATCTTCACGGCCCTTATCAAGTGCCAGTTCGGCCTTAGCATCCCATTCGCCGGCGATTTTTTCGAAATGTACGATTTCGCGTTCCATCTCTTTTTTATCAGCCATAGCGCGGGCTGCGCCTGTGCGAACTTCGATTAGCGTGTCTTCCATTTCCTGGATCATCAGGCGGGCGATCTTTTCCGGATCTTCTGCCTTATCCAGCATGGCGTTGATGTTTGAGTTTACGATGTCGCCGAAGCGGGAAAACAGTCCCATTTATCGGTCTCCTGTCAGTAGTGTTCGTTTAAAAAAGAATGCGTGCGATGATCAGACCGGCGATGAAGAAGCCCCAGCTTTCCATCGGGCGGCGTGACAGCCAGCGGGTGAATCTGTAGAAGCGATCTCCTACCGATTCTTCCCGTTCGGGCCGTCCATGTGTCTCATACTCTCTCATTCGCATTCTCCGTTTGGCGGCCCCCTAAGCCGCTGAGCTGATTTAGTAAAAGCAAAGGCCGTGCCAGTTTGGAGTTAATGTTAAAGAGCCTTGTTTTAATGCAAGAAAAAAGATTTTAGCTAATCCGTGCAAAATAAAATTAGCTATATTGACGAATAATTTTAGTGAAAAAACTAATCAGTTATCGTATAACTGACGAATGATTGAACCTGTATCACCCATTGGCGAAAGTCCGGAATGGCTGGAAGCTCTAGAGAAGGCCTCTTTTGTTGCGCCGCTCGACCGACCCATTCTTGTCATAGGGGAGCGCGGTACCGGCAAAGAGCTTATTGGCGAGCGCCTTCACTTCTTGTCGCGCCGATGGAATGGCCCTTTCATCAAGGTGAACTGTGCGGCTTTGTCTGAAGAGTTGCTCGATTCAGAGTTGTTCGGGCATGAACAGGGCGCGTTCACCGGAGCAACCAGCCGCCGCATTGGCCGGTTCGAACAGGCAGATGGCGGAACGATTTTTCTGGATGAGATCGCAACAGCCTCCCAGCGTGTGCAGGAAAAACTGCTGCGCGTTATTGAGTATGGGGAATTTCAGCGTCTGGGCGGCGAGAATCTTCACCGCTGTGATGTGCGGGTGTCGGCGGCAACCAATATCGATCTGCCTAACGCCGTGGAAGACGGCAAGTTTCGCGCCGACCTGTTGGACCGTCTTGCATTTGATGTGATTACCCTGCCGCCGCTGCGGGTGCGTATTGAAGATATATCGCTTCTGGCTGACCATTTTGGGTCTCGGCTGGCGCGCGAATTAGGGTTTTCCTTTCCGGGCTTTTCGGCTTCGGCCATTCTGGCCCTGGAAGCGCATGATTGGCCGGGCAATGTGCGTGAGCTTAAAAACGTTGCCGAGCGCCTGACGCATTTTGCGCTGCAACGCTCGCCTTCTGACCCTATCGAGTTTGTAGACGGCGCCATCGATCCGTTCAATTCGCCATTCAGGCCGCAAGCGCCGAGGAAAAAGGTTGAGGCTAAGCCTGCTGCGCCTCAGGAATTCCGATTGGATGTACCGCCGGTGGATGATCAGGGCCTCGATTTCGAAGCGGAAACTCGTCTCTATGAAGTGCGGCTGCTGGAAATGGCGCTCAAATATGCTGAGGGTCATCAGGGTAAGGCGGCTGAGTTTCTTGATCTCACCTATCACCAGCTGCGTGGTCTGTTGCGCAAGCACGATATGGATAATAAGAAAAAGCGCGGCGAAGCTGATGATCCTCCAGCGCGCACGCCCATTCGTGGTATGTGAACCTCAGTCATTCTCCGGAAAATATGAGCCCGAAAGCCCTGTTCCTTCAGACAAGATCATCTGAATTTCATCTAAATTCTTCGAGCGTTTGAAACGCTAATTTCCGCCATTTCTGCGATAGCTGCAGACATGAGTTACACGACTGTTTCTGCCCCTGATTTCGTGCCTGAGATGCCACATGTGTCATTCATGGGTATGGAGTTCGATCCATTCGATACCGATGCGACGGTAGAAGCGCTGCTTGATCGTGCAGATCGGGGATTGGCATTTGACTATCTGGTCACGCCAAATGTCGATCATATTGTGCGTCTGGAGGCTGAACCAGATCTTCGTCCGCTGTATGAAGCAGCTGGTATGCTGGTTTGTGACAGCCGTATTCTGGAAATCTTCGCCAGGTTTGAAGGCAAAACCCTGCCAGCAGCTCCGGGCGCAGATGTCGTGGCGAGCCTTATTCAGCGCCATATTCAGCCGGACGAGAAGATTGTGATCATTGGTGGTGATGATGCAATGTTGGAAGCGCTCGCTCGCGATTATGCCATCACCAATATTGCCTGGCACAATCCGCCTATGGGATTGCGACACAAGCCGGACGCCGTTCGTGAGGCTGCTGAATTCCTTGTTCGGGAAAATGAACGCTTCGCATTTCTGTGTGTGGGCTCGCCCCAGCAGGAAATGATTGCGAAGGCCGCAAAAGAAATCGGCCGCGGCAGGGGGATGGCGCTGTGCTGTGGGGCCAGTCTCGATTTTCTGTCCGGTAAGACCGCACGCGCGCCCCTTTGGATGCGCAATGCGCGCCTCGAATGGCTTCATCGTTTGCTGAGCGAGCCGGGCCGAATGTGGAAGCGTTATCTGATTGATGGCCCTCGAATTCTGAAAATCTGGATGCGTTATCGCTGATAAGAAAAAACCCCCGCGCAGGCGGGGGTTTCTTTTTGCGGATAAACCGGTCGCTTAGAGCGCGCCGACTTTACCGTATTTCTCTGCGAGAAGGTAATAGAAGGTCACGCGGGACTTATTGCTCTTCTCGTCTTTCATGGTTGTGCAGACTTCTTCGATCGCCGCATCCAGATCAGCATCAGAATCAGTCAGTTCGAATTTCTTCTTGAGCCATTTTTCTTTAACGCGCTCCAGCTCAGAAGGGTCAGAGCAGGAAACCAGAGACGCATCACGGCTCTGAAGTGCGATCCCGAGGTGATTTACAATCTTCTGCAGCGTCGCTTCATCATAGTTGGAAGCGTACTTTTTCACATTGTCTACATAAGGTGCGATGTCGGCCATTTGGAAATCTCCCCATCTTGCCCGCTAAAGAATGAGCGAATGCTCATATTCACCTTAGCGGGCGTCTCAATTGGGGCAAGGCTTTAACTGAGATTTAAGGGCACGGATTTGGCTGGCGTGCGTGAAGCTTGTTCACCTCTTTTTCCAGTTCATCACTCCATTCCATATCGAAGGCATCGAGACAGGTTTTCAGCTGATCCATTGTCGTGGCGCCGATAATGGTGGAGGTCACGAAATGGCGCGTGTCACAGAACTTAATCGCGAGCTTGGCTGGATCGAGGCCTTTCTCGGCTGCAAGATCAACATAGCTGTTAATCGCGTCTTCTGCGTGCGGCTTCTCATAGCGGCCGAGCATATGGAACAGTTTCTTACGCGAGCTTTCCGGTTCGGCGCCATTGCGATATTTGCCGGTCAGATAGCCCTGCGCGAGTGGCGAATAGGCCAGCAGGCTCACCTCTTCATGGACGCAGACCTCTTCCAGCGCTTCTTCAAAAGTGCGGTTCACAAGGCTGTAGGCATTCTGGATGGACTGAACGCGTGGCAGATCATGCTTGTCGCTTTCTGCAAGGAAGCGCATCACACCGAAAGCGGTCTCATTAGAGAGGCCAATATGAAGGATATTTCCCTTTTTCACGTGATCGTTCAGGTGAGAGAGGATTTCCTCAAATGGCTCATAGTCCGCTGCGTAGTGCTCTTTGCGCATTTTGCCGCCAAAAATTGGCGCAACGCGATCTGGCCAGTGTAGCTGATACAGGTCGATATAATCGGTCTGAAGACGGGTCAGGCTTTTCTCGACGGCTTCGTCGACCTGATCTTTTGTCATCCGGCATTCTGTGAGGTCATCGCGGTCGCGATACCAGGTGGCATCGGTACGGCCGACAATTTTGGAGGCCAGAATAACTTTGTCACGTGCGCCACGGTCTTTGAACCAGCTGCCGATAATGCGCTCGGTTGAGCCCTGGGTCTTTTCGTCTCGCGGAATGGAATAAAGTTCTGCTGTGTCGAAGAAGTTGATGCCGCGGTCGAGCGCGTAATCCATCTGCTCATGACCTTCGGCCTCTGTGTTCTGCTGGCCCCATGTCATTGTACCAAGACAGCAGGTCGTAACCTCAAGACCCGTGCGGCCGAGCTTTCTTTTTTCCATGTCGATAGTCTCCCAACTCGTCAGCACTGAAACTGGCAATGCCGGCTTGAAATCTCAAGGTCTTCAGCGTGGTTTTCTTGGAGGAGGCGGGCTGGCGCTGGCCGGGTCTTCCGGCCAATTGTGCTTGGGATATCGGCCCTTCATGTCTTTGCGCATATCTGAATATCCGCCTTGCCAGAAGCCCGGCAAATCCTTTGTGATGGCGACGGGGCGCTGTGCCGGGGAGAGGAGCGACAGGGTGAGAGGTATCCGGCCTGAACAGATCATTGGATGTTGGGTTAGCCCATAAACATCCTGTACGCGCAGAGAGATGAGCGGTGCTTTCTCATCGGTATAATCGATTGATACTTTCCGGCCAGAAGGCGCGGTCCAGTGAAGAGGTGTATTCTGATCGAGCGCCTGTTTCTCATTCCAATCGAGCCGGTGTTCGAGTGTTCGCTTCAGCGCGCCGCGTTCAAGCGCTGATAGCCCATGGTTTTCTATTTCCGGCTCCAGCCACTCGCCGAGCGTGGTTTCCAGCGCCTTCAGTTGGTCTTCGAGGCTGATCGAGCCTTCAGGCGCGGCATCGGGGAAGGCCGAATAATAAAATGAAAGGCGGGATAAATGCTCAGTCAGGCCGGAAAAGCCGGGTAAAATCTGAAGGCCATCGGCTTCAACGGCGCGCATGACGGCCTTTGAGACTGTAAGCTTGTCTGGCTTGGCCAGCGGCGTTTCTGAAAGAACGATCTCGCCCAGTGTTTTCTGACGCCGCGCGCGGACCGTTCCTGCTTTTGCGTCATAATCAGCAAAGTCGTGCTCAGCTTCTTTCAGTACGCGGCGGGCGGTTCTCTCATCCAGACGCTCTGCGAGCCGAATGATTGGCTCATTGCCAGACTGGCCGCCTGTTTCACAGATAATGAGCCAGTCTGTGCCTTCGAGTTGCGACTGGTCTGGCAGGCGCGCGCCGCCGCCACCTGCCAGTTGATAGCGTTTGGCATCATTAGGCCGGACCCTTGTGATCCGGTCGGGCCATGCACGCGCCAGCAGTATGGCCGGATCGCCAGATGGAGGCGATTTCGTCCCCGCCCATTTTCGAGCCTGCTCTTTAAGGCTGTTTGCACGGCGGGACGTATCCCGCTGAAAGGAGGCAAACCGGTCGGCGAGATCAATGGATCGCCCGCCGAGACCTTGCTCTGAAAAGAGCGCAGCCAGCTGAGCGCCCAGTGCGCGCTCGCCCTCATTTTCGGCATGCAGGATGAGGCTTGCCAGTCTTGGGTGGACGGGCAGGCGGGCGGCCTTACGGCCAAGGTCTTTCAGCTGCTGAGTATCGTCATCCAGAAACTCCAGCGCAGAGAGCGCCGAGCGCGCGGCATTCACATGACCACGGGGTGGGTAATCGAGCAGCGGCAGGTCAAAGATGTTGGCATCGCCCCATTCTGCGAGCTGTAACAGAGCTGATGTCAGGTCTGTGTTCAGGATTTCCGGCTGCGGGGCTTTTGGAAGGCCTCGATTTTCTTCTTCATGCCAAAGCCGATAACAAACACCGGGCTCTGTCCGACCAGCCCGGCCACGGCGCTGGTCAACATTGGCTATTGAGGCTTTGATGGTGGCGAGCGAAGCGCCAAGTGAGCCCGGCGAATACACGGGCACACGCGCAAATCCGGCATCTACGACAATCCGTACGCCTTCAATCGTAAGAGAGCTTTCCGCGATATCGGTGGCCAGGACGATCTTACGCTGGCCGTCTGGGGCGGGGCGAATGGCGTCGTCCTGTTCCTTTGGAGAGAGCGCGCCGTAGAGCGGACAGATCGTTATGTCCTCAGAGAGGTCTGAGAGGCGCTCTGCTGTCCGGTTGATTTCGCCGGCACCTGGCAAAAACGCCAGAATAGATCCGGTCTCAGCGCTGATGGCCTTTCGGATTGCACGCGCCATTTGGTCTTCGAGTCGATCCTGTGTTCGACCAAGATATCGTGTGTCGACCGGGAAAGCGCGACCCTCGGACTGAACAAGAGGCGCATCGAGGCTTTCGGTCACCCGGCCTGTGTCCAGTGTCGCGGACATGACCAGAATTCGAAGGTCTTCATTCAGATAGAGCTGGGTCTGGCGCGCCATGCCGAGGCCGAGGTCGGCGTCGATAGAGCGTTCATGGAATTCATCGAATAGAACCGCGCCAATACCCGTCAATTCAGGGTCGCGGGTGACCAGATTGGTGAACACGCCTTCTGTGACGACTTCTATGCGCGTTTTCGGGCCGATGCGGGTATCAAGGCGTGAACGCACGCCAATCGTTTCACCGACCTTTTCGCCCAGCATGCTGGCCATACGTTCTGCGGCGCGCCTCGCTGCGATACGCCGGGGTTCCAGCATGATGATTTTCTGATCGCCCAGCCAATCCGAGTTCAACAGATGAAGAGGAACTTTGGTTGTTTTACCCGCACCCGGTGGGGCCGCCAGCACCAGTCGATTCGACTGGCTGAGCGTGGACGCAATTTCATCCAGCACATCATCAATGGGTAAGGCGAACGACTGAGGCAATGCGTGAAACCAAGTTGAAACCGGGCTTTATGCGCTAACGGTCTTTCAGGGCGTGGGCAAGATCGCAAACCAGATCGGCTTTTCCTGCGTACAGAGTGGAAAGATTACCTGCTGAAAGGCCTGAGCTTATGTTGCTGTTACGATTTGGATTGGTACTTCTGGCGTTTGCGCTTGCCGCCATGTGCATCTGGGCGAGCGGAGCAGGTCATTTCGCTAATGAGTTCGGTATGATCTCTGCTTATGTGTGGGGTAAGGTCTCGCTGGTGGATTTGTATCTCGGATTTTTACTGATTGGGCTGGTCATCGCGGCGTTTGAACCGTTGAAATACAGCGCGCCGCTCATTCTCGCCCTGATCATTCTGGGTAATATTATTGGTGCGCTCTGGCTGGCCTGGCGGCTGCCCGATATCTGGATACGCCTCAGGCGGCCGGCTCGCTGAAAATCTTTTTCAACTCTTCCGCAACAATCCGGGCATCAGACTCACGTGATGAGCCAGATCGCCATGCAACGCCAATCGACCGGCCAATTGCGGGTGGAGAGAATGGACGGATGGAAACATCCAGTCCTTTGCCGAGGCCGGAATCGGCGGCAATTTTCGGGATCAGAGACACGCCGAGACCGCCATCTACCATTTGAATGAGGGTGTGGAGGCTGGTTGCGCTGACTTCTCCGCCTTCGCGGACGGTCGGCATTTGGCAGACCGACAAAGCATGGTCGCGAAGACAGTGACCATCCTCCAGAAGAAGCACATCGTGTGGGGCAAGGTCCTCCGGCTGTAAACGGCCTTCTTTTCCAAGCGGGTGGCCCTTCGGTGCGGCCAGCAGGAATTCGTCTTCAAACACGGTGACGGACTCAATGCCTGACGCTTCATAGGGTAGAGCGATGAGCGCTGCATCAAGGCGACGCGCGCGCAAATCTTCCAGCAGGCGCGCGGTCTGATCTTCGCGCAGATACAGTGTGAGGTCTGGATAATGAGCTTTCAGATGCTTCATCACACGCGGCAGAATAAAGGGCGCGATTGTAGGAATTGCGCCGAGCCGGAATGTGCCGAACAGGGGTTCGCCTGCGCCGCGCGCGGCCAGAACCAGATCTTCGGCATCAGACAGCAGAGCGCGTGCGCGTGTTACCACCTCATTGCCGGTCGCCGTGAGCGTTGCACCGCGGGCTTCACGTTCAACCAGTTGGACGCCAAGCAGACCTTCCAGTTCGCGTATTGCAGTTGAAAGCGTTGGCTGGGTGACGTGCATGCTTTCCGCCGCCCTGGAAAAGGATTTCTCCCGCGCGAGTGCGTCAAGAAACTGGAGCTGTCTGAGTGAAGGCAAATTCATAGAAAAAATCTATCGCAAAAACATATTGAAAGAAATGAGCGCGCACAGGTGCGCCGCTTAAGGACATATTGGTCTAACTAACCATGTTTCAATAAAACAAATCTATCATAATTATAAAAATTATAAATTTGTTTTCTGCGATGAAATCCGCATATTGAGAAAGACCATTCATGAAAGGGATCAAAAATGGCGCTTATCAATACTGAGATCAAACCATTCAAAGCCACCGCTTTTAAAAACGGTGAGTTCATCGAAGTTTCTGACTCCGACGTAAAAGGCAAATGGGCGATCTTCTTCTTCTACCCGGCTGACTTCACATTCGTTTGCCCGACAGAACTCGAAGACCTCGCTAACCTGTATGGCGATTTCCAGAAGCTCGGCGTTGAGATCTACTCTGTTTCTACAGACACGCACTTCTCTCACAAAGCTTGGCACGACTCTTCACCAGCTATTGGCAAAATCCAGTACGCTATGCTCGGTGACCAGTCTGGCACGATCACGAACAACTTCGAAGTTATGCGTCCAGGCGTTGGTCTTGCTGACCGCGCAACTTTCCTCGTCGACCCAGACGGCATCATCCAGTTCATGGAAATCACGTCTGAAGGCGTTGGCCGTAACGCTTCTGAGCTTCTCCGCAAGACGAAAGCTGCTCAGTACGTTCGTGCGAACCCAGGCGAAGTTTGCCCAGCGAAATGGGAAGAAGGCGAAACAACGCTTGCTCCTTCCCTCGACCTCGTCGGCAAAATCTAAGCGATTTTCTTCCCTCAATGGCGCTGGCGCGTATATCGCGCGCCAGCTGCCATTGGCCTGAAATGCGGCCCGCCAAGAGGCTGTATCTCTGGCCAATGGACAATGAATTTTTGAGACGACCTTACGGGGTTTCGGCTCTTCTAACTTAAGGAGTTCCACAATGCTCGATGCTGGAATGAAGACCCAACTGAAGACCTATCTGCAAAATCTGCGTACGCCGATTGAGCTGGTGGCCTATACAAATGACAGCCCTAAATCTGCTGAAATGGTAGAGCTGTTGGAAGACATCGTTGAACAGTCTTCCATGGTCTCCATGAACCTTGTGGCTGATAGTCAGCGCGAATGGGTGCCAAGTTTTGATATTGTGCGCTCTTCAGAACCAGAGACGCGCGTGACCTTCGGCGGTCTTCCGCTGGGCCACGAATTCACATCTCTGGTGCTGGGCCTGCTGCATGTCGGTGGTCACCCGCCTAAGATTGATGATGAGATGAAAGCTCAGATTCAGGCACTTGAGTTTGACGAAGTGCAGGAATTCACGACCTTCTTCTCTCTGAGCTGCCATAACTGTCCGGACGTGGTTCAGGCGTTGAACATGCTCGCCGTGCTGAATCCGAACATCCGTCACACTTCTATTGACGGTGCGCTCTTCAAAGAAGAGATGGAGCGTCGCGAGGTTATGGCTGTGCCTACGGTTCTTCTGAACGGACAAGCATTCGGCTCTGGCCGTATGGATCTGAAGGAATTGCTCGCAAAAATCGACACAGGTGCAAGCAAGCGTGAAGCTGAGAAAATCGGCAGGAAAGATGCGTTTGATGTGCTCGTCGTCGGTGGCGGCCCTGCAGGAGCTGCCTCTGCAATCTATGCGGCGCGCAAAGGTATTAAGACGGGCGTCATAGCTGAGCGCTTTGGCGGTCAGGTCATGGACACGATGGGTATCGAGAACTTCATCTCTGTGCCTTATACGGAAGGTCCGAAGCTTGGCGCTGCTCTGGAAAATCACGTCAAAGAAAACGGCGTCGACATTATGGATCTGCAGAAGGCCAAAAAGCTGACCCCTGCGAAGGACGTTGGCGGCCTTATCGAAGTTGAACTGGAAAATGGTGCGACTGTGAAATCTCGCTCCGTCATTCTGTCCACTGGTGCTCGCTGGAGGAAGATGAACGTTCCGGGTGAAAACGAGTATGCCAATAAAGGCGTCGCGTACTGCCCGCACTGTGACGGCCCACTCTTTAAAGGTAAGCGCGTTGCGGTAATCGGCGGTGGTAACTCTGGTGTTGAGGCCGCGATCGACCTGGCTGGTATTGTCGCCGAGGTTACTCTGATCGAGTTCATGCCGGAAATGCGTGCGGATGCTGTTCTTCAGAACAAGCTGCGTAGCCTGCCTAATGTTAAAGTGCTGCTGAACACTCAGACGACGGAAGTCGTTGGTGATGGTGCGAAGGTTACAGGCCTTGTGTGCAAAGACCGCACGACGGACGAAGAGATCACAATAGATCTGGAAGGCATCTTCGTGCAGATCGGTCTCGTCCCGAACACGGAATGGCTGAAAGGCTCTGTCGCGCTGTCTGAGCGTGGAGAGATTGAAGTCAACGCCAAGGGCGAAACCAATGTGCCAGGTGTTATGGCGGCCGGTGATTGCACGACCGTACCATATAAGCAGATCGTTATCGCGATGGGCGAAGGGTCCAAAGCGGCGCTGTCTGCCTTTGATCACCTGATCCGGTCACCTGCACCGGCAGAAGTGGAAGTTGCATAAATTTCCTGATCTCTGATCACAGATATACACTTTAAATCATCTATAGCAGCCTCCCTCCATCTGGACGGGAGGTTGTTCTGATTTTGGAACACGTTCAGGTTCGGATTCCTGCCATTTGCTGTAGCAGAATTGAACAGACTCTTAAAAAACTGCCTGAATCGCCGTCGTTCCACCGGTAATTCGTAGTCAAATTTGTTTATATTCGTTAATTCCAGAGCATTGCCGGGGGGCTCTGCAGAGTAATTCATATCGCCTTATAGGTGTTACAAAGAAGTACTAGGCTGAAAACTCTCGCATTTGGGGAAAGCTTTTGGAACGAGGGTTTTGCTGTTCTAAAACTTGGTCTTGAGGGCATGAGACCTGCAATGACGGCATTGCCTGAGCCATAGTGGCACAGTGAAGCAATTTAGTGATGGCATGGCCTGGTTTGGGTCAAAGGGGATTAGAAATGAAACTGGCAAATGGTCTGATGATCGCAGGCACGCTTGCTATGACCGCTATCCCGGCTTGGGCCGGCAATGACGGCGGCGTTGGCGGCGTAGATTACACTGCGATGTCCGGAGAAGCTCGTGTTCTTAGCGAACAGGAAATTCTGGATCTACTCGCGCGCTCTGGTGAAGCCAGCGCGCAAATCAATCCAAATGACGTCGACATTCAGTATATGGGCGCTGAGAGCGAAATCGCGATCTCTAGCGAACTCTGCTGTGAAAACGTCAATGAAGTCGTGACAGAACGTACGCAGGTTGAAGAAACCGAGACGTATATCGACGCTGTTACCGACCGCGAAATTATTCAGCCGGTAGAGCGCACGCTCATCCAGCCTGTTACCCGTCAGGTCATTCAGGGCCGTACGGAAACTGTTACCGAAGCAACGCGCTATGAAGAAGAAGTTCTTCCAGTCATCGTTGATGAGGATACTGTTCCAGCTGTAACAGAAGAATTCATCCCACAGGTCACTTACCAGACCCGTGAAGAAGTGACCGAGCGCTATGAAGACGCTGTTGCTCAGCGTGACATCATTCAGCCAATCGTTCGCACGACAGTTGTTCCGGTTCAGCGCCGCATTGACCGTCCGGTTGTTGTAAACGAAACGGCTCCGGCACAGTTTGAAACACGTACAGCGCCAGTTCAGGTTATCCCTGCGCCACCGCCTGTTGTGAACGAATACACCACGATGGACGTCACTGAGATCGTTCGCGAAGACGTAACCGACGAATATATCGACGTTGTTACTCAGCGTGACGTGATCCAGCCAATCGAGCGCACAATCGTTCAGCCTATCGAACGCCGTATCCTGCGTGCTCAGACCGAAACCGTAACGGCTCCGGTTCAGTACAATGAAGAAATTCTGCCGGGTCAGGTTGAATATGATGCGCGTCCACAGGTTCGTGAGAACGTTATTCCGCAATACACTGACCGTACGGTTGTTGAAGTCGAAGACGTTTATGTTGACCGCGTAACACGCAACATCACCCAGCCGGTTGAAGTTACGGTTATCCAGCCGGTTCAGCGTCAGGTGATCCGTGGCCGTTCTGAAACAGTAACAGCGGCAACCCGTTATGAGACACAAACTCTGCCGGGCCGTGTGATCGAAGCGAACATCCCGCAAACCCGTGTGAACTACATTCCACAGGTCAACGAAGTTGCGGTTCAGGACGTTCGTGAAACCTACTTCAACGCTGTAACACACCGCGAAGTTATCCAGCCGGTTGTTACAACCCGCGTTCAGCCGATCCAGGTCGTTCGCTACAACCCAGTCACCGAAACGGTTACTGCTCCGGTTCAGTACGAGACGATCCGTGCAAACCAGGTTGTTCTGAATGTTGGCGGCGGCTGCGTCTGCGCACCGGGCGGCTTCTAAGCCCGGTCGACACCCAAATCAAAGAAGAGCGCTCCATTTTGGGGCGCTCTTTTTTTGTCTTGTGATCTCGCGGAATTGGTATCGCAGGATGGTTAGGGGGTCAGATCTGTTCCAACGGCTCATTAATGCCCGGAATGGCATCTACATTCGACAGGAGATCATCCAGCGAACCGGCCTTGGCAACGATGCGACGTTTCTCATCATAGAGGAAATATGCCGTGCGAGATTTGCACAGAGTGAAGCGGCGCCAGTTGGCTTTATTTCTGAAAATCCAGACCTCATCATCGGTATGACCGGGAAATGCCCACCCAGACCATACATGGTCAATTGGGCAGGATCGCCAAAGAGCATCTATCTGCTCGAGTTCGGATGAGGTAAAGACGATCATGACCTGGTCACCATTCACTTTCCTGAAGTCCACATCAAGTCAGTTTGATGCCGTTTTGTGGATGCTGGCCTCAGGCGCGTTGTTCACCGCACATGTCGCACTTGGTAAGTTTCTGAGCAATAATTATGAGCCGGGCTTGCTGGCCTTTTTCCGTTCCATCATTGCGCTTGTCTGGGTGGCGCCCTTCCTGATGCGCATGAAGCTGTCTCAGTTCAAGACAGATCATATGGGCCTTATCATCACGCGCAGCCTGTTCGGTACGGCTGGATTTTTGCTCGCCTTCTATTCCTATTCAGCAGAATTCGGCATTCCATTGTCGCAGTTCAACGCGATTTCGTTTTCGCGATCTCTCTTCATCGTCATTCTTGCCGCAACTTTGTTGAAAGAGACTGTGGGTCCCCGCCGCTGGATTGCGACGGCGATCGGCTTTATTGGCGTTATCGTGATGGTGCGCCCGAGTTCGGGTATTGAGCTTGGAAGTGTCCTGGCGCTGGGTTCCGCACTGTGCTTTGGCGGTGCGATTATTCTGGTGAAGACCTTATCGCGGTTTCATTCGCCGCTTGTGCTGCTCACCTACGCCAATCTGCTTTCAGCAGTGCTCACCCTGCCGGTGGCCATTGTTCAATGGAAAACGCCCGATAATTTTCAGGACATCAGCCTGATTGCATTGATGGCGCTGGCGGGCGTGCTCGCGCAGTCCTGTTACATTACCGGTATGAGTAAGGGCGATGCGTCTTTCCTGTCGACAATTGATTATCTGCGCCTGCCCATGACCGCTATGGTGGACTGGTTGATCTTTCAGGAGTTCCCGGGCCCGCTGATCTGGCTTGGCGCGGCCATTATTGTGGGATCGACCCTCTACATCACAATCCGTGAGGCGGCGTCGGCGAAACCAGCTGCGCCCCCGCCATCGGAATCTGTCTGAGAGCCAGCCGGTAAATGCTTCTCCAGGATGATGGATAAGAAGCTGCCAAGCTCGCTTGAAAACTCTTCTGGATCGGTGGCGATCTCGCGAAGGCTCATGGCGGACATAACCAGAAGCCGAGCTATGATAGCAGCTTCATCGCCATGAACGCGCGAACGGATTAGCTGAAGGCGCAGAATGTTCTGATAGCCAGCCTGACTTTTCTCAAATTCCGTTGCAGCCCATGAGTTCTGCATATCCAGATACCAAAGCGGCACCGGCGCAGAGAGGCGTTGGTCCAGAAACACCCCATCGCGCGCTTCAATAGCCGCCTTTAGCTGGCTCTTCAGTCCGCGTGCCTGACGAATTGCTGCCCAGACACTATCAAGACTTCGCTGGTGCATGCGTTTCAGCGCCATGGAGGCGATATCTGATTTGGAGCTGAAATACTGATAGATGGCCGGACGCGATACGCCGACCAGTTCGGCGATGTCATCCATCGTGATTCGCTTCAGTCCGGACTGAAGAAAAAGCGCTTCAGCAGCGTCCAGAATTTGTGTTTCGCGTGTCTGTTGCAGCATGTGTCCCACTCACCCAATATGCTTCAGTTAAGTGCATTTCCGTAAACTTCTCTTTGCCGCTGCAAATCTGAGACCAGTAGAGCGTTAATTTTTATGGGAATTTTATTCACCTTTGCCGAAACGCGGCTTGGGAGGACGCATTCGAGTTCCGCGTATTTTTGGGGCTTTGCATTTTAGTTGTTTGGCAAGAGAATAAACCACATAATTAATAAGCATAATCGCCTGGGGAGGCACTCATGGACGAAGCAGAAAGACCCCGATCAAGTCTGCCGGGTGTAAGAGAGATTGGGCTGAACGCCCCGATTGAATGGCTGAAGGGCGGCTTTTCTGATTTTGGGAAGGCCTTTGGGCCGTGCATTTTTTACGGCGCCGCCCTGGCGCTGGTCAGTGCGATGTTTGCGACCGGGCTTTTGTTTTCCGGGCAAGCCAGCTGGATCATGGTGTTTGCTGGAGGGTTTTTATTCATCGCACCCATGATTGCGATGGGCTTATACGAGGCCGGACGCCAGCTGGAATTGGGACAAACGCCGACATTGAGAGAAATGCTGGTGGTAAAAACCGCATCCGCTCAGAATCTCGCCTATCTCGGTCTGGCGCTGCTGATTGTCTATTTTTTCTGGACGCGAATGGCGCAGCTTATTTATGCGCTTTCCACATACACGCTGCATGAAAGCGTGGGTGAATTCCTGACATTTATGTTCACGACGTCAGCTGGCCAATCCATGGCCATGACGGGCACTGTGGTTGGCGGCATCATCGCATTTATTGCTTTCAGCCTCGTTGTTGTGTCTGCGCCTATGTTGCTGGACCGAAAAACGGATGTCTTCATCGCGACGGTGACGAGTGTTCGATCCGTGGCAAAAAATCCCGGCCCCATGCTCTTATGGGCGGTCATGATTGCGGTACTGACAGCGATTGGGCTTGTGACGGCCTTTATTGGTCTGGTGGTCGTATTCCCCGTAATCGGCCTGTCCAGCTGGCGCGCTTATCGGGCGTTGGTTGTGTCACCTGACTGAGCATCTGGTGCGTCAGCTTCGACTTCAGCATCCGGCTTCTGAAGCAGTTGCCGGGCCTTTTGCTTATGGCTGTCGCCGATTGCGCCGCCGACAATGCTCATCGCGGTCGCAAAAACCGTTGCGTCATCGGTAAAGCCCAGCCCTGCTATCACATCCGGGATCATGTCTGTCGGAATGACGAAGTAGCCGGCTGCGGCAAATAGCACCGCCTTCACATGGGTGGGCGTTTTGTCGTCCAGCGCGCAATACCAGGCCGCAGCCAGATCGTCGGCAAAGGGAATTTTACCTGCGAACTTCAGAAGTTTCGGCACCAGACGTTCTTTTGAAAGCTTTCGGGCGCGCTCAACTTCCATTTCCATATCGTCTGGCGAACGTCCCGAAGCAATCTGCTTAAGTGACCTAACGTCAGTCATTGGCTTGTCCTGTCTAATCGTTCAGTCTTCATCCCAGAACATATGGGAAGGAATATCATGGAACTCAAATCTGGCATTTCTGCGGTCGTGACAGGCGGTGCGTCGGGCCTTGGCGAAGCGACGGCACGCGCGCTGGCAGCTAAAGGCGTGAGCGTTGGCATTTTTGACCTGAATGAGGAGCGCGGTGAAGCTCTGGCTAAAGAGCTGGGCGGTGCGTTCGCGAAGGTGAATGTAACCTCTGAAGAGGATGTTGATGCTGGCTTTGCGAAAGTCCGCGCTGCGATTGGTCAGGAGCGTATTCTGGTCAACTGCGCCGGGACAGGCAACGCCCACAAAACGGCGTCGCGCGACAAAACCACAGGGGAAATCAAACACTTCCCTCTCGACGCTTTCAATATGATCGTTCAGATCAACCTGGTCGGCACATTCCGTTGCATTGCGAAATCAGCGGCTGGCATGATGACACTCGACCCGATTGAGGGCGAACGCGGGGCTATTGTGAACACTGCGTCCGTTGCCGCTGAAGACGGTCAGATGGGGCAGGCGGCGTATTCCGCGTCCAAGGGCGGCGTTGTGGGTATGACCCTTCCGATTGCACGCGATCTGGCGCGTGAGCTGATCCGCGTAAACACGATTTTGCCGGGTATTTTCAATACGCCTCTGATGAATGGCGCACCTGAGAATGTGAAACAGGCTCTGGCGGCGTCTGTGCCAAACCCGGCGCGCCTCGGTAATCCGCCGGAATATGCGTCTCTTGCGCTTCAGATGATTGAGAACGCTTATTTCAACGGTGAAGACGTACGCCTTGATGGTGCGATCCGCATGGGTATGCGCTAGCAGGCCCAGCGCATACCGTCTGACGAAAACCTATAATGTGTCAGCCGCAGATTAGAGCGGCTGGCCAGCGCGTTGAACAGATGGTGCCATATTGGCCAGCACATCTTCCGCGCCATATGCATTCACATCTGCAGGCTTGGTGCCGCTGCCCATCAGGACCTCTGCAAGTGCTTCAAAGCGAGAGACTTCACGCATATCAACGTCATTATAGAATGGCGAGTATGAGTGTCTCCAGCCCCATGACGGGCTGTAATACTGCAAGGCAAAGTTCGGCTGCGCAAAGCCTGTGGAGCGGTAAGAGGAATCCTCATCCGTCTGGCGGTTCACCATGATGAAATAATCATAGTCGTTTTGCACGGTCAGTTCGGCTGCGCGGTAAAGCAGATAGCGCTCAACCGTTTGAAGGTCTGTCAGTGAATTCCCCGAGAAAGAAACCTGATATCGGTTCTGTTCAATACGGGTTTCGTTAAAGCCATAACCGGTTTCCGCTGCAGGACCATAAGCTGTCGAAGAGGCGCAAGCAGACAGAAGAGCGGCGCAGGCCAGGCTGGCGAGAGATAAACGTGTACGCACGGGGGAGCCTCCATTGTCTGATTATAATGTAACGCGCCCAGACACTTTGGAAAGCGCGTCACTGCTTTTCATACGAAAAAAGCGGCGCTTTCCGGCGCCGCTTTAATCATAATTCAGAGAAGAGGCCGTGATCAGGCGCCAGCGCCCATCATGGCTTTAAGTTCGAGGAACTCCTCAAACGCAACCGGACCCCACTCACGGCCATTGCCGGACTGCTTATAGCCGCCAAATGGCGCCATCAGGTCTGGGCCTGCACCATTAAGGTGAGCCATGCCTGCGCGGATCTTTTTCGCCACATCAGCGGCCTTCCCAACCGTACCGGCAGACACATAGCTCGACAGGCCATAAACCGTGTCGTTGGCGATGCGAATGGCGTCATCCTCGTCTTCATAAGGGATCATGCAAAGCACAGGGCCGAAGATTTCTTCTTGCGCGATGGTCATGTCGTTGGAGACGTTCGAAAAAACGGTCGGCTTCGCGTAATAGCCCTGATTGAGCCCATCGGGACGCCCAAGGCCGCCTGCAACCAATGTCGCGCCTTCATCAATACCCTTCTGAATGAGTTCCTGTACTTTATTGTACTGGTTCGCATTCGAAATCGGGCCGAGTGAGCGCTTTTCGCCTGTGCCAACCTGAATGGCTTCTGCAACCGCTTTTGCGATGCCAGCAGCCTGATCATGCTGGTCTTTGTGTACCAGCATACGCGACGGGGCATTACAGGATTGTCCGGTATTGTTCATCATACCAATGACACCGCCTTTAACGGCTGCCTCCAGGTCTGCATCTGGCAGAATGATGTTTGGCGACTTGCCGCCAAGCTCCAGAGCAACACGTTTCACCGTTGGCGCGGCCGCCTGAGACACGAGAACGCCTGCGCGGGTCGAACCCGTAAAGGACATCATATCGATGTCTTTATGACCGGACATAGCCTGGCCAACGCCCGGTCCATCGCCGTTTACAAGGTTGAACACGCCTGCTGGTACGCCCGCATCATGCATGACTTCAGCCAGAATCATCGCATCAATTGGTGCGATTTCGGATGGTTTGAGCACCATAGTACAGCCTGTCGCGATCGCCGGAGCGACTTTGCAGGCAATTTGGTTTGCAGGCCAGTTCCACGGCGTGATGAAGCCGCACACACCGATTGGTTCTTTGCGAACCATGGTCGTGCCTTTCATCTCTTCGAATTCATAACCGCGCAGCACTTTTGCGGCGGTCATGTAATGGCCAAGACCGGTCGGGGCCTGAACAGCCTGCGCCAGCCAGGTTGGCGCACCCATTTCGTTTTCAATCGCCTGACCGATTTCAGCCATGCGTTCCTGATAGATCGCAGCGATTTTTTCGAGAAGGTCAGCGCGATACTCTACCGATGTCTGGGAGAAGGTTTCAAAAGCAGCTTTCGCAGCAGCTACGGCTTTGTCGACATCAGCCGCAGAGCCGAGTGAAATGCGCGCGAAAGGCTCTTCAGTGGCAGGATTTTCAACGTCGATGGTGCGCGGTTCAACCGGGTCCACCCATTCGCCATTGATGTAAAATTTCAGGTATTCCTGCATTATGTTTCTCCCTTATTTTGTCTGCTGCACAACATATAAGACGGGCATCCGCGTTTGTCGCGGGGTAACGTGAAGGAAACCGGTGTCTCAGAAAATCTCCGGCGTGCAGTCTTCAATTCCGGTCCAGAGCGCGCTGGTGATGTCAGCGGCTATGCCGCCGCTTCTGGTCTGAAACTGCATGACAGCGTCAGTCCCGGCCTGTGGCCCAGTGATTTCCACTCGGACAGCGCCGGAATGTGGCATGGCAGGCTGAATTTCAGTGTCCTCACCAAAACCACCAATATCAAGTGTGCCAAGATCCAGGGCTTCAATTGCGGTGAGCGCTTCCAGAAGGCCCGGGCAGCTCTGTTCATCGAAGACGCGAACATAAGTGCCATCAATCAGACTGGGCAAAGCCTCTGGAACAATGCCTGACAGATCGTCTTCGCGTGTCAGCGCCTGACCGGCAGAAAACCCTGTATCAATCAGCCCATCAATGAAGGTTTCATATTGATATGTCTCTTCAACAATCGTGCGGACGAGCATATCTGGATTGGTGCCTGCTGGCGCAAACCGAGAAATGCGATACTGCCAGTAACATTCCGGATTATTACGTTCGTCCAGAATGGTTGTTGCCTCATCACTGCCCGCCTGAATGGCGGCGCTGAAGCGGGCATGAAAGGCCTGTTGATCGTCTTCAGGGTCTTTCAGGCAGACCTGTTCAATCACGCTTTCAGATGCATGCACGGGCCAGTCCGGAATGCCGGTGATACGGATAGGCGTTGCGTTTACATACCGGTCGGCGCCCGCCACATATCCGTCTGAAAGGCCTGAGCGCTCAAGGTCCTGAAGTGCGATCTCAACAGCGTCAGCGATATGGTATTTCAGCCAGCTATCATACTGGGTGTAGACCATTGCCGGGCGGAACCCGCGATACTCATCTGGCAATTCCATTGCGGGTGGACGCGGTGGGGGCGGCGGCGCCGCATAAGCGCTTCCAGCGAGGCAAGAGACAAGGCATGCAGCTTTGATCAGCAATTTCATAGAAAGTCTCCTCAGCCAGATGGCCAGATCACAAGGCGAGTATGACTGAGCCAAATTTTCTGCCAACTGGGAAAAGCATGTCACAATAATTTTGCGTGTATTGCGTGGAAGAAATGATCCATGCGAACCGCAAGAACCGGAATGCGTGCTCGTCCCGCTGTGTTTACCTGCAGCAATGAGCACTGAAACATCCCAAACCATTCTCAATCGCTATAACTGGGCAGATATTGCGGCCGACCTGAATGCGCGGGGCTGGGCACTTTTGCCTGAGCTGTTCGCAGAACATGACTGCCGAGCCATCCGATCATTATATGATGAGGGTGATGAGCACTTTAGAAGTCGGGTCATTATGCAGAGGCACGGCTTTGGACGCGGTGAATACAAGTATTTCAGCTATCCACTGCCGGATGACTTATCCGGCCTACGTGCAACTTTATATGCGCGTCTCGCGCCAATCGCGAATGCCTGGGCCGGGCGTCTCGGGCACAATTGGACATATCCGGCGATCCATCAGGACTATCTGAAAATCTGCTACGAGGCGGGACAGACCCGCCCGACCCCTCTTCTGTTAAAGTATGAGGCTGGTGACTATAATTGCCTTCATCAGGACCTTTATGGCGCGCTGAATTTTCCGTTGCAGATGGCGGTCTTGCTATCGCGGCCGGGCGAAGAGTTTCAGGGCGGCGGGCTTATTCTCACAGAACAGCGTCCCCGAATGCAAAGTCGCCCGCACCTTATTCCATTGAAACAGGGTGACGCCGTAATTTTTGCCGTGAATGAGCGCCCGGTCGAAGGCAGCCGGGGAGACTATCGGGTGAAGCTTCGTCATGGCGTCAGCGAGGTGTGGGCCGGGGTGCGGCATACGCTTGGGCTGATCTTCCATGATGCGAGTTGAGAACAGATATAAAAAAGCCGCCCGGACGGGGCGGCTTTTTCGTCTCCACCTGGAGCCTCAGGACTCCGCGTCGAGCAATTCAAGACGGCGGGTCTGAAGTGTGATGCGGCCAATGTCTTCAGAATCGACCACGATTTTGACCGGGATCATCATGCCCGGAATGGCCTCGGCAAAGAAAATGCGCATCGGGCCATCAATACCTGAAAGGTTTGAGCCGGTTTCACCTTCATTATAGCCCGCAACCCGGTTCAGCGTGACATGGCATTCAATGCCGTGGCCGCGCCATGCACGTGTGCGAATGTCAGCTTCCTGAATGTATTCCAGAGTAAGCTCTGTCAGCTGACGACCATCAAATGTGCGGATCGGACCGCCGCAAGGTTCATCCGGGTCGCGCGGCTGGAATGAGACATTGATCAGCGCCGTGATCGGGTCCAGCGCTGCGAGTGCCTGTTCGGTGGTGGCCGGTGGGTGGCCCAGATCGCCGAAGGCAGGTGTTGCCACCATGTCGAAGGAATCCGGGTGATAGGTCATCTCCACACGGCGGTTCTTTTTGCCGTCATGGTTCTGACTGATGTAATTATAGGTCCGCAGGCCATCATCATTCACATAACCGCTGGCAGCGAGCTGCATGTCATAGTCGACGAAGATGTCGGCAACGCCTGTCGTGCGCACCTGTGAGGTCATGTCATAAGTGTCGCCGTGCAAATTCACATCGAAACTGGCACGCGCGGTGATTGGAATGAAAAGAAGATAAGCCGTCGCTTCCAGCTCATAAATGAAGCGGCGAGGGTTTCCGTCGCGCACATCCACCAGAACTGGATTGGTGTCCGGTCCAAAGGAAGCAAGATCAGCTTCCTGGCTCGTCACAGCTGGGGTAGCCAGCGCTGTTGTTGCCAGAGCCAGACCGGCCAATAATTTCGCTTTCATGCGTGGAATACCTCTGTAAAAAACTCTACGCCCACCCCGAGCTTGAAAACGCATAACACAACCAATTCGACGCGAATATGAACAGCCTAATCACAGAATCTCCATATTTTCCCTGTCATGGATAAAACCACAGCAGGAGAATCGCATGACTCTGGCGAATCACTGTTGACCTTTAGCTCTGAAATGCGTAAAGCCCGCGCTTCCAGTTTTCTTACACGATGATTAAGAGGCGCAGCCATGTCGCGCGAATGTGAACTTTCAGGCAAATCCCCAATGGTTGGTAACCGGGTGAGCCACTCAAACATTAAGTCCAAGCGCCGGTTCCTTCCGAACCTGGTGAACGTGACTCTTCATTCTGAAATCCTCGACCGCAACTTCAAAATGCGTATCGCTGCAAGCACGCTGCGTACCGTTGACAAGCATGGCGGCCTCGACGGCTATCTGATGAAAACCAAGAAGTCTGCGCTTAACGATCGTGGCCAGAAAATTCTTGCTGACATCGAGAAAAAGCAGGCTGAAGCTGCAGCGTAAGCTGAGTTTCTGCCTCTAAGTTTGAAAGAGCGCCTTGCGAGGCGCTTTTTTTATGCGCAAACCTGTTCAGTAGAATCTGAAACGGGGAAGAAACATGCGCAATCTCGCTGTCATATCAGCTCTCATCCTTATGGCGGCTTGTAACCGCGAGGTCCCGATCCGTGCAGATGTGATCTATACGGGCGGCACAATCTATACCGGCGTTGAAGATGGCGAGACGGTTGAAGCCGTCGCTGTGGGTGACGGGCTCATCGTCTATACCGGCCCAATGGATGGCGCGATTACCTCTTCGGCGACCGGCGCGCGCATTGTTCGTCTTCCTGATAATGCCGTCATGTTTCCGGGCTTTACCGATTCCCACGTGCATTTGTCCGGCGTTGGTGAGCGTGAGCTTTCGCTCAATCTTGATCAGGTTTTGTCCGTAGAGCAGCTTCAGGCTGAAGTACTGGCCTATCGCGAAGCCTTTCCGGACGTAGAGACGATTATTGGCCGAGGCTGGATCGAAACCCATTGGCCGGAAGGACGCTTCCCTATGGCATCAGATATTGATGCCGTGGTGGCCGATATTCCGGTGGTACTGGTTCGCGCCGATGGCCATGCGCTGGTCGCAAATTCCGCCGCACTGGACGTTTCCGGTGTGACAGCCGAGACAGAGCCTCCATCCGGCGGCGATATTCTGAAAGCTGAAGACGGCACGCCGAACGGCATGCTCATCGACAACGCCATGGGGCTTGTATCGGGTCTGTTTGGCGAGCCTACGCCAGACGACATGCTGCGTTTTGTGCGCACAGGTTATGATGTCTACGCCTCCAGAGGCTGGACCGGGCTGCACAATGTATCTGTGAATGCTGGAGAGCTCGCCGCGATTGATGCGCTTTCGATTGAGGGCGATATCCCGCTGCGCACTTATAATGCCGTGACACCAGATCAGATCGAAATGGCGATCAACCGGTCTCCTTCCGGTTCGCGCGTTACCACACGTGCAGTGAAGCTCTTTATGGACGGTGCGCTTGGCTCTCGTGGGGCGCTGCTTTTCCAGCCGTATTCCGATGCGCCGGATACAACTGGCCTTCCGCTTCGAGAGCATGATGAAACGGTAGAATTCTTCACCTACGCGCTTGAAAATGATGTTCAGATCGCAATCCATGCGATTGGTGACCTTGCCAATTATAATGCGCTGACCTGGATGGAAGAGGCGTTCGAGGCGGTTCCTGAAATGCTGGATGAGGATGGCGAGCCGATTGACCTTGATCCGCGCTGGCGCATTGAGCATTCCCAGATTGTGCGGGGTGAGGATCAGGCCATGTTTGCTGACCTTGGTGTCATTGCCAGCATGCAGCCATCTCACGCGATTGGTGACCTGCATTTTGCACCGAGCCGCCTTGGTATGGCGCGGCTTTCAACGGCTTATGCCTGGCAGGATTTGATGGATCAGGGCGTTCTGATCACGGGTGGGTCTGATGCGCCTGTTGAGGTGGGTGATCCGATCATTGAGTTTTATGCGGCGACAGTCCGCCGTGACCTTCAGGGGTTCACCGGCGAGGGCTGGCACCCGGAGCAGGCGCTTTCCCGCTTTGATGCGCTGGGCCTGTTCACCCGCAATGCAGCCTATGCCTCATTCGCTGAGGATGAGCTCGGCACGATTGAAGTTGGTAAACATGGTGATTTCTCTGTCTTCGATCAGGACCTTATGACGATTGCAGATGAAGACATTCTGGCAACAAAGCCTCTGCTGACTATTGTCGACGGAGAAATTGTCTGGAGCGCAGAGGACTAGGTTTTAGTCCTCTTCCCAATGGTGCTCATAATCGAAGATCGCCAGAAGCGTTCGCTGACGGTCTGAGAAGTTATTGTCAGAGATAATCATGATCCGGTCGGTGGTCTCATTGATCGCCTGCGCCGTGATCCCTTCAAAATTATCGACAGCTGCATTGCTGTCGATAAAGGTCAGCTGCTCCATTTCACCAATGGACCCGTCTTCATTCAGCGGCGTGACAGCTATAGCGATGCGATTGCCGCGCAGCGGGTCGTAAGACCGGAACAGTGTGTAGAGACGGTCTGGTGCGTCTTCGACTTCAACCAGATCCATACCCACTAGCATAGTGATCTCAGGGGCAGGGAAGGTCAGGTTAAAAGGCGCGCGCGGGCCAGAGAACACGCCTGCGCTCGCCCCCGCAAAAGATCGCGACTCCACACCGACAATCAGTTCTGCATTGCCTCGGGCTGCGAGCGCTTCCATGCCTTCGTTTTCGCCGACGGTGCGGTTCAGGCCAAACCGGCCATGGGAATAATCGATGACGAGCGCACCGCGCGCATAAGCGCCGCAGGCTTCAATGTCGTATCCCAGAACCCGGTGGCCCCGTTCAAAACTTACAAACAGAGCGTCTTCGGTCCACGCAATACCTTCGGCATCGCGGAAGAGCCGTCCATCCAGAGACTGGCCTTCTGAACCACGAAGAGCTGTCATGAAGGCTGTTCCGGTGGGAGCGATGGTTTCCGGCGACACATCCATCCAGAGAAGATTGCCATTATCAGAAACCAGAATGGCAGTGTCTTCGTCCAAAGAATCGATCCCGGACAGGCCGCCAAAACGTGGGTCGGAGCTGGTCAGGTGATAAATGCCGCGGGGCGTGAGCGGCGCGAAATACTCTGCGGGCAGAGCGTCCTCATCGCGCAGCCAGGCGACAGGTTCATACTCCAGCTCAATGCGCTGCGGCAGAACAAATTCCACGCCTTCCGGGCATGAAATCTCTGCAATTTCAGTGATAGGCACCAATGGGCCGAAAGGTGAGGTCGGTGTGGCCGTTGTGTCCTGAGACGCGCAGGCTGCCAGTAGGGCAGCTGCCGCTAAAAACGAAATGCCGCTAAGTTTTGAGCGCACGGGAAAGCTCCTTCACATCCGCACGTTTTGTAACGCTAATGGATGCGACGCCTAGTCCGTCATCACGACTTTTCTTAGACACTTTATCAGAAGCGCCCGGTTTACCGTCTTCATCAAACAGAGATGCTAATTGTTCGGTCATTGCGCCGCCAAGTTGTTCCGCATCAACAATGGTGACAGCGCGTTTGTAATAGCGCGTCACATCATGCCCGATGCCGATGGCGATCAATTCAACGTCGGATTTGTTCTCGATATAATCGATCACTTCACGCAGGTGTCGTTCCAGATAATTGCCGACATTTACCGACAATGTGGAATCGTCCACGGGCGCGCCGTCAGAAATCACCATCAGAATGCGGCGTTGTTCAGGCCGCGCTAGCAGGCGCTCATGTGCCCAGATCAGCGCTTCGCCGTCGATATTCTCTTTCAGAAGGCCTTCGCGCATCATCAGGCCGAGATTTCGGCGTGACCGGCGCCATGGGTTATCTGCAGGCTTATAGACGATGTGACGAAGGTCGTTCAGGCGACCCGGCGCTGCGGGTTTGCCCGACTGAACCCAGTCCTCACGTGACAGCCCGCCCTTCCAGGCGCGCGTCGTAAAGCCGAGAATTTCTGTTTTGACGCCGCACCGTTCCAGTGTGCGCGCGAGAATATCGGCACATAGGGCGGCCACCATGATAGGACGGCCCCGCATGGAGCCGGAATTATCCATGAGCAGCGTCACGACCGTATCCCGGAAATTGGAATCGTCTTCCTGTTTAAAGGAGAGCGGCGAGGTGGGGTCGGTAATGACGCGCGTCAGGCGGGCTGTATCGAGCACACCTTCTTCAAGGTCGAACGTCCATGAACGGTTCTGCTGCGCCATAAGCCGGCGTTGCAGCTTGTTGGCGAGGCGAGACACTGCGCCCTGAAGGCCTGAAAGCTGCTGGTCCAGATAAGACCGCAGGCGCGTGAGTTCTTCCGGGTCGCAAAGTGTATCGGCCTGAACGACCTCATCATGCGCATTGGTGAAGACTTTATAGCGAAGCTCGTTTCGCGCATCGCTGGACTGGAAGTTCGGACGCATAGGCTGGGAGCCATCTTCGACATCTTCTGGCTCTTCACCAGCTTCCATATCGACATCGGCTTCCATGGTGACATTGGAATCTTCTTCCTGGTCAGAATCCATGTCGGAAGAGTCGATCTCTTCCATTGAAGAGCCCATGGTTTCAGAAGAATCTTCAGTGTCTTCTTCGCCCTGTTGTGCTTTGGCGTCGTCGTCTTCTGTACTTTCTTCCTCGGCGTCTTCCATCTCTTCGCCGTCCTGAATTTCGCCCTCCGTGAGGTCGCGGATCAGATCTTTCACAATGCGGGCAAACGCATTCTGATCGTCCATATTCTCAGTCAGGCCGGTGAGGCGGTCGCCAAGTGCATTTTCAATGTCCTGGCGATACAGGTCGGCGATGAATTTCGCGACGGGTGGCAGGTCGCGGCCGGTCAGCTTTTCGCGCAGGATGAATTCCACAGCGTCAGAGAGCGGGGCCATTTCCCGGCTGGAAAGCTTAGACAGGCCCTGCTTTTCGCAGCGGTCTACAAGGGTGGCATCCAGATTGGCGGCAACACCGGCCATGTGCGCGGCACCAATGGATTCCACGCGTGCGCGCTCAGCAGCCTCAAAAACGGCGCGCGCTTCAGGTGATTTCGGCGCATTGCGAAGGTGTTTGGCAGCATCATGGTGCGCCAGATGCAGGGCTGCGGCATCGGCTTCGCCGCGAATACGCGCAGCCACCGCCGGATCGATTGTCTTTGGCGGTGTTCTGAGGACGATCTTCTTGCCTTGCTGGGCGGTGCCATCGGGTGAAAAGCTGACTTCGACTTCGTCGGTCGCGCTCATCGCCTTGGTGGTGATGCCCAGAGCTTCTTTGAAGAGCTCGTCTGCTTGCGTTTCTTTCTTGGCCATTCTTGGAGATATAGACATGTTGAAACGTGTTGCGAAGGACAAGTTTCGAGACGAGTGGAATTTCTCGTCTCCTGAAGAGGCAATCCGCTGATTCAAATGCGTTTCAGGGCTTGTTGCGGACGTTTAGCCCTATACAGATAGATGCCGGGATTTTGTATCGGAGTGGGCATGTCATCTTCAGATCAGGCACGGAGCAATCGCTTTGATACGATGCGTCTGGTGTTCGCGATCGCCGTGATGGTGGCCCATATTTTCATGTTGTCTGATCTGCCTGGGTCCAGGCCTTATCAGCAGATGTCTGGCATATTTGCCGAGTTGAGCATTCGCGGCTTTTTCATTCTGTCGGGCGGGCTGGTTTACGCCTCATGGCTGCGCAGCCGCTCTGTTGGTCAGTATGCGGCTAAGCGTGTGCGTCGGCTTTATCCCGTCTATTCGGCGATCGTAATCGCCTGCGCGATTGCTGCGCTGATATTTGCGCCCGAAGCGCGTGCTGATCTTGGCGCGGTCGGCAAGTATCTACTCGCTAATCTGGTATTCCTGAACTTCCTCCACCCGGATCTTCCCGGCGTTTTTGAGGGCAATCGGTTTTCCGAAGTGAATGGCGCGCTCTGGACGATCAAAATTGAGGTCATGTTCTATATCGCCGTGCCGATCCTTGTCTGGATGATGGGACTGTTCGGCCGGTTTAAATTCGCATTGTTAGTGCTGATTTATATCGCAGCAGAAGTCTGGCGCGCTGGGTTTGGCCATATCGGGGCGGAACAGAATTCCGGACTTCTTATTCAGCTATCCCGCCAACTGCCGGGTCAGATGAGCTTTTTCGTCGCCGGAATTTTCATGTGGGAATTTCGCGCGCTCATGCGTGAGAAATGGTGGATGTTTAGTCTGGCCGGGCTGACGCTGACTTCGGCATCCTTCCTGCCATATGGTGAGCCACTATGCGCAGCAGGCTGGGCGGCGCTAATCGGTGGAATTGCCTTCTCACCGGGGCCGGAACTGAATGCTGCCAGATTTGGGGATTTCTCTTACGGCATTTACAGCGCCCATTTCCCGATCATCCAATTGGTCATCGCGCTGGGTCTTTTTCAGGTTACGCCTTTTGGTGCGGCGGCGATTGCAGTGATCGCCACCTTTATCATTGCGGTTTTCTGCTGGAACTTTGTAGAAAAGCCATTCCTTGCCAGATCGAACTGGTATCGCCGGCAATCTGGCTAGTTTAGCGGCCTTTGAATTCGGGCTTTCGCTTCTGAAGAAAGGCGCGGACGCCTTCAACATAGTCTTCGGTTGCGGCCAGCCTTGGCTGGATTTCCGCTTCCAGATCCAGTTGAGCGTGAATGTCCTGCGTGCTCGCCATATCGAAGAGTTTGCGAACTTGCGGATAGGCTTTGGTCGGACCATTCGCAAGACGGGTCGCGACCTCATTCACTGTATCGTCCAGCGCATCATCGGCGACGCACTGCCAGATGAGCCCGTACTTTTCCGCGTCTTCAGCACTCATTTTCTCACCAAAGAATGCAGCCGCCATGGCTCTGGACCGGCCAAGCGCCCTTGGGGCGTGCCAGCTTGCCCCAACATCCGGTACCAGGCCCAGCTGGTTGGTGAAGACGAGAAAGAATTTCGCGCTTTCTGCTGCAATGGTGAGGTCGGCGGCAAGCGCAAGACCATAGCCGGCGCCTGCAGCTACGCCATTTACCCGCGCAATCGTGGGGAAGGGCAGATTGATCAGCCGTTTGGCGACCAGATTAAAGCCATTATGCATGCGTTGGCGTGTTTGTTCGCCGCGTTCTTCGGGTGTCTCAGGCTTGCGTGCGCCCGGTTGCGGGGAAAGATCAGCGCCAGAACAGAACCCACGCCCGGCGCCGGTTAGAACAAGCACACGAATATCGGGGTTCAGCGCGGCATCATTCAGATGCGCGTTCAGCTCTTCGAGCATTTGTGGGCTTAGCGCATTCAGTGTTTTTGGATTGTTGAGTGTCAGCGTGGCTATGCTGGCCTCATCCACCGAAAAGAGGGTTTTTGCCTCTGTCTGTGTATCGCTCATGGCGTCTCTCCCTGTTTTTTTCAGGCAGTGGACCATGGTGATCTGGGGCTGACAATCAGTGACGTTACGTCGACCTGAACAGTTTTTTGCGGCCCTTTCGCGGGGCCGCGTGAAATTTCAATTCGAAGTCGCTTAAGCGACCTGAATCATAACGGCGCTTTCCGGCAATTCTTCGCCAAAGCAGCGCTGATAGAATTCGGCAACTGTCGGGCGCTCAAGCTCATCACACTTATTGAGGAAGCTCATGCGGAAAGACTGGCCGACATCACCGAAGATAGAGGCGTTTTCTGCCCAGGTGATAACGGTACGCGGGCTCATAACCGTAGACAGATCGCCATTCATGAAGGCGTTACGGGTCATGTCTGCGAGGCGGACCATTTTATCGAGCGTATCTTTGTCGAAGTCCGGCAGTTTAGAGCCAACAATGCTGACTTCTGAATCATGGTCGAGATAGTTCAGCGTGGTCACGATGGACCAGCGGTCCATCTGGCCCTGGTTCAGCTGTTGTGTACCGTGATAGAGGCCAGTCGTATCGCCGAGGCCGACTGTGTTGGTCGTCGCGAACAGGCGGAAAAACGGGTTTGGCGCGATAACGCGGTTCTGGTCGAGCAGGGTCAGGCGACCAGACGCTTCCAGAATACGCTGGATCACGAACATAACGTCCGGGCGACCCGCGTCATACTCGTCGAATACAATCGCGACAGGGCGTTGAAGAGCCCATGGCAGAATGCCTTCACGGAATTCAGTAACCTGCTGACCGTCTTTCAGGACGATCGCGTCTTTGCCGACAAGGTCGATACGGGACACGTGGCTGTCGAGGTTTACGCGGATCAGCGGCCAGTTCAGGCGCGCAGCGACTTGCTCGATATGGGTGGATTTACCCGTGCCGTGATAGCCCTGAACCATGACGCGTCGATTGTGCTGGAAACCAGCAAGGATCGCCATCGTGGTTTGCGGGTCAAACCGGTAGTTCTCGTCAGGCTCTGGAACGTACTCAGTACGCTTGGAAAACGCGTCGACCATGAGGTCGCTGTCAATGCCGAACACGTCGCGCACGCTGACCTTCTGGTCCGGGACGAGCGTTTCAAGTTCAGGCGTATCGCTGATGACAGACATGCAAAAAATTCCTCAGATACATTCCAAGCTGTTCTAGCCCGCAGACAGGGAATGTCCATTCCGAACGATAAAAATAGGAAGGAAAGACCGCGGACTGAAAGTCGCGGTCTTGTCGGGTGCGATTAACCGCCCTCGGTCAGACCTGCGGCCTTGAGGGTTTTAAAGGCTTTGATCACGCGCGCCAGTTTGTGCTCAGACGAGCGGTCGCCGCCATTCGCATCGGGGTGAAATTTCTTCACATACTCTGAATAGCGTTCGCGGATCTGCGCCGGACCTGCATCCTCTGGAAGGTCGAGGTCGGCAAGTGCGCGCACCTGAAGGCGCGTACGGCCCGTGGTTTTGCGGGAGGCGCGCAGAGCATCCTCATCGACACCATGAGCAGCAGCCCACATGCGCGGGTCACCCGAGCGTAGCTTCGACTTCTCGCCGACAGGGCCGGTGCCGAACTTCCACGTTTTGCGGTGGCCATAGGCCGCCTTTGCGGAGAAGGCTTTTGCCTCTGCGTCCGTCATACCGTCGAAGAAGTTCCACTTCTTGTTATACTCGGCGGCATGGCGCTGGCAGAAATTATGGTGACCGCCCCCGTGCTTGGGAGACTTGAATTCACCAGTTTCATCGCAACCTTTATGTTCGCAGGTTACCACCTCTGTTTCCGGTTCAGGTGCAGACGTACCTGACTTGCCTCGACGTTTCTTCGAGGCGCCGATAGAGATGTCTTTGAACTTCGGTCGGTATTCATACGCAGATGTCATGGACAGATAATGGTCCTATACGAAGAAAGAGGCAAGAATTGACAAGCAGGCAAAATCGCATAGAGGCGCGACTTCGTGAAGAATTTTCGCCTGATGAGCTCTCAGTAGTGGATGAATCGCGTCTTCATGCCGGTCATGCGGGCGCAAGTGAAGAGGGTGAGTCGCATTTTTTTGTTGAGATCACGTCTTCAGCATTTTCTGGAAAATCCCGCGTCGACATGCAGCGCTTAGTAAATGAAGCCCTGAAAGCGGAATTTGCTTCAGGGCTCCATGCGTTGAGATTGAAGACGAAAGCCGTCTGATTATTCGGCGGCAGCTTCTGCTTCTGCAGCGGCCAGTTCAGCCGCGTAGTCTTCTGCGGCCTGAAGGACACGCAGTGAGTTGCCGCCCATAATGTTTTCCATATCTTCCCAGGTGTAGCCCTCTGCCAGCAGGCGTGAGGTGATGGCCGGGTAGTCGCTGACATCTTCAAGGCCGATTACACCGCCGCCGCCATCCCAGTCCGGGCCAATACCCACATGTTCTGGTCCCATGACGCGAAGAGCGTGGAGAAGCTGCTCCATGAAGTCTTCAAAGCTCGCCATAGCTGGCGGGAATTGAGCATCAATCGCGTTACGGGCGGTCAGATATTCAGCATAGTCTTCTTCGGACATATCTGCCGGATTGCTGAACTGCGTGCGCAATTCCTGGAAGGCTGCATCGCGTTCCGGATTTGCCGGGAATTGCTTCAGATAGCTGCCAAGCGCGTTGATCTGAATTACGCCGCCATGCTCTGCGAGCGTGCGCAGGCGATCGTCATCGATGTTCCGCGGGTGGTCATAAATTGCGCTCGTACCGGAGTGCGACAGGATGATTGGCGCGCCGGACAGGCGGATAAGATCGTCAAACACACCGTCACTGGCGTGTGAGGCGTCCAGAACCATGCCCAGACGGTTTGCTTCGACAACCAGTTCTTCGCCGAGTGGAGAGAGGCCGCCAAATTCTTCAACAATGTCTGTGCCGCTGTCTGCGAACTGGTTATTGCGGAAGTGTACCGGGCCAACCATGCGAACGCCGAGATGGTAGAAGGTTTCCAGAAGCGAGACATCAGTGCCCAGCGGATAGCTGTTCTCAATGCTCATCATGACGACCTTCTTGCCTTCGTCCGCAATGCGCTGCGCATCTGCTGCGGTCTCAGCAATTTCGAAGGTCTCCGGGTTCGCAGCGACCATTTCGCGTACAGCGACGGCACGCATAACGGCAATGTCGCGGGTCAGTTCGTAAGAGCGCTCATCGAGCGGGCCTTGTGGCGTGTAGATCACCCACCAGCCGCCATCCAGGCCGCCTTCATCCATGCGCGGCACGTCGACCTGAGAATAGTCGGTTGCCGCATCATGACGTTCCATAATGTCAAAGCCCGGGCGAATAAGCATGGCCGGTGTATCGAGGTGCGTATCCAGAATGGTGAGCGCCTGATGGTGTTCCATAAAGTCGGCCGCGGTTTCAGGAGTGTCGGCTTCCTGCGCCGGCGCCGTCTGGCAGGCTGCAATTGCCAGAATGGTTGCCAGGCCTGTCGCCCGCAGCATTGATTTATTCACCATGTGATCTGCCCTCTTTGCTGATCGTGTCTCGCTATGTCGTTCACGCTAAAACGCCTTTGGCCAGTGGTCCAGAGGGTTGTGAAACAGACTTCAGGGGCAGATAGGGGTTCGTTTTCAGGAGAACTATTCAGTAGATGAAAAATTCGAAAGCGATATGCGATTGCAGCCAAGTCATGACTGGTTTTTAATTCTGTATGTTCGTAAATTGTGCAGGTGAATGCTGAAAATCACGTTCGCGTGAGAAGCATAGAAACCACTGAATATAGAACAGTTTGTTCGAATTTTGAGCACGTATTGAATACATGTTAACGTGTATGATTATTTAGTCGATATTTAGTTGAATTCATGGACTTTTGAGCAAACGATTTCTTTCCTGACTAGGTTCAGCATGGGGAAATCGTATGAACAGACTATCTCTTTTAAAGAAAACAACCGGCACTGTAGCGCTTGCTACTATGCTGGGTATGACGGGCTTTTCCGCCTTTGCGCAGGAAGCTCCTGATGATGAAAGCCGCCTGACAACTGTTACAGTTGAGGGGCGCCGTATTTCTACGACCGACGATGCTATCGGTCTGAATGAAGCTACGAATACTGTCGCGGTAACGCGTGAAGAGCTGCTCTCTGCACCATCAGGTATTTCTGGCCTGAAAATGCTTGAATCTCTTCCAGGGTTTAACGTCCAGACAGATGGCGCACTGGGGCTCTATGAGTTTGGTAACTCAGTAACCGTGCGTTCCTTTAACCTGCAGCAGATTGGTTTCGTGCTGGATGGCGTTCCGATGGGTAGATCGGATGCGTTCGGTGGCAGCCCGATCTTCCGTTATGTAGATAATGAGAACCTTGGCTCTGTGGTCGCGTCTCCGGGCGCGGGTGATGTATCTCTACCGAGCTATTCATCCCTTGGTCCGATTGTGTCCTACAACACAACCGACCCGGCTGATGAATTTGGGGGCATGGTTTCCTACACGCTGGGTGATGATAACCTTGAGCGTAGCTTCATTCGCCTCGACTCGGGCAATTGGAACGGTCTTTCGGCTTATATCAGTCGTTCAAAGACGGATTCTGATCTCTGGCGCGGCGGTGGCACGATCGACCGTGAGCATATTGAAGGCAAAATCGTCTATGAGTGGGACGACAACACCTCCATCACGGCAGGTTATGTTGCCAATGAATTCTTCGATTTCGATAACCCGTCAGATACGGCTGATACATTCGAGAGAGACTATTTCTACGGATATTCCGAAACCATTCCGGATGGCTGTATCCAGCCATATACCGACACGAATGGCGACCTGATCTACCCGTATGACTATAACGGTGACGGGGTTGCTGATAGCAATGATTTCTCGCCGACCTTTATCGGCAGCAATTGTACCAGCTATATGGGCGACCACATCAACATCCGTCAGGACTCTCTTTATCATCTGACGTTTGAAACCGATGTGACTGAAGACATCGATGTCCACGCCACATATTATTATGAGGAAAAAGACGGCTTCGGTGTATCTCCGGATGGCTTCGATAGCACGCTCACCCGCTATCTGCAGCAGGAGGCAGCTGGCCTCGACGTGGTTTTCCCGCGTGGTGTCCAATATGGCCTGTCTGAAGTTGGTGGCGATCGTGAAGGCTTTGTTGCTGGCGGTGAATGGCGTATTGCCAACCACACAGTGTCTGCGGGCTTCTGGATCGAAGATGAGACCTATAACCGTACGCAGCTTCGCCTGAACAAGGTTGGCGGCAGCCAGGACGGCGCGGTGCTCTTCGATGAGGTGGCTTACTTTCGCCGGAATTACACGACGACGCGCGAAACCACGCAGCTTTATCTCTCTGATGTGATGAGCTTCATGGATGACCGTCTGAATGTGGAAGTGGCGGTGAAGAGTCTGTCCGTAGACTACACCCTCGATGGCTATCGTGATTTTAACGACTATGCCTTCTCAGACGGTACGCCGGGTTATGGCCCGCAATTCATTGAGGCAGAGTTCGAAGACAACGTCATGCCGATGATTGGTGTAGTTTATGACCTGAATGAAACCGATCAGATCTTCGGTTCATGGTCTCAGAACTATGCCATGCCACGTGGCGCAGACGATATTTTCGACAATACCGGTTCTGACCTTGCTGATCCGCCAGAGGGTGAGGAAGCAGAAAACTTCGAACTTGGTATTCGTACCAACCGTCCGGAATTCTTCGGTGCGGCGACCATTTACTACACGGCGTTTGATAATCAGCTGCTGACAAATAGTGTGATCAATCCGAACACACAGCAACCTGAGACAGTCTATATCAATGGCGGCGAAGTTACGGCCTATGGTGTTGAAGTTTCCGGTGTTTACCAGCCGAACTATTTCAACGACATGCTCTATTTCAACGGTCAGGTCACCTATAACAGCACAGAGCAGGAATCTTCAGGCTATGCGCTGGCGGACAGCCCAGAGTGGATCATCGTTGGCGGTGTGACCTATGAGCCTTCTGAATGGTTCGTGGCGAACCTTTCCGGCAAATACACTGGTGAGCGTTTCTCGACCTTCTCTGAAGGTTCACCCGTCGATTCCTTCACCGTGTTTGATGGGTATGTAGATATTGGTGGCCCGAATGATTTCGGCCTGCCGGAAAATATCTCTCTGCGCCTCAACGTGAACAACATCTTTGATGAGCGCGTCGAGACGCAGTTCATTTTTGCGGGCGCTGCATTCTACCGCCCACTGAACCCTCGCACTGTACAGGCTACCCTGACAGCCCGGTTCTGATCCCTTCCCCTTGAGACAAAGACACTTTGTCCCAAAACTCAAAGCCCCGGCACAGACCGGGGCTTTTTTTGTTCTGATATATTTAATTTGGTGCGGATATTTGTGCACATACTAGAGAGATGGGGATTGTAGTAAGCTTTACGATTGCGGTTACAATTTCAATGTGGCAAGGCGCATGGGGGGATTAGCGCAAATGCCGAAGTCTAACGTTGAAAATTCGTTTTTTGGAAAGGCATTTGGCGGCGCCGTTTGGCTGCTTTCTGGCGGTATTACACGAGTTATAATTAAGACAGTTGTTTTAGCGATTTTGGCTCGCATACTAACGCCTGCTGACTTTGGGGTGCTGGGTGCTTGTATGACATTGTTCGCATTTACAGAGGTGTTCATGCAGCTCGGGGTTGCTCCGGCATTGGTCCAGAAAGAAAATTTGTCAGAACAGGATATTCACACTGGATTGCTGATAACAGTAAGCTTGTCTGTATTATTCGCAGGCGGAGTATTTTGGCTATCACCGGATTTAGCGAGCTTTTTCTCATTTCCTGACCTTCAAGCTCCCTTCCAGGTTGTTGCTTTGACATTTCCGCTCATCGCTCTCGGGACCGTCAGCGGCGCGCTCTTGCAGAGAAATTTGAAGTTTAAATTGATCGCGATGATCGAGGTCTCGAGCTACGCATTCGGCTACGGTCTAGTGAGCGTTTCTCTCGCCCTTGCCCAATGGGGATTCTGGGCGCTTATTGTCGGTCAGGTGGCGCAATTTGTTTTACGAAATTTTCTTTTGTTTGTCGCAAGTAAGCATTCTTTGAGTTTTCACTTTGATGTGGATTCGGCCAGAAGTTTGTTAAACTTTGGAGTTGGTGCGACCCTCGCCAGAATATTTAATTATTTTGCGGCTAATGGCGACTACCTTGTGGTGGGGCGAACTTTGGGTGTGGATTATCTAGGACTTTATACTAGAGCTTACTTTTTGATCCAGCAGCCAGCCAATTTGATTGGACAAATTGTAAATAACGTTCTCTTCCCGATTCTGTCGGTCATAAAGAGTGATATCGAAAGAGTTATTCGAATCTACCAAGGAGGTGTGTTCTTGGTCTTTTTGAGCTCCGGACTTGGAAGTGTTCTTCTTTTTTTCTCCGCAAAAGAAATTGTTTTACTTCTTTTGGGGGAACAATGGACTTCTTTAGTTTTGCCTTTTCAAATTTTGCTGATCGGCCTTCCTTTTCGTATCGCATATAAAATTGGAAATACGGTCATAAAAGCTAGTGGTGCTGTTTACATGCTCGCACTTTGGCAATTTTGTTATGCTGTTCTGATAATTGCAGGGGCTTTTTATGGTGCTCGGTACGGTCTCAATGGCGTGGCGGCATTCGTAACAGGGGCCATGATTTTAGGTTATTTTTTGAACATAACCTTTGTAAAACTGGTCTTTCCTCTTCCGCTTTTATCGGAAGCTTTGATTCTCATAAAAGTATTTGTCTTGGCCTCGGCGCTATCCATTTTTCTTTACTCGTTATCTTGCGTCATCTGGTTTGAGCAACTGCCCTTAGTATTCCGGTTGGCTATGAATGCAATAGTTACTCTATTGTTTATCGGAGTAACGTTTCCGTTCTTGCGCAATATTTTTGGAGTAAGTGCTTCGTGGATACTAGACCGAGGAGTGGGGACGTTTAGGGCAAAATTTTTAAAGAGCAGAAGTTAAACGGCATGATACAAAAATGCATTGAAAGCGCTACTGAGGCTCATGCTTTTGAAGGTCGTTTGATACTCACACTCGCTGCCTATTTTCCGGACAGTTACGGCGGTGCAGAGCGTCAGGCTAAAATTCTTGCAGAGGCACTGGGTCGCAAAGGTATTGACGTTACCTTGGTGGCTCCAACCATCGATCCTGATGTTGCTTTAAATGAACAAACTGATTTCGGGCGCATCATAAGAAAACGGCTTGCTGCATATCCGAATTTTGGCGGGAAACACATGTTATCGTTTCTCCGTTGGACGTACTGGTTTCCAAAACGGTTTGCTAGCGCAGAGTGGAGGGGTGTCCCGATATATTGTTTCCACTCTCGTCTGCATGCGCTTGGTCCAGCGCTTTGTGCGGAAAAGCTTGGATCCCCTCTTTTAATCAAGCTCGGCGGTGGCGGAGAGGCTTCTGAATTCGATGCTTTGAGAACTAAGAAATTTTTTTACGGTCGTTGGGTAGAGAGATTCCTGAGAAAGCGTGTCGATGCGTTTGTCGCGAACAGTCAAGAAATTGCACTAGAATTGCGTGATCTAGGCATTTCTGAAGAGAAAATAGCTGAATTTCCAAACGGCGTAGCGTTACCTGGGGAAGACGCGTTATCGGAAGCAATGAGTCTCAGAATAGGAAATGCTTTCTCTTATGCAGGGCGCCTGATCACTGATAAAAGCGTTGATGTTCTTTATGACGCAGCATGTCTCTTGTTTAATTCGGGTGAAACCGACTTTAAACTGGAACTGATTGGAACGGGCGCGGAAAAAGACCGGATAGAAGCCGAAATTCAAGGCACAGAGATTTCTGCGTGCATCAATTTACCTGGATTTGCTACCGACATTTACGAGGCATATAAACAAGCCGATTTCTTTGTTTGTGCTTCGAGGCGCGAAGGGCAGTCGAATGCGCTGTTGGAGGCAATGTCCATTGGCCTCATTCCGATTGTGTTTGCCGCCAGTGGAGTGGAAGAGGTCGTCGAAGACGGGCTTAACGGTTATCTCGTCAAAGAGTGTACGCCGGCAGCGTTTCTAGAGAAGATGAGGATGGTTTTGTCCATGTCTGCGGAGCAAAGGCGAGAAATGTCCGCGGCTGCGAGACAATTCGCAGAGGACAACATTTCCATTGATGCGGTTGCTCTAAGAACAATTGACGCGATCAAGGCCTGTCAAGCGCGACGAACATCAACCCGTTAAATTCCGTCTAAACCTCTTCGTCCTTTTTGACGCGGAGGGCTGTGATCTGATTGCGGGATTTGCGCAGAATATCGAAGCGATAACCATGGAAAGAGAAGCGCTGGCCCGGTTCAGGGATCATCTGCGCCTCATGAATAACCAGACCAGCAACGGTAACCGCTTCTTCGTCCGGAAGATTCCAGCCAAGCGCACGGTTCACATCGCGAATGGTCACGACGCCATCAATATTGACTGAGCCATCTGGTTGCGGGCGTACACCCTGGACTGGAATGTCATGCTCATCGCGAATATCGCCGACGATTTCTTCCAGAATGTCTTCCAGCGTGATCAGGCCCTCTAGTGCGCCATATTCATCCACCACCAGAGCGAAGTGATTGCGCTTTTTCAGGAAAGCATCGAGCTGTTCCTGAACGGTGAGGGTTTCTGGCACAAACCATGGCTCACGCATGATCTGGCCGATATCGAGCTTTGAAAGATCGCCGCGCATTGGCGCAACTGCGCGCAAAAGGTCTTTAGCGTGCAATACGCCGATTACTTCGTCCGGTGTGCCCCGATACAGCGGGATACGCGTATGCTGGCTTGAAAGCGCCGTCATCACGATGTCGCGGGATGGAAGGTCGGCATCAATCATATTGATGTTTTTGCGGTGGATCATGAGATCCGCC